>UPTN01000054.1_pt1 | contig 57317 bp, 44 predicted proteins | sample 2160111 | NCBI WGS metagenome assembly UPTN01 (sample SAMN06265058, study PRJEB28932) | marine metagenome | isolation source: Columbia River Estuary | place: USA:Columbia River Estuary, USA | collected 2014-05-05
TTGTCCAATCCTGATGTCATCCTTTGAGGATAGAAACGTCAATGTAGCATGGACCTGGGGAGCCCAAGAATCAGCAGAGTTCAATGTATATCGAAATGGGGTTCTTTTGGGTCAAACGAATCAAACAAACTTTGTAGATACTCCGAGTATCCTCGGCCTTACGACATACAAATTGACCGTAACCATCGGAGACAGAGTTTTGGAATCATCTTGCCAAGTACCTTCAACGCAAATCACCATCGATACGCAAGCCGCCAGTTTTGATGATGGGCCTTCAACAACTCTTGGGTTTGGCCTTGGGTCGCTTTACACGATTATTGGCATTCTTTTCCTCGTTGCAGTAATACTTCGGAGAGGCGATTAATTTGAGAGCACGGTTGACAGTATTCCTTGTATTGGCTTTCTTAGTTCCACTGCATGTAAGTGGGAATCCTGGCGGTGTTGGAAACGGTTTGGAAGATATGCAATGTGGAGGAGCATGTCATGGTGATGCAAATCAAAACGCGACTTCGAATCTTGGTCTAGATCTTCAACCATCCGGGTCTGTTTGGGTCGGCCAACCAGCAGAAATAACAGTTAAGATTTCTGGAATTGGAATAGAACATAACCTCGATACACTTGGAATCTTCTTACTATCAACAACAAATGCAAATGGAGACGTCCCCACCTCACACGGATGGGAAATACTCTCTGATGGCATGGGCGATGCTAACAACTACATTGAGATTTCAATGGGCAACGCCCCAACTTCTTTCTATTCGCATACATGGATTCTGAGGGCTGATGAAATTGGTTCAAAGACGCTTTACGTTGCTGTGCAGCATGGCGATAGTTCAGGTAGCCCATATTTTGGAATCTCTCAAGCCTTTGAGGTTGAAGTAATTCCAATCCCCGAGAATCTTCAACGGCTCGATCCTGAGTATTCTCCAACAACATCACGTGACATCGGTGAATCGACTGAATTGTGTGTCGAGACAGTTAATGCCTCGAGTGTTCAGATTGAATGGCGGGAGCCATCAGGAGATTCTATCCAAGTATCAACATCCAAAGATGGAGATTGCTGGAAAGCAGCACTACCAGCTTCTCTTGATGGAAACACGATCCAATGGCGAGCGATTCTCGAGGGAGAAGGGCCTACTCAAACCACTCCTTGGTTCTCCTTATCCAGCCTTGAACCGAAGTGGGAGGCCGATGAAATGGCATTAAATCTTCAATCGCTTGCCCATATCGTTCTCTTCTTTGGAATTGTCCTCTTGCTGAAGATTCCAAGACAGAATACTTCTGAACTGAAGAAATATGAAGCATCCTCTGAAGTCATTGAAAAAGAAAATTCAGGCCCACCATTACCTGCTGAGGGATTGCCCCCGGGATGGAACATGGAACAGTGGAATCACTACGGAGCTGATTATTTGGAGGAACGTCTATGATTGAAAATGGAACCTTCCACGTCATTACGACAGAACTAGTTGTAGGATCTTTTGCCCTTGCGGGGCTTTGTTTTGCCCTTCATATCTTCTTTACATGGAGGGAAGTAGAATCATCTCAGTATTCTCAAATTGCAGATACAACCGCACACGCGGCTCTTTTCTTTGGATTGCTTGCTCTCCCATTCGCAATCTTATCTGGTCTGGGGGCATCTCCAGCAGGAGCCCATTCATCTCCACTCTTGGCAAACAAGATGTTGCTATCAACCGCTGGGGGAGGCCTTGCTATTGGAGTGCTCTTCACACGTTGGAAATCACATGAGCCAATGAAGAAGGCCGAGTCATACATTCACAACGCCCTCGGAGCATCATCAACAGGGTGTATGCTTCTAACTGCTTCATTGGGAGGTACGTATAGCCGAGGAGATTCCTTAACAGAATTTATTCCATGGATTAAGACAACCACCCCACTTCTTCCTTCGTGGATGAGCATCCTTGTGATACTCATTGTGATCGCAGCGCTCGTGCTTCGAAGAACTTCAACCGTAAAGCATGGATGAAGGAGAAGGACTCTCGGTAGGCGTGGCTGCATTAAGGAGAGCTTTCAACTGCTCTTCGAGCAATTTTGCTTCTGCAAGAAGTGGCTCATCATCGAGATGAATTGTAGGAAGGATCGAGTTGAGTTTTTTGACCAATGTAGCAGCAGCTCTTGCATCAGGGAATCTCGGATCAGCTTCGACCATGATGCTCATGACATCGATTGAACGGCGTCTTGCTTCGCTAAGTAGCACTCCGTTAACACCACGAATGACTCCGTTTGTTAACATTGGAACGCCAAGGTCGCCAAGCATGGATACGACATTGTCAGTTGCTCCGATTCCTACAAGGTCAGTTTCTGGTGTGTCTTCATATTCGATGGTTGGTTCTTCGATACCATTGTTTCCAGACAAACCTTCCTTCGAGAAGGCATCAATAAGAATCCCCATTCGGATTTTGGAACCCTTTGACCAATCGTACAATGCCCATACAATGTCATGAACCAGTGGGCTTGGAATAACCAACTCACTCATGATAAGAATAATTTTGTCGCAGCCATCAATACTGCACTCTGGTTTACCAGCATAAGCCCGAATAATTGGCATTGGTTTTCCGTCTGTTACGAGAGTTAGAGGAGGTAAGCGTGGATCGACGACACCCCCAACAAATTCCAAATCTAAATTGTCGATAAGGAAGTGCCCAACGACACTTGAAACCATTCCTACACTCGGAAAACAGGTAATGACTAATGCTTCTTCAGTAATCACATCAGATCGAATCTTAACCATTGTTCCTTCCATGTCCTAAGGTCGAGGCGGAGGCATTCAACACTTTCGGCTACAAGCGTAGGTTTGATGTCCCTCAATGCTTACCGATGAACATGGTCGAAGTTCGACAGCACAGACTCTCACCTTCGGCATGGAATCGTTACGAGACCTGTCCGCGCATGTATTGGCTCAGCAGGCAGGGCTTACCCCGTAAAGCTGGAATGGCCGCATCACTTGGTACAGCGGTTCACGCCTCCATCGAAGACCTTCTCCAAATCAATCTCGATGGACGGGAATTATCGGAATCAAATTGGCTGCCAAACACAGCAGATGAGATTCTTCAGAAGCGATGGGAGGAAGAAAAGCAAATTTTTCATGAAACACCACGCCATCCAAACTGGAAGGAAGACAAGTACAAAGAAGCCAGAAAACAACAAACTGGTGCTGTCAATATGCTGTTAGATCATGTTGGAATTGCAGGGCTTTCATTCGAAAGAATAACAGTTGCATTATGGAAAAAAATTCAATCACTGGTTATCGCAGTCGAAGGAGAATTGGTAACAAAAGACGGACACCTCATGGGCCGATTAGATCTACTTCTTGCAGAGATCGATAAAGAAGGCAAACTTGAGGGGTGGCTTGTTGCGGATCTTAAAACTGGGAAAGCACCAATTGGGTCACTCAAGCCAGAAGTGAATCGACAGCTTCGAATGTACAGGGATATTCTTCTTTCAAATAATCCAAATCCACCTCCTGTTCGAGCAGAAGGATGGTATACGAGTACCACCTCAAAATGGGTCGCTAAAGGTGACAACGTTCTTGAAGATGCTTTGGCTGCTTGGAAGGCAACTCAAATCACAGAAGAACCACTTGCGCCTACGCCTGGGCAATCTTCCTGCGGTGGTTTTTGTGATTGGAAAGCATGGTGTCCTCATTGGTTGAAGTGGAGGCATGAAAGTGGGAGCCTTCACAAAGGCGATTTTGCAGATGGTGTGATTATCATCCATCAATACAAACCTGCACAGGGAATTGCAATCGTGGAGTCATGCACGCCAAAAGGCGATCAAGGGGAAGTTGAACCCGTTGGTGAAAAGCGAAGCGTTCAATTCGATGGGAAGGGCAAAGAAGTCCTTGAAAAACTGCTTGATGATGGACATGAAGGTCCAATTTTCATCGGCAGTGCAATGATGAATCGTGATGTGTGGAGAGTCGGTCCTTGGTGTGATGTTCTCCCTTGGGCTCCAATTCCAGATTCAGGAAGATGAACCAAGCCCAAGATAGGTTTTGATTTCCTCCGAAGCACCTTGGTCTTCGATACCATTTGGAGAGATAAGCCAGTACAGATAGCTGATGTCCAATTCTAACAATTCTTTCAGGTGACGCCCCCGATGCCGGCCAACCGCTAGGACCATGTGTTCACCGTCTCGTCGTACCATTCCGTTTGGGTCTACAAGTTCGAGATCATCCAATTGTCGTCCCAAATCGGATTGCGGGGATGCGGTTGAACCGGTGGCACACCACTGTTCCACTTCAAGCAATGATTTTCGGAAATGCGTGGGATGGTCAAGTCCAAGTTTCCAAAGCAACAACAGTGAAGCAGCAGCATCGGCAGCAGCTGTGTGTGCGTTTTCAAGGGAGATTCCATGGCGAGCACATTGGGATCCCAAGCGATGTGGTCTCGGTAGTTTGAGTCTTCGAACCATCTCAAGTGTATCCAAAATGGCCTTCGGTTCAGGTGGCAAAGCGCCGATTCTCAAAAACTCATTCCGTAGCATGGGCATGTCAAATTTGCGAACGTTATGACCAACAAGTACACTGCCTTGTATCAGCGCAGCAACCTGATCAGCGATTGCGGAAAAATCGGGTTCACTCCGTACGTCAGAATCTGAAATTCCATGAACGCGTTGGGCTTCATAGGGGATGGGTCGTCGAGGATTTACAAGTCGATCATAGGAGAGTTCCGAGCCGTCGGCATCTGAGCCTATGAGAGCCAATTGTACAATCCGATCACGGGAAGTGCTTATTCCCGTGGTTTCCAAATCAAATGCAAGAACTCGTTCGCCATCAAGGAGTTCCATATGTCGTGCTGTACGCGACGATTGAAGAACTATCGCTTTATGCAACAAGATTAGAAAAGGCAATGAAGAAGAAACTCCTCATCCCGAACATGGGATTCTTTCGCCGCTTCTTCACAAAGAAGAATCAAGACATAGAAACGGAAGCAAGTTTTGAGGAATCTGAAGAAGAAATACTCGAGATACTCAAGAAACAATACGTTGTGGACGTAGGAGAAAATGTGGAATCGATAGAATCCATTCTTGACGAAGATGAAGAAAAGATTCTTCCAAGTTCCGTTCAACCTGCCCCAGATTATGATCAATCAAATGCAGCGCTTGACGACGTTTTGGTTGATGAGGAGATGGAAAACTTTTCAGAAAAAAACGTTGTTATTCACGATTCTATCGAAGAAATGGGAGATCATCTCAACACTGCGAGAATAATAGGAGACCTTCCAGAAGAGGTTTCATTCGATTGATTCCGGTGGGAATTTAGACATCTGAAACAAACCTCTGTGTGTACTGCATTACAACATGGTTAGATATAGGATTAGGTTGAACCTTAATTCATGCAAGGGAATAAAATGCGATTGAAAGGGCTAGGATTAGTTCTTTTGATGTGCTCGTTTTCTCTTGCTGGTTGTACAGGAATTCTTGACACAGCCCCTCAACCTAGGGCGACAATGGAAGCCTATCCCCTTCTCATACAGGAAGGAGAAATGGTGACCTTCGACGCCCGAGAATCAGACGCAGTTGAAGGCATTATCACCGACTACCGCTGGGATTTTGGCGACGGAGAAAAACGTGAGACAGTGTCTGGATTCACCTCACACACATACGAGATGTTTGGAGCCTACACTGTAACCCTAACAGTGGTAAACGACCAAGGAGGAGTCGACGAAACCTCGGCGGTTGTGATTGTGAACGGGGCACCGATTATAGATTTGAGATATCCAGAAAATCCAAGAGCAGGAGATTCCGTCCTTCTCGATGCTTCAGCTTCAGCAGATCCAGAAGGAAATAATTTACTCTTCTCCTGGGATCTTGACTGGGGCGTTGATTCGGATGGCGATGGTGATGGCCGTAACGACATAGACTCTACTGAGAATCAAGTGTTAGTCCCCACCAATGTAAGTGGGATCTATATCGGCTCTGTAACGATTGACGATGGCCAAGAAGGAGTTCTAACAGAAGTCTTTGAACTCAATGTATCTTCTCGACGGTTCAGTGTTGTATGGAACGAGAAAGTAATCGAACAATCCTGGTCGGACTATCTTGAAGATGGTGATGAATGGAGTCAAGAAATCACACCAGGCCTCTCTGGTAGAATAATTTCATATGAGGCAATTCTCGAATTAGAGAATGATCTAATCCAACCTTACGATAATTTCACGCTTGTCGTTACTGTCCCCGAAGAGAACTACCAAGAGCGAGCGGATACAGAAGGCGGAAACATAACAGCCAACGAAAATGCGAAAGCAACACTTACTGCGGACAAACTCAACCCATCAGGTGCAGAAGGAATCTATGAATCAGACAATATGGAAATGGTCGTTAACATGTTGCTCAATGAACCAGGTGCAGCTTTTGGACAGTCTCCGTGGGTGCTAATCGTACAAGCTCTGCAATCCAATCCAGACTCTGTGATTGAAGTCCTCCCAGACCCTGATTCCGGAAATGATTGGGTGTTAACAATAAAAATCACAATACAAGAACCAGTCATTACAGAGATTGCATTCGAGTAGGTTTGGACGAAAAGAGTTTGAAGGACTGTTGACTGGAAGGGTTGAGTGGCATGGTTGAATCTGTTGAAATCAGTCGAGTAAACATACGAGACACATTGTCTTTGGACGTATCAGTTTGGATGCATCATCCAGATGATATGGACTTCAGGCCAGCAATGTCCTGCAAGGATAAGACACTCACAATTATCTCTCAATCCTCAGGAGAAACACTTGCATCGGTTGATTTAGATGACGATCAAATGCAAGCACTGGAAGCCTCACTTACCGCAGAACTGCGTGTTAAATTCCATGTTCATGGTATGCACGGTCGACTGGATAAGATTGCCCCGATTATAGCGGATGGCAAAGCAAAGAAACTCGCTACGGCCAACTGGAAAACCACCCAACCGGTTTCATTTGAGTAGGGATTCCCCCCATTTCTTTCATAACCGTAAACGACGAAAGTCGTAATTATGTCTCCAAGACGATTAGGGAAAGGTTCCCAAAAGAAAGCACGATTTGACCGACTAAAAAATGAGATAATGCGATTCGTTACGGCAAATCCAGGATGCTCAGCTCAATCCATTGTTGCAAATCTTTCCCACGATAGGGTAATGAGAAATCATGGCCTCACACCTAGAAAAGTCGGATTCTTCATCCCAAGGCATCTTGCAGATCGACTGACCTGGTGGCAAGATCATCGTGCAGGAAGGCGAGTCTATGGCCGACTAGATGAGACTGAAGAAAATTCAGCATGAACTTTATTTTCAGGTGTTTAACTATTGCATTCAATAGAATAGACACCGACGAACTCATGAGTCTTCACCTGTTGCTATGCTTATGAGCGAAGAGCAACAGGTTGCTGCATACTTCGACCTTGATGGGACATTACTTAACGCTTCAAGTGAAAAAACATTGACTGGAGTACTTGCAAAAAGACGACCTTGGCGAATACCTCACGCAACACTCGCATGGTCGTTCGGCACTTTATTCGGTCTCTTAACAGGTAAATCACCGTATGATGCTTTACGCAATAGAGGGCATTTGTCTCTTGCCTCTTGGTCGGTTTTAGAGCGCTACTCGGATGAAATCGCCCCTAGAATTCTTGAGCCTAGGATATCTCAACTCGCATGGGAAAAGATTGCCTGGCATCGAGAACAAGGACACAGGCTCGTATTAGTAACGGCGACAGTTGCACCAATGGCAGAAGCCATGGGGCGGATATTAGGCATGGATGAAGTCTATGGCTGCGGGCCAAGTAAACGTGATGGCCTTCTTTCAGGATCTGAACGTGGCTGGTCTGTTCCGAGACGAAAAGGAAAAGTGCCCGTAGTGGAATTAGATGCTAAGGAAAACGGGCATGATCTTTCGAAATGTTACGGGTACGGGAATACGCTTGCAGACTCATGGTTTATGCGAATATGCGGTCATGCAATCGCTGTTAATCCAGAATCCTCCTTGAGGTCATTTGCACAACAGAACAAATGGGAAATTGTAGAATGGCCTTAGCACCTTCATATAGTCTTGAAAATAGATCCTGACATGAGCGATTTATTTGATACAGATGACGAAAATGAGAAAGAAACTCCATCAGCTTCTTTTGAGTATCAAGAAGAGAAAAAGAACGTATTCAAAAATCTCGTTACTGATAGTTTTACAGCAATGCAGACATCCTTTGACTACCTCCTAAAAACAATCGAAAGAAATCCAGACCGGATTATTTTCGCAGGAGATAAGATAATCATTCTTGGAAAACTTGCTACCTATTCAGTACCTCTTGACGGATTGATTCAACGAATGAGAAATCCCTATGCAGGGGGAAGCGGCCTCAACGCAACAACTGCTACATTCAAAGGAAAACTCGATGGAAAAGAAACATCCGTTTGTATTCAGCCAGATCATCAAAACGTTGCCAACCTCCCTGGATGCGATGTTCTGGATTCATATTTCCTGATGCTCCTTAATGATGACAAATTCATTCAACAGGAGAGACACGGCCCTCTTCGACATTCATTGCTCAACCTGTATGGACTATCTGCAAGCCCAGCCTCTGAAGCCCTCAAGGAATTCTTTGATGTGACGATGGATGCCACATACATCCCTGGAGAGAACGTGGTTGAAATCAAAGGAACAAATGGTTGGAAATGGAGAATGAGCGATGGTAATCCGCTTGTTAAAGGCTTTACAATCTGGTTCAAGAAACCAAGACAAAGAGCATGGAAGCAAGTAGTTCCCGATACCATAGAATTTGAGTATGCTTACCATTATGAGGATGTATTCAGCATTCTGGAATTGCTTTCAGATTCTCCTAGAGTTTTAGTTGAAGACGAAACATATGCTTCAGACGGCTACTTTAGAAAGATGGTCGCCCCTCATTATTCACCTCTCGAGAAGCGATTAATTGCTGATGAAAATAACGAGCGCGAAGGCGCAGAGTCTTGAGTTGGCGGCCCCACCGCGATTCGAACACGGGTTGCTGGCTCCGCAAGCCGGCGTGATATCCAAGCTACACTATAGGGCCCTTGGTAATCGAATCCACCGACCACTTGGATATAAGCGCAACGGCACGATTTACCGGTTTCAGTACAAGAGTTCATTGCGTTTATCCTTCTGGCCTTAGCATGGCAGTTCGTTTGCAAAGAAGTGTGGACTTCCCAATGGTCGACCTTGCAAACATCGCCTACTATCCAAGGATTTTTGATTTAGCACATCGTTTCTTTGAAGATTCATGGGAGCCGATCTGTGGAATCAAGTATGCACAACTAATATTGGACCGGCAGATTGGTTTTCCAGTCGTCCACGTAGAATCAGATTTTATTGCACCACTTCGATACGGAGATACGATAACAGCAACAATATGGATTCAAAAAATTGGAGATACCTCGTGTACTTGGTGCTACGAGTTTCACAATCAAGAGAACACCTTACTTTGGACATCATCTCAAGTTACCGTTTGTGTTAATATGGATACAATGGAGCGTATTTCAATTCCAAATTTCCTTAGAACAGGGCTGGATAATTGCGGTAAAGGTGTTCAAAATGGATGAAAATATGCCCGATATGTTTGCAATTCGTCCAGATCGGAAGGGTGTAAAAACGGTTGCAATTCTACTTCTTTTAGGAGCACTTTTTTTCGGAGTTTTAGCATATACCGATATCACAAATGCATACTCCGAGGAACTATCCCAAGCTCAGATTGAAACACTCATCAATGTTCCAAATCAACAAGGTGAAAATCTAAGCATGGAACAATACCAAGATTTTCACAAAGAAATTAACGAATCCGATGGCTATCTGATACGAGGAACGGCCCTTGGAATAGGAAGCGCCTTTGTATTCATCGGCAGTATTCTTCTCTTTTGCATGAAACCATTAGGAGGAAAGATAGCCATAGGTGGAGCAGGAATCACCTTTGTCGGTGGAATATATGGGTGCATGATCGTCTATGATGCTGCCAAGGAACATCTTCTTGAATCTATGCTGGTTCAAACACATGAGATTACAGGATATCTTTGCGGAGTATGTGCCTTTTTATGTGGGGCTATAGCTCTTCTTCCACTGATAAATGCGAGAGCGAAATTAGCGTTTAATGAAGCCAACTCGGTAAAATTAGTTCAAGATGAATCCGAGTGATCTGTTGGCTTAGGCCACTTCTTTTTCAAGGCTTTTTCAAGATCTTCATTTAGGATAGCATTCCACCAATCGCTCCCTTGCCAAATAGCATATTTTCCACGGATACCTCGTAAATCAGCGCCTTTGAGTTTACAATTTCTGAAGTTTGAGAGATTACAACGAGCTTTACGTAAATCAGCCCCTCTAAAATCGGCTCCATCGAAAGCAGACTTCATGAGGTCTGCTTCGACCAAGGACGCTTTACGAAAATCACAATCCGAAAAGTCACCTTCTGTTAAGTCGGCTTCATCGAGTATCGCTCTTCGAAACGTTGAGCCCTTGTGTCTTCCTTTGCGGAGTAGCCCTTTGCTATGATTTTGATAAGAATAGTCGAGAACGACATTTTCACCAGAATCCGGGTCGTCACGGGGGTCGCCCGTTCCGCCACCTGTCATGACCATGATTCACTCAGGAAGTTGATTGTTTATCGAGGTGCGCCCTACCGGCATCGGTTAGAACTGCGAATCGATTCTTGTCTCCATGTTCAAATGGTACTTCAAGCAAACCGCGCTCTCTGAGTCTGTTTAGGTACAGAGAGAGATTTCCTGGAGGATCGATTCCGCCATCGGAAAAGAGTTGATTCACAACACGAGGAGGACTATCTTGTACGTTCTCGACATCACGAAGGTAATGGATGGCAGCAAGTACTTGATCAGGTTTCTTGTTCAGTGCACAATTCTCTACAAGGGATCTAAACGCAGAACCTCGCTCTGGTAATCCAGCATCTCTTGCAGCATCGATAGCCGCTTCAATCGCAGCATCTCTTGCATCTTTAACGCGTTCTAGGACAATTGACCAAGTGTCATCATGTCGCATTTGAATGAGCCTAGCATCTACTTCTACGGTTGCTCCACTAACGTCTATTTCTAAATCGCCAGCAGTGACCACTATTTTCGCTTGTGCTACCATGTGTATCGTTCTTAGGAGTTTGACCTCATTCATAACCCATTGTATTTTTGCAACGATAACAAAATATCTACGGATGTAACAAAAATCGCCCCTTAATTCGACAATCTAAGCGTAATCGACTTGAAGTATAGGTAGTCTGCGTAGATTGCAGGTGATACCATGGACGAAGCCCATACCCGTCGAAAATCTCTTCTCTTAGTTTCAATTTTATTGGCTTCAGTCTTATTTGTCTCTCCCTCCACAGGCTCTGCTACACAAGTTTCAACATTCGCCAACAATACGTCCAGCCTATCAATTACATCTGATGGCAACAATACTTCTCTAGATTTAGAAATCGATTTGGAAAGAAATGTCACGTATCAAGATGCATCATTTATCGTCGATAGTTCTCACGCTTCTGCAACACCTGGGAGTGTTTACATCAATAATAGTCAAGGCAGTACAATCTGGAGTTACTCAGGTCTTGGTTATGGGGATTTGTCGCATCAAAACAGTTTCCAAACAGGAAATACATTCGATCTGATTCAACTTAACAACAGCAGTGGAATGCCTACTCCAATTCTACTTCCTAAGAACGCATCACTGCAAACGAGCCAAATGAACGTCACATATACGCCGAATATCGAAGCACAATACGTTCAGGTTGGTTCTATTCAACAAATGGAAATGGGCGATTCAAATGGCGATTCAATGGCTGATGCCTTCGTAATGTCAACACAAAATTACTCAACTGGAGTAGGAACTGGGTTTGCAGTCGTAACAAGTAATGCTACCACGATGACATACAACCTCTCTAGCTGGACGGCAACTTGCCAAACATCCGAGCAAATCAGAGTTGCTGACATGAATAACGATTCATTTGACGATGTTGTTACGTTTGAGCAATCCAATCAAACAATGTGTATTCACTATTACAATTCATCTTCATCAAGTTACGATCCGTACTTCAATATAAACATCACAACTGCCCCTATCGATGTTAAATTAGCAGATATGAATGGAGACAACTTTTCTGACTTTATTTCAATCCACGGATATTTCGGAGGGAACGGACTTGTTGCTCTAAATTTGTTTAATGGAACTACAAACGCCTCAAGGACTGCTGACACGGTTGACATTTACAAGTGGAACTTTTGGGATGGAGGGGCGAACTTACGCAGTATGTACGTGGGTGATTTCTTTGCCCCAAATCGCACTGATATGATCGTCCTGGTTACTGACGATAATAACGATGCAACCGAGATCACATATGATGCACAGACAATGACGCTCAACCCGAACATCAATAAATTCCGTAATCTATCAGAATTCTCTGTACAAGGTGACGTTGATGGTGATGGAGACATCGATTTCATCACACCTAAGAGCATGGGTTCAAACATTCTTGTCAATAACGGACAATCGTGGACTCAGGTTCAAACATTCGATCAGATAAATACGGATAATGCAACTATTGCAGATCACGATAACGACGGAAATCCATCGTTCTTCTTACCTGATCCAACATTTGGAGACAGCAATCCCGCCACTGTAGATGGTGACATTGGGTTCAGATCAATTGGTGTTACAGGCGTAGGTGTTCCGACATTAAATCCTCTCACACCATGGTCTCAACCGCGTGATATTCACTTCGCAGATGTCGATGCAGATGGGTTGATGGAACAATTCGTTCTCGCTGGAGAGGTAACTCAAGGAATATTCATCGGCGCTTGGCACAATCTCTCAATGGATGTTGATGTCGACAATAATATGGATCTCTGGATAGAGGGCTACTCAAGTAGTACAATATCAAGCATCGGAGTTCTGACACTCTCAGATTCGAACGATATCATACGAGATGCTCTTTCACCTCGTATCCCTGCCTATCCAGGGCTTTCAGACGGATACGGTGTTGAAATGGTCAACAATATGATGTCCCTTTCGAGCAATTCAAATGGAACAGCCAATCTTACCGATTTGGATATTGCCTATGATATCGTATTCGAAGTCACAACAAGCGCTGGGACCATTGGTTCGCTGAGTAATTCTCTGAATCAACAAATGCTTCCAGGAACAGGGGCGTTCACTGTGACATTACCTGTTGAAACATCCAAGGCTGGCGGTTTCGATGTTACTTCATTCAGTGCAAATTACACTCTCGGTGCACCGGATCTTGCCCTACCCCCTACACCGGTCCTATCCATTCAATCGCTTACTGAAAATCATGTAACCATAGAATGGCAACAGTTGTCAGCCTACGGTTCCGATTTACAGTCGTTCCAAATTTTCAGAATGTCCTCATCGACAACATATGATTGGACAACACCTCACGAAATCGTCATCGGTTCGAATAATTACACCGATACTCAAGTTGACATCAGTTCAACCTATGGATATGTCGTACGTTCAACTCACACCTACGGAGTCATAAGCAATCTTTCGCAATCTCTTACAGTAACTATTCCATACCCTGCCGCACCGGAAAATGCAACAAATGTTCAACTCATAGATCTTGATATAAGCGATGAAACCACTCCTCTGCGGGCTTCCTGGGATTTAAGTGTAGATTCATTTGTCGAAGAATATCTTGTCTATGTGTCGAATATGAGTCTTGATTCCTCGACAGAAACTTCTGTTGAATTTACCTCAGAAAAGAATTTCAAATTGGGTGATAGGACTTATTCTCCAGTTGCAACTCTCGCAAGTTCGACAACATCGTATGACATCTCAACTATGTCTGATTATACTGATTCAAGCGGAAGTGTTTCCGGAGATGCGATTGAAGACACATCACAGTATTGGGTTGCTATTGCTGCCGTAGATATCTATGACAACGTATCTCTTCCTCTTCCGTTTGCTGGCCCCACCGTGTCGTTCAACAATACCTATCTTCAAAGCAACTTAGGCATCACCGTAACGACAGGAAATCCGGATCAATACCTTGTATCTACCCAACCTCTCAAGATTGAGATCAATGCAGATGTCGAGGACGGTGCTGGATTTTCACCACTTGGAAATGCACAAATTACGCTGGTCATAACTGCTGGAAATGAAATATCTACATTATCTGGAACAACTGATGCTTCAGGAGTTTGGGCGCCTGTGGATGTCCCGAATCTGCACGATATTACTGCAACAACCTTCCTGAATTTCAGTTCAACCTATGGTGAAACGCTTTCTTTGGATGCAACAATGGCAGCTCTTGAGACCACAGATGTTCAACCAATCTTAGGTAACTCAGCACAATTGAACATGAGTACTGGAATTAGCGCTCTTCTTTCAGGTCCAACAGATATCGACAAGGATTCGAATGATGCGATAGATCTCAATATTACTCTAACGGCGAACGATGCTAACGACATCGCACAACAGGCTTCTTTGGAAGGAACAGCAATTGCATGGACTGCATACAATGAATCAGACGTTGCAATCAACAGCGGAACCGAGACCATCTCACAAGGGAAAATCCGTGTTGTTTCAGAATTCGAAAACACAACCTACATCCAATTCGATGTTGTGACAACTGACCGAAACTGGTTTGGAACATTATCGCATACAACTCTTCTAAATGCGTATGTAGATGATTCAACAGATAACGAAACAGATACAAACATGACTGAGCCTGAGTGGGAGCCAACAACCCTTTTACCAGCAACAGTAACTTGTGAAAGTTCAACAATTCTAACCAACAAGAAGATGGATAGTGACCCGATTGAATGCCAAATAGTCAACCCTAATCCATTCGGGATTTCAGTTGAATTAACTGCCACAGATGTGCCTGCATTGTTTAACAAACCGTCAACAGTGACCATCACCGCAAATGGCACTGAGACAATTTCGTTTGAACCAACATACGATCAGATATGGAATGCACAAAAGGACGAAGGCGTGGTGAAAACACTCAGTTTCTCAATCTATACAACGTCTCCCAATTATAATTCGCTTCAACCTACAATCACCTCAGACACCGTAGAATGGACAGCATCACAGGATGTTCCAGAAGACACATCAACGACAGATGGCGATAACAAAGAGTCCTCAAATACCCTGCTTTATGGTGGGATTGGTGTCGCAGTACTCGCTCTGATATCTCTTGTTGTTGTTGGATACCGTCGAGCAAGCATAGGATTTGAGGATGACGATTTCTATGGAAGTGATGACGAATTCCCTACTGAAAAGAGCGAACCTGCTCCAGAGATTCCAGAAGGACGTCCTCTGGACGAATTTGAGGACAAAACCATCAGCGCTGAACCTGAAATCATTGAACGTCCTGGAGATTCCTTAATTTCTGAACTATCAGGTGAAGATTCAAACGACTTCATCGAAGAACATGAGGAGCCACAAGCCGAAGAATCTGTTGATGAAGATGACGGAATCTCAGTCGATGAATACGGAACTGAATGGTGGGAAGACGAGAACGGAACGTGGTGGTACCGCGAAGAAGGTGCCGAAGATTGGTCTGAATTCACAGAATGATAAGCGTGATATTTTTCTAACACGAGTCTACCAGCAGAATGAGGGGGAACCATGAGTCAGCAGTTTGGAACATACGATCTCGTCCTCCGATCAGGGGTTGATCCAACTACTGGAGGCGTTGCAGTCTGTGGTTTTACCACTGCTGGAATGGTTGGAGTTATCGCAACTTCACACATCATTGAATCTCTTGGACTGACGCAATTAGGTACCGTCATGGATGAACGGTTTCCCGCAGTAGCCCTCATACAAAATGAAGTTCCCAGACACCCAGTTCGAGTCTATCAAGGAAATGGAATTGGCGTCTTCACTGCTGAAATTCAATTCGAAAAAGAGCAAGATATTGCCTTTGGTTCAACTGTTTTAGAATGGTTTACTGCTGGCGGATTTGAACAACTTATCATCATTGATGGAATCCTTAAGCCAGAAAAAGAAGTACAAGGTGAGGGGTTGTTCGCTGTAGGCGCATCTGAGAAAGCAAGAAAGCGATTGAAAGAGATGGATTTGAATACGATTCAACGAGGAATTGTCTCCGGAATTACTGGCTTTTTGTTAAGTGAAGGCGACCGGCTCAATCTGGATATCACAGCTCTTCTTTCAGAAGCAAGCCCGATGTATCCCGATGTTCGCGCAGCAGCCGTTGCCATTGAAGCAATCACAGAAATGACCGGTGTTGAAATTCCACTTTCCAAGATGCTTGAAAATGCAAGAGAAATTGAGCATTCGGTTCAGGAAATCATTCAGAATTCAACACCGCTTCTACCTTCTCCAGACGATGATGTTGAAAACGATCCATCATTCGGTTGAATCCATTTTACGAACCATCTCTAAGACCACTTCGTAAGGGGCCTTAGTAGCGATATAGGGCCTTAGGTCTGGCACTCGGGCGGTAAGATATCCCGCTTCATTCAATGCTTCGATGAGGTCAATCATTGACGGCATTGACCCAGCTTTTGCCCAAGGAGCAATCTGATCGTAGGGTAACAGAAGGTGCTCCGATGAAAGCAAGGAAGAAGCGTCAGAGATATAGCGAACAGATCGTCGTAATTCTCGTTCAGCATAGACTTGGTCAAGATCACTCCACTCAAGTCCAATATCGCTTGCAGATTTCAAATCCGCCTCAGTTGGTAAACAACAGCCGACAACATGGTCCTCTGTCATCCTGCTTGTAATATCCTCATTCCACAAAGGCCCAATCCACATAGGTCCGCTCGAGCGTTCAAACTGTTCAGGAGTTGGATGTTTCACAAACGTGTAAGGCAAGTCATCATGTCGAACTCTCCATCCCATCTGTTGTCGATTTTCATCAGCGCCTAGTTTGCTCTTTCGAACAAGAACTGAGACCCGAACATGATGGCCATCGAAGAGAGCCAGAATGGGCTCAATAGAGCGATCTAATCTTGCCGCACTGGTCGCTACAGTTCCAAGCAAGACACGTACAGCATCATCGTGGGCGTAATGATCGACGATTCCATTATGCCCATATCTTCTCATTCCTGAAGTCGATGATGATCCAGTTAATGCTGCAGTATCTGTTGCAGTCACTTCCAAAACACCAACGCGCCCAAGCCCTTGTAAGGCGGTATCAAGAAATTGTACAGGCGAACCAAATGGATCAAGGTCAATCCATTGGAAGGACCCTTGAATCATTGCCATTCTCGCATCATAACGCTGGAAATGAATTCCACCTTCAGTGATATGTTCAATCGGCATTTGTTCGTCTTCAAGTTCAGGAAAAGACCCATTTGTCCTGTTCTTGCGAACGGAAGAAAGGGCCCAATCAAGCGCCTTGGAATCAAGATCATTAGCAGTAATATGGAGGCGCTCTTGTAATTCAGGAGTGATTTCATTTCTCCATCTTCGTACCCGAATTCCGGTTGCGCACAATGCGTCAAGAGCCCGTATTGGGCGCTTATCTGCGAGCCAACCATGTTCAAGAGCGTCCTGCAATAAGAGCACAGAACGTGTTCGAGCAGGCGCCATTGCAGGATTTATGAAACCAGTTCTCGACTTTGCTACAGGCCCTCTCGGCATGTGTGAAGGACGTTCTTGATCGGATTGAAGATGAACAACAGTTCGTCCTTCAAGCCAGAGGTGTCCAGGCCAACCAGCAGGATCATCTGCTCCGCTGAACGTATCGGCCATGGTTGATGGAATGGATTCCTCTTCTTGACCGCACCGCATCAATAGTGCTGAAACACAACTTGTGAATTCACATGTGTAACATTGTGCCCAGCATCGTGGACATGGCCAATAATTTGGGCTCCAGAGTTCTTTGCTGCTAGGAAATTTAGTACGTCTTCACAAGCATCTTTTGATACTGCCAAGACCATTCCTAGTCCCATGTTGAATGTACGGTGCATTTCCAAATCTGTAACGTTCCCACTTTGTTGGAGCCATACAAATTCCGGAGGAATTGGCATAGGGCTATCGATATGCCATCCGAGTGAATCATGTAATCTGAGAAGGTTGGATAGTCCGCCTCCAGTGATGTGAGCGATTCCATGAACATCGTGAACAGTTCCACTTTTTGCTTTCAGATGATGCAGTAAGCCGATGACAGGATCACAATAAATTCGAGTAGGTGTCAAAAGCACCTCTGCAAAGGTTGGATTCCCTTCAGTCCATCGGGCGATTTCTCTTCCAGCAAATTCTGGGTTAAATGGACAAGTATCCTCGTAGCCAAGCCCACTTTGCTTGATGATGTTTCGAACAAGAGAAAATCCATTTGAATGAATCCCAGATGATGGAAGTCCGATCAGTACGTCTCCCGCTTGAAGTGTCTCGCCAGTTATTGCATCATCTTTGGCGAGATATCCAAGAGCTGTGCCCGATAGGTCAAGTTCTGTAACAATCCCGGGTAAAGATGCTGTTTCGCCTCCAGCCAACGTGACATTTGCTAATTCACAGGCCTTTGCTAGAGATGCTCCAACTGCAGCATGAACTTCAGGATCGGGTTTCGGGACCGCAATGTAATCGACAAATGCAATTGGTTCAGCACCAACACAGAGCAAATCATTCACATTCATGGCCATGCAGTCTATACCGACACTTGCCCATTGTTTTACAGCAGTAGCGATCTGTAATTTGCTTCCAACTCCATCAGTGGCCATTGCAAGAAGGTGGTTTCCAAATTCAATAAGGCCCCCAAAGCCACCAGGCAAATCGACTGGCGCACCCGGTGTTCCGGGTTTTCTGGTGGAACGTTGTAGAGAACCGATTAGTGACGCGACAGCAGCCCCTTCAAGATCAATATCAACGCCGCTTGAAGCATAATCCATTGAGTCGCTCATACCGTTGCCAGAACAAGACGTTTCATGAATCAATCGTTTGTGAATACAAGGCGTTAGCACCTTCAATAATCGAACTATGGGATTCAGCAAGGCGGTGTCCGTCGTCGACTTTGTGGAACTGTAGTATGTCCTTCCCTGAACGCTCAGCATATTCAAGGCTGCAGGAAATAGGTACGATATCATCTCCGATACCATGAACAATGACTGTTGGCATACCGTTCGGGGCGACTAGGATTGTATCCTCGTCAACAGGTTTCTCTTTCAGATGGAGTGCAGGGGCGCACAAAAGAAGTCCAGTGAATAGATTCGGCATTCTCATTGCAATAATTGCAGCAGTAAGGCCGCCATAACTTGAACCTGCCAAGATAGGCTTCTTGTCGGCATGTTGGTTACAGATTGTTTCCAGAAGATCAACTCTCTCACTGAGAACCATTCCTTGAAAATCTGGTGCAAGAACTTCAAATCCTGCTGCTCTCAAAGCCTGAATTTTGCTTCCGTTAGGCGTACCTTCAAGTCCATGAGCGAATATAATCATGATTCATCACAAACGTCGAGTTCTTATCAATTTATTGAGTAAATAATTCGTTGATATATTGTAAAAAATACTCTTTGGAGAAGTTCCACTGGCGTCAAAAAAATCGGCTAAAAAGCGGATGACATCGCTGTAATTCTCCAGTGGAAACCGAGGGGTGGTTTTGATTGAGCGCGCTTTCTATAAACTGTAGCCCATTATGTATAACTCCACGCAGTGTGAATACTATGATTCAGGATTTCGATTTAACAGCTCGCTGGTCCACTCTACTTCATGCCCATTTCACTGAAGCCGTTCACAATATCGCACAACTTTGGCCTGACGTTCAAAGTCTTGAAGTCTCTTACCAAATCATCGAAGGATTTGATCATGATTTCGCACAGAGCATACTTAGCCAACCTGAACTTCATTACGATGCTTCAAACAGAGCCCTACGCGAACTTCTTGCAGATGTTGGACACGGAGCAATCCATCCATGGGTTCGAATCGTTCATCTTCCAAGCGATCAAGTACGAACAGTTTCACAACTTCGTTCAGACGACATCGGGGCTATGTTGGCCATTGATGCTGTCATAACAAAGATCTCAGGAGTACGTCCAAGAATGTACTCTGCAACATTCAAGTGCGTCGCCTGTGAACATCTGATTACAATCAACCAACCCAATGAACAGGAACTCATTCAACCGATGGAGTGTACTCAAATCGATGGTGGTTGCGGCATGAACAGCAGGCAAACACGATTCGAATTGCTCCATGATCGATCCGTACTCATCAACTCTCAATTTATTGAACTTCAAGAACTTCCTGAACAAGTTCGTGGTGGCGCTCAGCCAGAGCGACTAAGGTGCATTGTCGAACATGATTTAACAGGCATAGGCAATCCTGGCGACCGAGTAAAAGGAAATGGCGTACTCTTTATCCGTTCTCAAAGAAAACATGGTAAGGACACCCCCGTGTTCGATATTTTCCTTAGAATCCAATCGCTTGAACGTCAGAATCTTGCATTAGAAGAGATTGTAGTTTCCGACGAAGAGGAAGCAGAAATCAGAGAACTGGCAAGTTTGCCAGACATTTACACCCGCCTATCGGATTCTATTGCTCCATCGATTTTTGGTATGGAGAAAATCAAGGAAACGCTAATGCTCCAACTGTTTGGAGGGGTAGCACGACTCAATCCTGACGGAACGAGGAATCGTGGTGACATCCACATTTTGCTGATGGGGGATCCTGGGGTTGCAAAATCTCAACTCTTGGCGTATATGGGGGCAATTTCTCCACGTGGCCGATTCACTTCAGGGATGTCGGCATCTGCTGCAGGACTTACAGCAGCAGCAGTTCAGGATTCGAGTGCTGATGGCCGCTGGACACTTGAGGCTGGGGCACTTGTTCTCGCAGATCAAGGGCTTGCTGCTATTGACGAATTCGACAAAATGAACCAATCTGATCGTTCAAGCATGCACGAAGCGATGGAACAACAACGCATCTCAATTTCAAAGGCAGGAATCAATGCCAGCCTGAGAACCCGCTGTGCAGTTCTTGCAGCAGCAAATCCGAAAGCAGGTCGATTCCAACCCATTTCTGAAGTTCCATTTACAGGCCAAATAAATCTTGACCCCCCTCTCATTTCTCGTTTCGATGTTATCTGGCTATTGACCGATGAACCATCTGAAGACAAAGACGCAAAGATTGCTGGGCACATTGTAAAAAATAGATTTTCGGGAACAAGCGAGTTACTTGTCAATGAGGGGTCTCGACCAGATCCAACAAAACAGAGTTCAGTTATCACTCCTTCAGCGCATACTGAAGGTCACTTTCATCGTGATTTCATGCGAAAATACATCGCATTTTCAAAGCGTTCAATACACCCAAACCTCGATGAGGAAGCAAGGAAGTACATCATCGATTACTATGTTGGAGAACGGAAAAAAGCCGGAGATTTCCAAGACACTGTGGCAATCACAGCACGTTCTCTCGAGGCTCTTGCACGACTGACTGAAGCGAGTGCAAGAATACGACTCGCTGAAACAGCAACCCTTCAGGATGCTGAACGAGCTGTTCGTTTGACCAAAACCTGGCGGTACGATTTGATGGGTGAAAACTTCGATGAAACAGCTATTGCTTCAAGCAAAAAAGGTGGCGCACGCCATGCTGAACGAACAATTCTCGACATTATCGATAGATTCCAGAAAAATGGAGGAGGGATTGCCCAACTTTTGGACGTTATCAACGAAGCCGAACGTGAAAACATCCCTCGTGCTAAGGCAGAAGAAATCATCGAGAAACTCAATCAAAACGGCCGTTTGATGAGGCCAAATGGATATGATACCCTTCAAATTGTTTGAATCTTAAGCGTTCATCTCATGAAGTGGATACGCGTGGGATGGTTATGGCTGAGATTGTCCGTGAAGAACCAGAAGGCGTTCTCGAGGACGCTTCTTCGTTCGATACCGAACAACTTGGCTTCATGTGTGGTATTGAAGTCCACCAACAATTAGCCACTGGAAAACTCCATTCGAGGCAACCATGCGATCTCTTTGATGTGACCATTGAAACCGTTCCTGATGAGTGGCCTCGCTATAGCAGGAAATTGCGGTTAGCAAGCGGAGAAGGCGGCGTTGTAGATATCGCCGCACGCTTCGAGAAGCGACGTAATCGCTCGTTTGTATACATTCAATCTCCAAATGCAGGGCTCATCGAACTTGATGATAGTCCACCTCTTCCGCATGATTCTGATGCACTAAATATTGCTTTGACGGTCTCTGCATTACTTGATTCTAAGCCAGTTACTGCGATTCAGACGATGAGGAAAACAGTTGTTGATGGTTCGAATACGAGCGGATTCCAAAGAACATCCCTCATTTCCACTGATGGCGTTCTTAAGACTGACATGGGCGATGTAGGAATCGATGTATTGTGCTTAGAAGAGGACAGTGCTCGTAAATTAGAAACAATTTCAACATCATCTGGAGAGCAAGTCATTTACAATCTTGATCGACTCGGTGTTCCTTTGATTGAGATTGCAACATCACCAGACATTATCTCTCCTGAACATGCTCAAATTACAGCGAAAGCGTTGGGAAGAACCCTTCGAGATACGCGAAGTGTACGACGCGGACTCGGTTCGATTCGCCAAGATCTCAACGTTAGTGTTGCATGTGGCGACCGTGTTGAAATCAAGGGGTGTCAGGATTTAGGATGGATTCCTAAGATTGTTCGACTCGAAATGGTACGTCAAGTCCACATGTATCGTCTTGCAAACTCGCTTCGACAAGAGCTTGATCTTCCTTTGTTACCAACAGATCGTCGATTAGATGATGCCTCAGTAGAAGCAGAAGTGGCAAAAGCGGTGGAACAACACCTTCCAACAGTCTTTTCAGATGTTTCTTCTGTCTTTTCGGATTGTGAAAGCAGAATGGTCCGTGAAGGGTTAGATTCTGAATACAAGATGATTGCCTTGAAACTCCCTGGTTTTGCCGGAAGATTCGGAACGAAAACCATGGATTCAGAAGGATCTCAACTACCACGACTTGGCAGAGAACTCGCTGGTGCTGCCAAATTAGCAGGCGTACGCGGTGTTTTCCATTCTGACGAACTCCCTGCTTACGGCATTGAGCAAACCTTCGTTGATGGCGTAAGAACTCAACTTAACCTTTCAGAAAAAGATGGATTTGTTCTATGTCTTGCACCAGAGTGGCAAGCCGAACTCGCGCTTGAATCCGTTGTTCAACGAGCACGACTTTCTTATCACCGAATAGCACAGGAAGTTCGTAATGTCGTTGTCAAAAAGGGGTCTCCTGAAGATGGAACAACCTCCCCAATGCGCCCACTTCCTGGCGGTGCCAGAATGTATCCGGAAACAGATGTCCCTCCAGTCATTATTCACAACGAGCATTGGGCTGCAATTCTAGGAAACTTACCAATGAGCCAAGGTGAACGAATGATTCGATTGAAGGATACTGAACTTTCCGAAGATCAATGCAAACAACTCCTATCTCGAGAATTAGATGATGTCTTCTTCCAATCCCATCCAACCCCAACTAAGGCTTGGGCATCGCTTCTCTTGGTCCATGAATTGGTCGAAGCGTCGGTCCTTTCTACAGTCCTAACCGTTCGTGAAAACGGGGGAATTACAAGAGAAGGGATTGAATCAACCATTGAACACTTTGCACAAATGAAAGAACTTTCAGAAGCGGAAGTAGAAGCCTATGCAGAAGAAAAGGGGCTTGTACCGGCAGATGTTGGTGATCTTGAATCGATTGTTGAATCGATTGTTCTCGAGCGTTTAGACTTCGTTAAAGAACGTGGAATGGGAGCAATGGGTCCACTAATGGGCATTGTTATGGGCGCTTGTCCTGGTGTGGATGGCAAAGAAGTGAGTGCCGTTCTTCGTACTGTCATCCAGAGGCATTCAGCATGAAACGTGTTGTCTGTTTATTCCTTCTACTCTTCCTTTTACCTTTTGCAAAGGCCGAATCAACCCACTCATGGGAACATGAATTTGAAAACGGGTACATTACGACGCAACCTCTTCTTGTTGAAGATTCAGTTTTTGTTCGTACTTCCGGTTTTTGGATGGGGGATGAACGTCCACAGGTGTCTGCGTTTGATATCAAATCTGGAGATGAATTGTGGACATATCGTTCTGAAACCACTCTCCAACACGATATGTCTCCGTTGATGTTTGTTGAAGATGGAAGTGGAACTTGTGGTTCGTGGCAAGACCTTCTTGTCGTTGCTTGGGCAGATGGGAAAGTAACTGCTCTGAATCCGTCGAATGGAGATCTGGTATGGGAACAACAAACAGAAGTCAACGTTCTTGGAATCACTGGTAAACTCGGAATTGATGACGATCGAGTTATTGTCCCCACCAGGGAAGGATTGTCGGCATTTTGTTTCGAAGATGGAGAACAACTTCTACGAGTGGAATTTGAAGAAATAGGTTGGAGAAATGGCGTATTGGTCTCAGAGAGTGGTTACCATGTTGGTACCGAAGCTGGCGTTCTCTATTCTGTCAACAGAGATGGGACGGTGACGAACTTCTCAATTGGTGACGGAAAGATTCGGCATGCTCCGATTGAAACCCAACACGGACTACTTCTCCATCTCCAAACAGCAACAGGTTCGATATTGTATCTCAATAATAGTATAATCGGAAATTATGGATATTCTCCTGCAATCCCTCTCCAATACGACGAAAACATCTTTCTCGCAACTTCTGAAGAATGGATTTCATTGTCATGCGACGACATTACATGTTTCGAAGAATCAAAAAGATCGTTCCATTCAAATGGAGAAATGTCCATCCGAACTCTTGAGAATAATTCGATTGAATTGTGGGTTCCTTCAAACACACCTGATGGAGGTTGGGGCGTCTTTAATCGAACCTCCTTACAAAGGATGCATACGACTTCATTTGATACCTACACCACCGCAGCACCGGGTTTTTCTCCTGCTGCAATGGCTCTTGGCAATGACATGGGCCTGTTACAAGTAACGGTCTTCGATAACGTTGAAACCATTGAGCAAGAATCATCGTTTTCGTTAATTGAAGCACTTCATTACGTTCTTCTTCTTTCCTCATACTTGCTTTGTTGCCTTTTCTTTGCCACAAATAACAAACCGAGGTTGTGGAAGGCTCTCACGCTGTTTCTTCTTTTGTTTACCGTTGCTGCAGTGCCAGAGATATCCGCTAAATGGCCGACATTGGCCGAATCAGATACAGAGGCTACATGGGATACAGAATGGCCAGAGGAATGGAGAGATACACAAATTGTTGTCATAGAAATTGACGGTACAGAGAACGCTATTGGTGGTCTCAGCGGGTACTCAAATGTCTATGAATTAACGCAAGCAGCATCCGCCACACTTGGGATTTCAACGGAGTATGAAGATCAATACTTGGGATTATATCTGCTTTCATTTAACGGAACTGAAGGCGATGGATGGGAGTTTACTCTCGATGGTTCACGTTCGAATACAGGCATTGTCGATACAACGATAGATTCAGACTCAATTCTTCGTTGGAGACCAGCCTAAGCGGGAACACTCAAGGCTAACCGACTTCTGGAATGGTCATGCTGAGCGGACTTGGTACACATGGACCTCAAGTTTCATCGTTGGGTTTGCTCGCCATCAATTCAATTCTTTTTGCCTCAGCCATTTGGCTCTTGATGCGCCCAAATAATCATCAGAAAGGCTGGCTATGGTCCTTATTCCTACTCGCTATCCTCGCATCGGGATCCCGAATATTACTAAGTGGTCTTCCCAACATTATGCCAGTCACAATCCTCGTGATAATGGTTGGTTCAAAGTTTGGTCTTCAACGCAGCATTGCCTTTGTCATTCTCGTTACTGTATCCAGTAACGCAGTCCTTGGTGATGGATGGTGGACTCTCTTCCAAGTTCTTGCTTGGTCGAGTGTCGCTGGCGTAAGTGCAGTGTTTTCAGTTCATGACAACGAGGGAAATCTTTCGATGAAGCGCCTCTCATTTGCTGCTGTTTGGAGTGTTCCTTTGTTCAGCATGATCGTGTCACTTTCAATTCTTGATGGAGCAATGTCAAGTCTCGAATTTGTCCTATACTTATTCAACGGAATTCCATTTGACGCTCTCCACATGATGGGGAATATTTTCTTTGCAGTTTGGTGCGGAGCTTGGTTTGAACGAATCCTTTCTCTTCAAACGCCTTCCCAGCAAAGAATCGTTCGAGAGGATCAACATGTCAGCATTGTCTGAACCTCCAACAATGGCTTTTCTCTGCCGTGCTGATTTAGAATTGTCTGCTGGAAAACTTGCAGTTCAATGTGCTCATGCAGCAATTGGTTCTCTTAAGCAAGCGAAAAAGACACATTCACGAATGGTTCAACGATGGCAAGAAACTGCTTCAAGAAAAATTTGCCTGTCTGTTGATGATGAAGAAGATTTGATGTATTTTCTCGGTTTAGTCAAAGCAGCATCATTGCCATATTCGCTTATTCAAGATGCAGGATTGACAGAAGTTGCTCCAGGAACCGTAACGGTTCTAGGCGTAGGGCCGGCACCTCGTCATACAATGGACCATCTCTTCTCTGAACTCAAGACATACGATTGAGGTGGACGCATGGGATTAAGAAACTTCATCCATCGTTTGACAGCTCCAAAACCTCTGAGGAGCATGTCTCTTGACGAGAAGTTGAAAATGGTCTTCATTGTAAACCATGAACTCAAAATGGGTAAGGGGAAAATCGCAGCTCAAGTAGCTCATGCAGCTGTGAAGGCTACACTTGCGTGTGGAGAACAAGACCCTACTCTTCTCGACGCTTGGTTCAAAACTGGTCAGAAGAAGATATGTGTGAAAGGAGATTCAGCACAGCATCTGGATCAACTATTTCTCGATGGCAAAAAGAATGGGATTCTTGCAAATAAAATTCACGATGCTGGGCACACCCAAATCCCTGCAGGGTCGTTTACAGTGCTGGCTTTAGGGCCTTGTAGGGATGAAGACGTTGAGATAATTACGGGCGATTTGAAACTACTTTGAGTCGATTCTTTGAACATGGGATGCTTGTTAGCACATCTATGCGAGACCATTCCTCGAGCCGTATTGACCTTCGTTCAGATACGGTTACACAACCTACTATGGCTATGCGAGACGCTATGGCAACAGCCGAAGTTGGCGACGATGTTTTGGGGGATGACCCGACAGTTCAACGGTTGGAAGAACTCGTTGCAAAACGCTGTGGAAAGGAAGCAGGTCTCTTTGTTCCATCAGGTACCATGTCGAATGCAGTAGCACTGAAAACACACACTGTCCCTGGAGATGAAATTGTAACTGAACGTTACAGTCATATCTATCTCTATGAAGGCGGAGGATATGCAGCTCTATGTGGTTCAAGCATTGCGTTACCAGAAGGCAAGTATGGCATGCTCACGCCTGAATTGGTTTCAGGTGCGATAAGAAAACAAGCAGGGTCACAATCTCATTATCCAGACGGGCGTCTTGTTTGTGTTGAAAATACTGCCAACAGAGGGGGAGGCACATGTTACGAGCAAACCATCCTCGATGAAATCGCATCCGTAGCGGATGAACATAATTGTGGGACACACATTGACGGGGCCCGTATCTTCAACGCCTCTATTGCAACTGGTGTTGCTTTACCACGTATGACCGAACATTACGATTCGGTTTCAATATGTCTTTCAAAAGGTCTTGGGGCACCAGTAGGTTCGGTGCTTGTTGGTTCTCAAGATTTCATTGATCAAGCACATCGCTGGAGGAAAATGTTTGGAGGAGGCATGAGGCAATCAGGCATCCTTGCCGCAGCAGGAATTTATGCAGTTGAACATCACGTAGATAGGATGGCTGAGGATCACCGTAGAGCTATGAATCTAGCAATATCTATCGATGAAATGTCTCATGTACACGTCGACCTTGAAGCAGTTCAAACCAACATGGTTTATTTCTCAGCAGATGGCTATACAGCATCCCAAGTTGCAGAACATATGGGCAAGCATGGAATCGATATGTTCGATATCTCGCCAACACATTGTCGACTCGTAACACACCTTCACATTACAGATGAAGATGTAGAAAACGTCGTAACTGCTCTTGAAACACTTCGCTGAACGTTTTTAATCTCTGGAAATCGAAAGATTACATGGTTCAACCTTCATGTGGCGTATGCCTTCAAGATGAAACAACAAGCCAATGCCCCTTGTGTGAGCGATGCATAGAACTTGCACTTGAAAGAAATTGGGCACCAGACTTAGACTTTAGCGTGCATAAGCAAATGGCCAAGGTACTCGGGGGACCAATCCGTTCACTGAAACGTAGATGGGATCATTTGGAGCAATTTATGATCAACACTCCAGACGTTGATTGGGCTCGATTAGCGAATCCGCAAGAAGATCCTGTACGTTATTCACCGTTCCCAGAGGAAGAAGAAGAAATTTTTATCGAAAAACTTAGATCTGGACATGGGGTCTCGGGTTATGAAAAAGAAAAGTTGGAAGATGGATATCTAATGCGTAACGGTTCAATTCTCTCATTTAGTGACGGGCGGATGTTTGTAGATGGGCAACGCCACAATGTTCAGATTCCTATCCGACAATTCCTGATTCTCCTAACCGATAAAGAAAATCGAATAGGCTGGGATATTGTTTCGATTTTCCTCGCGGTAAGCGCATTATATCAGCCCATTCGAAAATCAGGAGAAGGTGGAAGGTACATGAATCGATACTACAATCTCTTCTTTAGGAATAATCGAAATAACAGAATTACTCCGTTTGATTCTATGATTCAAACATCATATCTCCTGTGTGAACAGAAGAGAAAAACCGGTTTCAATCCCCTTGTCAATCATCATTGGGCAAGAAATCTACTCGAACGGCTCGATGGAAGAAGGCCTCGGCAAAGAATGAAATTTTCAAGACGATTTCTCAGAGATGGTTCCAACAATCTTCTGCAGGATGTAGAATGGCCATGGGCTCGTCGCTGGGGCAATCTAAATGATTTGATAGAACACAAAAATGTTCCCTCACCCATTATGCTGAGCACAAAAGGAGAATTGTGTTTTAGGGCTATGACAAAGAAAGGTTCGACGAGAAGAACACCTATCCCCCCTCGTCCTGGATTACTTGCATGTCTCGTTTCATGGTGCAGTTCCCCTCATGAATCTCGAGAAGGTGAGATGCTCATCGCAACTCAAATGAACTGGTCTTCAGCATATGAGCAACAAGAGAAATTAAGTCCGCCATTGGTGAAGTCAATGCAATTTCTTCGTGGTGTTCTAAACCAATTTCCAAACGATACTTGGGTGGAAGGCGATCGAATTCTTGTTCGCGGAATGATTGGTCACTTCTATGAAATCCGACTTGAACAAGGTGCGCACATGGCTCCGTTCAAAATTCATGGGGTTCGCTTAGGATCCACCTCTCCACAATCTTTGTGTATCCACACAGGGTCCTATCATCGAGATATTCCAATTGGAGATACCATTGCAATTGTTGTCTTATCACTCATATCTGACGCTATTACTGCTGAAAAAGTGAATAGTCTGATGATGTATCTTCGTACGAATGAGCCTCCGGGGGAGCCACAATCGACATCCCGTCTTAGTCCCAAATCATTTTATTCAGGAGCGAAAGGAAGACTACCGGATTTTATGATGTTTGGAGGGCCTCAGCCTTTCAATAACGTTGTAACTCAGATTGGAGCAGGTGAGACAAAAACAGTAACCGACTCCGTATTTGTAAAGGATTGGCGAATTCGCCCGCCGACAATAAGTGACAATATGTTCGATTATCATGGCGATGGAGTAGATTTCCCACGATTCGAATGGGGGAATAGACAACGAGTCGTTGAACGTTTGTTGATCCAAGAACCTCATGATGAAGTCGTTGACATTCTTGAAGATGTAGAACAAGAACAAGTAGCACCACTTCGGGAAGAAGATGGCCAATTCCATAGATGGTATCGCACGATGCCCCTTGTTTGGGAAGCTCTCTCATTGCAACCTATTGGAAATCACGTTTCAGTAGGTGGTTTAAGAGGCGTATTACGACTGCAAGGATGCGGACTTAGAATTACGATTCGCACGGCTCAAGAAGAAGATGCTATTCTTCGTTTCTTGGAGATTCTTGGGTATCATTATTCTCGTAGACTCAATGGCGATCAAGTGTTCATTCGACGAGACTTTCCAATTGCTAATCCGAGGCAGGAATTACGCAATATTTTGAATCCACTCGAACAGGAACTTGGGTTTTTCAATATTGAAAATTATGTTCTTCGGTACTTGGAAGTTGGAAGACCGCCAGATAGAATGCCAGATGTTGATCGAAGGCTGCATGCGAATTTAGTAGATCATTACTGAACCGTTAGACTTCTTGCCACGCCGTTCCGTTCCACCAACGGCCACTACCATCGCTCATTTTTCGCCACGTATGACCAGTTTCGTCCGTCCATTCATTGAGTATGGTTGGTTCAATTGTAGCGGATGGCTGTGGCACATCGGGGGTAGTTGTTGTGGGCAAAGTAAGTTCGTTGTCCAAGGATACATGTAGGGAATTGGTCGCTGATTTTTTCTTAAGCATAAGGAAAGATATGATTCCAATGACAACGAGCAATCCCACAGAAAGTGAAATTAGCATACCACTAAAGCCGCCTTTGTCTTCATCTTCTTTCATATTGTCAATATCAATATCACTTTGAGATTCTACAATTTCATGGAACATGAGGTGAACTTCGAGATCAATCCCGTCGTACGCGTTTGCATAGTTAATGGATTGAACGCCTTGGCTCAATCCCGTACTATTGATGACATCGAGGTGGATAATTTCTCGGACGACGTGAGGATAGTTCACCTTACCATTTGTCCCATCAGGAAAAGTAGCGACCTTTTCAACCATCCATATCGAGACATTGAATGAAGAATTCTTCGACTGTTCGATGCTCCATGAAACAGTTCCAGAATCCATTCCCGTAGGCGCCCATGCGAAAGTAATGAAACCAGTTCCCAGGTTAAGCGATTCTGCTGCTTGCTCAGTATAATCTTCTTCTAAAGAAGATCCAACAGGGACATTTCCAGATATCGCATAGGTTCCATTGAATCCTACAATGGGCGGTTTCCAAGGTAGAAACGGGTCGTAACGATCTCGGAACTGAGCATCCACAGATTCTGAACCAAGGGGATCCTCAGGGTCATTGATGTTACTGTGGATAGAATAGACCTGCATGTTTGAACCAGATGCTACATTTTCAAGAGCATCTTCAACGGCTATGCACTGTCCACACCATGTTGCAGTATAATCTTCTGCGATGGTAGGTAGATCGTCCAACGTACTGTTCAATGCAATGGTTTCGTTTGCAAGACCATGAAGCCCTCCAAACAACATGCCAGAATTGAGTTCTTCTACTTCGGCCGCTTCGGTAGGGCTTAGGACAGATAAAGCAAAGATGATTACTAGAACTGCAACTTTAGCACGTGCCATGATTTATGCAGGCCATTCTGCTTAAAGAGGCAGCGTATCAAAGCATCAGACCTACAAGTCGAATGCTCCGTTATCATAGATTTGACCAGCATCGATTGCAATGAGCAGTTTCCCCAGTCGAGATTTAACGGCATTTCTTGTTTTGTCAGCAGCACCAGCTATTGCAGTCAATCTATTCTCTGCAACACCCAACTTCATGCATGAAATTTGGAAAAGCATTGAGCATAAAATCCGTGCAGGAACGTTTGGAACAGGAGAATCTCCAATGGTTGGTTCACCCAACTTGAAGAGTCTTTGATTCAAATCCTCCATAAGTTCGTCCTGGACCCCCTTCTCTAAATCAGCAACAACATTTCGCAATCGTTGTTTCATGATTCTGATTTCTTCTGCTCTATTTGCAAGTACAATTGCTCTTCTGTCCTTTGCAGTAGCGATGAGTTCCTTCCCATCAATCACCACTTTCTCACAGATTGAAAAATACTTCTCGATGATCTTTGAAGCATCGATAACTTGTTTCATTGAAATTCCAGTATTCTCTAGCATAGCAGCCCAGTCGATACTCATTCCGCCCCATCTGTTCTGGTAAACACGAAGGCAACCAAGAGCTAGCAATTTCTCATTGTGATGGGTATCTGCCCCTCTTGTCTTCATTCGACAAACAGAGTTCTTTGGAAGAATGACCTCTTCTCCCCCAGCAATGTTCTTCATTTCTGCCAGAATGGCCTCATCATCGATAGGTAGGGTGGCACGTGTAATGGCTGCCTTGGCTTTCATTGCGTTCTCAACCCCACTGAGTCTAACAGCAGCATCCATTGTGGCTTGGACCATTGGGTGACAATCCTTAGCATCACGAGAACTGATGTTTCGTAGAATCTTCCACTTACCCTTTGCCTCTTTCTGAGTTCCGATATAGGAGCCCAAACCGTTGCCCTTATTACCAGTCTTGATTTTGGTAACTCTGGTGGTCGGAGTGTTGAAACTGTTTTCTCCCCAGATGGCACTACCATTGTCGTTTTGGTTGTTGGAGACTTGGTGTTCAGCCACCAGCCCACAATCATCGCACACGAGTTCTCCTCGTGCAATGTTCATTTTCATGTCGTTACTTCCGCATTCTTCGCATTTTTCAGTCATTATATCACCTTCTTCTTCCTTTTCCCTGTAACATGATTGCAATAAACAGAGCCGTACTACAGGCTGTTTTGGGCAAAATAGGTTAGCAGGATTATATCTATATCCGCCGCCCTATTTAAACACTCGCATTCATGATACCAATATCGATAAACATGAATTATTCTTGTTCTCTTATTCTAACACCTATCCAAATAAAAAACAGAGTTGAGGTTTCCTAGAAGAATAAAAAATAACAAAACGAAACGAGTTTCCTTTTATACCCTCGTGATTCTTGTAGAGAACTGGGGGAGAAAGATGACACAGAACCTTACTGTTGAAGCATGCTCTCCTTCTACGATTGTGCCGCAATGGCTCCTACAACATCTGGTGGATGGCTCTAGTGACCTCTTGATCATCTATCCCAATGAAACCGTTCGCGAGAATGTCATGAATCACATTAGTACTGTTCGAGGAGCCATTGATTCTAGTCGCCACACAACCCTCAATCGTCTATACACCTCATTGCAAATGGACTTTCGATTCCCAGTAATTATTCCACGATCGGCGGTGGGTATTGTTCAAGTCCACAAGAAATTTTCAGAAGCTGCCTCTGAGTTCAGATTCCCACGAATGCATCCAGATGCATCAAGGACATGGTCGCTATCCAAGACAGAACGATTACTCCAACTCCATAGGTTTTCTACAATGCATGACATTCTTAGAAAGTGGGAAGATGACCCTGGAGTATCCGAGGCTGAACATCTTCTTTCCACTTTCAGAGAATCCAATCTTCTTCATGAACACCAAGTTATGAAAGAATTAACGAGCGCTCTCTTACAAACTGATGCGCAGATTCCGTATTCATTATCGGCGGTGAGAGGGATTGTTTTACTCAATCATCCTCCTGATTTCCAGAGTAATGAAAAGCAATTTTTTGCTGCTTTAGCAACGAGGATTCCAATTCATCATCTCTGTGTGCAAGGGTCTTTTCGACTCGGCTTACATGGCGCCTATATTGATGACGAAATCCAATATCTAAAGTCCAAAAAGGAATTGCCAGATTGGATTCCACAACATCCTCTCATAACCTCACTCGAACATGAAAATAGAACCGAAGGAATCCACCTTGTATCCTTTGAACAGGCATCCCAGGTTCTTGATGCGGCTCTATCTGCTATACGCCTTTATCGACAACATTATGCCGGTAAGATACTGGTTATAGATGCGGATCAAAATCGAAGAAGTGTTTGGAAACGCAGACTTCAACAAATCGGCCTCGATTGCGATGAAGGTTCCGAAACAGTTGGTTCAACCTCAGCAGTTCAAGCAGTCCTTCGTTTTCTTTCAATTACTGAAGGCCAAGACGCATGGTCTGGAAATAAGTTGTTTGACATTATACAATCTCAAGCATTCCCGATTATTGAACATCTCTTTTCTAATCTCTCCCACCCGATAAATGAAACTTGGAAGCCTCAACCAAATCTCGATGTACTGGAAAATATTGGAAGAAGCTTCCATGTCATCGGTGGAAATGGGGCTCTTTTCCGTTGGCTAGGTTCCTTATCAGTCGCTACACCAACTTCTTCAGAACCTCATCGAAGAAAAGCAGAAGAGCAGGCCATCGAAGAAACAAGGTGGTGGCTCTATTCATTGGCACGCGTTTGGGCTCCATTCTTAGATTCTGAAACACAATCGTTCATACAGGAACCGCTGATTGGTAATTCAAGCGATGTAGAACTTCCTCTACCCGAAATAAATTCACATCACAGAGAGGTCCTCACCGACATTCTAGAGGCATGTGAATGGGGGCAACTTTTCAACCGCACATCAACCTATGATAGTTCGATTGGAGGACTGCAATCATGGATTCAAACAATTGATTCGATTATGCAGTACGATTCATCCGTAGATTTTATTGATATTTGTAAATTATCAGCAAACCAAACCAAACTTCCATCAAGCAGAGTTCGGTATTCCGATGTGCAGATATGTACGCCAGAGCAAGCATATGGAGCACACGCTGATATTGTTCTCTTCGTTGGTATAGATTCAGAATCTTGGTCTATGAAACCACCCCGTGTGCCATGGATCGATGATGCTGTAAGAGTTCAACTTGGATTGAATGATTCTGATCATCCAATTCGTCGCGGCCGCCATGTATTCAAATCATTATTATCCACATGCAGTTCTGCGATATTATTCGATACAAAACACGATGAATCTGCTGGAAACTCAACACCTGTTGCAGAATATTTGGCAGAGATAGAACTTGCCGGAAAGCTATCAAATCTTTCGACCCCTCCAGATTTTCTTGTTGACTCTATTTCTTCAGGTGCAGGATGGTCATTCATAACTCGAGAGGACGGGAATTGGCTGACTTACAAGAGTTCATCCTTGATTTTAGAGGGGAGGAAAGTCGAACTCCTTCGTGCTGAAAACTTACCTCGAGACCGACGACAGCGAACAGGACTCGCACTAAAATCTGGAGCAACTCCTGAGGTGAACATCCATACGCCAATTTCTCTAACAATCGGGGCTGAGAAGCAACTGAACCTAGATCGCTACCGCAGACAACCAAAGTTCAAAGCCACAAAAAAAGAAGAGGCGATGCCGTGGAGGTATCGAGATAATCTCCTTTCTGCCCATGACCTCGTCCTCTCACCTACACTCGGTCAAGCCAATACAGATGGAGGGCGGACTGTCGATGAGTGGCCTCATCTTGGATACAAAAAGAACGGGAATTCTCGTGGGCCATCTATCGATCCAAGGCCTCTTCCTCCAACACAGACGACATCTGATGCCCTTTCTTCGATATGGACTACAGGTCAACGAAGTGATGATTCAAAGATTTGGTCTACAAATAGATTGACTCCATGGATAAACTGTCCACGATTGGCGTGGTCTGAGCAAATTTTGAAAGCGAAAGAAACGCAACCTGAGGTCTCAGAAGATCTTGCGCCACTTGCTCGTGGAACACTTGTTCACTCGATAGAGGAATATCTACTCTCATTACTTGGGATTCATGTTGGCGATACGCCACTTGCAGAGGGGACTCAAATGCATGTTGGGCTTGACCTTCCATTGGATCAGATATGGGAATCTCTTTTACAGCACTTATCTCAACTCGCCCCTTGGCTATCAAGGACCAATGCAGTATCTGTTCATCGATGTAATGATCTTGTGGGGTGCTCTCCTGAAGAGTGGACTCAATGGCTTGAAGGTGAAGCCCCTCCGCAAATCGGTGGACGGCTTGGACAACTTTTGTTGGCTGATTTTGCTCTAAATGCCGCTGGGCCAATCGCCTCAGAGTGGCCACTTGAATCAACCGCAGGTCGTTTCATCGAACTCGAAGGCCTTGACGAGCATCTCGATTTAGCGATGTTGAAGATTTATGGTCGAATCGACAGAGTTGATGCGCTCGTTCTCGATGCTAATTTACATGAAGAAGTAACTGAAAAGGGTCTCATCGGCGATTCCAAAGATGTAATACCTCTGAATTTCAATGGCGAGGGACCTCCTGCTAAACGCTTGATTATCATTAGAGATTTGAAAACAATCGAAGGACCAGACCCGAAAAAGATAGGCTTGCGCCATGCCTCTGGTTTGTTCAAAGAGATTCAACTTGCATTGTATGCTCGCGCATGGGAGATTGCTCACCCGGGAGACCGTGTTATCGGAGTGGGCATTTCAGAGGTTGGAGATACGACACGCCATTATGTCGAACTTGATCCAGCCTTTGCCTTCATTCCTGAAGAAGTATACTTGGGCGAAAGAACATTCTTTTCAAGGAATCATTACAGAATTCCAAGTGAGGAGAATACACCGTCAAGTAACCCATTTAGGGCCTGGATAAGTTCTCGTCTTACCACTGCAATTCGAGCAAGAGATGCGAGTGAATCAGGATGGAACCACCCAACACCAGGTAAACACTGCAGTTACTGTTCACTTGCAAATGACTGCCCTTCCGCTTCGATAGGGGTTGATGTGAAATGATTCCATTTAATCGAAGTCAGCGGCTGGGATTAAACCTTGATCAGCATATCGCATTGGATGCCGGAGCAGGTACTGGAAAAACAACTGTCATGGCAGAACGCTATGTCCAGCATTTACTCTCCTCCGAACAAAGAGCAACCTGCGTTTTACCTTCTCCGTTACGAAACGAACCATATGGGGCAGGTCGAGTAAAATCGGCAAAGAGAGATAGAACTCCTTTGAATGAATGGAAAGGACTCCTACCACAGGAGATTGTAGCAATTACCTTCACGAGAAAGGCGGCTGCTGAATTGCGTTCAAGGATTCGTAGTCGAATTCAATCTCTTCGAGCAGAACCCGTGAAAAAGACGGATCGTTTAGGAGTTCATGACCCACGTCTTCGCCACCAAGGGGATGTCTCCATGCTCATGTCGTTACTGGAAGCGGCACCGATTTCGACCATTGATTCGTTCCTTGGAGAAGTACTCGCACCACATATTGACCTTGTAGCATTACATTTGAGCAGAGACCAATTACCAGATGAACAAGCTCCGTTATTGAGAACTCAAGCTCTAAATGCTGCTTGGAGGATTCGAAATGCAAGAGATGGGTTTGAGGCTGGGCTTACACAATCATGTGAGGAGTTCATCGAAGCTCGGAATCGTCTTGCGATTCGATTAGGAGGGCAATCTTCTGCTCAAACTGTACTCACAGGACTGCTTGAATCCTCTTTGTTTGTTGAAGAATCAAAACGAAGATTACGGATGCGATCGATTCGAAACGAAATGCCTTGGGATGGCTCATCACCGCCAAATTATCTCCTGATTGAAGATATGATTCTCGAACGTTGCGGGCACCTCATTGATTGTGTGTTCGAAGATGCGTATGAATATCTGAATCAGTGGGTTGAAGTGTTCACAAAAGATGGGCGTCATGCCTTTTTTGTCAATCCAAGTGGTGCGCCAAATGACAACACTCGCTTCAATCAACTTTCACAATTAGCCCGTGACTCACCACCAACAACTCCAATTTCTCGTCTTCAATGGATTCACCAAGTTATCGTATCCGCATGTGCTCCAGGGCAAGTAGAGAAAACGACCCCCACCATTTTGAATTCAGGCGGATTCCATAGCCAGACAATGGGAGAGTGGCATTCAGGACTTGTTAACTGGACGGATGTTTCCTTCCCCGGTATTACAAAGAAAGAATCGAAAAGAATCACAAAAGGGATTCAGGATGAGGCGAAGGAAGCAGCCACTTTACTTCGAGATAGACTTCACAATCCAGAGGACGGACGCCTTTTAATGATGCTTTCTCGCGCCTCATATGCTCTCAACCCACAACGCACTTTTGCCTTCAGAGATGCCAACGAAAACTACGATGTTACGGATATTGGAACTTCGCCTTGTCGCGAACCACCGCAAGGTAATCTACGAGTCTCAAGAGAACTTCAAGTTGAAGTTCTGGACGATTTGTATACTGTTCATGCTGGCTGTAAAGATCTTCTTCGTCATCTCAAGGCTCAAGAAGAAGCCCATGATTTTGATGATGTCCAATTGATGGTGGGCGACTTACTTCTCGTACGCTGTCCAGAAATTGTTCGGCACTATTACCCTCCTCAAGCGGTTCAAGCATTGGATGATTTAGGAGAGGAGGCTTGGACTGATGAGCACATCCGTAGAGCGTTGCATTTGATGCAAGGGGATGAGGAGAAACAAAATGATCTTCGAAGAAGATACGCGCTTTTGCAACAAATACGTGCACGGTATGGAGCCTTCATCATCGATGAATACCAAGATACAAACCCCGAGCATGCCCGACTTTTAGCACGACTCTGGGGGCACAGAATGGATGGATCTGAAGAAACACCACGTCCTCTCGGTCCGTGGGACCCAACGGTTTGCATCGTCGGTGACATGAAGCAGAGCATATACAGATTCAGACAAGCAGAAGTTACTGTGATGCGTCGAATGGTAGGCTCCATTCGCCTCGCCAATCGCCTTGAAGAGCATGAGCCAAGAATGGAACATATCGCTGAGCAAGGGCATGGTCGAGACCCTCGCCCTGTAGGTGCAGGGGGAGAGACAGGTTCGTTCATTCAAGCAAGCGAACTATCTTCTGATGAATCATCAGCGACATGGGATTACGTTTCTTTTGGAATAAATGATTTCGGTACTGCTGTAGAAGATCCAGTAATCCTTCAACGTCAAGAAGGACACATTGAATTAACAACAAATTTCCGTACAGCACCTCGGTTACTCAACACATTAAACCACATTTTCGATGATACGTTCTCTGAACGGCATCATCAATTCCCAGGAGATTTCCATGCTTCTGCTCAACCTCTTCATGCAGGAAGGGAAACGGATAGAGAAGGTGTGCTCGAATGGTTATTACCTACGCAAGCAGAGATTGATGCTCTTCCATTGGATTTGGAGGTTGGGTACCACTTATTCGACTCAGAATCTGCAAATCCAAGACACCTTGAACATGAACTCATTGCTGCTAGACTCGATTCTCTTGTCAGAGGACATGCAACCAAACTCTGGTCATCAGAAGAACAAGATTACGTCGATATAGAACCAGAAGAAGCCATCTCCCCAGAGGATGTTATGATTCTCGTCCACTCAAGAAAGCATATCCCTGATCTGATAAAGAGATTACAAGATCGAGGTTTGCCAGTATTGGCAGATAAGCAAGGTCAATTATTACAACAACCTATTGTCAAACCTCTACTGGCAGTACTTTCTCTTCTTGCTAAACCGTCTTCGCGTTTAGCTGCACATGGACTTATTCGTTCTCCAATTGTGGGGGCAACCTCCCTTCAAATTGAAGAAATATTTGAAGAAAAAGGCGTCGATAATTACTGGCGGCATCTCTCTACGTATTTTTCTGAAACTCCAATCGGCAATCTTCTGTCGACACTCTCATCCCTCATTGACAAAGGAGCCCTGCACGAAATTTTCGACGTGGTTCTTGATTACAGCGACCTTTTGACGACCTATCCGGATGAGTCCGAACGCCAAGTTGCTGAAACATGGTGTGCTTTATTGTACAAAATAGGCTCAGAATGTGGGCATGAACCAAGCGCAATGCTTGCCAAGATGGAAGCCCTAGCCTCGCTTGAGAATAAAGGGCCTCAAGCGACATCTTCCCCCACAAGTGGTGCGATTCAAATCATGACAATCCATGGAGCGAAGGGATTGCAGGCCCCTGTAGTTATAGTTACAGGATTATTCGAAGCAGGTCGTCGAAGCTCAAGCAATGATGCCCAAAAGAATGTCCTCATTACTCCTGACGTAATTGCAGGAAGAATCCAACCTTGGAAATCTAAAGATAAGCCACTTGATGGTCTTTGGATGCTTGCGAATCAAATGAACAAGGCTCAGAATTTAGCCGAGTTGCGACGACAATTCTATGTCGCTCTCACAAGAGTACGTGATCGCCTTATCTTTGCTGGTTCTCCCTCAAAGACGAGTGCCATGTCGACTGAAGGTTTCATATTGTCAACCGGAAATATCTCTGGAAATAACATGGGAGATTTACTCTTGGATGGATTGCGCTACATGGGCGTCGTATCGAATGCAGAACAGCCTTGGAGTCTCAAAGGGGATGCACAAGGAGAGCGCTTGACCGATTACCAAAAAATCAAACTGGTTATCGACCCATTAGGTGTCTTTTCCTCATCCGGACTTCCAACAGATTCAGTTCATGGTATCAGAATCTATCATCATCCAAATTGCTTTACTCAACAAACACCAGTCTCAGTTCTAAGTGAATGGCTAGAAGTTGAATCCAATCTGAATTACCAAGTTGAGGAAGTATTGGAAAACGAAATTGCAACCATATCCCCTTCTCTAAAAATGACTGCCCACGGCCTAGATGCAGCGTATTCGTGCCGCAGAAGATTCTGGTTAAATCACGTGCGTGGTTGGCAGACGGAGCCCTTCAACATCCAATCTAAGGCAAGAACCATTTCCGGGGAAGAGGAACTTAAGGACAGAACAGGAGGAGAAGATTATGACGGCGAATCTTATGTTGGATGGCCTTCAGCAACGTCATTCGGTTCAATGTTTCACCGCCTTGTTGAGATCGGTCTTGCGAATCCAGCCACAATGCAATCAGAAGATTCACCACTCTCTCTCGAATGGATGAACGGACAAGAGAGTCGCTTACTTGAAACGAAAGAAATCGATGATGCGATTACATCTGAATCTGAATGGCACAAACTTTCGTATGAAGAGCAACAACAAACACGAGCCAGAATTATCGAACTTGCTGAGTTATTATCTGAGGGCTTACTCGGAAAATTAGCGGAAGGAAAGGAAGTAAACGGCCGATTTGTAGAAGGGTTACAAACTGAAGCCTCGTTTTATTTCACAAAATCTGTAGAATTAACCGATGTTTATCGTAATCCAACCTCCGGTCTTTCCCAATCAATTGTCACTCAAATTGAGAACGTAGAGATCACCTTTGAAGGCCAGGCGGACATCGTCTTAGCAGGCAGCGAAAAGAACGATAAATGGCTCCAAGTTGTTGACCTAAAAACCTCAGGTTCGAGAACGGATGTCTTGTCCGATCATAACTTACAAAAAGAAATTGAGGATTGGGATTCTTCTTCTCCTCAAAATGCTGAAGAGGTCGAGATGTTACGAAATCACCGTCTCCAACTTACTCTCTATTCAATGGTCTTCCAGAAACAAGAGTCGTTCAAATCGGAAGATGTCCGCCGTAGAATCAAGCCACCAGCTCTTCTCATCAGTACGTCTGGAAGACTTGTTGAAATGCCTCTGAAGATGTATGAGGAAGCACAGACAGAACTCTCATCGCTCTTGGAATGGATTGCAGCGCTAACTGCAAATGAAAATGTTGTTAGCGAGCCGAAAAGACTTCCAATCGATTCAATCGATATATGCAAAAAGTGCCCGTTCTACAAAGGAGAACTTCGAATGTGTGGGCCTGAAGGAACTGATTTGGGAATCAACAACTAAGCCTTCTTTCCAAGAATGGCTAACGTTCCAGGCTTTCCATCATGAGCATTGGCTCTCCAAGCATGAATCTCTTGGAATCCAACATCTTTCCACATCTGAATCCATTCTTCTTCTGAAAATGTTGACATATGAACGTCAAGGGCTTCAGGCCATCCGAGACTGTCTTCATGTTCTGCATAATGATCGATACCAATTACGGCCCATCCACTTTCTTCTAACCAATCATCGTGTATGGATTGAAGCATATTCTTTGGGTCCTTGAGATAATACAGGAATTCCATAGAATGAACGAATTGATAGGTTTGATCAGGTTTCGTTTCTGGAAATTTTGCACAATGATATGTATTGATCATATCGACTTCCTTTGCCTTCTCAATCATATGTTCCGCGCCATCATAGCCAACGGCTTCAACACATGCAGGATGCTGGGATAGTTTCCTTACAACCCAGCCATTTCCGCATCCGAGATCGACTGCTGAAAAGGCAACTCGGTCAGTTAGCACCCGTTCCATAGCAACGTCAATCATTTCATTGACAGCGTTAGCATGACCTCGTTCCATTCCTTCATCCTTGCCGAGATGCGCCCAGTGATTGAAGACGTCCGTAGCTTCCTGCATGAACCTCCGAAGGCGTATATGAAAAAAAGGCATCGAAAGCAACATCATCCGACTCCCCTTGGAAGTATCATGAGCATCAATACACAATCCATCGACGACGTCTTGTTTCCAAAAATTGAAGCATATTTAACCGGTATGCTTGCAGTTTCACCACGGCACACAATCGCTTGGGAATGCAGTGGTAACCCAGAAGGAAGACCAGTTATTGTGATTCATGGTGGACCAGGCGGTGGGAGTCAGCCATCATATCGACGGTATTTTGATCCACAGAAATGGAACATCATCCAATTTGATCAGCGAGGGTGTGGTAAATCAACTCCCTATGCAGACTTAGAAGACAATACGACAATGCATCTCGTTTCAGATATTGAAGCACTCCGCGAACACTTCGGAATTGATACATGGCACGTTTTTGGAGGTTCATGGGGGTCAACGCTCGCCCTCATCTACGGCCAAAACCATCCCGAACGCGTACGTTCCTTCATACTGCGAGGAATCTTCATGTGTAGAAAATCAGAACTTCACTGGTTCTATCAAGATGGAGCAAGCCATGTATTTCCTGATGCTTTTGAATCATACTTCAACCATATTCCGAAAGATGAACAAGATGCTCTCATTCCTGCCTATTACAAACGATTAACCGATGAAGATGTTGAAGTCCGAAGAGCAGCTGCCAAAGAATGGACACGGTGGGAAATGGCAACGAGCCGCCTCTTCCCAGACCCATCGTATCTTGAAAAGGCAGAAGATCTTGATTTCGCCGTAGCCTTTGCTCGAATAGAATGCCATTATTTCATTAATGCGATTTTCGTCGAGGAAGCATACATACTGAATCATTCGAAAATAATTGAACACATTCCTGCCGTCATTGTCCAAGGCCGATACGACATGGTATGTCCTGTGAAAAGCGCCTGGGAATTACACAAGAAGTTACCTTCATCGGAGTTGATCATCGTTCCAGATGCCGGCCACTCTATGGGAGAAGTGTCGATTGCAAAGTCCTTAGTGGATGCGACAAATGTCCTCTAGGGGCGTTATCTTACTAAATCAGCAAATTGTGAGTATATATCTGATAAGGGAGAAGGAGGAGGTTCACATTCATGGCCGCAGATTCTAGGAGGGGCACATCCGGTTCATTTCGAATGTTCGTCTACTTGGGAATGCTTCTGCTGATGCCTATGGCTGGTATGGCAGAAAACGACACGGCTTCGACCATCGATTGCTCAACCGTTTCCCTAGAGGCTGGGGATGAAAGCGACTGCAGTGTTGATTTAAGTGACTATCCGGGAGTATCTTCGATTCGATATGAGTATGTTCTTTCCTCGACCAATTCAGAAACAGTATCGTCCGTAATAGATACGGGGGCTGTCCATACATGCGGTATACTCGAAAATGGCTCAGCAATGTGTTGGGGCCGGGATACATATGGCCAACTTGGAGATGGCGGAGAGGCGACAACAAACATTAGGCCGAGAACATATATCGATGCTCCTAACGACCTCACAGTTTCACAAATTTTCACTGGTCCATATCGGACGTGCGCTATCTTAAGCAACGATGCAACAAATTGTTGGGGATTTAATGAAGACGGTCAAAGCGGGGACGAATCCACAAATACATACAAATCACCGACGAATGCCGTAGAATTTCCGGAGGGGCGAGTTGCCAAAGCAATAGGAATGGGACATAAACATACATGTGCAATTTTAGACAATGACCAACTTGCATGCTGGGGGGCCGATTTGCACGGTGCTCTAGGAAACGGAGACTCGAATTCTGAAGATCAGTATTTGCCTGTGATTATATCCACTCCCGCAGATCGGACTACAGTTAAGGTTGAAGCAGGGGTAAGCCATACTTGTCTTCTAATGGATGATGGAGGAATTATGTGCTGGGGTAGAGATAATGTGGGACAACTCGGTAACGGAGAAAGCAACCCCACTACATACGCACCCGAATCAGACGTCATACTGCCAGAAGGAAGGGTGGCAACAGATCTTTCAGTTGGCAATGAACACTCATGTGCGATTTTAGACAACGCCTCCATCATATGCTGGGGAATAAACAATGTTGGCCAGCTTGGAGATAATTCTACAAATGATGCTAAAACCCCTACGTTTGTAGATTTGCCAAATGGATCTAAAGCAACTAAGATTAGTTCTGGATCTGGCCATACATGCGCAACAATTGAGAACGGAAGTTTGTATTGTTGGGGCCATAACAAAAACAGTCGCTTAGGCATTGGCACGAGTGGAGGGGTTCACACAATCCCAATGTTTGTATCTGCAAATCAAAGCATTGTTGAAATTAGTGCCTCAGCGGAACACACATGCGTTCTTTCTGAGAACGGATCCATTTCTTGCTGGGGGCGCAACAACTACGGTCAACTGGGATTGGGGCACACAGGTGAACGAAACACTCCGAATCCATTAGATTGGAACATCGCTCCTTTTTCATCCATATACGGGGCTGCTCCAATTGAGACATGGGAGGATGAACAGCCCTTGAGAGGACGAGTGACTTCTGGTGAAAATAATGTTTGGAATGTCCGTCTAGACATTCCAGAAGCCATTGATTTAGGAACGTATGATCTAGAAATTACACTTCTAAAAATAGGAGGCATACGATCGACTCTGATACTAGATGATGCCCTCCAAATATCAGAGAAGACCGCGTCTGATGAATTGGATGGGCAAACCAGGATGTACATAGCAACAGGAGGGGGAGTGTTTGTATTGCTTCTACTGTTTCTCTTATTCAGGAAAAAGGGTACGAAATCACCAGGGCAACCAGAAATAAAGAAACATAAGCCCCGAGAAGGACCTTCTCAGAAATTCTAGAAGCATTTGATATGTTGGCATTTGGAGTCATACAAAAACAGCCTCAATTAAGCGTCGGCTTCATAGTGTATAGGCGGCTGGGTTGAATCGGAGGCAATTCCTCCGGGTGAGTAAATGACTGAAGAAGGGACAATCACTCCAGAAATTCAAATCAATCAACTTGAAGACGCTTTAGCAACGGAAACAGACCGTTTGAAAAAGCTCTTTGCTGCATACGAAGCGCAAGAAAAAGAACTCGTTGATGCACGTGCAGAAATCGAAGTTCTTGAGAAAGAAATTATCGATAAAGAAATCGAGCGTGAAGCACAAGAATCTCTTATCGCAGAGAAGGATTTCAGAACTCGAGAACTCGAAATGAAGGCTACGAAGGCAGACAAGCGTGTTGAACACCTCCAACCAGCACTCCAGACAATGGAAGAGAAATACTCACGTGAGAAAGATCGTCTCGGTAAGGTCTTTGGAATTGCAGAAGAACTTGACAATGACCTGAAACTCGCAGTTACTGAGATGAAGGCCAGAGATGACTGGTATGTTTCTCACATGACGCTCTTTGAAGACCTCAACAAGGCCATTAAGGAACGATATGAGATGATTGAACGAGCAGTTGAATCCGAGCGCCAATCACAGCATATGTCTCGTGCTTTCACAGAAAGAATGGACGAGATGGTCGAAGCCAGAGCCGAAGAAATGACGAATCAAGAGCCAGAAGCACCTGCTGATGAACCTGAAGAAGTCGTTGAAGAAACACCTTCTGAAGAGCCAGTCGAAGAAACTCAAGAGGAAGCTCCTGAAGAATCCGTTGAAGAAGAAGTTGCTGAAACTTCGGAAGAACCTGCAACATGGAACGCTGATGTCGATCCATGGGCAGACAACTGAGGTGATTGAAAGTGGGAGGCCTCGCTCAAGGTGGGCATGCTCCTGTTGGAACATTTCTACTCGCAGGTATTGCAATTCTTGTTGGCGGAATCTATCTTGATTCCCTGTACGGACTCATGCCTCTGGCTGGAGTTCTCTGCCTCATGATTTCAGCATTTTTTGCGAATTTCTGGAGAGATCCTGACCGACCTATTCCGCAAGAGGCAGGTATTCTTGTTTCACCTGCAGATGGACACGTAATGTTCGCTCGAAGAGAGAAGGCAACCGGCCGTCGTCCGTCGAAAGAAGAGCTTGACTCATCTTCCGTTGAAACCGACGTTCATACTGGCGATTGGTTCCCACAACCATGCGAGAACCCACTCGACTTTACTACTGAACAACGATTTGAGCCAGCAGATACACCAGGCCCAGATGATGTCTGGAGAGTTGCAATCTTCATGTCTCCTCTTGATGTTCACGTCAATCGAGTTCCTTTCACTTCAACGATTGTTGCTATGGAACACAGAACAGGAAAAGGGCGAAGAAGAGGTCCCTTCGCAGCAGCATTCCGTAAAGAAAGCGAATATAATGAGCGAGTTCGAACCGTTCTGGAAGGCGAAGATGGCGGGCGTATCGAAGTCATGCAAATTTCAGGGGCACTCGCTAGAACAATTGTTCCATGGACCGGTATTGGAGATTCGCTACGACGCGGTGAACGATACGGGATGATTCGATTAGGAAGCCGAGTCGACGTTCGAGTTCCAGCATCATTGTACACACCGAATGTAATTTCAGCAGAGGACGGAAATTCTGCTTATCCTAAAGGCCAATTTATCAAAGCGGGATTGGATATTATCTTCAAACCAATAACCGAAGAAGAGTAACCTCACGAGGGAATATCATGCTGGACCGTCATTCATCAACACTTCTTGGTGGGGATGAGAAGAGTCTGAAAATTCATGATCTGGTAAAAGCTCCTGCAAATACTCCTTGGGCTAAAGAGCGCCAACAATCGTGGGATGCGAGTAAACCAGCCACTGTATATCACACACCAGAAATGACTGCTGGTGGAGAGCCATGTACTGCTGTCACAGTCATTCTAAGGACGAAAGGATGCCATTGGTGGTGGTCTTCTGGATGTACGTTTTGTGGATATTTTAACGATACACGAGATGACGTGACAAGCGAAGACCTTCATGCGCAGTGGAATGAAGCCAAGAAAAAGTATAACGATTTTGAAGGCCATTCAATGGTCAAGGTCTACACTTCAGGTTCTCTTCTAGAAGATCGTGAAATTCCAGTTGATTTCCAAGAAACCGTTCTAACAGATTGCCATACACTTGGAAAAGAACTGATTGTAGAAAGTCGTACTGAACAATTAACAGACGAAAAACTAGCATGGGCATCTTCACTAAATCCATCATTCACTGTTGCTATTGGCCTGGAAGCATACGATGACGAAGTCCTTCGCTTCCATGTTAACAAAGGCTTTTCTGTCGCTTCTTGGGACAGAGCCGTTGAACGTCTTGAAAAATACAATTTGAGAATCAAGACATATTTGATGTTCAAGCCACCGTTCATGAGTGAAGCTGATGCATTAGATCACTGCGTAAAATGGATTGAATCCGTTGCAGAACAAAGCGATGAAATTTCAATAAATCCAATGAATATTCAACGTGGGACAGTCATTGATCGTCTCCACCGCCATCAAGAATACCGACCTCCATGGCTTTGGTCATTGGTTGAACTCATTCAGAAGAGTCATCTGATCGTCCATCCAAAGGGCGGAATGAATGGTGATGAAGACCAGATTTCACGGCTTATTATTCATCCAACTGCTGGCGGAAAAATCAGAGGCTCTCACAACTGCGGAGAATGCGATCCTGAAGTTGTAGCAGCAATCGAGAGATATGCTGTTTCAGGTTCGTTGGATGAATTTACAGGTCTTGACTGTGAATGTAAATCTCTCTGGCGAAAGGAATTAGAAAACGACCGAACAATCCCTGTTCCTTTAGGAACTTCTCGTCCGCGAAGAGGTTCGATTATCGAAATGCTCCGCTCGCCTTAGAACACCAAACATACTGCTTTGTTCGATGAATGGCTTAGTGAATGTTTATCACCACGTTTCAAGTCGCAAACATGTCCATCTCGGATTCATTTAGGTGATGCAATGTCGAATAGTACAGAACTCCCCGACGCAGTCATAGGAACTGCGGAACCGTCGTCCAGTCGAATTATGTTGGTTTTGCTCTCTGTAGTGGCCATTGGTATGTTCGGTCTCTTTAGTACAATCTTTGGATGGGACAACATTCCAGTCATCGGAGATATCGTTCCATTAATGTCAAATCTTGGCGGTTCGGGAATCTGGTACTATCTTCTTGGATTCATTATCGGAATTGGAGCAATTGCCTCCACATTAGCGGGAGAGGTAATCTCGAAGTAGGTGATTTGAATGGAAGCAGTATTTATCGCACTATTTTTCTTCTTTACCGTTGTTGGATTTTCAACGTACTATCTCCAGAAAGGAATTGGCACCATGGCCGATCCAATGCGCCAATTTGGTTTATTCCTCCTCAACAAAGCACCAGCAGGTATTGTTGATTTGTTCAATGACGAAAAGGGCAGTGGAGCAAAGACTTGGATGAACCTTGGAATGCTTTGGCTTACTCTTGCTGGTATCGGGACGTTCCTTTCTCTCTGGCATGATTATGATCCAAGCGCACTCGACTCCCTTGCGAGTATCGGATGGGCATATGACGACGGCAGCGCGCTCACCACCTTTGTCAACGCAACTCTCATCACAGGTCTGTTCTCTATTCTTCTCGGTGGCGGCCTTGTTGCTGTTGCTCGAAGCGGGGCAGGTAAAATGGCCAGTGAGTCAAATGCGAGTTTGACTGCGTTTCTCTTCAGCGTGCTTACTGTAGCAGCTCTTCTTCTCCCAACAATTCTTGGCCTTCTGACAGACCTTAGTGCAGAAAACGAAAAACTTCTCCAGGATTTGTTCATGCATTCTCTGCGGGCATTCATCATCATTGCAGTTATGATCAACGTTCTTCTTACTGTTGCTCAACGCAAGGGTGAGACGATTCAGGCAAGTAATTGGTTTGTCTTTATGGCTCTTGCATCCTTCATCTTCGGTTCACAATTCCGATTCTTTGGTGAGTTAGCAGACTCTACACAAGTTGTTTGGCTTGGTGAAAGAATGACTCAATCATGGGTTATGATTTCTCTTTTCTTTGCAGTTGCATATCATCTCGTTCCACGTGCGGCAAGCCGTCCAATCTGGTCCGATTCAATGACAAAGGCGAGTATGCTCCTTCTCTTCTTTACACTCCCACCGTTCATGATGTCCTCTGCTGATGCAGGTACACTACTCGAGAATCTCGGGGCTATTCTAATGACGCTCGCACTTCTGCCAATCTTCGCAGGTTCAGTTAACATCATCATGACTGCAGCAGGAAACGCCACTGGCGTAGTTGCACGACCTGGCGCTATGGCGGCAACTCTTGCAATGATTGCATTCCCTATCTTTGCCATTGGAGGCTACTTTACTTCCCTAGATGTTTTCATCGGTTTGGGAACACTCAATGATATGGCTACAACCGTCGACATTGGGTTCCTATGGACCGTAGGCGGACTCATGGCAGTTGCTTGTATCAGTGAATCATATCCACTTGCTGCAAACCGCCAATTGGCCTCTTCTTCCTCCGCTTCTCTTACTACGCTCTTAGTCGCCTTTGGTGGCATCACTTCGACTGTTGCAAAGATTATGGGAGACTTCACCGAAAAGGCTCTTCTCGAATCTGGAAGTGAAGATATTGTAATGACGGATGGCGGATTTAGTCTGACAGCAGCGGTTCTGTTCTATGTCGCCTCCATTGGTGTCATTCTCCTCTTCATGAATCTCATTCGAACCTCAGTCGGTGGAATGAAGACGGACACCACTGCATCGACAGCTTCTGACATCGCTCGCTACTCTCTTCAAACAGGTGAATCCTCAATTCGTACACTCTTGCAACGTGGTGTTGGTGTAGATACAGTTCTTGTTGTTGGAGCCGATGTTGAAGATGAAGGAGGAGTTGAAATTATCGAAGTTTCCTCAACACTTCATAACGATGAAATCACAGAATTCCCAGTTGTTAAAACCGAACTTGAGATGCTTTCTGATTACTTGGAAAAGAAAAGCATGACCATCTTCGAATTCTTTAGCTCCATTGATTTGGACGATTCAGGAAACATCGATGGATTTGAATTACAACAGGCCCTCATCAATTCAAAGATTGCAGATCTCCCTCCATGGGATGTATTGAAGCTCATGGAAATGATCGACCTCGATGGCGATGGCCGAATCAACCTCCCTGAATTAGATATTGCAATTGCCCGAGTTCGACCAAACCCATTCTCTGAAGAAGAGTGATTCTAGGCGGTCTATCCGTGCGGATTGGATTGGTCGGAAAACCCAATGTAGGGAAGTCTACCTTCTTTGCAGCATCTACGCTTATATCGGTTGATATTGCGAATTATCCATTCTGTACGATAGATCCCAACGTTGGAATATCTTTCATTCCGAGTCGACTTCCTTGCCCTTGTGGTGAACTTCGCGCTCGTTTAGAAGAAGATGGGAGAGTTGAATTATCCTCTGAACGTGGTGGAAGTATCTGCACACCACGTACAGGTTCCTGTGATCATCATCAGCGATATGTTCCCTGTATGCTTGTTGATGTTGCAGGGCTTGTTCCTGGTGCGAGTGAGGGAAGAGGGAGAGGAAACGCGTTCCTGTCAGACCTCGCAGAATGTCATGCTCTCATACAGGTCATTGATGTTGCAGGCACAACCGATGCAGAAGGAAATCCGATAGGAGCAGGTAAATCGAAGGAAGAAGCCATTGATCAAGCCCTTGCTGAAGTTTCTTTCTTAACAAACGAATTAGACGCATGGATCCTTAGCCTTCTCAAGGATGGTTGGGTACGAGGTGCTCGAAAAATACAAGCTGAAGGGGTGAAAGGATTCGTCCAATTCCTTCACGACCGCCTCTCAGGTTTAGGAGCAACACAGAGTATTTGCCAACGTTCGTTCGAGGCCTTCTTTTCACAACATGGAGATATGGCCTCACCATGGGATTGGTCAGATGACATTCTAAGGATTCTAGCATCATCTGTTCGTATTCATCTCTTCCCCCTTTTCATTGCAGGAAACAAAGCGGATCTCGCACCAGAAGGTGTAATCGAACACTTGTCTGAAGTTATACCACAATTTATTCCGTGTTCAGCTGAGACTGAGTTTGCACTACGCAAGGCGAATGAAGCAGGTTTCATCGACTATACGTCGGGTGATTCAACCTTTACAGTTTCAGATCCAAGCGTTCTCAACGAAGCACAAGCCAAAGGCCTAGGAATGCTTCAACAAAGACTGACAATAATGGGTGATACCGGAATAAATAAATTACTCGATAAGGTTCTGTTCGATGAACTCGATCGAATTATCGTTTATCCTGTTCAAGATGAGTCTCATTGGACTGACGGAGATGGAAACGTCTTACCAGACGCTTTAGTTGTTGAATCAAGTATTCAAGCAAAAGAAGTCGCCTACAAGGTACACAGTGATCTTGGAGACGGTTTCATCAAAGGCGTTGATGGACGAACACGCCGAATTGTTGGAGCAGAACATGAATTGTCTGATGGAGACGTTCTGCGTATTCACTCAAAATCGTGAATCAATGGCCTTTCGGTCGCTCATAATCAGGAGTCAACCTTGCAAGTGTACTCGTGTACCTTGCTCCACTTGTTATGAAGAGTACAAGTGATGCAAGTGTGAGTAGTGTAAGCATGATCAGCATGTACATGCCCCAAGGATTGATGCTGCGAACAGTTGTGATGTAGAGTCCCCAAAGTACCGTGAGGTAGAGGAAAGGCCGATAGCGGCGAGAAACTGTACTCAAACGTGCAGATTTGAGCGTATCATCATAGAGATTTGATGCTACATCCTTACTGACCATACCATGTTCAACTCCACATCGAGTGCAGACTTGTGTATTCGGTCCATTTCCATGAATGAAGAACTCACGAGGATAGGTTGCAGAACATAGGCGACAGGTTGGCATCTCTCTCCCTCAGTCTGTCCCACCAACTTCCGTCATTTCAACCATGCGCTTGATAATTTAGAAAAGCATCAAGGATGAGTGTTCCAGATTGACTTCCAACAGACTCTGGGTGAAATTGAACACCGAAAACAGGATGTGTTTTACTTCGTATGGCTAGAACAAGCGATTTTGTTGCATCAGTAGCGTCAATAAGTACTGCAGAATCATCTCGACTATCAGAAGAAAGAAGCGTTAATGAATTGTATCTGGTCATATTGATTTCAGATAGATTCGAAAAAAGGCCATGGCCGTTGTGCAGACATTCCACAGGAGTCCCATGAACCGGGCCAGATGGGCTGTGAACCAACGGCCATCCAGCAGCGATGCCAAGTGCTTGATGGCCGAGGCAAATCCCAAGCGTCGGGGGCAATTTACCTGCGATAGCCAGTGTTGCAAATTCCATTGTCAAGGGGCTGTCTTTCGGCCAACCCGGCCCTGGGCCAAGAATAATATGCGAGGGATTCAATTGTTCAATGATCTCTTTTGCTGAATGTGCTGTATCTTTTCTTCCATTCATGATGTTTACGTCATATCCAAGACCACAGATCATGTGAGCAATATTGTACGTGAACGAGTCAAGATTATCGATGAGCAGTACAGAATCTTGTTTGAAATTTTCAGTAAAAATAGTGTTTGAACAGGGGGTTGATTTCAAATCCCCTTCAATCGGAAGAGAATGGACTGAGAGGTCTCCACGCGGAATCGAGAGGCGATCATCATCCATCCAACCACAAGATCTCAATAGTGCGTTTGCCTTCCATTTAGCTTCAGCAACCTCGGATTTAGGATTCGATTCCATCGTAATCCCTCCTCCCGCAGTGACTCTAGCATTCCATCCTTTAGCATCCTTCTTCAGTTCTGCAGTTCGTATCATAATGTTCCAAGAAGACATATTCGTTGTTGTTTCAAACCATCCTAATGAGCCTGTCCAGAAAGATCTCGGCTGCTTTTCTAATTCATCGATTGCAGCACAGACCACCGTTCTAGGGCAACCTGTAATTGAGCCACCCGGAAAAACGGCTTGTAAAGCATCAAATGCATCAAGGCCATCTTTCATTCGTCCCTGAACACGAGTAACAAGATGCTGTACCTCAGCATATGTTTCGACATCAAATCGTTCAATCCATATTTGGTTCGGTTTTGCAATCCCTCCAACATCGTTCCGCATAAGGTCGACAAGCATTCTATGTTCTGCGCGTTCTTTACGATCGGAAATCATATCCTCTCGCAACAGCAATTCTTCTGCAAGCGATGCGCCTCTTGGGCGTGTTCCTTTGATTGGAGCAGTTGTTATGATATCTCCTTTCGTAGAAAGTAGAGATTCAGGAGATGCGCAGATGAGAGCTAAATCTTCATCCTTGACATGAATAAAACCAGAGAATGGCGCAGGATTTGAAGACACAGAATGGCACAGTATCTCCCACGGTTCTGATGCAACAGGTCCCTCCCAAGTCCTTCCATAGTTGAGTTGATACAACTGCCCGTCTTTGATGGCCGAATGTATTTTGGTTACAATTTGTTCATGTTCCTCGTCGGTACAATTTGAAACTGGAAAATGAGAAGCCTTCAGTGATGGAACAATTTCAATCGCTTCATGATTTGAAAGAGACTGGTCTACCAACTTTCTCCAGTGTTCATTTGTTGAGTAAGGTCTCACCACATCAGTCTCTTTGCAATGAATAATACACTTGTCAATTCTCCATAAAATGGAAAGAAGGTCATTCTCTTTTGGCGGGTGTTGTAATCCAATTGGCTGTGTCCATTGGACCATATCATACGAGAAGGCACCAGTCCAAAATGGACCTGAGATTGGAACGGTAGCTAGGGGCTGATCGAATACAACGTTCTCCTTCGGACAAAAGTATCGAAGGATGTCTGATATTGTAGTTGAAGTAAATGCTTCTCTTGCTTCCCACGAATGTCCATCCCATTGTTGTAATTCAGCGGTTAACATTGTCGATTCACTCAATCTGATATCGCCGTTCAATGGAGAATGAGGGGGCTTGGGAGGAGTGTTTTTGGTCGAAGGCTGTCGAATAATAATTCGAGTTGTACTGGGTCCGCAGAGAAGAGAAAATGTAGCAAGGTGGCTGTTTGGACCTGAAGAAAGTAACATCATTTCATCAGGAGAGCCAAATTCAGAAGCATCTTCTCCGAGCAATCCTTGAGATTGCAATGAATTCCGTAAGGAAAGAAGAGGCTCGATTCACTTCACCCCCGTCCATGAGGAAGCATCATCTTCGAGACGTTTTATTGCATTTCTACACAAATCTGTCAGCCGTGTAGTCCCATCTCCAATTTCTTCACCATCAATCGATTCAATTGTTGAGGCGCCCAGTCCACTTCCTAGCACAACACATTCAATACAACGCGCAACCATACGCTCGTTGAGTTTCCCTTTTTGAACAGGGAATCCAGAGGATTTTAGTTCTGGTAAAATCGAATGCAGTGTAATTCCATCAACCGCTTGAGCAGATGAACTGTACCAAACAGTTCCATCTTCATCGAGTAGAATTGGTGACCCACGATCTCCATCAACAACGGCGAATTCATGAACAAATAGAGCAACATCCACTCCAGAGTCTTCTGCTTGTTGTTTTGCTTCATGATATGCGTCCCATGCTGCATGTTTTGTTCCAGCGATTCGCTTTGGCCATATTTTTGCTGAGACGGTAATCGCGTCACAGGTCTCGTTTCTCGTCGCATATATTCGATTCGATATATTCCATGCGCCCTTGGAAGTATATTCAATTCGCACAAGCCCATCTTGGAATTCAGATTCCATTGCCATTACTTGGCTCAGGACATTTTCTTTCCATTCACTTGGTAAGTCGATTTTAAGTTTCTCAGCATGTTCCTGAAAACGAACTGAATGTTGATCAAAGAGAAACAATCCGCGCTCATTAGAATACCTGAGAGTCGTAAAAACAGCGGAACGTGGAGGTCGCTGCATACTGCTCACACCATGACCTGTCATTCCTATGACTTGAGCATCACGGTATCAAAGAAGATCATCCAAGAACGAGGTATCAATACCAGGACTCGAAGAATTACGATTGGCTCCAACATCCAGGTCACTTAGTAAATCGTTGTCAACAGGTGCGCGAACAGGATTCATTACTGGCATTGGAGGAACATACTCTTGTCGATCAAGTGGTTGATTTTGGATACGCTCTGAGGCTTGGAACAGAGATCCAGTTTCTACAGGAGCTGGTGGCGGGACACCTGCAGCAGGGGGGGAATCCCATGCAGCATCATCTCCAAGTCCCCAGGTAGCAGTTTGAATCTCCCACTGCTTATCCTTCTGCGACTTCTTTCCTCGACCACGTACGATTGCTACGAGTAGAATTAACGAAACAAAGACAAGTCCTGCAGCGAGCAGGTTCGGTGTTGTCAGGAGAGATTGGAAGTCTGTTCCATCATTCGAATCATCACCGTCGCCAACCCCATTTTCAACTGCATTAATCATCAAAGCATCTACGGATTGTCGAATTTGGTTCTCATCAAATGGTGTGACAGAGACGTACCAAGCGGACTTATTATTGAGTTCAGTAAAGACAGTCGAGGTGATGACGAATGAGTTCGCTGTTAGTGTCTCTCCAACAAATGTAGCATCTGAGATGTCCATGAAATCTTCATTGGAGATATGGATTTGATATCCTTCAACACCGAAATCGTTTGTGAGATTCCATGTTACCAAGATGTCTGTTTCTGCAACCCATGCTAAGGTGACTCCCTCGATGGTCGGGAGATAATTGCCAGGATCTGTAATCCCATCGTCAATCGATTGTGATGAAACAACAGTCAAATCAGTCTTGTGTGCATTAGCAGATGAATCCACAGCTACGACAGCAACCCATGTTTCCTGTCCTGGAAGTACAGGGAGATCGCCAGCAATAATCGTTAGAATAAGTGGGAATTCGGGGAGTCTGTCAAGAGTCATAATTGGGGCGTTTGGCCCATCAGTCCCTACACCAACGCTTGTGAAAGACCATGAAGCAGCATAGACTTCGTACTGGTAAATGTCACTTGCAGTTGAAAGTCCGAATTCGAGATCGAGCGCTGAACCATCATCCATAGGGCGGTCGTTTAGTACAATATCATCAAGGCGTGGAGGAGGCGTGGTATACTCTAAGTTGTTGATTGGAATAACACTCGCAGATAACAACGAATCAACATAGACGTTTCCTTGCAAATCATGGACGGTTACAGTTACGAAGAGTTCGATTCCAGGTTGAATCAACTGAGGCGTATCGGCAGATGAGAATTCGTTTGTTTGCGAAGCATCTCCGTATAATGCAGTATTCAGCGTTAATTCAATCGGATTCTTATCTTCATCAATCCATTGCTTGTCGATAGAGATACAGCCGCAGGTCGCAGGGTCGTCTCCAAAGGCGTTCCATAGGTAGGAAATATCATCAACAGGTTTGTCTGCAGCCCAGACGATGTAATGGCTGAAATCATCAGCAGAAGAAATTGACCAGACAACATCGATTGCAGTTCCATCATCATTTGCATGATCGAATGCTTGAATATTCTCAATTCGAGAAGGAGGCATAGAGGCTCCATCCGAATTATCGAGCGGTGTTGCTTGAACGATATTTACATCGTTTAATTCAGCATTTAGCCATGTATCATATGCTACGACACCTATGTAATATTCAAGGCCGTTGACGAGTGGTAAATCATCCAATTGTGATACAATCGTAGTGTTCTCTTGACATGAATTGACGACTGTTGCTGCTGAGAATCCAGCGACTGAAGTAGGAGGTGTTACGAAAACAACACCTGTAATCATGTAGATTGTGTAAAATGCACAATCCCCAGCATCGCTTGGGTCCCATCCGATGGTAATTCTTCCACCTTCATCTTCAGGCGTGTCTATTGCCCAGACATTTTCGAGTTTAGCAGGTGCTTGTCCATCATCGATCCCACCAGTTGGTACAACTGGTCCAATGATTGTCGCATTCATGATGTCTTCCTGTCCACTGATGTCTACGCAGGTGAATCCGAGCCAATACGGTTTACCAGCATCTAGATTGAGAATAGTTAGGTTTCCTTCAGTAGGCATCACAGTGTAAGCAACGGACAACCCCAGAATATCGTTCATAGATTGTGTCGACGTGTAGATTCGTGTTTCGAGAAGATCGAGTGCTGAACATCGAGCCCATTCAGTCTCTAAGTCGCCTTCCACCCCACCATCAAGTGGTTGAGCAGAAGCCCATTCTGGCGGAGTCGGTACTTCGTTGCTAGTTGTAACTGGCCCGACAATTTGACTTGGTATTCCGAATCGTCCGTTATCGTATTCGACGACGACAAGAGCATAATATTCAACGCCATCCACGAGAGGTACGCCGTTGGCTGTTGTGACGTCTACCTTGAGTCGACTGTGAAGAGATTCAGTTTTGTCGATGATTCTTCCCGCAAGATCGATATCGGTTGGTAGGAACCCCACGGACC
>UPTN01000055.1_pt1 | contig 56651 bp, 95 predicted proteins | sample 2160111 | NCBI WGS metagenome assembly UPTN01 (sample SAMN06265058, study PRJEB28932) | marine metagenome | isolation source: Columbia River Estuary | place: USA:Columbia River Estuary, USA | collected 2014-05-05
TTTGTTCAAATATTTGTTCTGAAGAAGTGTTCTTTGATATGGATTAATAATGGATGATAGATATTCACCGTCACCTCTAAAGGTATCTACTACATTGTCATAGGATAGAACAAAGGTAGGCCATATAAAAGACACTGGAGTCGCACTCCATGCCATAACACCAGTTTGTAGAACGTTCTTTAAGTGCGGTTGATGAGCGTTAACGGCACCTACATCTTCGATACCCATAAACCATGATCTGTCTTCTAACAGCCAATCGATATTACTTGTGATGATAGTATCTAGGTCTAGGTAAACCATTCTCTCATTAGTAAACTGTGCTGGATCAAACAACTGTAGTTTATTCCACCACCCTTCGTATCCGGGCTTTAGTATTTTAGTTTCAATACCTTTAATACCCTTGTCAGAATAGCACACAAACCTATGAGGTATTGTAGTGTTTCGTTCAACTGCCGCTTTCAAATTGTAAACATAATCTAAGGAAAACTTTGTTCCCCAATGCACACAGGCAACTGTAACTGTCATATCAAACGTCCTCTATAATATAATCCTCAGAGTACATATGTTTCGCCAAGCATCCTTCAGTCTTTTGGATAGTTGAGAAACTTTCTCTGACCTCAACAGGCCAAGGATAGTACTCTTCTAAAAATGGAAAGGTATCTAGATTAAGAAATATGTCTGTCGGACTTGCTTCTAACCTAGCCCTCTCCACTAGTTGTTTTGCTCCCCTTGGATTTAACCTATAGGCGTGAGCACCGGGGAAGTATCTCTTGGAAGTTAATGGATTTGTTCCTAATGTGCTAGGTGTAATCCACTTACCATAGGATGGCTTTCCAAGAGATATGCAACCATTATAACTCATTTCTGGGATGGGGTCAACTACTATTGCGTCATGCTCAAAGATAGTTGCTTCTTCGTTTGTTTCAGCCACCATCTGCCACAGGGAAAAGTGTGAACAGAAAGCCGCTCTAGCATTGTCTTCTCTAGAATACTTATTATTGTTGAAACCAATATCGTTTATCTTTTGTTCTTTGATAAACTCCTTACAGTCTGATGGAATGTAAGCATCATAGTAGTCTACTTCTAAGTCAAACTTAGCGGCAGACTCTATACATTTAGTTGCGGCAATTAAAGAGTTGTCATTCTCACGAATAGTAATAACGAAATTTTTCATAGTTAACCTTGTGTCGTAGACTTTATACCTTGAAGTTCTGTTATAAACGGATACATTTGTTTTATTTGATTTGCGAATAGTTGTTTACACATCAATGCGTCATTAGGCCAAAGCCCAATATCTTGAATTTTTCGTAAAAGTTTTTGAGCCATTTTATTTGAAATATAATATGCTGAGTTTCCAGCAAGACCTTGAGGCGCATCTTTATTATCATCAACCCAAGGTGCATCAATAACTTTATTTCCAGAAAATACAATTCCACTATTTTCAGATTCTTTTAAAACTTCATTATAATATATTGAGGATTTTCTAGTAGCACCTTTAGGATTATTCAAACCAACAATCCCATAACTATTTAAAACATCATACTTGTCTGGTTGGTCTTTTTCTACGTTCTCGAAAGCATTAAACCTCTTTACGAACAAAGCATCATGTTCTAATACAATGCTTGGAAACTGAGTAGCCAGACTAAACATCCAACATCTCATATGAGAAACCATACAAGATATAACTTTTTCTATATCATTAGCACCATAACCAGTTAGGTGTAGTCCAGTAGTCAAATCTATTCTTTTTTCACCTTTTTGAGGATACTTCCAATCTTTTTTTTCTAAGTTAAAAACTTTTAAGTCTCTTTTTAAAGTTTCTGGAGTAGTTGCTGGAACTATCACTGGTTGTAAATTACTATCGGTGTCTCTTATAGATTGTATTAGTCTTCTAGCACCAGCCGTAGACTCAGAATTATTAATATCGCATATAATATATGCTGGTATTTGGTGATGTTGATACCACTCCATTTTCGGGGGCGGTTGACTCTTATTTACATCATCCAGTATTTCTTTTAAAGACATATCTCTACCTTCTTTTTAAAACAGTGTATCCAACATTCTGTTCGTTTCTCTCAATTATTTCCCAAGGATAATCAAGACAGAAGTTCTGCATACAATCATAAAGCCTTGAATCTTTTTTACCATGTAGGATACTGGTATCATGGGCTATGATATATTTATAAGTATTTGAATGATGTAATCTTAACTCTTGTATCATATGTGTAGGATGATGTAATGAGTCAATCATTAGCATATCTGTTTTAGCAGTTGACTTCATACTAAGAGAACTTATCTCCATTACCTTTAAGTCTATATCATTTTCTTCAGCATACTTTTCAGCCAAAGGTTGTAGGAATAACTTGTATCTACTAGTATCAATATCAACTAATCGAACACTGCTTGGTTTACACAATAAGGCTGTGGATGCTGTTCCACCCTGATGTGTACCCAACTCAGTGTAGGTGTCGCAATCAACCATATACTTTTTGATAGCATCATGTATTCCACAATAGTATTCGCCATGAGCTTCTTCTTGCTGACGTATGATCTCTTTGTTAAATTCTTCTACAGATTTTACGTGACCTAGTTCTGAATTAATCATGATTTTTTCCAAAGTAGTTTCTATACCATTGAATGAAGTTACCAACTCCTTGTTCCATTGGTGTTGTAGACTTATAACCTAGTTTCTCAATCTTAGTAGTGTCTGACCAAGTTTCTTGTGCATCCGCTGGGTGTAATGGTCTTAGCACTTTCTCTGCTTTTTTATCTAGGTTCTTTTCAATCTCATAGATGAAATCCATTAAGTTGACTTGTCTACCATTACCAATACAATAGGTTTCTCTGTTAGTCATGTTCTGAGATACTAACCAGATCCCCTGCACGATATCGTCAATATATGTGAAGTCTCGCTTCATGTCTCCATTATTAAAAACTTCTATAGCATTGTCTGCCAAGATGTTTTTAGTGAAGTCAAACAGAGCCATATCAGGTCTACCCCAAGGTCCATACACAGTGAAGAACCTTAGGCACACTGCGTTAGCAATCTTAGATATATTGAACATATCCTCTGTGGTCTGCTTGGTGTATCCATACGGACTTAGTTGTGGTCCTAACTTTACATCAGGAGACCAAGGTAGAGGATTGCCATGCATAACGCAACTGGTAGAAGCAAACATAACATCAGGTATGTTTGCCTCTTCGCAAGCTTTAATAAGGTTGTTAGTGCCTGTGATATTGTTATCGATGTATTCATCAGCGTGATCCATAGAATATCGCACACCAGCCATAGCCGCTAAGTGTAGAACGAGAGTTGGAGCAAGATTGCCTACAAGTAAAGACATAGAAGTGGCATCACGTAGATCTCCTTCGTGTACGGTTATACCATACTCATTCTTTAGATGCATCGCTCTATCGTATTTTAGTTCTGGATCATAGTAGTCGTTGAAGTTATCAAAACCACAGACCTCATAGCCTTCTTTTTTAAACCTGATAGCAGTGTGAAATCCAATAAACCCTGCCATGCCTGTGATCATAATCTTTTTCATTTAGCTATCCCACAAATAAATATTACGCCACCGTGTTGTATACCATCTCTCCAGATCTCTTCAACAATCATTCCTTTATCTCCAATCAATGATGATATTTCTTTGTTAGTAGCATCCAAAGGATCTTGACGGTGACCTCTACTACTTCTTTCAGAATACTCCAAGAATATTTTTCCTTGAGGATTAAGTTGATCTCTCCACGTAGTAATAGTTTTTTCTGGATCTATAGTATGATCAAATGAGTTGGAGTATATAATATCAGCCTTACCAATCCACTTCTCTACGGGAAATGTAAAGTCGTGGTGTAGTGTCATAGGAAACTGTGTTGCGGTCTCACTGATCTCTGTCCCGATAATATAAGCATTAGGACAGTTATCTTTAAAGTATTGCTGTTCCGTTCCATTCCTAGTCCCATGACATATTATAAAAGCGGGATAAGGCTTGTGTTCACAAATCCTTTTTATAGTATGAGGCTTTACATATCTCCACGTAAGTTTCTCTTTATTGGTCCAAGTCTGTGCTTCTACATAATCATCGTAGTCTTCATACTCATAAACTCTCATTAAAAGTAAACTCCTGATGTGGTCTTAGGAATATATTCTAGTTCAGTCTTCAAAGCACCACGATGTGTATCCCATTGGCTTTCGTCTAAAGCATTACCACCGACAACAGCATTGCCAGTTTTATATGGGGTTATCTTTATTTCCTCGTATGAGTTTATATATCTATTCATATTATCATGCCCTGCGAATCCTATCTTATCATATATCGCATTATATTTCAAGGCATATGTTGGATTACAAGTATAGCCATGTGTGGCCTGTTCTCTGGCACACAGGTTAACAACTCTAGAAGTATATGGTTGATTTAAGTCTAAAGGTCTTCCAACAATAGCATCGTGTTCTAATACTATGGCAGTATGTCCTTTATCTATAATCTTCTTACGAACCTGATAATGACTCATAGTCATACATTGTTGCATAACAATCATTCGGTTTTCTATTTCTTTGGTAGGTTCTTTACCCGCCTTTCTTCTGTAGTTGCCAAGAAGTCTTTCTCTATAGTCCTCTCTCACTTCCCACATAGGGTAAAACTCTTCTAGAGTGTAAGGAGTGATGGCATCAAATAATATAGGGTTGACATTGTTTGCTTTACAAGTATCATACGCCCTTTGAGTAAGCTTCTTAATCTTATCAGTGCCAAAAGTATTAATGGTTGTTATGATATAAGCATCAAACATTATGGGAGATCCCACTCGCTTTGTGGTTTGTTAACGATAGTGTAATGCCATGGACCGTTGTGGTTGTCTGCGTTCCTGAGTTGTACGTGGCAAAGCTTTGCTTCTCTATCATCTCTACCATCATATACGGGTCTAGGAGTCACATCAGAGTTACCAGCATAATGAATGTAGGTATTCCAGCCATGATCCATTTCGGTTATATCCATGTCAGCAATGAACATCATAGCATGAAGATAGTTCTGATCGATCTGGTAAAATCTAGGAAGGGATGTGCCTCTCATATAGTCTATGTATTCTTGAAACGGCACGAACCCTTTACGTGCCTTCTCTCTACCCTCAGGTGAATACATTACAACACCAGTATTAAAGATCTTCATATCACCATTATCGTTCAATGGCATATCTACTTTATATTTGGTTTTAAGATAACTGTTCCAAAGCTTGTCTGTCTTGTTATTGAAGATGCCCTCGCCTCTTCCTCTGGTTATCTCTTTATGCTCTTCTCTACAGATACCAATATCGCCAATCTTCTGATCAAAGATACTTTCTTTTAAACAGTCTACTGAGAATACATCTGTATCCGCAAATAGAATGTTGTCATACTCTTCAAACCTTTCTGCCCATATAGGTTCAAAGGCATTATAGTATGTTGGAATGTCGCAATACATCTGCGCCCAATAAGGATCTGTTTTAAAAATATACTCAGCACCAATACGATCAGCATAGTTCTTCATGTTCTCTACGCCGTACTTGACTGCCTCACCGGGTTTGCCTAGCCAATACTGATATATTAAGTTCTTCTTTTTTACCATGGTCGATTTGCCTCTATCACTGCCGAATGAAATGCCCTCACTTGACCTACTGTATCAATGTTCTGAAACTCAGGCAATCCACTTTCCTGATATTTCTTTTCCTTTACATTAATATACCCTATTTCTTTCATTGTGTCAACAAGTTCTTTCTTACTCCAGATGTGCTTGTGCTCTCCATTCTGCCATAATATACCTTCTGCACATTGATCTTGTATTCGCATATTCTCTGTTTCCTTGGGAGCAAAGTTATGCTTCTTTACATAGATGTTATAATAATGTTGAACCCACTCATGATTACTTAAGTCTTCTTCTTGGCGTAACCACTTAACAAACTCCATAGGGGGCCAAACAGTTCTGATAGTTCCAAGAGGTTTCATTACACGTAACATCTCTTTTAGAAAGTTAATGCCTTCATCCTTGGTCAAATGCTCTATGAAGTGTTCGTTATAAACTCCACTATAGGTCTGATCATCTACACCCTTCATAGGGAGATCTGTCATATCGTAGACCATAACTCCCTGCATCTTTACATCACGAACAGCATCCCAATTTAATCCACGTTGTTTGGAACCAGCGATCTCTAGAAATCTCATCGCATATCCTTTATGTTTACTAACTTGGCAAGTTCTTCAATGTTCTCTCCTTCCATGGGCAGAACAGTTTTGTGGAAGAAATGTATGAAGTGTGCTTCTTGAAGTTTATCATTAGGAACGGCATTATACAAACCATTCCATTTCCAATCCAAATGCTTAAGACGCATCTTCTCTTCTCGAACCCAAGTGTTAAGAAGTGTCTGATCTGTTGACCACTTCCATGGACCTAGACCATCAATGAATGGTTTGAACCTTGGTCTACGTAAGAACTGTGCTGGTGTTTCTCCGTTAAGGAAATCGCCCATAGACTTATTCATTAACATCATACCCATGTTAAAGAACTCTGCGCCATGCTTGTTCCACTTCCAATCAACATTCTTGATTGTTTGATACTGCATACGAGAGTAGTTTGTGATCTTCTGTAGATACTGATCGTTCAATGGCATCTGACGTTCTATAACACCAGCGAAGTCATAGTCACTACTGATCTCATCAAAGATGTTTGGTGCTGTTTCTCTGATGTAGATATCACCGTCAATCAATGCTATCTTGTCATAGGATCTGAAGTATGCAAAGGCATTCTCTTTCTCATAGATGGGAAGGAACCCGCCATACTTACCATAGGATTCAGTTGATCTATTTGTTTGGAAAATGTCAGGCTTAATCATAAGAATAGGATGCCGCTGAACAACATAGTCAGCCCCTATTCTATCAGCATATGCCTTAACTGATGCAGTACAAAAGTCGTAAAGTTTCTTACGCTTGCCCGTGTATACTTGGTATATCAATGTTTTCATCATCTAAACCTATAAAATTTCTTTTTGGAGATTGGTGATCAATGGTATTTAGTCCATCAAAACAAATCTGATTTATATAAAAGTAGTCTTTCATTTTTTGCTGTGCTCTAGAGTTTAATATATCTGCAATAAACCCATCACTATTAATATTTATTTCTCTGCTAACAGCATTAGCAACTAATCTTTCTGCAACTGGTGGTGTTAAATAGTAACCAGATCCAACAGTCATATTATTAGATTCAGAACTATATGAAAGAAACTTGTATCCTTCTTTAGTCATGTCAGGTAATGGCTTCATAAGTTTTGAGTCATGCTCTACTATAGTAAGTGAGCCTTCTCTAACACACTTACACCATAAATCGAAGTGGCTATACCAAACTGATTTTTCAGTAGAGGTAAAAGGTCTTTGCTCTCTTCCCTTTGTTTTAATACCAAATGTTAGTTGGTTTCTATATACTAAATCTTTTGGAGTTGTCGCTTCATGCAGTTTAGGAGTTATGCCGTGGTTTTTCCAAGACCCTATAAATTCTCTAACATACATTTGAGAAATAGGATGATTAGACATAGCAATCATATAAACAGGTTTCATTTATTAAATATTTAAATCGAAACGATGTTTACCAATAAGGTGCAGACGATCTGCGGGAGCTTTAAAAATATCATTACTTTTATCTAAAATACTTTGCGCTCCAATATGATCCATTATATGAAAATAATCAGTATCTATTGTATTTTTTGGATCACCAGAATGAAGTTTTCTTTTATTTAATAATATGGATTTTGGTATATCATTTCTTAACTGACTTACACTAGAAAAAGCTATTATAAAATGTTTTTCTAACTTTCTTGCTTTTAATAAAACTGACCAGTATGCATACCATTGAAGAACACCGTTCAAGCCAACGTCTTTTTCTCTCACATCTAATTTAAATCCCATATCATTATTTTCTATTTTATTAATTGTTGGGTAGTACTGTATAGTTGGAGCATATCCAAACACCCTAAACTCTGCGACTAGTTTCTGTTTGGCTCTTATATGAGAATCTTTGTTTGCAGATGTTAAAATAAACACCCTAGTATCTTTAGGTAAGTAAAAAGGATCTTCTATCATCTGTAATCATCCAAGTTAAAGTTTGTGCCATACATTTTATAGTTTTCACGCCCATGATTAGTATACACTAAAACTTCAGGATCGTCAATCAAGAAGTCGCAACTCTTACAGAAATCAGGATAGTCTCCTGTCTCGTGTTGCTTTCTTAGTTTATTATAAGCATCACCATTAAATATTTCTTCAAGTGTATTTAGTGAACCATGACCTAATACTGCTTCATCATCCCTTCCTAGAACCTGACAACAAGGATGTATTGCACCAGTAGCAGTATCGATGCCCCCAGCCCTAATAACAAGATCAGGAGAAAAAGGTCTTCCACAGGTTTTCTTTTCACCCAATCTATCATACGTTGGATCATATACACCGCTCCAGTTATGCATCTTCCATATCTCTGTGTCTACATTTGCAGACTTCACAATCTTTTGATACTCAGCAACCTCATAATCTATGTTATTATTATCTAACACTAAATGATATGTAGCAACAACACAATCAGATTTGGAACTAATAGTGTATCGTTTCATATCATGTAGATTAGTTATTACCTTATAAAAGTTATCACTATTCATCCACTCCTTATATTTATCATAGTTATAACCTACAATGCTAAATCTAAAGAAATCTAATCCAGCATCAACACATTCCTTCATAAAGTTACCGTTCATACGATAACCATTAGAAAATATGACTGCCTTTGCTTTATGTTTTTTTACTACGGCAATGTATTCTGCTAGGTTTCTATTGATTGTAGCTTCACCAGAACCATCTAGGTTTACTACATTAAGTCCAGCCTCAACACATTGTTCAACATAATCCTCAAACTCAACAAGAGGCATCCGCTTCATCCAGTTTTTACCACGTGCTCCAGTTGTTCCATCTTCATTAGTTTGTGGACACATCTGACAAGTGTAGTTACACCCACCATTTATCTCAATAACGGCTCTATCTATTTGCATTTAAAATCCATTTACAAATCTAAAGAAAACATTTTTATAGTTTTCTGCTCTTTCTGTTGCCGACTCAATTAAGTATTCCAACTTCTTCATATCTGTATCTATATAAAAACTTTTATTTTTATCGATCTTGACTGCCGCTGGGGTATGCCACCTAGTTATAGATGAATTACTAAGAACTATATGAGGTTTAAATAAGTTCTTAGCCATATAGTGCCACATACCTTCATATGATAAACAGCACTCGCAAGTACGTATATGATACAAGGCTTCATGTATAGGAGTTCTATAATCTATCTCAGTAATATTGTATCCAAAATCTTGTAACCTATCGATAAGTCTCTGCCACTCAGAATCTAATAGCATCGACTTGCAATTAGCCATTTGTTGTTGCATATTACTAGTAGGTCTCCATAAGGTTATTTTATTATCTTTTGGAGTAGTATCTATAGTAGGGTCTAATGCCCAATAGCGATATAGTTCAGACATATTATATCTGGTCACACCTTGGTAAAACTTTTTATATAATTCGGTATCTTTACTATCAAATACATATTCAACGTCTACAATATCTTTCCACATATATCTACTACGAATGTATTCAACTCTTTCAACAACGCTCTCAGGATCTTCATAGTGATGCACGTAATCTTTGGGGTGAAAGAAATGTATCTGAAACTTAGTAGGCTTTTGATTAGCAAACGCTCTCATGTAAGCAATATTAAGACCGTACATACTGTCACCGATACCAACAGTAGTCTTCCAACGTATGGAATCTAGGCCATGATTATCTCGCCAGTTCCCTATCCAATGATTCCATAGGTCGCTCATAATAATCTACAATCTCTTTTGCTAAACCCATAGCTTCGTTGAAGTTTTTACGGAACCGATTATTCTTATGACCGTTTTCAATAAAGTTCTTTAGGTTATTTATGTCACCATCATAACTAGGTAAATCGTATGATTTCCTATATGACACCATAGATTCCCATTCGAACCTTCTGTTTAATATTTTAGCTAGACTCATAATCACTTTCCTTAATATCTAAAAGATTCTTCACCAAATTCTCCAATTAATTCTCTATCAACTTCAAAATTTATGTTAGAAGATATTATAGTTTTCCTGAGATTACTTTTAATAATAGGGGATCTATGAGCTAAAAAGGTAGGAAAGAATAATATGTCACCTTCTTTAACATCAAACTGTCCATAGTTTAAAAATTCTGTAGCTTCTGTCATTTCAGGCAACTCGATATAATATATATAAGCCCAATGACCACCATGTTGATGCCAACCGAAATCAGAGCCTTGCAAATATTGTTGAAACCATGGGGTAAATGTGTGCTCTAATTTTAAACCATATATGTCACCAATCTCTTCAATAGGAGATAGTAATATATTTTCTAATAAGGTTTTATATGTTCTTGGTTCTTTAGGAATATCATAATCATAGTAATACCCAGATTCGTTAATCTCAATATTATTGTCTGCTTTCATCTGATCTATTGATGATAGCAGTTTAGGTTTCCAATAATCATGATCTTCTACAGAAAATATATGAACGTGATCTGGTAACTTAGCCTTGGAGTTGTTGGTTGTCAAGGTCTTCGAAATCGTTTTCATCATCATACATCACTTCATTCAACTGTTGCTTACCACTATCATTCGACACTTCTCGTATACGAATATCACCATTCAAAGATTTAATTTTCTGATTTCCGCTTTTTTTATTACGAGGATCGTATCTAGTATATTTTGTCATTTTAGCCTCTCTTAATATCCTAGCATTTCTTTTGTCATAATATAATCTCTTACAAAATCTGAGCGAACAATATCTTCCCAACCAAAGTTCACTATAGTAAAGTTCTTTAACTGTTCAACTATCTGTAGAAACTTTATAATACCATTTCTCTCATCATCGAACTTAAAATCACTTTGTTTAAAATCTCCTGCAAATATAATCTTACTATGCTTACCAACACGAGTTATAATAGAATCCAACTCGTGGAAGTTAAGGTTCTGCATCTCATCTACTACTATCACACAGTTGTCATAAGTAGTTCCTCTGATAAAAGATGTTGAGTCAAAAGATATTTGACCTGATGTTAACATTTTATTGTATGATGCCTTATCTCCAAACAGTTCATTACAAATGTTTTTGTAAGGAGAAGTAAACGCATCTTCTTTCTCTTCCTTTGTTCCGGGCAAGAACCCCATGTCTCTTGTAGGAACCATGGATCTTACTATAACTAATCTGTCATAGTCTTGCTCTTCTAGCACATCTTCTAACGCAAGGTATAAAGCCATAAAGGTTTTACCCGTACCAGCCGACCCCGTGAGAACTAGATTATCCCCTTCATCCCACGACTTGAAAGCCACTTCTTGATTAGTGGTTAAAGGATCATGCTGAAGCAAGTCGCCTAATCTAACAGTCATAGAGTTATTCAAACTCTTCACACGTTTATTCATATTATACGTCTATCTTACTTTCTCTACCAGCACCAGAGTTTACCTTACGGAGAACATCTTTCCAACCATCACCAGCTTTGTTCTGAGTTGAACCATGTTGTGATATGAATGTAGGTGTTATCAACTTTTGTTTCCACTCACCCTTAGACAATAAATCATCACGCTCTGTTACTGACATGAACATTTCTTTTTCTTCATTATTTGACACATTTATCATTGTATATGTAGGCATCATTATAACCTTTTAAATTATGCGGCTTCCAACCTTAATTCCAGAAAATCACGTTTACGTTTTAACTTTAAAACTAAATCCATCTTACCTTTTTCCTTTACTTTATTTATGTATAGGTTTAAATCTTCTAAATCTTTTCTGAGTCTCTCATGTTGGATTCTACTCATATCGTCTCCCATATTACTTGTTATTTAACGATTAGGTCTGGAAAAGCCTCCTTTACTAGTTTCTTTGTAATACCCTTGATAGGCATATGTTTATTGATCATACCCACAAGAAGATCTGCATCTCTTGGGTGTACTATTTCAAGTATATCTAAAAACATCTTTTCTCTTTTTACGGCTGGCATCTTAGCACCAGAAGTGTTGGGTAAGAAATACGCAAACTTTCTATTATGAGTAGTTAAATTTGATGGCACTGATCTAACATCAGCGGGTTCATAAGGAACCTTACCAGTAGGCAAGTTCCATTCCACCAGATCATCAAAGGTGCCACGCAATACATCTTTCATTGCCCAATTATTATTATTCTTTTGTAAGATTTGTATTTTGTCTGTGCGACTTTTTGCTTTAGATACTTGATCTAAAATTTCAAACACCATCCAAGTTGTCTTATTAACCATATTAAATAAAGTCCTCTATATCCTCAAGTAACATTCGGCATCTGTTCTCTACTAAGTAAGGAAACACTTTGCTTCTGTTGTTCACTATATTATCTTGTTCATCAAAACTATTTAGTATTTTAGATTTTACCAAACTAGGAGTTTCTTCTAAATCTATTAACTTTTTATTACGGCAATAGTTTCTATAAACCTCATCGCCCATAGCTTTGATATCTTCTACTAAAGTATCTATAGTAGTTTGACGCAGGGGTGTTTGACGTATTCCTTCTACAAAGCAATTATCGTTGCTAAGAACATTAGGCACACCATCTGAAGTATCACCTTTTAATATCAACTCCAATAGTTGTTGTCTAGGATTATTTTCTACAACAAAGGTTTTCTTTAAGGGAGAGTATTGTTTTACATTATTATACTTCTGTAACTGTGCGAAGTCTTTATCTGAAGACACGATCATTATAGGTTCATTCTTACCAAACTCTTGTGATGCATCTACTAGAGTTCCTATAACATCGTCTGCTTCACATTCATCTATGAGAACAGTCTTGTACGGAAAGTGTTCACCAATCTCATCATAAACCTTAGAAGTTATTCTAAAGAGTTCTTTCCAATCAGTATTATCTTTCTTACGATTGGCTCCACGTTTAAACTTGTAGTTAGGGAAGTATTCTTTACGCCAGTTCTTTCTGCCATCACCGCACACAACTATTTCACCGTATTTGTCTTTAAACTTATTACGATACATTCTTACGTTGTTTAAGATGAGATGCCTAAACAAATCCTCATTCATCTCATCTTTCTGTAGTATCACACTTCCGATAGCTACAGCATTATAATCAATCAAAATCACTGGTCTTACTCCTAATATAATATGGATATACTATCCACCTCAAAAACCTTTAGTTTATTATATACTAATCTGACGATTCGTCAACCCTTTTTTTATCCATCATGAGGGTCTTGGTTTAAATGTCTGTGTTTTTCAGCCATTAAGATTACCTGTTTAGCATACTCAGCTTTGTCAACAACACCTTCTTCAAGTAGCCGTTGTCTATTAACTTCATGTGCCGCTATAGTATCTTCTTTAGATCCACCAGAGTATGGAACACAATGTCCTTCTTCAGTTAAGATCTCTGTGACCTTACGCCCATCAGGTACACGAAAGTCTCCAAGAATACGTCCAAACTTACCCTTCATGTCTTCGCCATGTCTGTCTTCTGTGGTGATTAGTTTCCCGCCATCTTTCATAAGTTCTATCAGTCGAGCCTTTGCCGCTTCGCCAAATAGATCTTCTACCTTATCAGATGTTCTTGACTCAGGTGTATCGATACCCATGATCCTTACTCGTTCATCTTTAAGACAAACACCAAATCCTAGATCGATATCGACATCTACTGTGTCTCCATCTAGAACCTTGATTACTACTACGTCATATTCATTTTGCATTTTATTTCCCCAGTATATGTTTACGGTGTATTTTTCCTCCAATAAATGCATTATAATATTCGTCAGGTTTTAAGAGAACATCTCTTTCTATCTGATATTTCATTTCATAGTATGAGCACAAGCCTTTTGTCTTGCAAAGTCTTAGTATCTCTCTTTTGAAGTTTTCTGCCCCTTTAGTTTCCACTAGCATTTTTACTTCGGTGCTACTGCCATAGTATTTACGCCAATCGCTCTCAGAACGGCTCCTAATGGCTCTCTTACGTGTCCTAGTGATAGGGAGCTTCTTTGGCTTCCAAAAGAACTTCTTGCCAATGTATTTCATACCAGTGTCTAACTCAGTTATCTGATACACAAATCCTTGATACTCTTCTGGTGTTTCATCAAACACTTCATCATCATAATACCACATAAAAAAATAGCCCCACTATTACATGGGACTATTTATAATCAATCTTCTAGTTGTTCAAAGTACAAGGGAGACCCGCACATCGGACAATATTGAGGAACCTCTTCACTATCCACAACTAATACTTGTGTCTCAGTTTCGCAAGCAATACACTCTGCCCAATATTCTTCTTCCATGTCTTACTCCTTAAAAGGTTATTTCACAAGCACCACCTTGGCAAGCAATCGCACCCATAGTGTCTATGTCAGTGAACCTCTTCTCAGCAAGCTCCCCAACAAAGTCTATTGGCTTAATGTTTTGCTGGATCTTCTCCCACTTGTGTAGAAGGAAAACATCCTTAAGGCAATACTCCGTCTCTTTCAAATCGTTCATGAAGTAGTTATCAGCAAACTTATTAAATCTACGTAGCCATTCAGCACGTTGATCCGACACTTCGCCAAGATACTCAGGTGGAGTTTGAGCTACCATTGTAGCTTCCCACAAGTCACGGAATCCAGCCTTGCGAGTATCTACGATAAGACCTGACGCAAACAATGCGGCCTTACCATACTTTTCCACAATTTCCTTTTCTGACAATACTTCTGTCATTGGAGCCTGTGCAAAGTCTTTATCACCCATACCAGCCAAGAAACTAATACCAGCAAAGCTATGACGGTTTTCGAAAACATAGTCTTCGATCTCAGACCATTGATGCGGCATTACTGTTACAGTGTTGGATACATTGTGACGTGTCTTTGGGTTAGCGCATAACTCAACATTTGTGCCAGCCTCTACCCAATTATTTTGAACCAGCTTAACTTTTTCCAACAACTCTGTTGCATACAAGTCTTCCCGATACAAAGAACCCTTAGGTGAAATGATTGGGAAACCTACACAGTAATCAGTGTTGTTAGATGACCATACAGACTCTTCAACCATGTATGGATTAGTTTTCGCTATTAACTGTCCAACCTCAGTATCTTTGTTAAGTTGAATATGGCGAATGTAGCGTGGGCTATGCTCACCATGAATACCAGATGCTGTTTGTAAAAGAACTGAAGCGTTACCAGATGGCTTTACACACGTGGTTCTGGCGGCGGCATTAATACCAATAAGTTTAGCAACCTCTTTGTTAACTTTCTTAACAATCTCTGCGCCTTCACGCTGAACTTCTGCATCCAGCAATATTTCTGGATTATTCATCCAACCTGTGACCGACACACCTAACAATGCTTCACGCTCAAATATTTTTTTACTTGTTTCTGTTAGGTATTTGAAATCAGTATAACCAGCTTGAAGCGTTCCCATAATAGCACCTGTACGACACGCCTTAAAGAACTCTTCTTTAGATGTACACTTAGAGCCATTGATCTCTGTTAAGTTACATCCCTGCCAACCACTCTCTCCATCTATCTGTGGAAACATTCCAATCTCGACACATGGGTTAGTAGTAATATCTTTGTCATCCACAAAGAAGAAACCGGGCTCTCCAAACTCTTTGATGGACTGCATGATATCTCTAAAGTCTTCACGCTTGATCTCATCTCGTACAATAACCGCTGAGTTGTTAGAACGTCCACGCTGTGGATTATCAACAAACCAGTTACCTGTTTTAGCACTAATCATTTCTTCATCGTCTGCACTGAACAAGCAGATCGTTGCGGATCGTCTTACACCACCAGCCAACACTGCATCTGAACCATGCATTGCTATATCGTAAATGTGAATAGGCTTTAGGCGAGTAGCACCATTTAGAACTTGTGATTGAATAAGATGTTCAATTTTATCTAATGCTCTACGCAATGGCTCTGGACCGGGGGCTTTAAATCCACCATTAATCATAGCACCCTTTGGACGCACATGAGTAAGATCGAAATATACCTTACGGCCTTCCATCTCAGGGAACTGACCACCACCAACAAAGTATGATGACATTAGTGCTCCAAGAGCATCAGCCCATCCTTCGATAGAGTCTTCTACTACCCAACCCTTTGCTTGCTTCTTACGTTCTGCTATATCTGGCATTTTGTCGGCATGATGCTTTTGCACTGAGAAACCAGCCCCTGCGCCACAGAGAAGCACGTAGAACAACTCTGAGAAAAATCGTGGGCGGTCAGCATACGTTGAAGTGCAGTTGTACATCCGCATCATGTGCTTCAATAGCTGGTCTCCACCAAACTGTAATGCTCTCTGTGCGCCTAGAGCATACTTCAACTTATATGATGCTTCTGCTTCATCTATTAATAGAGCGAGTTCAGGACTCATCTTCTCTTCGTAAAAATCTCTGTGCATTTCCATAACACGTGAGACTGAATCGTCCCAACTTTCATAACGTTCTTTTGTATCGTCCCACCTACTATATCCTTCGTAGAATTTAGTTTCGGACATGAGATTCCTTGTATCCCTATCTCTATTGTTGTTGACAAGCTTGAGCATCTAGCACCTCGTTAAGTGAATAATTATCGGCCCCGCTAGTCCGTATAACTAGCAGTCGAATTAGTGTTTGTATCTTATTGGTGTAGTATATAGTAAAACTAATAATCTTACAACCACATATTGTGGTAAATATATATTTTTATTTTTTTTTTATTTAAAAACTTTAATACCAGTTTGATAACTAAATGAAATTCCATCTTCATGATCATTAGCCATTGGCAATCCCCTAACATTAAGAGAAGTGTTAAGAAGCATTGGTATGCCTGTCATACTATAGAACTCTTCTAAAATAGGACGTAGTATAGATTTGCTTTCACTGTGAACTGTTTGAACACGAGCGGTTCCATCAACATGAGTCACTGACTTATAGTCATGTAGTGCTTTTGCAGTGTATTGCATATATCTATTAGTCGGTCCTTCGAAGTATTCATCAACAAACTCTTCTAGAATAGCTGGCGCAAAAGGTCTAAACTTCTGTCTGTTCTTCACTTTATTAACTGTATCTTTTATATCAATAAGTGGGTTAGCAAGTAAACTTCTATTGCCTAATGCTCTGGGTCCAAACTCTGCTTTACCGTTTAAGACCCCAGCTATGTTTTCAGTCATTAGATATTCAGCCACACGTTTAGGATCTACTTCATTATTGGTATCTAACCCTAGATAGTTGTCAACCCAATTAAGTCTATTCTTTCCAGTTTCTAAAGCCCATGTTCTAGCGGCGGCACCAAGAGATGACCCACCATCACTAGGATTTGCCGCAATCCACATATCATCAAATAAATATCTTATTTTACTATTGACAGTTATATTTTGAGCAACTCCACCACTATAGCATAGCTTGCTACCATACTCTCTAGCCTTAGTCGCAAGTTTTAGTATTTCTTCTTCTGCCCATGCTTGTAGAGACGCCGCTAAGTTATAGGGTTCTGTTTTTACATACTTGGATAAATTATCAGATAAAACATTTCTGTTATTCCAATATGGACGTGAATATCGAAATTCTTCTACGGAAATCCTTACAGCTTCCAATAAAGTCGGTTCACCATAAGACGCCATTCCCATTACAATATATTCTTCTTCTAAAGCTCTGTAGCCAAGTATTTTTGTTACAAGAGCGTAAACAGTCCCAATCGAATTAGGATACACATCCTCATGCAACAAATCAAAATTGGAGTTCATAATAGTGGCTGTTTGATATTCCCCATAACCATCTATGGTGAGTATCACTGTGTCCTCTGACGATTCCCAAGGGCGAGTGTAAAACGCTCCAGCCGCATGAGATTCATGATGTAGACATTTTTTAGAATAAGTATATTTTTTCTCACCACCAAACCTAGCTTTATACTTTTCTAGTTTTTCATACCACTCCCCTTCAAAAGTACTTAGCACCTTATGAGCGGTATCTAAACGAAGTTGAGTATCTTCATAGAAGGTAACTAAATCATCATTTTGTATCATATCATATAGACTATGATGTAGCACAGGGTCATTTTTTATTTTACTATACCGCTCACTTTCAGCGGCAAACGATACTCTACCATCTTCTTCAATGAACGCAATACTGGCGTCATGGAAGTCATCACTTATTCCACAGTATCTCATAGTTTTAGGGGGTTTCTGTCACAGGCTCTTCTGTTAAAGCTTCTTCATAGTAACCTATGATAGCCTGTGTGTCTTTGATATACCTACGCATCTCAGCAATGCCAAGTGCTAGGTTTTCATATCCTTTAGGAGTAATAGCAAAGAAAACTACGTTACCAGTGTTTGCTTCTAGTTCCGCTAGTTTTTCTTCTAGGTTTTCTTCAGTAACCACATACCAATCAACAGGTGGAAACTTGACTGCTTTAGGTCTCTCCTGAATAGGTATACTCTGTTTGGTATACTCAGTCTGAACAACTACCTCTGCTTCAGGTGCTCTACTGCAACTCCACAGTAGGAACGGTAATGTTACTAGGAGGAGTGGTTTCAGATTCAATTCTGTCAAGTAGTTTAGTGACTGCATTGTCAACCCTTTCTTCAAGTCCTTGTGCATTCGTTAATGCTTCCATAGTCAAATCAATTTTAGCAAACACGCCTCTAAGTTTATCTAAATGTGATTGCGATTGCTGTAGTCTTTTACTTAAATCTTTATTTAACTGTTCATTTTTCTTTTGATCTGCTTGCATATTCTCAACAGTTGCTTGTAAGGTTTCTGTAGCAGATTTTAGTTTAACGTTATTTTCTCTCAGTGTATTTATAGTAGCCTCTGACCAGAGATAGTAACTATAGCCACCATAGCCTACACCACCCAATAAACCAGCTATAATAATAATTAAGTATAACTTAGCCATTGTTCTCTAAATGCCTTCTATACATTGCCAATAGTCTAGGTGGTTTATCTTTCTTACGTCTACGATCAGTCATGTTTATTGGAACACCCAACTTACGTCTTAATACATTTGTGGGGAGCCTTTTCCTTGGACCCATGTCTTTAGTGTCATGTGGAATACCAGCATCAGCGGTAGTTGTGACTTCTTCTTTCATCGTATCAGTTCTCCTACAGAAACGTATACGTTCCTCTTAGTCCTTGCGTGTGTAACTTCGTATATATTTATACCAAACAGGCATCCTACTGGATAACACTCATCATAGACTTTAACGTTGTCTCTGGCATTTACCATTTCATCTAACGTATCATTTAAAAGTTTTTCGTTCATTACTTTATAAGATCCGGGGGATAGCCGTTCATCTTCAAGTACAAACCATTCACTTTGCTCTGTCAAGAAGTCTGCTTCAGTAACGCCTAATACTTTTAAACTCTCCAGAAGTTTCCCTTGAGGCATACTAAACTTTTCTTTTAGTAGAAACAATGCGGCGGCATATGAAGCAAGTTTACTTCCACCACCCGGAGCCTTCGCCATGATCTTTTTTATATTAAAGACAAGTTTATGGAATGGTGTATAGTAGTTACGATAGTTGTCTCTATCTTCCATACTATCAAGAGTAAAAGATTTTTGTCTCTTACCCTTCGCATCTATAATGCCTAGTTTAAATGCTTCGGTATCTTCGAATGAAGTCGTAAGTAGTCTTAAGAACCTGAAGGTGTATACTAAATCACCCGCTCTTTTTAGCATACCTTCGGTTTGTAGCATACGCATTATATTACTCTGCTTTCCACATAGTCCAACAGCCGTATGCGATAGCACCAACAGCGGCAAGTTTAATAAAACTGGTTGCAAACAAAGCAACTATTCCTATACCTATGAGAACTGCACCGTCCATAGTAGTGCGTTCATCTATACGGTTTTTAATCCAGTTCCTCATTATATGTCCCTCAGTCTTTCTATTACTTTTTTGTCCATTTCGATATCAGTGTATTCATCATTCCTAATAGTTTTTAAGAATATTAAGAATGGCTTCAATGCTTCCCAATACTTATCATTCATATGAAACTCTAACATCTTTAGAGACGGTTTAATATCAAATACATTAAATATCACGATAAGATGATTTAATATAAGTCTCTCAGCCAATTCACCAGTATTATAGTAACGATTTAACAGACGCTTCAAGTACATAAATCTCTTAAGATCATCATAAAACTCTTCAGCATCTATCACGTTTGGTTTATAATAATGTTTAGCCGCATACAAAAGTATATTGCTATCATCTAAAGTATCAAATAGTTTCATTTTCCATCCAAGTTAAATCTCTTTGATTTTATTTAGGACAGTAAATCCTTCATAGTTTTGAGTAAAGACTTTTTAGTTTTACGCCTATCTAACTCAATACCGTGTTCACGACCAAGTGCTTCAAGTTGTAGTTTGTTCATATCTTTTAAACTATCAACATCAGTATGATCAAACGACATAGCATCTTTTGATACAGCCGCTACGCTTGGCATATCCACATTTGTCATAGTATTACTTACAAATCCAGATGCCGCCATTCTTGATTCTTCAGCATCCCATTTACCTTCAACAATAGTAATATCATCAGCGGTTACTGGCATATTAGCCTTTTGCCATTCATCAATTTGCGCCTGAGTAAATCTAGAAGAAACCATAACCTCTCCTGATGGACTTACCCAACCCTGACTTAGTACTGGTGTAGCATCACTGCACCAGTTTGGTGCTTCAATAGTCTTCATATTACTTTCCCTTCATTGGTGTTGCAGAAGGCATAATCTTCTTATCACCTTTCATGTTGTCAGATGGACGTGCCTTCGTTGATGGACCCGCTCTTCCAGCCTTACTAACATCGTCATGACCTTTTGCTTCAGTGTCATCTACTTGAACGTTATCTGTGTGAGACTTTACGAAATCATCTTCACCTTTAGAAGCAGTTTCTCCAGCCTTTTCGCCCTCAGGCTTTTTACGAGCCTCAATAATACGAGCATAGACTGTTGGCATAACCGACTCAGCCATTCCACCGTCAACTTCACCCTTATTGTCTTTCTTGTCTTTCTTGTCCTTAGAAGGATTCATAACGATATCTTCTTCGTTTTGCTCTTTCTTTTCCCATGGTGCTTTCTTAAGGCTAACAAGTTTTTTGCCCTTCGCACTAGAGGCAGAAGCCTTTGCCAATTTCTTGGCAAGTTCTGCTTTTTGTGATTCGTCCATTTTAGTTTCCTCTACTCCTTCGTTTTTCTTCTGAGCCGCCAAGTAACTTTCTTTAGGCGTCCAATATGAAGCTTGCAGATTTTGTGAATCATTTTCACAGTTACAATCTGCATCTGGATTTTTTTGCTCACAACCGCAATCTTCGCAGACCATAGTTCCTTCGTAAGCTTCTTCAACATCCTCATTTTTCTTATCTTCATCTTTCATAGCTTTCTTAACAGTCTTACGGCGATTGTGAAGATACTCATCAGATTTGTCTACGTCACCATCGTTGTCAATGTCTCCATCTTTACGATCAGCGGCATCATCCTTGTTCAATGCTTTCGCATCTACTGGATCTAGTTTCTTTTTTTCGTTTAGGTTGACTTCTGCATATGCCTCAATCAACTTAGTAGTTACATTGCCCATTTTGTTTCTCCTTAAACCATAAGTTGAGCGGCTATTGATCCCACGATAGCCACTAAGCCTATCCAGAACAATTTATTAATAGTGTTTACTGTACGTGCATTATCATCAACTGTTTTTTCAATTCTATCAAGTTTTTCTGAGAACTTATTCATACGTTCCCAAGAGTTAGTTCTATACTCATTATATGAATCTATTTTTTCTTCAAAACGAGCTAAAGCAACTAGTACTTCGCCCATCTTATCTAGCTTCTCTTCGATTCGATCTAACCTTTTACCTGTTGTGTCTGCCATTTAAGTACCTATATTTCTATTACCATTTTACTTTATCAGCCCAATAAGCGGCAGACATTTTACCCTTTGCTATATTTTTCCCATGTCGGGCTTTAAAAGATTTCCTTTTAGCTTTCATCTTAGAAGACTCACCTTTCTTAGGATCACCCGCCGTTGAAGCACCCTGTTCTCCAAAACGTATTGTTTTGATATTGCTACCATCTTTGGCAACAACAATATGAGACTTCTTAGGGTGACTTGGTGTCCCTTTAGGTTTATTAAAACCAGACACACCAGCACGAGCTAGTCTTGGGTCTTTTTCTTCAAAGAAAGTTTTAAAAGTTTTCATTTTTAACTCTCAGGTTTATCATGGGTATAACCCATCTTTTTCATACGCAAATGATCTTCTTCTTTTTCAGCCTTGTGAGCTTCGCCAGTTTTAGGATCATACATCATGTGTGGAGTAAAGTCTTCTCTTCTAGCCATCTTATCAGCACGTTGACGAATAGAACTAAGTTGCTTCTGAGTATTAGTCATCTTCTTAGGTTTATTATACTTCGCCATATGTGCGGCCATCTTCTGAGGATCAATCTTAGGTGCGGCTTCCATCTGCATAGAGTGCTGTCCAGTTTTTCTTACCTTTTCAGCTTCTTTGCTTGATTTATAAGGTTTACCTTGATTTGTAAAAACGCCCTTAGTCATACGCTGAACTTGATATCCCTTGTTACCAGCCTTGGCAACATTAAGGTGTTTTCTAACTTCAGGATTATTCTGTCTGGCAAGATCGATAATACGAATAGTTCCTTCAGGAGATTTTGCTTCCTCTACAGATTCTTTTCGCAATGAACTTGCCGCTCTATTGACTCCCATTGCCTTCATCTTAGCAAGTTTCATGCCATGTTTATTAGAAGTTGCTTTATCTTTTGCCGCTCCAGCACTATTACCTCTCATGCTATTTGCCGCTGAACTATTCGCCGCTCTATCCTGTTTATCTTTTCTTCCAGCAACTGCTTTGTTATACAAGTCAGGAGATATTTCTCTAACAACAGACTTCATTTCTTCCTTCATAGGGTATCCAACATCTTGTTTCTTATTGGACTTAACAATCTTCAAAGTTTTCTTATCTTTGATACTCATTGGTGGAAGCTCTGCGCTTGAGATAGATTGCTTGGCACCAGCCTCAGAAGATGCTTTTGCGACAACCTGATTTTTTCTTGCAGTATCAACTACTATAAAGGGTTGACGCATCTCACGCATCTCTATTTCTTCTTTCCTATAGTCAGGATGCAGATGGTGATCTTCAGGTTTAGCTTTCTTAGGTGGTCCATATTTTTTTCTATCTGCCGCTGTTCTTGCTTTCACTCTATCATTAGCGTCTTTACGCATCTGTTTAAAGTTAACAGACCCCGGCTTGATACGCCCCGGAAATCTCACATTAGCATAACTCTCATTCATTCTCTTAAGAACTGCTTTAATCTGGGGGTGATCAGATAAACCCTTTTTGATTTTCTCTATCGCTTTGGATGCACCTGTCATATTATTAGCATACTTCTTATCGGATGCTATGCCTATACCCATCTTAACTTCTTTATCATTATACCTTGCTGAGAAATGAGTTCTGACTGTACTACGAGATACTTCGTCAAGATCTTCTTTATACATATTCAATTCATATTTACTACCAGTGTTGTAAACTTGAACTTGAATAGAACCCTTATCACCTTTGAGACGATATGTATTTGTCTTACCATTAGATGGCTTACGTGGACCAGATGCAACCTTATCATCAATTTCGCTGGACTTCACTGTAATACCATAGTTCTTTTTGGCAGAAGCATATGCGTGTTGCATAGCACCAGAGAAGTCTTTGTGGTAAATCTCGTAAGAAGATTTGGCTTCATCAAGGTCAGTTCCTTCCATTGCCTTCCTTTTGACTAAGGCATGGAATGCATCATCTGCTTTTATTCGATTTCCAATCTTTTGTTTAATCGCCTTATGCTCTGGACCACCATCCATTTGTTTGTATAGTTTATCAAACTTATTCTTTTGGGCAGAAGTCATCTCATCAAGTTCTTCATTCTTCTTACCATGATCCATAACCTTTTTACCTAGTGGTGTAAGGTTACCTTTTTTGTCATACATCTGAGCCATTAACTTTTTCTCAGCCGCTGTAAGGTATTCGTTAACAGGGTGCTCACTAGTAGCACCATATTCTACACCAGCATTAAGACGTTTACGCATAGCGGCTAGATCAGCACGAGTTTTTTCTTTACTTTTACCCATGGCTTTTTGAATGCCCTGTGTGCCAGTAGACTTTGCTACTTTTTTGGTAAGATCTTTGATGCTAATCTCATCAACATTACCTTTTCTCATCTCTTCGAATGTTTTTGACATTATGCTAGATCCTTGTCGTGGTTGAGGTTACCCTTTTTCTTCTTTGCTATAAATGCATTCACTCTTGCGTGGCCCCACTGTTGCGGAGTAGTGCCCGGCCTGTGGCCTGTCTTCCATGCGGCAACTCCACGATTATAAACTTTCTTTAGAGTTCCTACAGATATTCCAGATGCAGATGATTTATCGGCAAAGCTACCTTCTAAAACAATATAGTTTTTAAAGTCGATCATGGGTTAATACCTTTATTTTTACGGAGCATTCTTGCTCTTCTTGCTTTATCTAATATTCTATCATGACGTACTGCTTTAGCATCATCACTTCTTTTCTCTATATCTTTTTCACGATCAATACGCTTACGTGCCATTTGAACAGCATCTTCATCCATCATTTTGTTTACTACTTTAGTATATTTAGAGGGTTTAGTTTTTGCTGTTTTATCACCGGGTGCTGGTTTGTAAGCAGAGGAATCATTATCTGCCTTCTTACCATGCTTCTTAAAGTGTCTATCACGTGCAACCTTAGTGGCTGTCTTAAGACCTGAGTGATATCTCTTAGGCTGAGTGCCTTCTCTATCTTTAATGTCAGGATCTTGTGTAGACTTTTCTTTCATAGGATCTTGTTTAAGATAAGTTTTTCTAGAAATCTTTGGACCACCATACTCAGAAACACAGTTGGGAACCATCTTACCACCTTTTGGTTTCATACCAACTTGCTTGTAACCATCCCAACACGCTTCGTCTTGTCCGGGGGTCATTTTCTTAGCCTTTGCTGTGGACTCAGGTGTGCCATAATCAGGCACAATCTTTTCTACAGCCTCAAGCCATTGTCTGGTCTTACCTTCACTGGTCTCAACTATGACATAGTTTGATCCCAACACAGATATTCTACCAACCATATCAGTCTTTTTGATAACTACCTCTTCACCTTCAGTAAACAAACTACCGCTAACAAAAGCTTCTCTTGTTTCTGATACTGAATTGAGTTGTACGTGTCTCTTAAACTCGTTCTGTTCTTTCAATCCCATACCCTTACGTACGGCATTAAACAGTTCCTTCGCATCCTTATTAGATACATTCTTAGGAAGACCTTGAGCGAATGTAGTAAAGTCGTTCTCTTTAGCCGCATTGCGTTGCTTAGTAGCAGAAACACCCTCAACACCTTTGGCATTGGGGTCTCTACCGCCCACACTTACAAACTTCATAGACTTGAAGTTATAAAATCCATGACGTGCTTCTTTACCATTATATCTATTTAAAAGTATTTCGTATTCTCTGGTGCGATCAGCATCTGCCATCATCACAACGCTTTTATAACCTTCGTTATAAAGTTTAACTGCCGCATCTATAGGAGTCTTTACACTAGTATCCATCATGACAGATCTGGCGTGTTTCGGAAACATTTTCCTAACAAACTTAATCTTGTCTTTATATCCTAATGGATTTTTCTTTGTATCGTTTGACTGTGATACAAATATCTTATATGCATTCTTACCAGCCGCTTTAGATACTTTATCTAAAAGCATACCATGACCCATCGTGGGTGGATTGAATCTACCCATTGTAAAAAATGCTGTCTTTTCTTCTTCAACTAGAAATTGACTAAATCTATTTATCATACTAACCACGTTTTCTTGCTAACTCTGCTTTGCGAATCTTCGGCATAAGTTTTTTAGCGAGTCTGCCAACCTTACCCGACATCTTATCTAGTCGCTTTTCTATCTCCGCTTTTCTAGAAGGAGTTAGTTCTGCCTTAGATATGCCTTTAGTCAGTTTTTTAGTGATTGCATTACGTGCGGCTCTACGTGATCTTTTTTCAAGTTTACCTTTATCGGCAACTTTCATAGAAGCTTTCTTACGGCCCATCTTTAAACGTGCCGCAAACTTTTTCATTTGTAGACCTTTTTTACGTCTCGCCGCCATGCTCAACGCTTCATCTGTAGGCTCTACATCTTCTTTTCTTTTCTTAGCATTCAATGCTAGTTGTGGATCACCCGTTTGTGTGTAGTCCACATTTATATAATCTCTAAAGTTTAATTTCTTCGCCATCTACTTTACTTTCTGGTTTATCCCATCCCTTTAAAATATTCGGTGAAAAGTTATTGTATGAAAACTCCATACGATCAACTAATTTCACTGCGTCACCACCTAGTGTATCTATAGCCACGTAACCTTCTGCTTTTGTGGCCTTGTAACCACAGTCAGTCTTAACGAAAGTTTTAACTTCACTCACAATATCAAGAGTATTTATAACTTTTATTTTGGCTGAAACTAAGTGTTTTTGCAAATCGAATATCTTTTTTAGGTCTGATTTAGTATCATTAGTAAAGAAAGATAGTATATCATCTAATAGTTCTTGCTGAACAAGCTTGCCTTTAGATGTTTTCCTCTTATCGATCTCTGTTTGAAACCGTGAAGAGATCCAACCAATGAAGCCTGATACATGACTTGCTGTATCTTCAATGGCTTCACCCTTCCTAACAAAAGTATTATTGAATTGCTCAATGAACCTTGGTAGGGTCTCGTGGGATTGGATGTTGTTGAGTGTATCACTAGATATTTTGTTGAAGAGTTTACCACACTCAGATAAGTCTTCAGAAACCTTTACAATGTTATCATTAGTAACGCTGTCATTAATGTCCATCATAGAACTAATATAGAACACATCGTCACTCTTATGAAACCCATCTAAGTCTACACCAAAGGTTGCTTCCATGGTTTCAAAGGAGTTGCCTTCATAGGAAGTGTGCCATACGATGCCAATCTTGGCTGAAGTAATGGCCTTTGCTGTATCTGAACTAGCAGGGACACCATACACAATAGTGTTAGGGTGGAAAGTAACATAATCATTTCCTTCAATGGTTTGCTGTTTTAGATCATCAGCACTGAACAGGAAGTCACCTTGGACAACACCTGTGATACCTAGAGAAGGTAAGTGCTTAAGAGCAAGCTTAAGTTTAACAGCTAGGTCACCACTAGTATCGGCATCCACATCTGCATCTGACTTGTAAACTTTAGGGATCTTGTTGAAGATACTCTTCTTTGCTACAAAGAAAGCCCCATCACTAGGGTCAATACCAGCAAAGATAGAAGGAGCACCATCCCACTTAACAGAGACAGACCCACTTTGGTCGCTCCTTAATAAGTTCTTTAGTTCACGTACGGCAACGATGGCCTGACGAGTCCCGTCAACACCACCGTATAGTACCTTATCTTCAAGGTGAGTCATATGTGTATTCTTTGTCATACTTATGTTATACCCTGATTCGCTATAAATGTCAAGTCATAATCGCCTAATATATGCTTTTTTTCCTTTGCATTCTGCTTTGAATTGATACTTATCAAAGCCACTATCAACAAGATCTTTATTCATATTCTGGACCATCTTATCCAGATCTTTAAAATCTTTTTGAGTTTCTATAAATCCTAATAGGTCGGGTTCGCTATTGTCTTTTACTAAGATCACCAATCCATCCAATCATATTCACTATTTTTACGTTCTTCCTTGGCCTTACGCAATAGCCACTCGTGGTATAGTTCATGTGGCTGTTCGTGGTAGAGTTCATGTTGAACCCCACCACTATCCTCACTATCCTTATGAAGCTGTTGCATATTCTACAGCCTTATTTACTGCTTTGATCTTACGAGCCTGATTAATACCAAACCATGCTGACTGCATACGTGAGTCTGCGTTACGTCCCATCTTGTGATCAGTCAAGTAGGTCACTGAGTTAAGTGCTTGCCACCAAGTGCCTTCACCAAAGTTAGCCCCCGGCTGTGTATCCAACACTGCGTAAGCATCTTGTGCGTTCTTTGACAAGTCTTCTACAGTGCTAGGTGCTTCAGAAGTCTTGTGAGTGTATGGAAACACTTCAGAATAATAGCTGATCAAAGCATCTACTGAGAACTTTTTAGTTGATAGGAACTTAGCCATATCTTTATACTGAGCAAACTTCTCAGAAGCCATACCCATTTGCTCTTTAACCATATCGGCATTGAACTTGGTGCGGTGGTTTAACTTTACAAAGTTAGATGAACGAGTGTTCAAAGAAAATGTAAGTGTATTGTTACATACGACCCGAATAGGTGTAAACCGAATATCGATAGCCTTACCATACTCATGTGGATTGCTGAACAACAAATAAGAGTCTACCTGATCTTCACCAAGGATAGAGAATGATTCATTGACTTTTGCCAGAGCAAATACATTCCTACCACCCTTTAAAGACCCAGCGGTATTCATTTCCATGTCACCAGCAAGAACATACTCTGAAAAGAACTCAAATGCTTCTGTGTTCTGAACAGGGTTCCATGCTCCACCAACGTTGGTAAGCACCTTGTTATCTGATGAGCGGATCAAAGACTTCTGACCCGTAGGGATCTTATCACCATTGAAGTCTACATAAGACTCAACCTCATGGACTGTCCAATCTAGACCAGCCTTCGTTTGCATTTGAGCGGGTGATAGTTCATTAGATACCTGAGTACCCAAGCCATGCCAAGGGGTTTCCCCAGCATAAGCCATCTGCGCTACACCTTCTACAATTTCTACTTCATGTGCCATAATATATCTCCTTAAGCAACTTGACTACAAGCGTAGCCATCTTCGTTTATCTGCGCCTCAAAAGCCGCAACTTGAGCTTCCTTACGCTCTATCAAATTTTCAAGCGTATATACTGCCATACGCTTTTCATCTGAAGCACCTTCTTTTAATGCCATCAAAACATTTTCGATTAACTCAATGTCTTTTATAATATCGATCAAGTGATTCTCCTTTGTTACCACTTATATTAACACTTATTTAACTTGATGTCAAGCGGCAATCTTTTCCCTTGCCGCCGCTAATCGCTGATAGCCAACAAGCCAATCCTCAGGTTGTTGAACTTTCTGGCTGATAGACATTTTTAAACCTTGCTCCTTAAAACATTTCTTAAGAAACTTAGCGGCACTTGCCCCTATGAACCGACTAGTCAAACGAACTATACACTGTCGAAAGGATACATCGTGGTGCATATGACCAGCAACGTGAGCCATCTCATGAAGTAGTGTATAAGCATCCATGCCATTCATAGCGCATAGATCAATGTGTCCACGCCAAGCCCTACCAGCGGTTCTACCTCTAAAGGGCCGCACGTGAAGAGTTGGAACTTTATGATCTTGTCCACCACATAGTTCTAACCATAACTTGGAATTTATAATACGCTTCATATATTTCTGAGCTTCTTTGGCATTGTCAAAATCTACAATATCGTATTTAAACTTTGATTGGAACTTCCACTCTGCCTTGTAAGTCTTAGACTTACCACTGTCGGTAAAAGCTGTACGCCCTGTTTTAAAGACACGACTTTTACAGTTGATGTATTTTAAATATTTGTTAATAAGATTATCACTCCAATCTTTGGATTTTAAATCTCTTATAACATCACCTTGGTTTATGTGAGATAGATCTATCATACAGATTCCTTATAGGTTACAACTTCTAGAAGTTCCTTGAGAAGGGCTTTACCATAGTCGGTAAACAATACACCTTGGTCCCAGACCCAATGCTCAACGTCCTGTGAATGCCAGAAAGTTTCGTTCTGAGTCATCCAACGTAGTGCCACGGATCTATCTTCAGCACCCAAGTTAACAACACCTTGGATAGCAGTCTCAAGATTTTCTATAGCCTTGAATTCGGCTATACGTTCTGCTTTTTGATTTTCTTTTAATGTGAGACCAAGCTCATCCCAAATGGATTGCTTTTCTTCATCACATTCTGCGTAGAAACGATGGTCTCTAGGACGGTATCCATAAACATCTTTATGGAAGTCTGAAAACAAATCGTTTGAAAATGTAAAACTCATATCGAATCACCTCATGCTATACTATTATTCTAGCATGAGTTTAACTTAATGTCAAGAGGAATTTTAAATAAGTTTATTTCTTTTTGCGAGACTTCAATATGTCTGCCATCACAACGCTTGCGGTTGTGGGGAATAGACTTGGTGCTACACTATGAACCAGAAGCACTGGAACTAACATCTGTAACTTAGCGGCTATCTTTAGAGCTTCAGCCATATGCTTTAGAGGTGTTTCGTTGGCATTATTTAAATGCTCTTTACATTTTGCGCTAAACATTAGTCTTCCTTTATAAAATATTTTTTAATACATGGGATGTGTATGGCTGTTTTACAATATACCTCACCATCTTTTTGAAATGCTCCCCATAGTATAGGAACACCAACCATAAGAAATGCGATAAGCGCAAACGACAATGCTAAATGAGACCAATGCACCATCATTCCAATTCCTTTATTCTTGCTTCAAGTTCATCTATCTTCTTAGTCACGTGCGGATACTTTTTGCGCCATGCGTCCTCTGGTTGCTGTAACCATGTCCAACCATAACGTTCTACTAAAAAGTCCACACATCTATCGACCTGAGCATATGCCCATAGACCCATACGTGTAGTGCTTAAGTATGCCAAACATACTGCACCAAGGATACTACCAGCAATGCTAGTATAGATCCATGCTGTATCTGAGAATAAAGATTCCATTATTTTTTAGCACCATTTCCTTTTTCAGCCGCTTCGACTTTACGTTCTTTTATCACCTTCAATACAGCAGTCCTCACTTCTTGTGAAGTCTGTATAGGCGGCACTGCGTAGTAAATGGACCTAGAAGAATCTATCATTGCTTTTCTACATCTGCTAAATCTATTGATACACATACGACTGATGTAGTAGTATCTGCGACTAAGACTTCTGCCCTTTGTCTATATTGCTCACACATTGTTCTGTTTGCAAAAGTGTCTAACTGATAATGCTCAACAGGCATTCCAGCAGAAATCTTTAACCAAATTAATACCCAAGCCATATAAAGATCCTTCTATACTCCGTTATCCGATATTGGTAACCAACTAGTACATTTAGCAAAAGCAACCTCATGACCATTAGTTGTCTCAGGATATCTTGAAAAATATAGAACCTTTAGATTAATAGATGCCCAACACATCTCTTCTGTTCTATACTTAGCTTTGCCATATGCAACACTACAAGTTTTAAAGGATCTTTCAACATCCATTAAACACATCATTATAGCGGCTGTAAACATAATATTCTCCTATCTGCTTTATTTATATATTTTATCCATACATACAACCAACAATATGAACTCTAGAGTTCTTCGAAGCATTAACTGCCGTATGACGTAAGGTTGTATTTGTTAGGTATACTTTTCCAACTTCAAGTGTATAATTATTATTCTCTATCACCATGAAGCAATCATCATTTGTGATAAGTGGTATGTGTATTCGTTTAGTCATGTCTTGATGTAATGTTAAACACGTTTTCGGATCACTCTGCATAATCCTAGTGCGTAACATTCCATACTTTTCCATCAATCTATTTATGACAGGTAGTTCGAATAAAGGATATTTGAAGTATGTCTCAGGGTATTGTAGTTTATCTACTCTACCAATGGAAGATCCCCATTCTTTCAATGGATCTAAGTCTGGCTTGTGTCCTTGGATACCCACCTGACCTATGTTAGCCCACCCCTTATTCAACATCACTTTAACTGTATTGGCTTCTTCTAAAACTTTTAGGTGGTCAATCTCTTCTAATACTTCTATATGCATAATATTCCCTAAAGTAAATGGGGGCTAACCATGGCCCCCTACGCACCTATTTAGCGGTGAACCTATCCAAAATATATTTTAGCTTAGAATGCGAATGACATACCAATAGTTGTGTCACCGAAATCTAGATCTCCGTCAGAAGAAATTTTGCCAAAAAGAGACAGACCATCAAAACCTAATGGGTAAGTTCCTTTTACGTCTACACCTTGGAACACATCTACAGTTGAGCTACCATCAAAACCTAATAGGTCGAAGTTGGATGTCACTGATGTGCCAATTCCCCAAATGTTTGTGCTTACTTTTGGCATTACTTTTAATGCCCAGATGCCTGAGTCAACGTTCATTGAAGTTTCAACTTCTCCACCAAAGTCTAGTCCCATGCTGGAAGAACCTTCGGCTGAAGCTTGGTTTGCAACTAGAAGTGCTGTTGCTGTTGCGATTACTGCGAGTTTCATTTATTTTCCTAATATGAAGTTTAAGTTAAGTGTCACTTTTCTGTTGCTAGGTAAGTGACCAACCCCCTTTGTTAGGCCGCTATTGCGGTGTAACCAGATGGTGCAAAGTTATTGTTTGCGTTTAGTAGTTTGACTTATAACGAGGTCAATCGGTAAACTCCACTTCACTATCACACCTGTCGATCCTAGTTCTGGCCCATCAAAGATACACTATGAATAGGGTGTAACTATGGTGGACCAGTTGGGTACTGCCCCCAAGTCCAGTATGTGTTCACGTTGCTTCAACGTTTACAAATATACTTATATCACAAAGGGGGAGTTTTGTCCACCCCCCTTTCGCTAAATTTTATATTGTGACAAATATACTACGCTAGAACTTTCCAAGATACCTTGCAATATGTCCAACAAATGGTAGTAGGGCTACAGCCATTAATAGGTTCATACCCGTATGTGCTACAGCAATTCTTAAAGTATCGCCTTTTGGCATACCATCAGATACTAATATTCCAGCCAACCAAATAGTTCCAGTTGTGCCAATGTTAGCACCAAGCACTGCCGCAATAGCCGCTGGTAATGGTACGGCTCCTGATGCAACTAATGCTATAATAGCAGTTGTTGATAATGAAGAAGACTGCCATAGCAGAGTCATCACTATACCGCCAACAAACATATAATATACGTTGCTGGTAAAATATGACAAGTGCTCCATGTTACCCATAGATTTCATGCCACCTGAGAATGTTTTCAAGCCAATGTAGAATATGACCAATCCTACAAGTGCTGTAATAGCAGGGTTACCCATATCCATTTTTTTTACTTTCTTTGTTAGTTTCTGAATAGTAGTTTTTGCCACAACTCATTTCTCCTAAAATAATTAATAACTTTGGGCTAGACGCCACATTAAATATTCTTTACTCTCTATTGGTTCGTATTTATCCTTTGCTTCTATTAGATTGCTTACTATAGTTCCGGGGGTTGGGTCTACAAAGTGTGGCATAGAATATCTGTTTAGATGCATATGACTATTCACCACTCTATGCTTTGTGCTTTTAAAATAATCGTTGGTCCAACGTTGTAGTAAATCACCAATATTTACAACAACACCATCTTCAGCATAAGGAACTGGATGCCAATTACCTTTAAGATCTTGAACTTGTAATCCCGGAACGTCATTAATCTGCCAAAGAAGCGTGATAGTTCCATAGTCGCTATGCTCTCCGATTCTTAATTGTCGCTCTTCAAATTCCTTTTCTAATTCAAAAACTGATGGATAATGAATGACTCTGGTAGTGTTATATGGTTTTATATGAGCATCGACAAGAGTATTGCCAGTGCCAAGTATATCGTCAAACATTCCTAAAATACGTAATGTCAATTTATCAGCAATGTCTATACTCTGAAGAGCACTTGCTTTAAAGTTTGGAAGATCTTTAGGCCAAAGGTGATCCCCCATCCTAGTATTATTATAGTTAAAGCTTTCTTTTAAATCTTTAGGTGCAGTAGGATCTACATTCTCATCACCCACAACACTATACCCTAAGTTGGTATCACCTTCATAGGGGTATTTCTTTTTTGTCTCTAGGTCCAAGTCAAAGAATAGTTTCATTTCATCAAACCAGCAACTCATGTCACTCTGTTCGTTTGAACTCAAACAATTCGTAAAGACCGCAAAGCCCACTGTTGTGTAGGCTCTGCGTATCTGACCGAATGCGTCTTTTGCTTTCAAGTCTATTACTGGTATCATGACGGTGGTGTAGCCGTAATGCCTTCGACATAGAAGTCCATTGTGTCAAGTTGCATACGTGTTGCGACTTCACCAACTTCTAAGAATACTGAACCATCTTGCTTATTGATTGGTCCCGTAAATCCATGTAACGTTCCAGCCGAAATAGCATCCTTTACTATCTGTGCTTCTAATGCTACATTTGCTGGCATATTAGTAAACGGTGCCATTTGAACAGCACCCGTATTCATGTGACCAAAGTAATCACCTGTTTTCCATGTGCCATCTAATACTTGACCAACTTTGTCAATATAGTATGGACCCCAATTATCAATAGTAGCAGTCAACTGTGCTTTAGGAGCAAACTTAAGTTGATCTGATGCCTGACCAAAACCAACCTTACCAGCCTCTTCAGCGGCAATCAGTGGTGCTGGTGAGTCTGTATGCTGTGCTACAACATCACAACCTTGTTCCATCATAGATTTAGCGGCATCACCTTCTTTGGCTGGATCATACCAAGTATAAACCCATACGATACTTAACTCTACATCAGGGTTCATCTTCTTTGCGCCCAAGTAATATGTGTTAATTTCACGCATAACTTCTGGAATTGGGAAGGAAGCAACATAACAAATCTTATTTGTTTTTGTCATCAACCCAGCAATGATACCTTGAACGTGGCGTGATTGATATAACTTCAATCCATAGTTCGCCGCATTCTCAGACTGCTTGTATCCAGTAGCGTGTTCAAACTTTACGTTAGGAAACTTTTTAGCAACTGACATAACTGAGTCCATATAACCAAAAGAGGTTGCAAAAATAATGTCTGCCCCTTTGAGAGCCATGTCTGTCATTACACGTTCTGAGTCTGGACCTTCTGGTACGCTCTCAACAAAGACTGTTTCAACTCTGTCTCCGTAAGCTTCTTCAACTTGCTGGCGTCCAATGTCATGACGATATGTCCAGCCATGATCTCCTGTGGGTCCAACATAGATAAAGCCAACTTTCACTTTATCCTTTGCTACTGACGATGTGGTAAGACCTACCATCAGTAATAGTGCAGTTAGCACTGTCGTAAATAGTTTCAAATTATATTCCTTTTCGAGGGTGTTGAGGCAGGTTCGACTCTGCCGTTTGAGGTTTCTTTTTTGGCGTAGGCTTCATCGAAGCCTTCTTCATGGACATAATTTTCATCATTGCCCCATGCTCTTTTTAAATAACTATCGTGTGATGATAGTATTTGTTTTTCGTCAGCATTTAAATGCCCTTTAAGTATCCAATATAACCAATGCGCTCTTCGGTGTTTTCCATCTTCCCAAGCGTCACTCATTTCTTGTAACCTTTTAAAGTCTTCTGAATACTATATATTACATTTTTTTGTGAGGTTATAATAATCACCTTACCATTATTCCCATAGAGAATATATTTCCTATTTCTCTTTAAAAGCCTCACCCTCTAACTTCTTTTCTAAATTCTTCATCCATGCAATGTGGTCCTTTAGGCGAAGTTTTTCTTTTTTAGCTTGACGAAGAAGTTCCATAGATTTGTTACTACGATCTAGTAGACGATCTTTCTCAATCGTTTCTATCATCTCGTGAGTTTTTTCGTGCCTTTTTTCTAGCCACTCTATCTTGCGTAGAAGTTCTTTTTCCATAACCTAACCTCTTCATTATTATGTTTCGTTCACCGTAAGTCATTTTAGACCAACTAGATATTTCTTTCAAAGAACGTCCACACCCTATACAAACCTCAGAAAAAGGATCTATTCTACATATTTGTACGCATGGTGTTATATACATTAGAAAGGTGGTTGTTCATTATCAAATGTTGGTTTCCATGAATTAGAAACACCAGTGCGTAATGCACGTGCGTGTTCAGTTTCTTCTTTAGGCCAAACAATATCTGGTTTTGCTGGCATATGTTCTATTGGCATAACACCATTCTTTAACATCCAACACTCTAGTTCAATAGGTATCTCACTTTGATTTATCATCCCAAACTCCATCCCATGTATAAAATAAGTGGTTTCCGATAACCTTTGATAAGGTCATTTCTTTCGTCCAATAAGGATTTTTAATCCAGTTGGCATGATAGAATACTGCCCCCGCTGTAGGATCTATTACATTACCAATCATAACATCTCTTGCTATGATTTGCGCTTTCTTCCAAGCTTTAGTTTCTTTTGGGGATTGATTTGCTATGAGGTGTGTCCAACTAAACTGATAGGGTTGATATACTACATCACATATTGTCGAAGGCCACTCAGTATGTTTCACCCGATTTACTGTGACCATAGCTACTGCTATTTGTCCTTCCCCACTTTCTCCACGACTCTCATGATAAATATTCATAGAAAGACATTGATGTTCTTTTGAATCTAACTCAGGTGGAGCCATCATAGATGCTCCTACCATTACCATACCTACTATACCCATAGTTACACTACCACTCGCTATATGTATTCCATTTTTTTTGATAAATTTATACACGAATCATTCCTCAATGTTCTATACAAATATACCCCACATTTATCATGATGTCAATAGCCTTTTTTTTATAAATACTTGTAAATATATAGGGTTATTGAGATGTCTGATGATGATAATAAAAATTCGTTTGGAGTAGAAATGTCAACTAAAGAATCTAAAAATAAAAAGGGAAGCCTCACCCTTCAACCAGAAAGTGTTTTTGCTCATTTAGATGCAGATGGCGATGGCATTATCACTGATGAAGAAATGGCACGTGCCAAAGAAATAGCAGAGTTTGAACACACTAAGAAACGTCATGAAAATGAAGATGCTAAAGAGGATCAGATCAGAGCCATGGCATGGTTTGCACTCTGGGGAATGCTTCTATACCCCGGACTAATAATGATCACATCTCTTTTAAAGATGGAAGGTGCCGCAAAAATAATAGGAGACATTGCTCCTACTTACTTTGTCGCTATTGCTGGTTTGGTGGCGGCGTTCTTTGGAGCACAAGCTTACTCTAAAGGTAAAAATGATACTCCAAAAAAATAACTAGGTTCCTAAGATCCTACGAATAGCAATAGGATCATCTGAATATAGATTGCCACCATTGTTGATATGCTCAACGATTTGTTCAAAGTAAAACTGTGCGTCACTATCTTCATCAACAACACTTGCGGCTGTGCGGAAGAAGTTGCGTAGTTTCATATCTGTGTTGCCATCGGGCATAGCCGCTGGTTTCCACTTACCTGATCTTTGATTGCTCATTGCATCAACCTCAACCATGCATTTATTTCTTTTGCTCTCTTTATCCGAAAGTTATATAATGCTTCAGCCATTCCTACACTCCTACTTCTCATTTACTGCAACCTAACTCTAACAACAGTATTAGTACTATTGTCTGTCAAAGTATCAACTGTTCTATTAACATTCCTAGCCAAAGACCAGCACTCCCACCAAGACTCTGCTTCAGCCCAAGTATCAACAGTCATACCATTAGTGTGCAGTTCTGTTGTACTTTCCCAAGTATACTCACTTTGTGTTGAACTTAATGTCCATGACATACGAATCACTCCTTGTTATTCTTATAGATTAGCACAAGTTTATCTTCATGTCAAGTGCCTTTTTTTATAAATAATAGTAATAAAAGGAATAATGCATGATCGATCCATTTACAGCTATCGGTTTAGCCACTTCAGCATTTAAGGGAATAAAATCCTGTATAGACGCTGGGAAAGATCTACAAGATATGACCGCTCAACTTGGGCAATGGGGTAAGGCTATAAGCGATCTAGACTATGCTGGTCAAAAAGCAGAGAAGCCACCTTGGTGGAAAAAGATGGGTGGTGGCGTGGAGGCCAATGCCCTGGAAGTGTTCATGCATAAAAAAAAGGCAGACGATATGCGTGAGGAACTCCGGGAATATATATCGCTATATTACGGACCATCGGCTTGGCGTGAAATCGTGCATACTGAAAAAGAGATGAGGAAGCACCAAAAAGCCACAGTACAAGCCGCCATAGAAAAAAAAGAAGCAATGATTAACTTTTTAATTGTTAGTGCTATAGCTTTAACGGCGATAGGAATGGCAATAACTGGTATGTGGTATATTGGAGAAGTTAACGGGAAGTGGTAGGACGTTTCGGAGTCATTACTTTTGTCCTATCAGTTCTCTTGTCTATCACATAAGAACCTTCTGGTAACTGCCATGCTTTCATTAAAGCAAGATACATCTCTGAAGTTAACGTGACAATCTCCCAATAGTTTATACTTTGGTTCCATTGTCTTATGTGGCAGTAATCATCATAGAGTAAAATGTTAACGTCTTCAAGTTCACCTGTGTTATCTAACAAGGTGATACAAGTCTCATCATCATCAAACTCTACGGTAAACATATATTAATAACCTTCTAATCTTGGCTGATCCATTGCCTTTATTTGATCGGCTATTCTATGTTCTGCAAATTTTATATAATCCGCATCTATATCATAACCTATATATTCAAACTCTTGTTTCAGTCCAGCTATTGCTGATGTTCCAGATCCCATAAATGGATCAAGTATCACACCATTTTTAATACCCGTAAACCGTATAGATTGTTCTACTAATGCTACTGGAAATGTTGCAGGGTGCTTACCCCTTAGTTCCTTGCTATTGATTGTCTCATATGGTATATACCAACAGTTACCCTTATCTCTTAGATTTGGTTTGTTCTCTGCTGTGTTCTTACCTCTTAGGTTTTGTTCATAGTATTCATATTTAACACCTACTGCCAGACGGTCTACGTTGACATTACCATCCTTGGTGAAATGAAATAAGTATTCCCATGTAGGACAGCTAAATCTCTTACTATTTATTGGCTTAAAGTGTCCACTTGTTTTACCATCAACATGGATGCTTTTAATCCATGTAAAGTTATTTTGCAATACAAACATTTCACGTGCCACATTGCCCACGTCCATTCCAACCCATGGATCTACATTCGTATATCCTACATTAAGAAAGAAGTGTCCATCATCTTTAAGACAATGCTTTACCGCATTGAATACATCACGCAACCATTTAAGATAACTGTCACGTGGTAAATTATCTTTATATGTTTCATATTTTATATTTAAATTATATGGTGGTGATGTAACAACTACATCAACACTACCAGAAGGCAGTGATAACATACCTTCTATACAGTCTTGGTTGTGAATAACATTAAGCAAAGAGTTCATCTCTCTTTGCGTATGAAACTTTACAGCTAGGGTGGTCCTTTACAAGGTCACTTCCCTTCACAAAACGGACAACCACTTTAGGAAATTCGGTAATATCAGTGGCTATATAATCGATTGAATTTGCATGAGCGTGTGCCGCATCATAATCAATAGAGCGTTTTGCACCATACATACTGCTTGGTGCGAACTGTAGCCCACCTTTTGTAAAACTCTTTTGATCATACAAGATATCAGAACCTTCACGAATATGGTCATACCCTTTCTGATCTACACAGGTCAGTTCTGGGAACCATACTTCTAATTGACGCTCTAAGAAGTGACTTGCTACTCTTCCATCTTTAAGAAGTTCTCCTACCACAGAAGGCGGCAGATCTCCAAATGTTGCATTGACTGTAAAAGTATAGTTTTTATCATATTCGATCTTCATAGAATCACTCCTTATATAACTCAAGGTAACACAAAAAAAGAGGGTTGTCAACCCCTCTCATATTATAATCTATGATCAATAAAAGCTTTTAAATCTGGTGGTCTCCAACCATCAGGCTTAAGAACCTTACCATCTTCACGCTTGCGAACCTTTCCAGTATCAGGATCTATCTTAGCAAAGTTAGTATCCATGACTTCTTTCCAAGCACCTTCACCATCCATGTTACCAGCCCGAATAGCACCAATAGTAACAACAAGAATATCTACAAGAGCATCTAGTTGTTCTATAGGATCTTTTGCTATCACTGCTTCTACAAGTTCACCATACTCTTCATCAATAAGACCAAGATACATATCATAGTTTGCAGGACTAGGTGCTTGATCACAAGCACTTTGGAATACATCTATATCTTTAAACACATTACTCATCGGTGCGTCTCTTTCCATCGTTCTTTCATTCTATTCAAATACCAGATAGCCTTATCAATATCTTCAAGACCATTCTTTCTTTCACATCGCCACATATATTTTAATACATTAGCGGCATGAGGAGCAATGGCTCCACTCATAGTTTTTGTCATAGCTTCCATTGCATCAATACACTCAATGTCACCTGTGGCATAATGAACAGGTGAGTTTACCATGTCTGTCATAATAAGGTTCTTTCATACATTATATTATCGTCTAGTTTCTTTATTCCCATAGTCCAGTTCTCTGCGGCATCTTCAACATATCTTAGTGCTTTCCCCCGAAATTCTTCAAGGTGGAAGTACGCAGATGATTCGGCCCTATAGTACTTAATATATAACAATTCTTCTTTCATGTCAATATGTACTTCGCAATAATCTCCATCTGTAGTATCTCCACAGTAGTATGTTGAAATCTTTTTGCCCATTTAAATCTCCGATTCTATGTCTTCTATGAGTTGATCTTTCATAGCCAAAACTTGCTCTTTCATTTCTGGTTTATCCCACCATCTAAACAGAGCGCAAACAGTTATACGGGGTACGTTAGTGTATGCAGAGTGCCAACAATGGTCTTTCTCTTCTTCGCCAAAGTGATAGTATCTGACTTGCCAACCAGCAACATCAGGTATCTTAACTATCTCTTCTTTTTTCTTATCGTAGTATTGAAAGTATCCATCACCCTTTTCAGACCAAGAAAAGATAAACTGGTAGCCTGAGTTATTTGCATTATTATGCCAACCAACATAACCATCTTTAGGATAATATAAAAAAACAGCATCTGAGTTTGCACCTAAGTTTGCTATAAAATCACCTTTGACAAAATTACTAATTTCTTTAAAGTCGGGGATGAAGTTCAGAGGATGTGAACGATGTTCTATTGGAAACCCTTTATGTTCGGGGTCACTCATATGCTTTTTAAGATATTCCTCACTCATAAACTTTTCGCAATTCTGAGCACTAAGAAATATATCTTGACGTATATTAGGCAATACTGCTTTCCTAATTTTATCTAAGTCAGCTATGATAGCTTTATTTCTTAGTATCAGTTCTGTCATTACTAAACTCCAAGATTTGTGGATATATTTTAGATAAGGCTTTGGCAATCTCAATAGCAATATCCTGATGCTCTTGCTGTGTGCCATTAGAAGATCTTAGTTCAATATAATGTATCCAACTACGAATAGTTCCATTCACATACATCTTAGAGACAGTATTACCTTCTGGTAAGATTACTCTTGCTTGCTCCTTGGCAATACCCTTATCTCTTGCTTCTTTATATATCCTACCAACGTGTTCGATAATAAACTTCTGTTGAGCATCCCACCAAGCATCCAATCCCACATCATCATTTGGAATACTATTCTGTCTATTGGTTTCGTCTTGTAGACGTGCCTCACGAACAACAAACGCACTATTCATATCATTAGGATCTGCATAACGTTGAGAGAACTCTTGAAATGAGAACGAACGGTGCCTTAGAAACTGTCTTGCAATGTCACGTGTTGTTTCAACTTCAAGACAAGCAGAGGCCATTTCAAATGGAGACCAGTGCTTGTGCTTCATCAGATAACCTAATAGTTTCTGTGTGGTTTTTGTGTTTGCTTGATTATTAGGGTTAGATACCCTAGCACAGTATGCTATAAGATCTTGAATATTCTCCAAGCCCATTACACCTGTTTCTCCAGCGTGAACATAACGAACTGGTTGAGAGTGCGATAGTAACCTAACTTTCATTACCCCTGACCTCTATACTTTTTATAGTTGCGTCTCTTGTCTTTATTCATAGAAGAGGTCTTGACATTGCCTTTTCCAATACTTGTCTTCTTCTTATTTGTTATGCCTTTTACTGCCATTATTTACTCCATTTTAAAATCTTTAAATCGTTCTGCCGTATCAGACTTATCGAAGGTAGGCGTATCATCTATCAAGTTACCTTCAGCATCATCTACATCAAATAGTTTCATCCTAGATCTATCGACACCAACCACAAACCTCTTATTAGCACTAGGATCATTGTATCTATTCTTAAGTTGTTTGATCATAATCTGTCCAAGTGCTTCTAATTCTTCACTTGAAATCAAAGCAAACATCAAGTCGGCTGTAGCGGGTAATCCAAAAGACTCAGCCGTATCTTCAAGCCCAACATCTGAGTTACCATAACCACTACGAGTCGTTTGCGTTGCAGTGACAATCGGTACTTCGAACTCGACTGCGAGTCCACGTAGTTCTTCCGCAATAGCTTTGATATAAGTGTATGAATTGATTGATCCCCCCATGCCCTTCATTCGACTAGACGCACATATGTTGAGATAGTCTATAAAGATCATCTCAGGTATAAAGTCTTTCTTTAGTTTAAGCTCATTCAGTAATGCTCTAAAGTGTCCCGTATGTGCTGAACCAGTTGGATATTCCTTAACAATAAGTTTACCATTATTCTTACCCGCAATGTTGTGAACCTTATCGGTTAACATCTCTTTTGATAACGTCTCTAACTGATCAAGCGGTATGTCTAAAAGGTTTGCGTCTATACGTTCAGCAATACGTTCCTCTGCCATTTCCATTGTAATATATAGCACATTCCTACCTTGGGTCATAGCGTTAGCCGCAACATGACACATGAATAATGATTTACCCACACCAGTGCCAGCGAGTGCCACATTCAGTGTTTTGTTAGGTAGACCACCTTTGGTAATCTTATTCATATATTCAAGATCAAATGGTATCCGCTCTTCTTGAGCATGATAGAAGTCATAACGTTCTGACACATTGTCAACATAGTCGTGACCAATATTCGCATCAAAAGAAACTGCCAAGGCTTTGGTCAATAGATCAGGGAGAGCGTTCTTAGTAAGATCTCTGTGCTTACCATCAATAATGGAGATGGACTCCATAATAGCATTATGTATTGCTCTATCTTGACACCACCTCTCAGTAGTGTCCTCTAACCACTTGTCATTTGCCTTGACAGTTTCTTTATCGAATATGTTTGGAAGTATCTCAAGTACGGCTGTATACTGATCGTCTGTGAACTTTTCACTTAGATCTATCTCAATCTTAAAAGCTTCTTGAGTTGGTAGCCTATTATACTTGGCTACGTACTTCGCAATCTGATTAAATATTTGATTGTAGACCCCTTGAAAGTATTCTGGTTTCACAAAGGGAAGAACCTTACGCATATAAGGTTCATCGATTAATAGGTGTCGTAATATGACTTGTTCTACATTGCTCATTTTATTATTATACCATAATCATTTAGGAGACACAACCCCTTCAGTGTCTTTTTCTACTCGTTCAGCTTGTTGTTCTAGGATATCATACAAGATATCTCCAGTAGTATGATGCCAATCAATATCCTCATGGGCAATCCAATCATCACCAAGCCCCCCTGATATTACTGTAGATGTAAACTTTATAGTCTCGCCATCTTCTGCAACCCTTAGTTCACCAAAGTTAAAAACAGTTTCCACATATTTTCCTGTTTTAATTCTAATATTCCAGTGATCATTATCACCGGGGGTTAGTTCATAATCTTCATTTTGTTTCATTGAAATAATCCGTATATAAATTTATATTAAAAGTAACTCTAGGTCCAAGTCCAGTAGTTGGAAACTTATGCCACGTATTCCCACCTCTTGAGAATATTAAGGCTCTGTTAGGTTTCCATTCAACTGGACTAAGACTATGTTTAGTATTGCCTATAAAAGTTCCTACATGGTTATCAGGACAACCATAAACTACAATAGAAAGTAGTTTGTCTTTACGATCAACATGAACAAACTCTGAAGAAGGCTCACCATCATGCACTGCTTGTATATCTAACTGAAACCTATCATAGTATTCAGTCTTTTCACTATTAAGTATATGGAGATACTCTAGTGCTACTGATCCATAAGTATTGGACCAGTAGTCATCTAGTGAGCGTATAGTTTTGATCACTTTTTCTTTAGGCAATATATCTTCATAGATTGATTTAGATACAGTTACCAGATTTTCAAAGTCTCTATCTGAAAAAAAGTTATCTACTATAAAGTGGGGCCAAGGATCAGTCTTCAACTGCTTCGACTATAGCATCCATGTCAACCACAGACCTATGCCCTATCTGATACTGTTTCTTTAAGAATTCTTTAAAATCTGTGCCAGAAAAGATTGGATTCCAGAAGGATTCATCAAGAGTGGCATCGTGCCGTACTTTAGATCCAACCTCTCCAGTGTCCTGATCGACCACAGCATACCAACCATTGGAAGGCTTAGTAACATAACCGCCAGCAAGAGCACAATCGAGAAGCCCAGAGTAATGCTTGACACCACCATCCCAAGACACAGTAATAGGTATTTTTGACTTCTCTTTAACAAATCTGCTTTTTTCAACATTAATAACAAAATGATATCCTTGTATTTCAGTTCCCTTTTTATCCTGTTGCCTTCCAACAATCCAAACAGTATCGGCTGAATAGGTTATACCAGTGCCACCGCCGACTATATCTTTAGGGAATAATCCGATTTCTTTGTAAGTATGATTGACTGCAATCATAGGTATATTCTTCATGCTTAAGTATGGTGTTACCATACGGAAGAGACTTTTAAAAGCTTTGGCACGAGACATATCTGCCACAGACTTTTCGTCCTTTGCATCTTCTAGTTCTTTCTTAGATGCTAGATTACCAATAGAGTCGATGACAATCATAACATCATCTTTTTCATCCATAGCTTCTAACTGAGAGATCAGGTCAAACTTCAACTCTTCTACATTAGTAATAGGAGTATGTAGTACTCGATTTGTATCAACATCAAACTGATCAAAGTATGCTTGAGGTGATCCAAACTCTGAATCGTAAAAGATAACTACAGCATCAGGTTTTGCTTTTAGCCATGCTGAAGCCATCATTAAAGCAAAGGATGTTTTGAAATGCTTTGATGGACCAGCAAGAACTGTTAGACCTGATGACAACCCCCCATCAACATCACCAGATAGTGCCACATTCATCATAGGCACATCCGTAGGAGTCATCTCCTTATCGTTAAAATACTTGGAATCAATCAGGACTTCCGTTGTCTTTATCTTGCTGTTCTGTTTCAATTTGTCCATTATCGAAGTTGACATTTTGTTCTCTTTCTCTGTCGTTTAAATCGTATTCACTTCTAATTTCATTATTAAGTAATTGCACAGTCTTCCATATCTCTGAAGACTGATCAGTCTTAGTATCCACAAAGTTTATAAATGCGGATAAGTCTTTTGGGAAGCAAGCTCCACCAAATCCATCTTTACCATCAGGTCCGGGGATCTTCATATGACTATGCCCCATACGAGGATCAGCCATTAGAGCACGTGACAACTGGTTATAACTACCACCAAAGTCATCCATAACTTTCTTAAGTTGATTCATAAAAGTTACCTTCATAGAAAGGTAGTTATTCACCGTATACTTAAAGAAGGATGCTTCAACAGGAGACATAGTAATAACCTGTGCAGGGTTTGCCAAAGAAAAAAAGTTATACAATCCTTCTAGATGTTGAGCGGCTTCTTGTTGATGTACACCAAAGACCCTAAAACGTGCTTCTATCATATCCTGTTTAGAATTACTTTCTTGTAGAAACTCAGGTTCGTATACAATACGACCATCTATACGAGATAGACGATCAATAGCATCAGGTGGAACAGTTGACTTGATAACAATAAAAGCTTCTGTTAGGTTAACCAACCGCATCACTGCATCATCAATGTCTTTAGTATCCACACCACCATCATCTTTTGCTGGAGTTGGGAGACAGATGAATACACACTGAGGTTCCCAATCACAAAGGTCTTGTAGTGTGCTGTCGCTTTCTTTAGGATCAACTATAAACTTCTCTACACCTTGAGCGGAAAAACAATAGTCCACTGCCTTACCGACAAACCCATGCCCGATAATCCCTATCTTAAAGTTCTTTTCCCTACGTTTAACTACGGGTTCTAGTGCCGCTTCTTCAATCATTTGAAGTGTCCTTCTCTACTTCTATACCATAGACTCTTTCTCGCAAGTCGCTAGATGAGAATCTATGATCTCTCTTATTGTAACGAATCTCTATACCTCTTTTGGCACAGATCTTTCTTCCTGTGAATGTAGTATGCTTATACTCTTCACCTATTATTCTAACATGAATCTCGAATAATTGCAAGATGTCTTCTACATCTTTTTCGTTTTCATAGGGAATTATTTCATCTACATAACTTACACCTTGTAGTTGTGTCCATCTCTCAACCAGAGATTGCACAGGTGCTTTCTTGTCTTTACGATCTATAGATGGATTTACTTGTAGACCACATATAAGGTGATCACATTTAGTCTTTGCTTCTCTTAGCATGGCAATATGCCCTGCGTGTAGTAGATCAAAAGTGCTAAAGGTTATCCCTACAACCCTTTCAGTGCTTTCCATGTATCTTTCCAATCTCTGACATGAAGTGTAATCCCATGCTTATATTCTTCCAATGCTTTAGCCAGTAAGAAATCATTTCCACCAACATTTACTTTATCGCCAAAGAAATATATTCTGTCTTTATCATCAAAGTCTTTCAAGATCTGTGACTTGTCATTTCCTTTAGCGGATATATCCATTCCAGTTTCGCCAGCAACACTAGCAAGTAAATCTGGAAACATAGTATTAAAAGCTTTTGCTATCTTAACTCGTTCTGAATATATCTTATCATACGCATAATATGCTTTACGATCAGTAATATCAGCATTGCGTCCTACAACACTGAAGTTTATCATACCACATCTTTCTTCAATATGCAACCCCGTTAATGTAGGCCAATCAGATTCATATAGACATTGATTAAGAAAGTCTCTTGCCATGTCAGGTAAGACCCATGAACTACTTCTTATATTACGATCTCCTTCGTATACATCACAACCAGAACAGTTATAAACACGTTTACATACGTGATATATTGGCTCACCTATCTGTTCTATAGTCTTAGGTCTATCGCTTCCCGTAACTAGATACACATCGTGAGTAGGCCATTCACAAAATTTGTGAAACCATGCACCAAATTTCTTGTCTATTTTACCTCTACTAGGTGTTAAGGTTCCGTCAACATCAAAGATAAACTTATCAGCCATCTCCGTATACTCTGTTGTGAGTATTGTTCACTCTAACGAATGTAGTACACTTAGGTAAGTCTTTTATCTTAGCGGCTCCAACATACGTGCAAGCTGATCTTATTCCACCAAGAATGGCTTGTATAGTAGTTCCGACTTGCCCTTTGTATGGTAAACTAACCTCTTTACCTTCTGAGGCTCTATAGTCTTTCAGCCCACCAAAGTGCTTGTCGTTTGCAGTCTCTGAACTCATGCCATAAAAACTGATCATGTTGTCTACTACTTCTCCACCACCTTCATCATGTCCAGCTAACATACCACCAAGCATCACAAAGTCTGAACCAGCACCAAAAGCTTTAGCCATATCTCCAGAGCAAACACATCCACCATCAGCAATAATATTACCCCCTAAACCGTGAGCGGCATCGGCACATTCAATAACCGCTGAGAGTTGAGGATAACCAACACCTGTTTGTATACGAGTCGTACATACACTGCCCGGACCAATACCGCATTTAACAATATCTGCACCATTTAAGATTAACTCTTGTGTCATATCTCCTGTCACAACATTACCCGCTATGATAACTAGATTAGGATAGTTTACACGCAAATCGTATATAAAGTTACTGAACATCTCTGTGTAACCATTTGCTACATCTACGCATAAGTATTTAAGTATACCATCAGTAAGTTTGTATACCTTTTTAAACTTTTCTAAATCACTATCTGATGTGCCAATAGACATGGCAACATTCTGTTGACGATGTATAGTATTCTCTATATCAGATTGGTTAAAGAACTTTGCTAGGTCTTCTGCGCTATATGTCTTTACCAGACAAGTGAAGATATCTAATTTAGAAAGTGCATCTGCCATTTCAAATGTGCCGACACCATCCATATTAGCCGCCATGATAGGAACACCTTGATATATGCGTTCACTATTTCTAAACTTCATAGATCTTAACAGATCAACCTCTTTACGAGATTTTAAAGTAGACCTCTTTGGTCTAATGAGAACATCCGAATAGTCTAGTTTTATATCGTCACTAATTAGCATTAGATCCTACAGTCTCTCTGATAATATCATTATGATTAAACTCTGCCCAATATAACTCAAAGGCAACTCCATCTTCAAGGCATTCAAACTGATGATACACCCCCGGCTTGACCTTAGTATACATCCCAAGTTCAAGTATAGTTTCATCAACCAAGTCATAATCATTTTGCCATACACGAATAAGCATACGTCCAGACTCTACGTAGAAGCCATTCCACTTAAACTCGTGCAGATGTTTTGAACAAATGCCACCTCTATTCATTTCAATACGATGGAACTCTAATGCTCCATTGGCCTCTACAAGTTCTGTAGATCCCCATACTTTACCAGCAATCATGTTACTTTCCTACTCATAAGTTTCACCAGTGTTGCGAAAGAAGTCTTCACTCCAAAAAGCTTTATCATCAATCCAAATATCGTAGTGCTCTTTTTTACCTACACTTAGTTCGTGATGCTTTGCACCCCATTTGATTAACTGATTATGTGTTAGCCTATAGTAATCAATACCACTCACTACTCCACGTGCAGTCATATATTTAATCCAATGACCAGCATCATACAATGCGTTGACTTTTGCGATACGATCCATCATAGGTTCATGTGCCGCATAATCTTTAGTGCCATCTGAGTTCTTAACTTCATTACAAATGGTGCCATCAATATCAATCACATATTTCACTGTACTTCATTAACCTTAATCTGATTTCTTATTTCGTTTACACGCTCGTTCAATACACTTATTGCTGTGTGTAAATGTCCAGTAGCCTGTGGCTTTAATTTAGATTTGATTATATTAATCTCATCAACCAGTATTAATAGTCTATCAACATTACTCATATCCATTAGTCGTGCTCCCCACCTTTGCCACGTAAACCATAGCTAAAAGATCGTGGACTTCTTTTTGCTGTTTCAAATGTTGCTACTGTTACAGCAATAGCCGTTAATAAGATTATATGTAAAATCATACTAATCACACCAGCCCACATACTACTAACAATAATACCGAATACTATACACCACATCCATGCTAATACTTGCATAATCATATGACGTGTAGCAAAGTCAGGAATATTACTCAACGGATTCTTCTGATGATCCATCACACTATTCCAAAATTCTACTGTCCATTCTTTCATACTATCTCTCCGCTAACGGCACTGATTCTGAAGTGTCATGGTAATCACCATTTTTATAGTAACTTCTGAATGCGATTTCTTTTACTATGCGACCATCTTTCTTCCTATAAGTGATGATCTCTCTACGCAGAACTCCATCTGTGTCTGCTTCAAATGCGGCCTTAAATGGTCCTTCTGTCATAATATTTCCTCTACCTTATATTCCAGCACTCAGCATCTTCTGGTGTGTTGATTTCAATACCATCGAACTCCACCTTTCTAATACGGATCTCCTCGCCCATTGCTATCCATCTAAGTTGTTCTAAGCCTTCGTGCTCTTCATACTTATTTTGAACAGTTCCATACTTCTCAAGCATATTTCTAGAGTATCCATAGATACCTAAGTGATGAGACCCCATGGTTATACCTCTGCCAAACCAATGCGCTTTTGTATCGTTATGAACCATCTTAACACAATTTGGTTCTGATTGCAAGTGCTTTTCCATTTTAGCATAGAGTGTAGATACACCCCCGCTATAGTATACACCTCTACTCATATCATATATTTCGTTTATCATTTTTCCAGTAACATCAGGCATATCGCCTTGCACGTTAATAAAGGTGTCAAATTTCTTTAAGAAGTCTGTTTGAATTGCCCCAGCACATCTCTCAGTGCCATTATTAAACTCTCTTTTATCTATAATAACTGTACACCTATCGTTGACTGCATTAGCAACCCTAACATCATCTGTAAGAACAAATGTAGGTATTTTAGAAGCCGCACATATATCATGCACTCTTCTGATCATAGGCAATCCATCTAAATCACATAATGGTTTGCCTTCAAATCTTTTAGATCCCCATCTAGCGGGTATAAGAATAGCTGATAATGTCATCTACGACTCCTTCAAAATCTTCTAGTTTCAACATATTTGGTCCATCTGATGGTGCGTTGTCAGGGTCTGGATGTACTTCTAAGAAAAAACTTTGAACCCCAAGAGCAGAGCCAGCCCTACAAAGAGAAGGAACATAACTACGATTCCCCCCAGATGAGGTTCCGTTTGAACTTGGGAGTTGGACTGAGTGTGTAACATCATATACAAATCTATCGCCAAGAGTATTGAGATTATCAAGCATACCAGTGAAGTCATTAACCAAACGTCCGTAACCAAAACTAGTTCCTCTCTCAGTTATCCAAACTTCTTTGGCCCCTTCTGTCTTACTAAGAATACCTTGAATATCCCAAGGAGCCATGAACTGACCTTTCTTAATGTTGACAATCATATCAGTCTTACACGCTCTTTGAATAAGATCTGTCTGTCTACTTAGAAATGCTGGTATCTGTAAGATATCAACACACTTCTCATCACTGATTTGATCTATGTCTAGTTTATCATGAACATCAGTGAGTATCTTAAGATCATCTATTTCTTTTTTCATATGAAAGAAATCTATAAGAGTATCGCAGATGCCCCATCCACGCTCTCCAGAAATATGAGTTCTGTTAGCCTTATCATAACTTGCTTTGAATACATAGTCTACGCTATACTTGTAGCACACATCAGCACAGTGTCTTGCTATCTCTAAAGATTGTTCAAGAGATTCGTGTTGGCATGGGCCAGCAATAATCCTTACCATTGTCTATATCTTCCATCTAACTCGTGAGTACGAGAGTTTGAAACGGCCCACCAAAAGCAGTTAAACTTACTATACTTTGAATAGTATGCTAAGTGCGATTGGTCTTTGCCGTATAATCTAACACCTTCTTTTCTTAACTGAAGGTAATGTCCTTTAAATAGTGTAACACGTTTTTTCAGTTTAGTCAAGCTACTTCTTCTTATCGACTATCTTATATCTTTCTGCCGTAACCTCAGGCATCGTGAATAAAGCACGTGTATAAAAAGGTTGAATGTTACTAGGTTTACGTGCAAACACTACCCACCTATAACCCATACCTTGAGTGAAAGTAGGAAATTTTTCTTTAATGAAATCTACCATACTGGTTCCAGTAGTGAACACATCATCACATATTAATGGGAAGTCGGTATCATCACCAGAAGCATATTCATTCAGTGCCTCTGCTAGTTTAACTCCACCACGTGGTATGCCGACTGCCTTACTAAATGGACGATCTTGATAATCCATAATCATCTTTGCTAGGCACCGCCACTCTTCGTCTGTAATAGCATCACACTCTAGTTTCCATTTGAGTGGTAGCCCTGCATGGCTAGTAAAATCTCCCCTTTGAAATAAACTAGCATCTGGATCATACGGCATTATTGTTTTCCCTATATTCTATCATCGATAGCACGTCTACCAATGTTCTCTCTGCCAATATCTATAAGCTTCATTCCATACTCTGGATCTTTAGCATACAAGACATTATCGACTTCTTTTAAATAGTTCTTCTTAAATGGTCTATAGTCCACATGGTGGTGCCATCTATTAAATTTCCAAACAACCTCAGTAACATCAGGGTGCATTTCTTTGAGCATCTCTGACTTAGGTAGTGTGCCTTCTTCAGCATAAAACTCTTTATCGTTACCACCAATAGTTCGTTGAGTTGTTCCCTTGTCTGCTAGGAATGCATTGAACTGTATTGTACACCAACCATCTTTCAATGCTCTTAAAGATAAATCAGTATCTTCATTATATCGTCCACGCCATCTGTAAGGAATATCATTACGGATTAGGAGACATGAGTATATTCTTGTATTGAAGACAAGTGGTGGAACCTTATCGGTTGCCTTACAGAACTTACTATAGTTAGGACCAGCGATTGCTACGTTTGAGTATCTGTCACAGAAGTCTTCCATGGCTCTGAACCATGCCATAGTTCTTACAGCGGCCTTTACATTATTGTTTAGTCTGTGAAAGTCGTAGATGTTATCATCCATAACCCAATGACACTTGGCACCATACGTTGTAGTAGAATGCTCCCACGCAAAGTTTCTAGCCGCCCCCGGACCCTTACTCTTACTCTGACCCAGATCATCACACGTATCGTAATAGTCTAAGTAACTTCCATCAAGGACTAGGAGTTTGTCTCTGTCATGGTGTTCAGCATACTTCTCTAGTTGATCTTCCTCAACCACAATATGATAGACCACCGAAAGTCTGTTAAGAAGTTCGGCGGTCTTACATTGATCCCAACGATTTTTTGAGACTACGTATATGGGATACTTGTTTTTCATAGGATCACAGATTATTCAATCGGACCTACACTGTCACGGTCTGCATACCAACCCTTCCATGCATCTTTCCAAGCTGATGTATCCATGCTGTGCCGATTATACGTATCGTTTGGACTAATGATATATTTTGAGATGAAATATAATACGAAGTCCATCTGCGGATCTACATCTGCGGTTCTAGTATTACCAACTATACCGTTGAGAAATCCAGTGGGTCTTGATGCTGGATATTTACGCCCGTATTCTAAAGCTATCATTTGCCATGCATTTACAGAGGTGGAGCTATTGAGATTGTTTAATTCATCTTCTGTGACACTGCAATAGAGTTCAACAAACCTATTTAGAAGTACGTTATCCTCGTATCTCTGCAATGCAAGTAACAAGCCGCCTATAACTGGCTGTGATTTTAATAAACCAACTGCTGGTGCAGTAATTCCCAAACCCGCTGAGTTAGTTTTTGGCTTTAACTTGTCTAAAGCTAAGATAGCCTTTTCGTTTAGTTTAAACTGTTCCTCAAGGGATGGGAGTTGCTTACCCTTCGGCTTTTTCACATCTTTAGATGCATATTCTAACGCACTACTAAACATCCCACCCGCAAACACAGGCTGTTTGATACGAGACTTTAAACCAGCCTTACGAATTAATCCCGTAATTACTTCTGCTTTACTTTCTGCCGACTTTTTGTTATTATACTGGTAGTAGAAAGCCTTTACGTCAGTATGATCATGTAAGCGATGTATAGTAGCATCTAATCCATTTGCGTGGTTCTTCCATAATTTCTCATTTGTTTTCCAAAATAATGCACGTGTGTTAGCATCGAAACAATAGATGTCACCTTTTTTTACTATATTTTTACTTTCATCATCTACAAAATCATTCATTGCAATACCTATTGAAACAGCACCCAATAAGCTGGCGTTACTCTCTTGATAGCATCCCAAAAATATTGGAGTCATTTTGTCTAAACGATTTTCACTTGAACGTTGGATGTAAATCGGTAAAATCTCAATAAAATCTTTCAACGAAAGTTCAAAGTGTTCTACATCTCCTATTTTTATAATATCTATGTCTCCGAAAAGATTTGTAGATATTGTTTCTGTTTTTGGTTTAGAAGCAAGCTGTTTTTTAAGATTTGCATTTTCTGCAAGAGCTTCTGCTAAATCTCGTGTCTTTTCCATATTGGTATTATCTGGTCTATCTAATACATTCTGTAATTGCATTTTATTTTCCTTAATTAATTAGCTACTACAAGTCCATAGCATCATTGCTTGGTGCTGTGCGTTTGCTGGTTCAAAAAGCGAAATTTTATAGTCTTTTCTTGACTTGATTCTATAATAACATATCATAAAATTCTTGTCAACCCCTAAGGATTATTTACCCAATAGATTGTATTCGGTGGTAGGAACCCATGTATAAACCAAGCGTTACCAAACATAGGAGAACCACCACCAGTAAAGTCCACACGATTATTATAAACCAGTGCAGACATACCATGGTCTATAAACATTTGTCCACGTCTTTTACCTTGGAATGACGCAACAGGTAAGAACAATGCGAATGGCTTACCTAGATCATAGCAGTGCTTGATGAACTTGTCTTTCAAACTGTATGGTGGATTTGTTATGATGCCATCGTATACATCGGTTACCGTACAATCAAAGAAGTCTTTCTCATCCGATCCAACTATATTATAACCGTATTTGTTGAAACCGTCAAGTATGTTAGAACTCTTTCCACTGGTTGCTTCGTAGTAAGTCTTATCCTTGTCCAAGTATTCCAACAAAGGCTGGACCTGATCAGACGGGGTATAACACTCATCACTCTCAGCGGTATTGCTAAGTTGTTTAAGTATGTTAAGACTTGTCATCTTCTACCCAACGTAAGCCACCGTTCTTACCACGATCTAGTTGTGGGTGCCAGATACTTTTTGTTTTAACATTAACCTTCTGACCAATCATTTCAGAAAACTCTTTCAAGTCCTGTTCATTATCAAAACGAACAATGATCTTCGCATATGGCTCTACCTTTTCAGATACGAACTCAGGCATATTGACCCATTCCTTTTCTGGAAAGTTTCCTACCTTATCATTGTCTGAGTCCAAGAACTCAAGTAAAGTGCTCATGATATAACTCCATTCTTATATGCATACTCTAAAGCGTTGTTAGCCTCTACATGAAGAGGCCGACTCTCATATCGATTACCAGTTTCAGAATCTAACTGCCTACACAATGTTTCGATTTCATTGGCAGTAATAGCATACTGTTTACCAACAGCGTTGCTTGCTATCGATACCATTATCTTATAGATCATAGCATATCTACCGCTATTGTCAATATGGGCAATGTTCTTAAAGTCTTTTACAAGTCTCTTGTTAACGAATGGACAATCCTCATACCCTGACCAGACAACATTAGTGTTAGTCATTTTATCTTTACGATAGTCTAGGATCTGTCTCTGCCATTCCTCAGGTAGACGATCCATGAAGTTCTTACTATCTTTCTTTTCGCTATACTCCCACTTGGACATTAGCTCTGTAGGATTTATATGGCTACCGCCAGTATTAGTAAAAATAAAGTTGAAAGCACCATTGTACGTAGCAGGGACATAATACATTCTAGATAGGTCTTTAGTCTGTTTATCTCCAATCGAATTGAGTTCGGAGTTGAGTGCAAACCAGAAATGTTTGATAGACTCTTTTTCGATAGGCGTTCTAGTTGGGAAGCATAACCTAAACTTTGGTAAACCATGCTTACTGCTTGCAGTAGAATAGCAAACAAAATAGTAGTCACCATAAAGCCTAATAAGTTCATCTTTTAGATCCCCTTCAAATGTGTGATCATCAACGTCAACAGCACACCAACTTGCCCACCGCAATACATTTTTATTGGATCTAGTTGTGCCATTCTGATATATAGCGGGTGAAATAAGTTCAGCATTTTTCTTTCCTTCCAGAGGTCTTTCTGATAGTTTATATAGAAACTTCTCAAACTTATCCCACTCATCGAAATCCAATGTGCGATGAGTCTGATTATCATACTGACTTTCAAATATAGTTACTGAATACATCATCCAAAGAAGTCTTCTAGCGTTGCTCTTGGTTCTACATTCCACCCTATAGCGTCAAGTATAAACTTAAGGGGTTCAATGAATGTCTTCCCAAACATTATATCATAATCTACATACTTATGCAAGTGCATTTCTGTAGGTAAAACCGCTGGAAAGGATATTATATTTTCCTTAATAGGGTTTGGCTTGCGTAAGTAGATAAACTTAATCTTCTCACCGTTCTTGATAGTTTCGTACTTGCGTTCAAGTGAGTTGTCTTTGATAGCTTTGTTGTATAGTAAAGACCCACGCACGTGTATTGGTGTTCCTTTTAAGTATATATCTTGTTTAGACTCCCACTTACCAATGTCGCTCACACCTCTAGGAAATGCTACAGACTCTGGTGGTAAAGACTTAAACTCTGTTCTGAAATCCCTTATGAACTTCTGAACATCAAGTTCGGTTCCTTCTATGATCACACGAAAGATCTCTTTGAACTTATTACGAACAACCTCAGGTGTCGAAGACTTGATAGCCTCAATGCCCATCATCTTGAGTTTGGGTTCTGCGTATTGAACACCTTCGTTGTTATGCACGTTTAGGATATATCGTTTCTTGGCTACCCATATACCACGATCAGCAATCACCTCACGACCCATAACCATACGAGGTTTGAAGGCATTCATTTTGTCAAACAGTTCGGAGTAAGACTTCTCCAATACCTTTTCGAAGTGGTCTTCACATATCTTGCTAAGTGTCTTGACAGGATCTTTTGGGTTTAACTTGGAAACAAGTGGAGAAAAGTTGACGTATAATGAGTCAGTATCGATAGCGATAACATAGTCTTTGTCTACAGTTCCCAGCAACTTATTCATCTCTTTGTTCATGGCAATCTCTGCCCAACGAATTGATAGTTGCCCTGATAAAGTAATACCCTCTGCCACACGCATATCAAAGTATCTGAAG
>UPTN01000056.1_pt1 | contig 56469 bp, 70 predicted proteins | sample 2160111 | NCBI WGS metagenome assembly UPTN01 (sample SAMN06265058, study PRJEB28932) | marine metagenome | isolation source: Columbia River Estuary | place: USA:Columbia River Estuary, USA | collected 2014-05-05
TTGGCTTTAGGCTTGGCTTTAGGCTTGGCTTTCACTTTAGGTTTAGGCTTCTTGACTACAACCTCTTTGACCACATTGACTTCGCTCTTCGACAACTCACCGTCAACCAACCCATACACAAACTTATTTGTCACAACTTGAATACCGTCAAATAACACAACCTTTTCTTTCGTCTTCTTAGAGTTATAATCATTGACGATTCTAGTGTTCAGGCTAGTCAGGCTGTCCCAGTTCTTCTTTTTGGTATAGTCGATCAAAGTGCTGTCGCGTTTCGATTAGCGATTATGGCATACACTTCTTTCAGGTCTTTCGCTACCGCAGCAGCTTCAGAGCGAGAGCGTTCACCGTCCATATGCAGGACTTCAGGCTCAAGTTTAGAAGTGATGATATTCATCAACTCAGCCGCAGCATCTTCTGTAAGAGGGAGTTCAATAGGTGCTTCGCCCCAGAGTGAGCGAAAGGCATTTTCACGGATAAGGAATTCTTCTAATAATTTATTCATAATATAGGTCTCTCTCAATCAATTCAAATATAATTATACATCAACGGAAGACAAAAGGCAAGGGATTTATACCATACTGGCTTCAGCCTTATATGCCATCTCAAGGACGCGCATGTTTTCATTATAGATATTCACCAGCTCAGAGTGGGTGTATATCTCATAACCGCTGAAGAGGATCTCTTTACCAACACTAGGAACTTCAGTATCAGCAAACGGCTTCAGCGTCAAGGCATCAACCTCAAAACCCAACAACTCAGCCAATTCAGCGGTAGTCTTATTCTCAATACTCATGTCAAACTCCTATCTCAAAAACACATTATACACTATTGACAACCTAAAGTCAACAACTATTTTGAATTATTTACATAAAGTTGGTGTCTTTTAATGTCCCACTTCTCAACAACGGGATCGCCGTTCTCGTCCTCGTCAGTGATGATATAGGCGACAGTCTTCAACACGCGAGCGTATCTCCAAGCGTGCATACCAGCGAGCGGATTGCTCGTTACATAAACCTTATGGGGATATTCTTCAGGATTGAATGCGCTGATCTCTTCATCATTCACAGTGAACTCGAACAGGTTATCGAAGTCTTTCTCAACAAACGCTCCGAGGATGGTAGCGTCTTGGTCGAAGTAAGTGGTTATCGGGGCAAATGACATAGGAACTCCTCAATTTCAGAACAGACATTATACCATATCCGAACGCCGAAGGCAAGCATTATTTTGATTAATTTTAGGTAATAATTGGTATTTCAGGCATAAAAAAAGGGACTCGAAAGTCCCCTGATTCGGTTAAAAAGTAACCTATTTAATCGACCCACCCATAGGGTTGGCTAAGTAGTCCATGCCGTCCCAAAGGTTATCGACTTCCTTTTGAATCCGATCTAACTTCTTATTGACTTCATCACTCTTTTCTGTGGCTATCTCGGCTTTGGTCACGGTCACTTGCATGTCCTTAACCAGCTTCTCAACCTCAACCACTCGCTCTTGGAGAGCAACCAACTCTTGTTGACGATCCATAATCGTTTTAAGGTTTGTGCCCAACTCGACTAACTTACCTTGTAGATTATCAATGTCGCTTACTTTGAGTTCTTCCTCAATGACAGCCACTCTGGATTTGAAATCAGAAAGGTCATTACCAGTGCTTTCGATGAATAGCGGAACAGTTACTCCAAGGTCTTCAACCGCTTCAATGCGAGAGAAGAACTCAGATGCTGTCCAAATACCACCACCGATTGTTGTTGCGAAACTCATAAGAACAGCAATCCAGACACCTTTTATCTTAGTGCCACCTACATCTAACTCCATATTTTCCATAGCTCTACTTTCCTATTATCATGGTTCTGGGTTTACCAACGGAGCATCCATCCCACCATTACACTCCATACCCATCGGATCGAAGAAGCAAGGATCACCGCCAGTTGGTCCAGTCTGATAAAACTCAGAATTCACACCATCGCCATATATTTGGGCAGAGTCGATATATCCCATTCCAAGATCGAATGAGATAAACATCGAAGTTGTGTTGAAGAGTGTTACTGCAGTTGGACCTTCAGCTGCCGCTACGAACATGAGAGAATCAGCATTCAGGAAGTCTTCGCCAGCAGCCGCCACTTCACTTTCCATCTGTGACATAATCTCACCGTTATTGGCAACCGCAACAAACGCAGCGAATTTCTGACCAGATTCTTCAACAGCATCAAGTGAGTCGTTATATACATCAACATGAGTGTCAGTTATTGTTACATTGTTTGTTGCAATGTATGATTGTACATTTTGAGCCTGTACAGCATCACCGCTTTGTTCAGCATCGTTTGCCATCTCATTTACCGTAACAGCTTGAATCAATACACTAGATGCCCCAATATATGAATCAACAGCAACACCGAAATCTGCTGCCGCATCTTGGCGAGCAACGTCCACATACTCCTGAACTGACATAGTGTATACTGCTTGCTGTGTGGCGTCCAAGGCAGCATTATACGCATCTGCTTGTCCATATGTTAAATGCGATTCAGAAGCAGTACCTACTCCTACAATCTGTCCATTGACTGTGGCAGTAGTGACACCACCCACATACTGAATACCCTGATCAAATGTTGTTACGATACTACCACTGGCAGTAACCAGTTGGTCTAAATCAATCTGACTTTGTGCGGAAACGCTCAGACACGCTAAGACCGCCACCATCAATAGTTTCTTCTTCATCTATTGTTACTCCTATCCCGAGTAAAGAGTTATATGTTTCTTGGTTTTTTAATTTACCAAACTTAGTCTTTTCATTATAGTCAGGAATGTATAGTTCTGGTCGCCTTTTCATAGCGATCAGTGCATTCTTACCGAAGATCATCTTTCCGTTCACCAAGACAGGACATGGTGTCCCTGCTGAAAACATTGCTTTCCAGTTCTCTAGATTCTGACACATTCGCGCAACTGCGGCGATCGACATACCCAGATCCTTTAATACTTTCGCATCTTTTCGTCTATTACATTCTTCATCTTGTTTGTATCCACCACCACTAAGACCGAGAATATCCATCTGGAGCGCAACGCTTTTGCTCTTGAGGCAGGTGTCATTACCTGACGACATCAATGATGGGGATATTGCGGTTGGTGGTGGAGTAGGCGAACCAGCGCCAGCGCCAACGTTTTGCGTAGTCTGGCTATTTGATGTTGTTGTATTATTTGAGTTGACAGTTGAGTCCTGAGTATTTGTATTCAGGTCTCCGTTTTGGTCGTTAGTCTCGTCGTCTTGGGCATAAGCCGATGAGAAGAATGTCAGACACAACAATATAAGTGCAGCCTTGCGCATGATATTGAATCCCATTTTTTTTTATTATTTTACGATATTTTACCTTTATCGAATTATATTTATAATATGGGAATCTCAATCGACACGTTAACACACTACATCATATGCATTTTAATCCCTCTGGGCGAAATTAACCTTTAAAGCAGCGTCCAGAGCTAACACACATCCTAGCATTCCTAGTATCGCACCATGTCCGAAACTTATCTCTCCAGTTTCCAACGAACCGACAGCACCATACATTATGAACAAACCTAAACCTAATTGAAGAGCATTCATCTATTCTACCTCAGCTATTTTCTTATACCGATTAAGTTCATTAAGTTCCAGCGCCCATGGCCAGCAATCAAGAAACAATTCTCGCTCCAAGCGATATGCTTCCTTTTCCCATGGCTGATTTTTATACTGGAAGTTGTTAGCGTTTCGACCTTTCCACTTCCACACGCCAGTCGAGGATAACTCCCCACGAAGAAACTGTTTAGCGTGAACCATCTCATGAGCCAGTGCTTGCATCTGCATCATAAATGGTTGATCCTTTGTGGCGATACTGATGTCAACTTCTTTCTTATCGCCGACACAGAGTCCTTGAGCATCATTATCTAAAGTGCCTTTGAAGTGCACAGTCACAGGTCGACTCAGGCGATTGATCTTCAGCTTCCTAGCCATAAGATATAGATACAACTCGACGTGATCTTTGTTCCTGTGACATCCTACAGTTTCAACATACATCATACAGCTTCACTCAGTTTAGCCTCATTTAAATCACGGGCATGCTCAGTGTGGCGGATAACAGTCTCAACGACATCAGGATAATCGGCAGCAATGCTGATCAGCATACCCACCAAGTAGCCAGCAGCATAAGCGGGACTGTCATCTTCTTTCAACTCAGCATACAGAGCTTCCACGGCATTTCGGGCAATTGCTTTTTCTTCAGTAGTGGGGATATTAATATTCATAGTAGACCTCAATAATAAAAGAAAGGGGATGGAGACTACGCTTTTGCAAGCATAGTCAAAGGGACGTTCCAGCGCTGACCAGCAGCAGTCTCAACGATGGCTTTGGTTCTATTAACTTTAACAACAACAGCGTTCATACTCTCACTAGGGATGAAGACTTTAGAACCCTCACCGAGCGCAGACTTGATGACTACAGATTTGGCTTTACGAAGAGATTTTTGCTTTAATTTGACAGCATCAATAATAGCATTCAAGTCAGATGTATTATCAATAGTCATAATAGACGCGATAGCAGAAGTAACTTTACTCATAATATAATCCTATAGGTATTGTAGTGATAATACAGCAACAGCGATGATAATGGCAAATTGAAACAGAAATCTTAAAACAGGCATAATATTCTCTCATTCATTTATTTAAGAACCCATTATACGGCATATGTCAGGGGAAGACAACAACTATTTTGAGGTTTCTTATACCGATTTGGAATAATCGTTATAACTTTTAGTTCTTTCGTTGTATTCTTCGGTTTCAAAGTATCTGATGTCAGCATCAGTTGTGTGAGGGCAGGTGTTTTCTTGAATAGCTTTCGCTATACGAGCCTCCAGTTCAGGAGCTTTGGCGGCAGTGACTGGTCTTGTATTCATAGTAAATTCTCCTCTACCACTAACTTTAGGTTAAAATGCTCGGCTATATCTGGAACAAGATCAGTTAGAATACTGACCATTCCATCAACCGTATCAGAGATAAACGACTGCTGAATCAGCTTGTTTCCAAACTTAATAGCAACGACAGTTTCGAACTTAGCATCGTCATTTTTAAGAATCATTACTTCAGGCGTGATATTCATAACAGTCATAGGGTTTCTCTCTCATCAATTTAGGAAGCCATTATACCGCTATTTTGGGCTGGCGACAACCACTTTCTTATACCGATTTGGAATAAGAGGAGAGTTTTAAGAACTTTTTTGTATATGCTGTAAAATCAACAACTTAGAGAGCCTGCTCGCCCGAGTAGAGCGAGCAGGAGGGGACAGGTTATTCGGTCAGACCAACGCTGTAGTGGGTCTTGCCGTCTACGCGAGCGGCTGTTAAGACGCTCTTGCGGTTATCTTCTGAACTCACATATGATACATGAACCCATCCTGAGTCGGGGATACCTGATGTATAGAACTCAAGGATCAGCTGATCAAAGTCGCAGTTGTCTTCAATCCACGTGGCGAGCTCATAGTTCGGAACTCCTGGAACTTCAATGTCTGCTGCCTGACCTTTACAGTGTTGTGACTTTGAACTGCCGCCAACTGCTTCGTTCAGCTCTTCACCACGATAACCACTATTCAATACAGTTGGACCAAAATGATCGCGAACCTTTTGCACTACATTTTCAAACAATGTCACGGCTGCTTCTAAGTGTTCACCGCTTGGTGTGTTGTCAATGCCTTTACGTTCTGCTGTCTGGCTCTTTGTGAATTCAGCCAATGAGAAATTTTTACTTAGTTTCATACGTCAACCTATACAAATTTGTTCATGTTTGGTGCCCAGTAATTTGGACCTTTTAATACTTTACCGTCTTCACGATAGATAGGACTGCCATCTTCACCCAGCTTGCTCATATTTGATTCATGAACTTCACTGAATGTTGCGTCTAGATCAATGCCATATGCAGCGCCAGCACCATAGACAACATACAACAGGTCAGTAAGAGCATCAGCTATCTCAGCCATGTCTTTTTGATCAACAGCCTCACACAATTCTTGTAGCTCTTCAGCAATCAACTCAATACGAAGATCCGCAATATCGTCCCCAGCCCAATCGGGATCAGACTTCACTTCTTGTCCAAACGTGTTCATAAAATCTTTAACTTTTTCATAATTACTCATAATATACTCTTTTGTGTGTTTAGAATTTCTTGCCGATGTTATACTTAGTTTCCAATGCCCACTCGTCTTTCTCTTTATATGGAAGGACTTTAATTTGGTTTAATGGGGCGATTGGCTCTTTGCTCTTCTCCGCATCCACTAACTTAATCAAACCCCATTCAGCTAGTAAATTTGCGATTGTATTACGTCTGCCGATATCTTCAATGCCAAAGTTACTTGGCTTGCCGTCTAATGCGAACAGCTCTTTAAAGTGTACGATGTAATACTTACCCTGCTTATGCAAGATATGACATGATTGATACAGTGTTTTGTTTTTATGTGAAGCCACGCCAATGCGTGTGAGTGTTTCGCGGATCTTCAGAAAATCGTCATCATCCTTTAATACTACTTCCACCAGACTATCCAGCATGTTTCCCACCCTTATCCATTCTTGTTTTTATATCACTGATTTGGTCAGCAGTAAGAATGGTGAGGGCTTGGTGGGCTTTAATATCGCTGTATCCATAATATTCTTTGACACACGCCACGTCACTATCTTTCTGCTTCTTTTCCCATTTAGCATAACGCTTTTTGGGTCTAACAGTATTTATAAAAAACTGAAACTGCGGCTTCTTATCTAGATAGTGGCGTGTGTTCATTTCATTAGCAAGAGCGATTGTGTCCGTATGATATGACAACGCACGGTTTGTTAAGAATGGATCATAACCTTTCTCAGCAAGTTGGTCGTTAGCAGTACCAGTCATCAAGTCGACCTTGGAACTGTTGATAGCATTGATGTAGTCGAACGGATTTGCTTTTGCCATTATGAGTAATCATCCAATTTGTTGAACTGTAAGAATGTGTTCCATAATTTCTGGAACCTCAACTCATATAAGTCGCCTATACCTGTCAATTGATTGCTCAATTGGTCTTGGTGTTTAGGATCAAGTCCCTTATACATATCAGTGTCGACAATCATTTCTGCCATGAGTTTAGTGTCATCAACTACATTCCAACAATTCATTATAGCAGCTTCCAAATCAAAACGGTCTTTCATTATTCGTCTCCTGCAACGATGTCAATGAGCTTTTGCATGCGCATAACATCCATAACAATATCATGGCGTGGATCGTGACCCACGAATTTGTCGGCTAACTCTTCAGGTATAAACGAATTCTTCAGAGGCGAGCCATATGATAAACCCTCAATGAATGATCGAGTATCTCGAATCAACCACCAGTCAAACGGATCTTTCTCGCCAGAGTGCGCAAGTAATGTCCGCAGAAAGATAGGATCAAATGAGTTGCCTCGTGTCCAGACCTTTCTTACTGGCGCTACATCAAGTTTAGCACAGAACCAATTATACAACTCTTTGACTGATTTGTCAAGCGGCGATGGAGCTAGTAACGCTTGCGCTTCTTTGGGCTGATTCTTCCACCAAGCCAAAGTGCTCTTCTGGATGTTGCGTCCAAGTTTAACCTGCTCAGCAACATCAAACTTAATCATATGAGTGTCATCAAGTAGCTCTTCATAGGTGTATGGATTCTTCAGGAATCTCTTATCGTCATACTGGAGAACAGCCAAGCTAACAGCAACACCATTCACCATATCTTGACTTAATGTTTCAAAGTCATATATCACACTATTCATATTTCCATCCTATAGGGGTTTTGTTGCAGTGGTCGTTATAATCTTCTTCCTGATGCCATGATGATGCCCAATGGTGGACTGCATATGCGTCAGGGCATGTTTCAGCAAAGTCTTCATTCCTTCTATCCATCTCATCCCAGAGATATGGATATAACAGTTCACGCGGAACAGCCTTTTCATATCCTGCAATGTCGCTGAAAAATACTGTACCATATTTCTTTTGCGCAGGGTACACAAATCCTTCATCATCAATGTCAGCTTGGGCTTGGGTTTCTTTGATGTACTGGTGTCGGGCATAACAACTCTCAACAAGGTCGTGCATCTCGACACCACCCTTTGCCGAGGCTATGAACGCATTACACATATATTGATCGCTCTCAGCCCCAGCAACAAAACTCTTTCCACTCATAAGATCATCAATAGGCTTCAGACATTCATAATCAATATCAGTATAAACTCCACCATATCTAAACAGTATCTCATATCTCAACAAATCAGACACTTCAGCCAAAGATGTCGCATATTCAGCTATATATGAGTTCTTGAACAAAAACCCATCAAGCCTAGCTACACGTAGAGCATTCTCATCCCAGACAATAAATTCCCATTCTGGATTATGCTTCTTCCATGTTGATTGCCAATACTTTTGCTCTGCGCTTAATCTTCCACCACCCAACCATATTTGGTGTATTATTTTGGGTATCATACTTCCACCACATTAAGAGTCCCAGTCAAAAGGCATTCATTGCCAGACAATTCATATCCATTCTCTTCAAGGTCAAACATAACCATATTACCAGACGCTTCATATAGACTGGTGATATGCTTTCGATTATCTTCTTCCCACCATCCTTCAGTAAGGAACACCTCTGAAACGCTCTCAAAGCAAGACATATTTTCCCATTCCTCAAACACCGCATCTGGATCTAAATCACAATCACCGCCACCATTACTTATAAGATTCATCAAAGCAATCTCATCTTCGGTCTGCGGAGTAACTTCAATCGAGCCAGTTTGCCATACACTCTCTAGAACAACAATCTCAGCATCACGAGCATATGTCTCTGTTGTGCAGAAGCACCCATTCTCTTTAGGGCTTAACTTATATGTTTTGCCAATTTCTATTCTCATTTCAATCCCATAAACTTTGATAGTATTTGCCGAACAACATGAAGCCATTTGCAATACGATCTTGTTCTAATTTTAAACCTTCAAGATCTAACTTGTAAGTATGACCTTCACCCTTTTCCCAAGTGTATCCAATCTCGGTTCCATCTTTACCTATAACTGGAATGCTATCATAATCGATCTCGCCAGTAGAATACTTATCTTCCCAATCATTTAGTTTAGACTCGAAAGCAAAGATCATCTCACCAATGACATACTCCCATCGTCTTTCCATATCAGCATCTTTTCTCCATGCAGCCTCATATACACCTTCAGCCATATCTTCGTCGTCGACCAATGGGACACCATGCTTTGTGTCTTTAAGCTGCTTTAGCATAGGGATAATAATATGAGCTAGTGTAGTGTCCATGCTCCACGTATCGTAGTTATGGATCTTCACTTTAACCTTTGGAGTAGGAGCATAACCAAACCAATCATGCAAATAGTTATGATACCAACGCCAAGTAGGATATTTACCGATTTTAACTTTCATTACATTACCCTGCGAATGATGTCCAGAGTTCCATCGCTTCTTCAAGCGATTCAACTTGGAAGTTTATTTGATTCTTGTTAGACTTTGAATCAAGCGTGTACTCGCTGAGCACTTCATTACACTTAGCAACAAGTGCTTTGAAATACTTATCACCATTTGCTTTCACATAACAAATGATCTGCGGGTCTTTGGTTTGAACCTTAATGCCAAAGTATATATTATCTTTCGCAGGAGTCTCAATAATGTAAGACGATGCACGAGTCTCGGTGTAGCCAATATTGGTAAAAACTTCAGTGTTAGATAGAACGAGATCCGAGATCTCAGAGAACATATTACGCTGGCTGTCAACATACGAACCAAACAATTTAGATAAATCTGCCATAACAAAACAATCCTTATAATGACCAGAGACGGAGTTGTCTTCTGGCAACCAATGTGCTATCAAGTAAGACTCAAGGACAAACGAAGCATCCTTTTCATCCAGTTTAAATTTCTCAAGGTTTCTTGCTACAATGACGCAATCGTCAATACTATAACCCTTGTCTTTCAGGTGGGCTAAACATCTTCCACCAGTGCCTTTACCAACATATGCTGGACTAGCACCCAAGGTACGACTGCGATACATGTAGACATAATCACCTAGTGTATCAAAGAACGCTGCAGTAGGTTTGATTGGAGAGAACATTTACTTCCACTCACAATCAATCATCATCTCAGTCAACATAGCCATCATGTTGATCTCAGCATCAGCCGCAAACGCAGCTTTGTACTGATAGTCGGCTAGAGTAACAACCACTTGAGGAACACTGTTCGGCGCAACATACTCACCAGCAGTATCGTAGATTTTACGGAATGTTTGAGACGTATCGCCATCCACATTCTGAGCAACCCACTTACGAACCTTGGTGAACTCTTTTGCTTTCATTGAAGCCATCAAGTCTTTCAGGTTTAAGTCTGCATAGTTTACTAGGATGCCAGAATCAATCTTACCAGTGCCAGCATAACGCTGTAATTCATTCAAGACTCTGCGGTTATCGGGGAAGTGGCGCTTCACAACCTCAGCGACCACCTGCTTATCATACTCCACATTCTCAGTGTCAAGAATACTAGAGACACGCTTGAATAATTGAGCCGCAAGTTTAGGTTTATCAGAAGCAGCCATCTTGAACTCAACGACAGAACATCGTGAGTGTAGCGGAGCAATGATCTTGTTCACAAAGTTACATGTCAGGATAAACCCACAGTTGGCGCTATACTCTTCCATAAAGTTGCGAAGAGCTGGTTGGACTGTCTCAGCATTAAGATAGTCCGCTTCGTCTAGGATGACATACTTTCTGCCACCCGCCAAAGACATAGACGAGGCGAATCCTTTTATCTTAGTGCGTAGCGTATCAATCAAACGTCCCTCATCGGATCCGTTGATTACGATATAGTCACAACCCAGCTCTTCAAGCATTGCTTTGGCGATAGTCGTTTTGCCAACACCTGCGGTGCCAGTGAGTAGTAAGTTTGGAACATTTTTATTATCAACAAATGTCTGGAATGTTTCTTTCAGAGCATCAGGTAGGATTGTGTCAGCCACGGTCTGTGGACGATACTTCTCAACATACAAAAATTCATTCAACATAATATAGTTTTCTCCTCAATATACATCTATTATACTACAAGATAGGTGGTATGTCAAGCGGAAAATGGTACAACCGCACCTCTACCGCCTGACTGATAGTAGAAGTTGTATGTGTCTGGCAGGTCTAATTTGAGGTCTTCGGGGATGTTGATGTCCCTTGATACCATGCCTCTCTCAAACTCATAGTTAAATGTCACTAGATCTAGATGATGAGCTTCAGTGACTATATCAACCACATCATCAGTGTAGTAACTCCGATAGTCATACTCCCTCATCGATGAGTTCCAATATGCGAGTTTGGAGAAACTGGGCAGACCAATTGCATCCGCGACTATTTTCCAGTCTTGTTTTATAGACTCATAACGACCAATGAAGTTCATGAGACTATTACCATCAGGATCAATGAAGTTGCCGATCTGCGGTCTGATGCAAAAGCCTCTGTTCCATTGGTAGTCGTAGTCTGATGATTCAACGTCCAGCACTACAGCTTCATCGTATCTCCACTTAACCCAGTCGGCGAAAGACACATCCCACTTACATTCAGCGATACACTGAGAAGCGTATATACTCACCTCACGATCAAACGGATTTCTAACAAAGCCAAACTTATAGCGTGTGTCGAATGTTTCCTTTGGCAATACGCGAGAGGCTTCATATGCTATTCCGTGTTGAGGAACAACACCGCTATGATCACAGAGAGCGTCATATGTAGACGAACCACCCTCTGTATCACAGACAGTCATGTCAGTCGGTCTAAGCCAATCAAGCATACTGGTTCCAGCAGCTTTTGGGTTATGGACAAATATCCATTTAGTCACTGATCGGTCTCCATCCAGTCACAGTATTGGTGCGGAATGATCTCCACGCCTTAACATCAATTCCCCAAACAGGGATGTCAGCAGAGCCACCAGAAACAGAACTCACGGTGATAGCAGAGCCAGACTCCTCTAAGATTATCTCAGGGTTGAGAGTACAAGGCATCACCCTTGTACCCCCATCATTGATCTTCTCAAAAGTAACTTCGACCACACCCTCTTTGAGGTGTTTGATCAAGTCATTAACCACAGACGTCAACATTACTTCAACACCGTTTCGTACAATGCCTCAACATCTTCCATCTCACCAACAGTCTCGCTTAGATTCTGTTTGTGGAAGATTTTAGCCAATTTGTTCAGGTACTTCTTTGGCACATCAACGTCATCAGCAAGAGCTTCAATCGCTTCTTTGATGAATTCACGCTCTGCTTCCATCCGTGTGTATGAGTTGCTGATCTCTTCCATACAACCTTTGATTCGTTCTTTGTCTGAATCGCTAGACGGTAAAATAATATTGCTCATTGTGTTTCTCCATTGTAAAGTTATATTTCAATTTAATTATATCACACCATAAATATCTTCAGACTCAACCCATGTCATATAACCTTGCTTATGCAAGATGTTTGTGATAAGGCTATCATCTATGTGCGCATGCTCAATCTTAACAAATGTGGGTTTAACTTTCCAGCTGTACACGCCGAGGATATTTAACTCATGCCCCTCAACGTCGATCTTCATGAAGTCAATATGACCAATCTCGTTTTCTATGAGATAAGTGTCCAGTCTACAACATGGCACTTCAATCCTATCCAACAGAAGATGGGCGTTATCTGGGCGACTGAACATGCGCCCACCTAAATGATCCGCATCGTCCACAACACCAATCCCACGCGCCCAGTCATCGGTTTGAATGCTTCGGTTGAACGCAACTGTACCATTCTTATTCGATACAGCCATGTTATCAACTTTGACATCATATTGGGCTGTCTTGTTAGCCATAATTTCAGCATAACGTGGATCAGCCTCAATCATATATCCAGACCAACCTGCTTCAGCGAGAGGAAGACACGTGTCAAAATCACACGTGCCTATCTCTAGGAAGACTTTCCCATTACCCATTGTATTTGCTTCCAGCCTCAGTAGCAACCCAATACTCAATAACAGAGCCGAGGAAGTGGGAGATGCCTTTAGACGATACACTAACCTTATAATCATCAGACATAAACTTCAGATTCTCGGTCTTGAAGATGAACTCAAACTCAGCTTCAGTGTTACCAACCGACAGACCAAACTCATTAGAAGTTGGATTCTTTGTATCAGTAGCAACCAAAGAGACAGTGCCGTCCGAACCACGAACAACAACTTCAGGCAATGACAGTTGATTCGCAGCGTTGACAACTTTCTTATAGTTGGCAGCGGTCATATCAAATTGAACTTCAGGATCAGGCAGCTCAAGATTCTTCTCGGGTGGAGAAGTTATCATTGACGGATCAGTGTATGTGTAGCGACATTGACTACTTGGTTGTGACGCTTCACTGACAGTTAGTGCCGATGAGCCGAAGTCAAAGACAGCATCCTCAAACAAACTAGTCAACCCAAGAAACTGATTCATCTCATAGATGGCAAAGTCTTGTGGGAATGATTCACTTACAACAGCAGACGCAAGGATGTTCTTCTGGGGTGATACAGTTCGTAACACGTTGCCAGTCTTAAATGATAACGATGGATTTATCGTTGAGAAGTTCTTTAAAACTTCAAAGGTGCTTTCACTAATTTTCATAATCTATCTCTCCAGTTCTTGTAAGTCGTGATTGTGTAATGCGATCAACGCATAATGTAATACTTTCATTAAGTCCGCACGATTATAGCCATTCTTGTTGCCATATCGTTGGACATATTTAAGAACATTTCCAAGGGCAAAACCCTCACCATGTCCGCAGTCAATAATAAACTCAGTTGACTGGAATTTATTCTTCGAGTAATGGGCTGAGTAAGTCGAGTCGACATACTCTTGAAATTCATTAATTAACTCAGCTTCATTAAACTTATAGAGATTATAGTCGAAATCATTGCGTCCGTCAACCCCAGAGTCACCACACATTGCTTGGTTACGGTCAATATCAGCATAATACTCGTCGGTGTGGGTATAGCTATCTTCGACACTTCCCTCTTCATTTGTGGTTGTCCATTCCTTTCCATAAGTTGCCCAATTCTTTTCCATTACTTTTTCGCCTTTTTCTTGTTTCTCTTTACGTCAGCCCCAGCAGTGGGTGAAGCACCCACCTCAGAAAGGTCTGCCAATGAACCACCAAATGTGTACGAACCAGTATGAAGCAATCTCATCCAAGGACACAACCAAGTCTCAACACCAATCTTTTGCATCCACTGACAGAACATATAATCTTCTGACAAGTATCGCTTTGAGTCTGGATCAATCAATGCTTGGAAGTACATCATGATCTCGCGTGAACCATCAAACGACTCAGTTCTTGCGTGGTCAGGCAAGTATGTATAATCTGGATATGCTTCTTGGAACTTCTCAAACGCAGATCGTTGAATCATCATGAACCCAGTGCCACCCTCAAGAACCTTACACGGCTTATTGAGTAAGATATTTCCTGATTCTTTGGGGTTGAATACATAATCACCAACATACCTCTCAAGATCATTAGGGTTGTCGTCAGCAAAACCTTTATCGACAGCCATCTTAATCTTTTCCCAAGCAATCGTTTTCTTGGGATACGCACCACACATCACTTCTTTGCGGTCTTCACCCTTTTCTTCTGGATCCATAAAGGCAGCCAGAGACAAAACGTCATGAGGATCAAACCCGATATCCGAATCAATGAACATCAAGTGTGTGCATTCACTTCTCATAAACTCATCAACGCAATAGTTTCTGGCGCGAGTGATTAGCGATTCATTGAACAAATAAAAGAATGTTAGATCCACACCATATGCTTGGCATAGTCTAGACAAGTCAGAACAGGATTTAGAGTACATCCCGTGACACTGTCCCCCATACATTGGAGTGGCGAGCATAATTTTGCGTTTCCGCAACTCTTCAACTGGTATTTCCATCAGTACCTCTTTGATTATAAATTAAGTTATGTGTAGATTATACAATAGAAAGGGAGAAAAGTCAACCCGAAAGTTGACTCTCCCATTACCGCTAGAATGGAGCGTCTTGAGTAGTGTCAGCATCCGCAAGAGGATCACCCACATCACCGCCCAAGTTTACATCAGCGTCCAGCTTGGCGTACAAGTCACGAAACGAGGCTTTGGTGTCCTCATCAAAGCGATTAATACACATGTCAATAGACTTCATACGGTCATCAAATATCTTGAACGCTTTGGCGATGTGGACAAGGCGACGAGTAGAAATTATCTCATCAATACCACCATCATAGAAAGTCTTGCGGATGATGTCAGCCCAGTCAACCAGTTTAGAAACAAACTCATCATCTTGGACAGCAAGGTCTTCAAACACAGCCGAGAGTATTTTCTTCTCAACAGCAGCACTAGGATATTCTTGCTCAAAGGTGACAGGGAAACGCTCAAGGAACGCTTCATTCAAGACGTTAGTCCCGATAAAACGACCATCATCAGATCCTTTACCTTTGGTGTTACCAGTAGCAACAACAGTGAAGCCAGCAGCAGGAGAGATAAACTCACCAGTCTTCTTGATGAAGTATCCTTTGCCCTCAAGGATAGACTGGAGACACATGATCTTGGCAGGGTTGCCCAAGTCAATCTCATCCAGAAGCAATACCGCACCACGCTCCATAGCTTTGATGACTGGACCTTTGAAGAAGCGAGTCTCACCATCAACAAGACGGAAGCCACCAATCAAGTCATCTTCATCTGTCTCAACAGTAAAGTTCACACGGATTGATTCACGCTTCAATTGAGCACAAGCCTGATCAACCGAAAACGTCTTACCATTACCAGACATACCAGTAATGAATACAGGATAGAACATGTTAGACTTGATGACATTCTTCAGAGTAGTGAAATTACCAAACGGAACAAACAGCGGATCCTTGGCAGGCACTAAGTTTTGAGTAAAGCCTGTAGAAACGACATTCAAGTCAGCGACTAAGGCGTTTGGCTGTAGCGCAGGCGCAGGAGCTGGAGCCGAAGCTGGAGCAGGTGCAGGGACGGTTGTCGGCGCTATATCAGGGAGGTTGTACAACCCACGATCAACGCGCAAGGATTTGTGGAAGTATGAACTCGGAACTTTCACCCCAAGCTCACGTGCTACTCGCTTCGTCTCAAGGCTGGGAACAGGCGCATCGGGATATAGGCTCTTCAAAGTATCAAACAAATTTGTCATATAGGTCTCTCTCACAAGTTATAATCAATCATTTAAGTAGCCATTATACGGCATAATTCGGTATAAGACAACAACTATTTTCAGTTTTTTTATATCGTTTTGGAATAAAGAATCCTTTCCTTATAACCAAAATATAGGTTAAATAACAACCTATTTTAAGCGATAGCCGAGATCAGGTCGGACAACATCTTTCTGGAAGTTTTCTTATCATTGTTTGCTTTCTTAAACGCAGTCCGCACCGAACGCTTCGACTCACCACGCTCCACTTCAATAGCGCCATTAGCAGTCTGAAGATTCTTGCCACCACCAATAAGATAAAGGTGATCATATCCAGAGTTTGGAACCACCGCAAACTTTTCCTTGCGGACTCCAGAATACAGACTTTGGCCATCTTCCCAACTAACTGACGATGGAAGCGAATTGGTGAACTGGCGTCTGTTCAGCGGCATAATTCGATAGCCGATAGTGGTAGAGCCAGTTTGCTCTCGATAAAATTCAAGTAAGGTCTTGGTGATAGCATCTCTCTGACCAGCAACACGCTTGCGCTTCTTGGTTACTGGATCAGTAATATAAAGGACTTTACTTCCCGTCCAATTGAACGCTCCACCAACACGCTTTTGATAATCTCTACCATCATCACCATACATGTCAACATTATGGTAGAAACTAGTGTTGCTCTCTCCATCAGTCAAGAACATAGTGTTGACAATATCAACGCGAGTCTTTTTCTTGAAGTCATCATGTAGTTTAAACGCAGCCATGATTGCTTCGTTCAATGGAGTCGAACCGAGCGTCAAGCGATGCGGGATGTGATAATTAACATATCCATGCGATCTTCCAGAATATTGATTATAATAATTACCAAGAACCAACATATTTTCAGCCATCTCAGTAAACTTCTTGCGGTTCATATCGCTAGAGAAAAATTCAATCAAGCGGAATCTTGAATCATATGTCATCTGTCTATCATCCGCATTACTAATGTGGTTGACATTATCTTTTTCTAATTCTTGGAATCTATCACTAAAGGCATACACGCGGAATGGGATATTGACTTGGCGACAGAACAAAACAAGGTTCAGCATTTGATCAATAGTGGGCTTCATGTCTGGAGCCATAGAACCAGACCAATCAATATACATGATCATACCATGATTTTTTCCGTCAGGCGTTATGCTAACCTTTCGGAAGATATCGTCATTGTAACGATAGCTGTTCATCTTGACAGGATCAATAACACCAGTCTTTGACACAGACTGGCGAGCATATTCTGCCGCAGACTTTTTCATCTCAAACTCTTTTGCCATATACTTAACAGCTGGCTTATTGTTCACAAGAAATTGTTTGTAGAGCGCGACACCAGTCGCTCTCATCCTGCCCGCAAACTCACTAGTGTTAAACATCTCAAAGATATCGTCAGCACGAACAACAAGTTCATCAACAGGGTTGGTCGGGATATTAATACTAGTCACTTCAACATTAGGATCATCACCATGTTCAGCGCTGATAGCTTGACGAAGAGCTTGGTCAGTCTTTGAAGCGATTGATTCTTCTGGGTCACCCGAGTCATCACGGTCATAGCCAGAGCCAGCCGATTCATCACCGTCATAATCTTCATCACCGTCTTCATCTTCTTCTTCATCTGATTCTTCATCACCAGTGCCTTTCTCATCACTCTCAGTCTCAGCATCAGAATCATCATCTGATTCTTCATCACCAGCCTGCTCACCAGCACCGTCAGTCTCAGACTCAGGCGAGTCATCCTCAGCATCAGCATAATCTTCTTCATCAGCAGCCTGATTGGCAGCAGCGCGATCATCTTCGTTTCGAGCTTTACAAAAATCAAACAACTCATCAGTAAGGGCAACAACTTCTTCCCATGTTTGAAGCTGCTCGATCTTTTTGATCCAGACCATTTCATCACGCTCAATACGAACACCAGCAGAGCGTCCTGCTTTGAAGTAAGTATTGATTCGGTCAATGAAGCTGAAGCGATTAATCTCTGCAATGTCACCACCAAAGAAACCATCAGAAAGCATGCGCTTATAAGAAGATATAAACGAGCGGCGCAATCCAGGATATCGTGTCTGAACCATCTTCTCAATGCGAGCGTCTTCAACGATGTTCAGATACTGGCGATAGATTTTACCCTTTGAAGAGGCAGACTCATGCCAACCAGCTTCAGGAGTATATAAGGCATGACCAACTTCATGACCTACAAGGTGATCATAAGTGTCAGCTTGCATGTTATCCCACATAGGGAGAGTAAGGACGCGATCACGAACATTAAAGGAAGCAGTCGGAGCTGACTTGTGAACAACCGTGATATTCTCGGAAGCCAACAGGCGAGCTAGGATGTCTTTAGAAGCGATATTCATATATTGGTCTCTCATCAAATTAGACGCCCATTATACGGCACAATCAAGGGCAAGTCAACAACTAATTTTAGCCAACTTTTACGGACAGCAGGCTCTCATCAATTTAGAAGCCCATTATACGGTATATTCAGAGATTAGACAACAACTATTTGGGGGATTTTTATACCGATTTAGAATAATAATCGGGGTTTTTAGAACTAAAAAGAATAAGGGAATAAAGCCTTGTAATAACAACAACTTAGCTCTATCCCCTCATTTGGGTGTTACGTTAGGCTGAACAGACAATAACTCATAACAGCATATGCAGTCACTTGAATTGCCCAACAACCCACGCATTCGGCTTTTGACCTTAACATGGGGATTTCTCCTCGAAAATTAGTTTATATTAATTTTTCGAGGACGCTTCTCTTCTGGTAAATTGACCTTTAGATTTACTACAAGGATTCCTTTATCTAGAGTCGCTCCAACTACTTCGACATACTCGGACAGTCGAAAAGTTCTTTGGAACCTTTTTGTGGAAATACCTTTGTGTAGATACTCACACGATTCATCGTGGTATTGATCACCCACGATATTCAAAGTTCTTTCATCTTGTTCAATAGATAGATCCTTCATATCGAAACCCGCGACCGCAACCTCAATCACATATTCATGCTCGCTGATTTTAACAACGTTATGTGGTGGGTATGTATCCTTGGCGCTTCGAGTTACAAAGTCTAGTTCACTGAACAGGTGGTCAAATCCAACAAATGATGCGCGTGGGAAAAGACTCGGTGTTTTAATACTCGTCATAATGCTCTCCTTTTTAAAGCAAGATTGATAAGTGAACCCGATTATTCGGCATTCACTCACCTATTTATATCAACTGGCTATTGATTTCTCAATAAAGTCAATAATTTGTTGTGTATCTTCAGGGACATTGTGAGCAAAGGTATGGACACATCCAGCTTCACCCATCAATATTTTCTCCCCAAACATATCTTCAATGTTAGCAACCTTAGTCGCCCGTCCATTGATAAACGTCTCAGACTGATCAGAACCTCTGTCCGCATAACGCTGTTGGCGTACTGCGTCATCTGTTTTCAGAACTATGATTGATAGATCATGTCCCGCTCTCTTCACAGCCTCGAAAAATTTAGAAGAAGTAAGCCGATCACCCTCGAACACAACGACAGGTGATGGCTCATTCCCCATATACTCTACTGCCATTGGCTGTACTGCCATTGACAACTTATCAGTTCCCGCAAAGACTTCACCGTCTTCATACTTACCAAACAAGCGGATGTCGCCTGAAACATAACCATCAAGCAACTTAACAGGAGTGTCTTTAGTCCATTCCCGCTTTGCCATCCACTGCCGCATGAGCGTTGTTTTGCCAGTTCCTGGAATACCAATGATACCAATCACTTTACTCACGAGAAGAAACCCTCTAATGATGTTTGCGATTCAGCTTCTGGATGATATTGATTCAGCATATCAACTCCACCTTTATCTTTAAGGTAATCAAACCACTCATCTTCAGCCCACATACTTGGCGAAACGCCATTCCAAAAACTTTTCCATAGCTTATGATCTTTGTTTAATCTACGATCATCAACATACTGCTTTCGGAGAGATTCATATTCCCACGAGCCAACATCAAGCATTTTCTCACGGAAGTAGCATACAAGCGAGATACGCTCCATGTCTTCAATAGAAGTTCCAGCAGGTGGCTTCAGCTCAGTGTTGCCGTGTATGCCGCCATGGTTGTTGATCAATAACAGATCTCCAGGACGGATGTTAATGCCAACACGAAACTCTGGAAGAACAAGATAACCACCCTCCCAATTCTTTGCTTTAGCAACAACAGTTAGATTAGAGAAACCTTCATTCAAGTCGCCAGCATCTCGGTGACATGCGGTGCGGAAGTTCTTATTCACAGTAACTGTAGTGAACGGAGTATCTTCACCCGCAACACGGAAGCGTGGATCTAGTTTAGCAGCAGCTTCATTCTGAATACCATATCGAATAGGCAAGTGTTCTTTAAACTTAGCGGACAACTGACGCATGAAAGGATAGCACTTCTCATATACGCTGTAGTTGTTCTCAGTGTACGCAGTCGCTCGACCATATGGGATGCGAGGATAGCGATCAAAGAAACCAGCAATACCTGACAACACCATGTTAGCATATGTTGTCTCAGAGATATAGTTCTTCTGTGTTGCCTTTGCGTCTTTCTGAGAATCTTCGGCAGACATACCTTTCCACTCTTCAACCTTATCACTGAAGAACGATTCATAGTTGTAGCCATTGTCGGTAATCTTAGAACGGATCCAGACAATACCACGTGACTCACCCTCAGCAGCCACAGCGTGTCTAGCTTTGATTCTTTCTACTGGATCAGTGTCATCCTCAAACAAAGTAACTTCACGTTCAGCAAAGTGCTTCATAATGTCTAACTGTTCTTCAGTAACCCAATCACGACCGCCTTGCTTTGCTCCTTTTGGACCAGCAGCTAGACCACGATTCTGTGTGGGTAATGCCGCACCAAGTAATCCCTCATATGCGCCATGTTGTTGTTCTTCAGTGAATACGTTTTTACGAAACTTGAAGATAATGTTGTCTTCGTTATTCTCTCCGCCAAAGCCAGCAGGAGCATAGAAGTCAGTGTTCTCCTCACAGATAAAGTCCCAGTCAGTATCTTCCATATACTTGCCGAGTTTGTCTTCGCAATTATCCCAAAATTTAGCGGTAACAGTTCTGACTCCAGTTCTGTTATCTACACTAACGTCATATCTTTCGTTTATCACGCCAATCATATCATAAATCTCTCTAGACCGATATCGGTCATCTCATTTGTAAATGTATTCATATGGTCAATTTTCCCAGTATCTAGGAAGAGTTCCATTTTACCCTTATTCACTGAATTTGTCAAGTATTCATTTCGTAGTGTTTCTTTCCTAGCATCCCACATAGGAGTCCAGTCTATACCAACCCACTCATCACACTCGACTTTCTTTATTTCCTCAGCCTGTCTATCTATATAATATCCGAGATAGCGTCCTCTGCTCTTGCGGAATAACTTCTTGAATGAGCACAGCGCAGTTTCCATAGCAAAGAAGTCAGCCTTGTGAGCCGAGTCAGGAAACGCAGTCTTGACCTCAGCCAACATATCCGCACCCTCATCTTCCATCCACTGTATTTGATCAGCAGTCAACTTAGTGCTCACCCAGTCATCTTTACCCAGAGCATAACATAAACCGTTGCGGTGGGATTTAGATCCTGAGTAGTCATGTAACCATAGGTTTGGAACATCAACATTCAAGTCAGCACACTGCTTCAGAGTCTGTATATAGAACCAAGAAGTGTAACGACCAAACTTATGTAGAGAGTTGACAGCTTCCCACACATTAGCAAAGTTCTCATATTTATCACCATTACATAACTCGGCAAACGCTTGAGCTTGAGTTCTATCACCAACCCATGCTTTGTATGATTCAAACTGATCCGCTAGATGACCTTTGTTCCACTTAGTGTCAGTCTGATAACGTAGTCTTGAATAGTTTTCGTTGTTCCATTCTCTCAGACGATCTACACCAACCAGCTCCATATCAGGAAACTCATTCCAGATAAGATATGCTGTAGGGAAGTTGTATGTCGTACCATATAACCAACACAACCAAAGGCGCTGCTCTATATTATACTCAAACCGATCAAAGAAATAGTTTGTGATGTATAGTGCAGAGTCACAATCTTCTATCTCAAGACCCCACCCAAACCAATTGATGAATGCTTGCTTACGATGTTCACTTAGTCGATAATCCATTAAAAGAAACCCTCTAGAGTACTTGGCTCATCACCTATCAATTTATCACGCATCCAATATTCACCTACAGCAGCAATTGCTTCTTCTACAGTAGCGGTCTTTTTCTTACCAAAGCCATGTGATTCAAGCGACTCATTTGTAAGCTGCTTCACAACCTTAGCGTCAGTGGGTATGGCTAGATGAGGCATCTTAATTGCGGTAGCTCTGAACATCCGCTGTTCTCTCGCACAGGCAAATAGTGGCTGGTCAGATCGTAACGAGCCTGTCGGATCAACTGCCCAGAATACTAGACCATTTCTCTTATGCCAAGTAACTGATGATGGAGTACATGACAACTTCAATCGAGTCATACCATTATCAAAAGCATCACACATAACCTGTTCCCAGATAACTGTAGCGTAACCTTTACCCTCTTGCCCTTGGCGAGTTACGATCTCATATAGATTGATGTATCGTGATCTCTGACTATATGTAGCGAATACAAAGGCAACCAACTCACCATCCACTTCCAAAGCAAACGGCGGATTCTTATCATAGTTCTTGAATCGAAACCAAAGGCTGTGTGAAGAGTTGAGAAACTTAGTGTTTCTACCCTCTGGGGAGTCCTCTATGACTGCCTCCACCATCTCTTGTGTACAACGTACTAACTGCATTGTAGATCCCTCACTAAAGCGCCGCCACGTATTTTTTTTCCGACACTTAGCTCACCATTGTAAATATAAGACTGGTACATACCGCATTGTGTTGTATCACCGCAGCCGCTTCGATTCAGGATATCTTTGGTTGACGCAAACACTACACCATTGCTTCTGGCACTATACCATAATGGTCTTGCTTCGTTTCTAAACGCAGATAATGTTTTGTCTTTGGTGATACTACAGACTGCCATACTAGCAGGAGAGAAGTCATTGAGTGGATGTCTATTGGCTTCAAAGGACTTCAATATGAGCTCGCTATCATTTGCTGTCTCGGTGGCATACTTCCATTGGCTCATATCTTCTTGCGAGATAACGCCGTTATGGACTATGCTTTGATTGCCGTTAGAGAATGGTTGGTTGTAACGCAAGTCAGAAGTGGAGTAGCGGATATGACCAATAAGGTATATTCCGCCATCCTCATTGACCATACTGCTGATGGGGTATCTCTCTAGAAATTGGTCGCAAGGAATCCCTTCCTTAATGGTGTGAATTTCGCCATTCTTGATATAAGAGACTCCAGTCGCATGCTTGCCTCTTATCATTGACTGTTGGAAGACATTCTCGACTAGACGGATATTCTCCAAAGAGTCGCGACTCACTGTCGACCTTTCCAACCATACACCTATCACACCACACATAATATACCCTGAATTAGTTGATTTCAGTTATTATACACTACTTCACCAGATTAATCAAGTATTTTTTTCGCAATTTGTCTAGCCTTTTCTTTTCTTTCCTAGCTCTGTCTACTTGGACAGATGAAGCTCTGCTGGTGAAGTTTATACCAATAAGGTAATCGTTCGCTTGCTGAAAATACTTCGCCATGAACTCATTAAGTTTGTGTGTGTCAACGTTACCGTCAGCAGCGGCATATCTTGCTCTAATATACGATGGACGCTTCACCTTAATGAACAGCCCATTATATGTAACACATCCCTCTTCTTCATTTATTGTCTCTTCCGATTCCCACACGATAGTTGGGTTGAATACGGTGATGATATTATTAGGATCATCAGGATTCCCGACAACAAAAACCGAAAGGTTGATTCCACACTGATTAGCCGACAGCGCATAGGCACGATTAGCTATCATCGTTTCTTTAAGGTTCTCTGCCAACTCAACTGGATCCATCTGTGGATTGTCGAAGTCAAACTTCACTGTTGCTCTACGCAAACCAATATGGTCTAACGACATCAAATTATATATCATGGTGCTATCCTGCTAAACGATTTAACTTTCTCAAAACGGATCTGGCTGCGGAATTTATCAGTCAGAACGTCACCCTTGGTATGTGTAATGATAAAGACATTAGTGTCAGACATATCATTCAATAACTTTGTCAACTCATCAGTACCTGTAATGTCAAGAGAGTTATCAAACACTTCATCGAGTATCAGTAGGTTTGTGTTTGTTGAATTCTTCAGCTTTGCAATGGCTCGCCATGTAAGTAGTAAGGCGATATCAATACGAGTCTTTTCTCCCTCAGAGAAACTAGCATAAGAAAACTCATCACGATGGCGACTTTTAATAATTTCATTGAATTCCTCATCAAGTTCAAAGTTCACAAAGAAGTCTAATGCTGACAAGTATTTGTTCACCAGCTTATTCATAATAGGGACATACTGCTTGATGATCTTTGACTTAATGCCGCCATCTTTAAGCATAGTAGATGCGATCTCAAACAATGCCTTATCTTCTGACAATGCGCTGGCTTGTTTATTATACACCCCCAAGTCTGTCTTGTAGCTATCCAGTTTAATGGTCGCATCGCTGTCTACAGTAGATTGCTGCTCGGCAGTTTGAATCTTCTGCTCAACACCTTTGATCTGATCACCATACAAACTAATTTGCGTTTGACAATCACGTATCTTATTCTGAGCATCTTGTATCTCATACTGTATAGTATTCATCTGACTCAGCTCTTCATGCAGCTCATCATACTCAACCTTCAATTGGCTTATAGCGTCTTGCGTTGTATGCAGTATCTCAGCGGTCTTGTCGATCTTCTGCTTCTTAACTTGCATGTCAATGATCTGTTCGCAGGTCGGGCAATTATCGTTGTTGTCATAGAACTTGATGCGCTTCTCAGCTTTCGATGACTTATCATGTAGCTTATCTAAGAGCGTTGACATCTTATTTGACTTAGCTTCAGACTTTCCTTTATGAGAGATTGAGTCAATCAGAGTATCAGCTGTCATAGTAAGCGCAATACAAAGGTTGTCAGCATCCTGCTTTGACTCAACATATCCCTGAGCCTCATCCTTTAGCGAGGCAATCAGCTTATTGGCGTCCGAAGTAACCTGTCGAAGATATTCCTTTTGTACATCTATCTTCTCTTGAGTTATATCAAGTTGATAATTGACTTCAGCGATATTACGTTTGTTCTCAGAAACTCTTTCTTTCAACAAGAGATTCATAGTAGAGAATATCTGGATATCAAGCAAGTCCTCAATAACCTCTCTACGATCACGTGTAGATAACTGCATGAACGGAGTGAAGGATGCGTTGCCTAGAATAACGATCTGAGTGAACGATTTATAATTCAGCTTGAGGATAGTGTTCTCTAGAATAATCTGGTAGTCTCTCGCATTTCCAGGTTGGTCAATCAGCTTCCCATTCTTGAATATCTCAAAGAACACTGGCTTCATACCTCTACGAACTTTGTACTCAACGGTTCCTACATTGAACTCAATCTCAACCACACATCCCTTTTCGTTGATACTATTACAGAGCAACGCCTTATTGATCTTGCGGAAAGGTTTGTTGAATAGACCAAAGACGAGAGCGTCTAATATGGTCGATTTACCCGCACCATTTTCGCCTGTAATGACCGTGCTCGGAGACCGATCAAGCTGGATCTCTGTAGCCACATTACCTGTGCTCAGGAAATTCTTGTAGGATAACTTCTTGAATAGTATCATAATTTACAGTTTACTCTATTGTGAGGGATTCATTATATAACGAACGGAGCAAAGAGTCAAGCCTTTCTTTGGGTACGCTGTCAGATAAGCCTCCAACATACTTAGAGAGTATCGTCATAGTGTCCTCAGCCTCATTCACTATATCCTCATCGTCCTCTAGATTCAGGTTCATATGATCATCTACGATCTGAATATTGAGTGGATCAGACTTATACAGCTTGTCAATGAATAGATCAAACCAGTATGGATTGTCACACTTCTGCTTAATCACCTTGACATAGGTGTTCTTGAACCCGTCAAAGTCTACATCGAGGATATCGCTCATCTCCTTACCAGTCTCATTATAGAACACTTTATGGAACATAGAGTATGGATTGCGTATGAACTCAAGCTCTCGCTTATCAGTATCGTAGATATGGAAGCCTTTAGTATCGCCATAATCAGCCCATGTAAGCTCATATGGACAGCCGAGATACTCGATATTGTTTGTAGTTGACTTATGGTGGAAGTGACCAGAACACACAAGCTCAAACTTAGAGAAGTCCGCAATCTTCATACCGTGCTCGTTCATATTACCACGGTCCATCAGACAGCCAGCAATCTCTAGGTGACCAAACAACACTTGAGCTGGGGTGTCTTTCATAGACTGAATCGCAGCTGCGTAGTTTTGATTGTTTATCCAAGGCATGATGTGAATGTCGTGACCATCAAACTTCAGGTCAGTAGGCTCTGAGTAATAGTTCACATTAGACTTATCAAACAGCTCCCGCATGGAGTTCACATCATTAGTGTTCTTATATGGAACGTCATGATTGCCGACTATAACATGTAACTCAATACCCTCTTCAGCACACTTATCAATGAACATCTCTTTCATTCTGCGGAGAGTTACATAGTTGATATACTTGCGGCGATCGACAATATCACCCAGATGGATGATTGTATCAATACCCTGCTCCTTCAGGTGAGGAAAGAAGTGTTTGCTGTAAAACTTCTCAAAGTAGTCTAAGAAGTTTACGCTGTCATTACGAATACCGAAGTGTGTGTCGGTTACTAATCCAATTTTCATTGCTGAAGTTTGCCCTCTTCCGTTTCTTTCTTCTTCTTGATCTTTCTTCGCTTATTTTCTTCGAAGTCCTCAACAAACCTCGCCATGTAGTCTTCAGTCCACTCGCCATACTTAACGTTGTCATTGTAGTCATTACCAGAATCATGACCTTGAGTGTCCGCAGTATCACCCAACACATTAGTGTGCTCAGAGAACTTAATCTTCACATACAGGTTCTTTTTCTCTTTCTGTATTCTACGGAGGAACGCATAGTAGATGATCTGTGTGAAATACGCAAATGGGTTGTTCGACTTCTCAGGGTTGAAGTTGTCAATATATTGTAGGCAGTTCTCGATACCATCACAGACCATCTCATCTCGAAAGGTGTAGTTGATGAAGTTTGGTTTGTATGATAGGTGAGTCGCTATCTTCATAATGCAGTCAGCAATATAGTTCGAGACGATAGGTCTTGGTGCACCACTTTCCTTTGCGTCTATGACGCTCTGACGGAACTCAGTCATAGCCCCCAAGAACTTCTTGTTATCAACATAGTATGGCTTCTTCTTTGCTGCTTTTGACATAATATAATCCTAATGCATCGTTGTATTAGCTGTTGATTCTGATTGAGCCACGACTTTAGCATACACTTCCTGTATCTGTCTATCGGTCATCTGTTCTTCATCATCAGAAGAGAAAAATGAAGCAGAGCTATCACTTTCCATTGAATCATTTATTGTTTCTAGACATCTATTATAATACGTTATCATGTCCTCGTCAACCTCTGATTTCAACATAATTGCGCTTTGCTTTATGTGAAACAGATTCACTTCTTTAGTCAACGGAACCCATATTGTACAGATGCAAATAGGCGAAGCATCCTTTCTGGTGTGTACAGTTATCTGTACTGGGTCGATGATATGAAGATGCGTTTCGTCTTCAAATGTAACTTCAGTAAGAAGCGTCTCTCCATTGATTAGCTTAACAATCTCAATGCTCATTCTCAATCCCTATATTATATATTTTATATTCAAAATTTTCTTCATTATACATCTTAACTCTCACAGCAAAATGTTTCAGTGTATGGTTATTCCATGACTTCCAGCTCAGGTCGTCGGATATATCATACAGAGTAGCGACCTCTTTATCATCGCCCTTTCTCAAGCCCCTGCCGATCGACTGTAAATTTCTTACACGTGACTTACTAGGACTGGCAAAGATAACATTATGTAAATTTCTAATGTTGATGCCAGTAGAGAAAGTCCCATAAGACGCAATAATAACGGCGTTGTTTTCTTTTTCGGTGATAGCACGTACACTCTCTCTGGTATCGGCATCTACTCCTCCATATATAAAAAATACTTGTCTACCCTCTTCAGCAGCTTCGCTTATCATATCATATAAGATACGACCATGCTTATCAACATACTGGAAGAGTAATAGTGTATTACCTTTTCGTGTTAAAGTCAAGTTCTTTAGGAACGCATTACGCTTGGCGTGGCTTACTATGAAGTCCATTTCAGCTTGATATGTTGAGTTCTTCACAACCTTTCGAGTAGCATCATCATACTTTAAGACGAGACATTTGATACGGAAGTCTGATAGAGTCTTGTTGTCAATCAGCTCTTTAGTGGTGATCACCCGCATAACTGGACCAAACATTCCCTCCAACACCAGCTTATTGGTTACAGTTCCGTCTAGTGTTCCAGTGAAGCCAAACCGATACTTACAATCAACCATCTTCTCCATAATCTTAGTCAGAGACGTTGCTTTAAATAGGTGGGCTTCATCGCCGATGATTATATCAAATTGATCGAAGTATGATTTTGGTTGCTTGTAGATACTCTGCCAAGTACTGATAATTATTTTCGCTTCATCGACAGATTTAGCTTGACCTCCAGTAACAAGATGGGTATAATAGAACTGTCGCTCTTCGGAATAGTCATTAAAGTCTCCATTAAGCTGTGCTACCAATGATGTAGTCGGTACAATAACGAGTGCTTTCTTACAGGTCTTGCGTAGATAATACTTTAGTAGACAGTAGATGATAAACGACTTACCTGAAGCAGTAGGTGATAATATCAAAGCTCTGTGATTGCGAACAGCGTGAGCAACAGCTCTTAACTGATAGTCCCTTGGCTTCCACTTACCCTCTGTAAGAAACTTCTCCAAACCATTCAGCGGAATGTCAATTGTATCGTCGATACCATCATGAACAATAACTTCATACTCTCTATCAGCAGCAAACTTCTTTATCTTAGTGAGCAACCCTTTATAGATTTGCATTGTATTGACGTTGAATAGTCTTATCTTACCGTCCCACATCTTAGCTCTTACTGATGGGATGAACGAAGCTCCTGGAACCTCAAACTCAAAATAGCTTGATAGCTCCATAGCAATTCCACGATCGCATTCGACCTTTATGTGGACTTCATTCTTATTGTATATGTGTATCTGTTCCATAATCTAACCTGTTGTAAACTTAGCCCAATCAACAGCCGATTTGATTTGGAAGCCACGGTTGTTTATACTCTTGATTATCGACTCAAGATAGCCAACCTTTTCTTCCTGCATACCAAGCTGTAGATTAGCCTGAATCATCATATCGTCTGATTCTATATAGGTGTCTACTTCATTCTTCAATAATTTCTTAAAGAATTGCTGACGACCGATCTCTTGCAATTCGTCTTGATCAAGCTCGCCAAGATAATACTCAAGAAGTTTCCTCCGAGTTTTCTTTGACTCAGCCTTGAGCTTGAACAGAGCTATGCGCTCGCCCATAAAGATTTTTAGATATTTGTTGTGTACTTGGGGAATCTTGGCGCTTTCCGCACCAAGCTCAGTTTCATCAATCTTACTATCTTTGTCCCACTCTTTTACTATCTGTTCTACGTTCACATATCACCTCATTAAAAAATACACCAATCACCATATTATTATATCGCATTATTTGATAGTAGTCAACTCATATTTCCTATAGTTGAATGTTACTTGGGCTTGTAGATAATCAACATCAGTTTGTTCAATGTTGAATTCAAGTGAAGAAAGGCTTGTTGGATACAAGTCTGTAAACTTGATTTCGATATTCGGGTTCATCGCAGCAGTAGTGATGATCATTGATCCGTCAGAATAGATGTTGCCCTTATCGCTTTTGGTTCGACCAAATGCTTTTGCTTGATCGAAGTTGTCTGGATAACCAAGACCGATCAACCAATCATATATCTCGCTGAAGTTCTTCATGTCTTCGTCAACACGAAAAGTCAGGGTGAACTGCCCGAACGACAACTTATCTCCAGGAACTGGTAGTTTGATGAATGGGTTGTTCATCTCAGTTGTTGTGGATAATGATATGTCAGGTATAGTCGCAGCTGTACAGAAATAGTTTACATGCGGTAAACGCTGTATGCTGAACCTGAATCCTATCGGCGATAAGAAACTCTTGTTGATTGGTTGTGTGTTTTGTGTCATGTAACTCCACCTTTAAATTGCTTACCCTCTATTTATAAGGCAAAAAAAAGAGGAGACCGAAGTCTCCTCTCAAAATGTTCGGTATAAACCGAATCTTTTTTCTTCTTATTCTTACATAAGGTTGTTAACAGTCACTCGACGGTAGTACGAGTTCTTGTCAGAATCAGCACCAGCGGCATCAACACCGATAACGCCATTACCTTCAGCAGTTGCGAAAGGATTAGCAACCATACCATAGCGAGTCTTAAAGCCGATTTTAGGCTGGAAAGTATTCTCGCCAACAGCACGAACCATTTGTAACGGAACGTATGGGCAGTAGAACAAGCCAGCGTCAAAGGCAGAAGAACCCTTATAGCCAAGAGTGAAGTAGTTAGTAGTAGTGTAAGGATCGATATAAACTTTAATGCGACCGTTTAATACACCAGCGAAAGTGTTACCAGAATCGTCTACTTGTAAGCTGTTGCTTAAAGCAGGAGCATAGTCAAGTACACCAGCCATTTGAAGAGCAGAAGCAACATCAGATGAACAGATCATCACGTTACCTTTACCACGACGAGTAGCTTTAGCGATTGCATTAGCTTCTTTTTCGATTTGGAACATCAAGCCTTTGAACTTCTCAACAGACCAGCGACCGTTAGAGTCAGTGTCTAGATCGAAAACACCAGCAGTAGTTACGCTATCTTGAGCACCAACAGTAGCAGTGATGTTGATAGTACGAACAACTTCGCGGTTGATTTCAGCAAGGATCTCAGCAGACAAGATATTGCTTAACTCTTGCTCAGCGTCTAGACCATGTACAGCTTTAAGATCTTGAGCAAGTTCCATTGTGTACTCAGCTTTAAGCGCACGGCTCACAGCAACTACAGAAACTTTATCGATCGAGAAAGCCATTTCGTTGAAAGCATTGGCAGCGCCATCGCCTAATTTCTCAGCATCATCAGTGTCCATACCAGTAGATACTGTGTAAGTACCAGAAGGATCAGTACCAGCAGCAACACCAGCAGCACGAGCACCAGCACCGTTACCGATGGTTAGTTGAGAAGCAGCATTACCTTGCGCAGAACCAGAGAAAGTAGTATCAGCTTCGCCGAACAAAGCCTCACCAACACCAGTTTGGGCAGTGTATTGAGATTTCATTGCAAAGATAAGTCCAGTTGGACCAGTCATAGGCTGTACGCCACAGATATCATATGCAATCAAGTTAGGCATAGAGCGACGAACAAGGCTGATCAATACAGGATCAAAATTGTCAACGCTTGCGCCAGTTGCGTTAGCAGGAGCTGCTTCACCTAAAAGGCTAGGAGCGTGTGCGCCCATCTGGTGACCAGACTGCTCACGTGCTGCTTTTTCTTGGTTTTCTAAAAGTGTAGCAATAGTTGAACGCTTGTGTGCGCCGTCAATCTTTGGTAGATCAGCGTGCTCAAGGACAGGTTGCCACTTCGCTTGTAAATCGTTTGTTAGAATCATTAGGTTCTCCTTAAATAAGACCTTGTAGTAGATACTTAGTTATTTATAATATTTTACTTTTTAATGCTTTTTGAAATGGCATTCAAGTAAGCAGACATACCCGCATCAACAGGCGCTTCAGTCTCTTCAGCAAGCTCAAGAGGCTCATCATCTAGAATTACTTCTTCAACGACAACTTCTTCTTTAGTGAAGTAGTTCTCTTTGATCACCTCTAACTTAGCAGCAAAAGATTCTTGGTCTTCAAATTCAACACCTTCAGACAAAGACTTTAACTTAGCAGCTTGAGATTCAGTAATGCTTCCGCAAGCAGCAGACAAGATCACAGACTTCTGTGACTCAATCAACTCTTTGCGAAGAACGATGTTTCTTTCCATTTCTTCGTTGATAGAAGATTCGAGATCAGTAACTTTAGACGCTAATTCGTCAACCAAGTCAACTTTCTCTTCTGGGATATCGATGTAGTTTTCAGTGAACAGACCGCGCAATCCAGTCATAAAGTTCTCAACGATCTCAGCACGGATGCCTTGCTCGACTGCCAACTCATTCTCTTGCATCCACTCTTCAGCGACATACTCAAGGTAGTCGTCTAAGCGAGTAGACAGAGACTCAGAAATAGTAGTCTTTTCAGCTTCAAGTTCAGCTTCAAAATCAACAGTTACAGATTCAAGAATCTCGTTGACCTTAGAAACAACAGCAGCTTCGAAGATAGTAGTGGCTTTAGATACAAAATCTTCTGAAAGATCTTGACCGCTAAACATTGCTTCAACGTCTTCTGATACGACTACGTCTTCGGCACTGATTTGACGGATCTCTTTGATTGATTGTGTTTCGATTTCTTCAGAAACTTCTTCAGCTTCAAAACCTTCAACCTTCAAAGACGCCATAATTGATTCGTATGATGCGCTGATGTCGTCTTTCTTCATGCCTTTAACAGCATCCATCATTGCGTTGATCATACCAACTTTAGTTTTTGGTAAAGAAGTTTGCTTGGGAGCACCTTTCTTAATGTCAGCTGCTGAATCGTCGGCGATTTTCTCACCGTCAACCACAGAATCAACTGTTGCTTCATCAAGGGCATCAGTTGTTTCTACAACACCCTCTAGTTCTAAATCAGACATGGATTTCTCCTTTAAATTAATTGAATACAGTCTATTTATAAAAATTTATAATTTGGAAATAAAGTCGCTAAACACAGCCATTTTCGCTTCTTCTAAGTCGCGCATCGTAGCTTTTTGTATCTTCTTCTGGTATTCCGCAACTTGTGATTCACGGATGATGCCATTTTCCCAAACCCACTCCTTTCCTTCCATGATGCCTTGTACAAACGCATCTGGAGCGGATGGATCAGCCACAATATCAGCTGCAGTAGCTAAGTAGAAGTCACTCTGCACTTCGCCAACACCGCTTTTAGTTTGCTTAACCGAACCCATTCCCCGAGACGAAACACCTAATTGAGCGCCCTCGTCCATTAATGACTTAACGATAGCACCATAAGGTGTTTCAGTCATAATTTTTGCACGACCCATGAAGTTTGAGCCATCACGCTCTAACTTAGTGATCATATGAGATACACGCTCTAGGTTTATACTTGGACCTTGTGGATGGCCAAGCTCACCATAAGCACGATTCTTCTTAACATAAGATTCGTTATATCTATTTATCTCTTTGTCCAAAATCTCTGCAGGATACACTCGACCGTTACGGTTCTGGATATCGCCTTGCAAGAATACGCCCTCGATGAAATACGACTTCTTGCCGTTTTCATCTTTGGCTTCGGTTAGATAATTAATATCTTCATTTACTTCGCATATGAGTTTCATATTAGTAACCTACGTTTGCTATAGCAGAGACCTTGAAAGTTGTCGCTCCACGCAAACCTTGACCGTCTGCTAAGTGAATAACAGCGCCAGAAGTAGCAGGAACCCAAACTGATCCTAATGCTGCATCTGCGGCAGTGCGTGTGAAGAGTTCAACTGCAGAAGAAGCAGAATTAAACACATAAACTGCGTGTTGCCCAGTTGTATCAAAACTTGTTGTTCCTGTGGCTAGTGCCGCAGCTGCGCCTAATACCTTCATGACTTACCTCCGAATGCGATGTCAACCAACTGAAACATTCCTTCAGGCGATTTCTCTAACATCTTCTCAGCCTTTGCTGAATTTGCAGGGTTTAATTTATTTAGCATGTTAACAAGAGCAGATGCAGTAGTCATGTCAATTGTCTCAGACTTACCGTTACCAAACTTAACTTTCTTGGCAGACTTAGTCTTTACAATATCGTTTAACTGGTCGACAACTTTGCCTTCAGCAAGGTCTGACACTTCAACAGCTTCTTCGCCTAGTTGTACTAGGAATTTGCCGCCAGAGTCTTTTACAGCCTTACCTTTATGCTTTTTTGCGAGCTTATCCGCCTTTGATTTATCAAAGAGACCAGCATCAGCGTATCCGTCATCAGACTCACCAGTACCTTTTTGATTCAGATACTTTTCTTCAGTAATCTCTGCACGATCGCCATCAAACTGATGATCGCCAGCAACTGGATGTTTTGTTACAGTCATTTTATGTTTTGCTTTAAAATCCTGCTCACCCTTGGCGCGTGGCTCCAAAACATCCTTTTCAGTATTGTCATTTGGACGACCGCCAGAAGCAGCTTCGGAAACGAACGATTTAAATCTTTTGATAGCCATTATTCTGCCTTATTCCTCTGGTTCTTGATCAGCATCTGGTGCTGACATAAAATTTGTAGAGACATCGTGTGTCTTTATCTCTATAGAATCCTTAATTTTATCCATCAATAAATCATTAACAACGTCCTTAAACGCTGCTACATCACCATTTACCGCAGCATTAATAGCGTCAATCGACGTAACTGCATTTTCTTCATCACTCATAATATTCTCCAACATACATATGTATTATATTTATAAGAGCAATAATCTTTATTCAAGATCATCGCCATCTTCTTCGCCCGCACCCTCTTCTTGCATCTCACCGTCCATCGTTTCGATGTCTTCTTCAGACTGCATCAATACCGTTTTACGAATCCACGCTTCCGAGAAATACTTACCAGCGTACTGATCAACGTCTTGTAATAAAGACAGACGCTCTCTCATAACTTCAGATGTTTTTAGTTCAGAAAAGTGGTTGTCTTCAGCAAAGTTGAACCGCAACTCTTTGGATATTTCTTTCCACTCATCTTTAGTGATAACACCCTTCAATAAGAGCTGCTTCTCTAAGATGATTAGGAATAGTTCTGAGAATCTACTTCTTAGTCTCTTAACAAACTTTGAAAATTTCAACTCATCACGATTAATCTCTGATGCTCGACCAAGATTGAACTGTCCGTCAGAGGATAGTCTTGATGAAGGAACATTTAATGATTCGTATAGTTTTCTTTTGAAGTATTCAACGTCATCCATCTCGCCGAGGTTTTGACCTCCTGGAAGTGTGGTTATCTCTGTGCCGCTGCTGCCCTCTCTTCGAGGAAGCCAATAATCTTCAAGCATGGTTAAATGTTTACGGGAATCATTAACCGCACCAGTGTTAGCATCATACACTAACTTATTCTTGTGCTTAACCATCATATCACGCAAGTATTGCTCGGCTTTAGCCTTTGGCAAATTACCTACATCTATGTAAAAAATTCTTCGCTCAGGAGCGCGTGCGAGACGATAAATTACAGTCGCGTCTTCCAGCATACGAAGTTGGTTTAATGGCTTCACGGCTTTTTGTAGATGACCGAGAACCAAGCTGTTCTGTTGATCCATCACACCACTATGTACATATGCTATAGAGTCAAGGGATATTTTAACACCTTGATTGCCTGCAGCAACGCCTTTACTGGAGTAGATGAAGTATTCGTTGTATTTCTTTGGAAGAGCTTGTTTGTTCTGTATTCCAGCATTAGCGCCAGAGTCACGTTTTTCTGACCGCACTTTTTTGATCTTTCGCGGATCAATATACCTTAGCTCTTGTATGCCTGCCGAAATATTGGCAGTGTCGATCATAATATGGTAGTATAGACGACCGTCTACATACCAATTTCTGAAGATGTCATAACCTTTTGTGTCAAAGTCTAATAGACTCAACACTTCGTCAAACTCTTCTCGAATTCTTTTCTTTATCGTGTCAGCGTGTTTAATCTCATCAACAACAACTTCCACCGCCGACTTGTTATCTTCAAACACAACAGCTTCGTTGATAATATCATCTACAGCCTTATCGCATTCACCTTGGTGAGACATCTCTCTATATCGCGTGATCAGTGCGGTCTCGGATTTTGCCGAACCCTCTAAATCAACTGTGGTGCCGAAAGCCCCACCAGCATTTACATCCAAAGCCCCATCACTGTTAGGTGGTGGTGCGAATGACTGCACTGTGGGTGAAGTTTCTTCTTCTTTGCGTCCGATCTGGAAGCCGAAAAGTTCTAATGCCATCTTGATAGTATCCTCATTATTAATAGGGGCAACACATAGTATTTATGCGTGCCCCCAGATCACTTTTTAGGACTAGATGCCGCCAGCATTGCCAGTAGAGCCGCCCGCAACTTCCCAATAATCATACTGGAATGTTACGCCATACTCTTGGATGCCTTCGTTATCCCACGCTAAGTCGATAGCACCGACTTCTGAAGGATACAAGCCAACAAAGTTGTAAACACGGAGTATTGCGCCGTCTTTACCGAACTGTGTTACTTGAGCATTAGACTTATACAAGCTAGGAGCAGTACCGCCAGCAGTATTCAAGTTACCCTGAGCACTGTTGATAGAGTGTGACCACTGTTCCATAGCATTACGGATGCCAAAGTCTTCGTCATTGATAATAGTTGGTGCCCATTCAGCATAAGTGCGGTTTCCAGCCAACTTGATTTGGCGACCGAAGTATGGAACTTCAACCGTACCAAGTGTAGAGGCAGGAATTTGCGCAGCTTTCACCATGAATGAAACTTGTTGATCAGCAACACCATTGATTGGATTTGTAATCTGGACTTGGAAAAGCGATGACCGAGCACCGCCCCCCTTTAAAGCACCAGAGAAATCATTTACGTTAAACGCCATTTTTAAATCTCCCGATAATCTTTATATTTATGCGCGACCAACAATCTCAGAGAACTCAACACCGCTGCGTACTGCAACAAAGTTCAACTGAATAAAGTTGATTGATCGGGCGGGTTTAATGTAGATATCACCAATGAATTCATTGCGGTCTACAACTTCACCAGTATTATTTGTTCCGTCACATACAACAACGAAATCAGTAATACCACGACGACCTTGAACATCACGCAAGAAAGGTTCTACCAAGTTTCTGAACTGGCTTCGAGTGAAATCATCATTGAATTCAAACAAAGTGAATTTAGAAGCAGTAGAGATAGCCTTTTCTAAAACGATAAACAGGCGACGAACATTGATACGATCAAACGCAGATGGCTTAGACAATAACGTCTTATCACCGAACAGTACAGTACCCTGTCCAGGAAATGTAGTTACTGGGTTGATGCCTTTCTTGTAAAGGGCATCACGATCGCCTTTGCTTGGGTTATAAGCAAGTTTGATAACATTCTTAACGTTGCCACGGTTGAAGCCAGCAGGTGAGAACCATGGATCACGAACCAAGTCCGTTTGAACCATAAGACCAGCAGTGTCAGCATTCAATGGAACATAGCGATAAACATCATTGTACTTATCGTACTGATATTTCCAGCCAGAATCCATAACGGCATATGAAGATGATGGCAAACCATTACGGAATGCGATAACGTCTTCAGTTTCTTTGCCAGCATAGCTATTGTTATTGACAACATCAGCACGCTCTGGAGACAATACAACGATACAATCTTTACGAGACTCAGCAATATTGCTGATCAAGTGTGTCGCTAGTGTAGTGTCAGCACTGCCGCCGAGTAGGAAAGAAACATCAACATCTTCAGCAGACTTAAATAAGTCATAGCCGTTGATTTTGTTTGCTTCAGTCAAGTCGCCGCCACCAGTACCACCAGCAAGATCCACGTTAGTTACAGCAACGGTTTCAGTGGCGAAGTTAGTAGACTTCACAGCACCAGAACCGTTATATGCTGCGCCGCCGATGCTGAGATAAGCAGACTGCTGGTTGATAACATTTAACCAGTAGTTGCCAGCACCTTGTTCAGTCTTAGCATCAACAGCAAGCGAAACGCTCGAATATGTTTCTAGAACTGATCCAGCAACGCCAGTAAATGCGCCTTCAGCGTCAATTACAACAACGTGCACTTCATCGTCTTCACCACCAGATGCAAGAGCATCAGCAGTTGTAACAGGAGCATCGTCAAACAGACCGTAGTATTCCCACTTACGATTCAATGACTTCTCAGTGCTTTCTCCCACTGCAATTGTGTCGGCATCATATGGCTTGTTCAGAGTGATTAAAGTATCAGAACCAGACGCAGCGAATGATTTTACTGTGCGAGTCAATTCAGTGTTATTTGGACCAATAACGATTGTATCACCGACTTGTAAAACGTCAGTAATGTCATCATCATTAGTAACAAGGATTGTACTAGCACCACGTGTTGCGCTGTAAGTTACCCCAGTGTTTGATTCCCATGCTCTTCCTCCAGCACAGACAGATACTTTGAGCGAATTACCCAATTCACCAGCATACTTAGCATAAAATGTTTCAGCAGAAGGGATTGTTGAGTCTTCGTTTTTAATTAATGCGGCGTTACCAGCTGTTCCAGCAGCATTTCTAGCGTCTGTATGAACAACACGAACTACGTTCAGTGCGTTTCCATATGCTAAAAAGTTGGCTGCGGTGAAAAAATCTGTCGCATTGTTTGAGTTTGGTTTTTGGAATATGCTTACGAGACGATCTTCGCTGTCGACCAGAACACGCTGATCAGCTGGACCCCAACGAAATGCACCAGCAATCGCACCTTCAGTGGTGGATACAGCAGGGACAACCGTTGTAAGATCAATCTCACTTACATTAACTCCAGGACTTACTTGGAATGGCATTGTTATTCTCCTTTGAAGAGTTTTAATTTTTCAATTCAGACTTGATATTTATAAAAACTCAAAGTTTAGTAATTATTGAAGTTCCCGCGTGTGACATAACTATCTGTGTCGAACGCTTCTGATTGCGGGTGGACTACAACGTTCTCATCGGGCATACCATCATCGTGAAATCCGAACGGCAGCATACTCTCCATCATCTCTTTATTAGACTTTTCTCTCAGCTGCATTACAGTACTGATGTCTGTCATATCTTTAAAATATGCTTGATCGCTTAACCAAGCAAATAAAACGAGACACATAACAAGATCGTCATGCGCCCCTGATTCAGCTTCATACGAGTTTCTCTTTCTCGAAAAAGTTGACAATTCTTTTATGGTTTGGAAGTCATTGAGTATCAGTTGTTCTTGTTCGATCAACAACTTCAGGATTGAACAACCCACAGCCTTAACGCTCTTTGTTGTCCGTATACCCTTGTCACAACGCTTACCAAAACCAGTAGAAATTCTTTTACCAGAGCGTCCTGCGCTTTCGGTGTATAGAATGTTCTCATACTCATACTCATAATGTACCAATTCAGCAACCTGTTCTCCAATGTCGTTTATTTCGACAAGAACGGTTGCTTCATTATATCTTTTACCAGTTCTATATATTACTTCTGCATATTCAGCAGGAGTGATAAAGTTATCTCTATACACACAGACCTGCTCGTATGGCATTTTTGTGATGTCTATTATCTGGAACGCAGAGTAATCAAGTCCCTTTCCTCTAGATACATCAACGATACATGCGTATTGATGTTCTGGTTCAGGCTTCTTATACATTGAGATACCACTACCCTCAATGATAGGCTCTTGATGGACTAATGTTTTTAGCTTACCACCATCAATAAGTGTGCCCGAACTACCGAGAAATTGACACTCATATTCCTGAGCGAATTTCTCATGATCATAATCCATAGCCTGCAACGTTTCTTCTTTCCACGCAGCGTCACGTCCAGGAACATCATCCCAATTAACTTTAACAAACTGATAACCATTTGTGCCTTTACTCGCACCCTCACAGGTCTTGTAAAAATGGTTCAATCCATTTGGTGTAGATGTCAATAGTATCTTGGTTGTGTTACCCGATGATATTGTCGGAAACACTGAAGCAAAGAACTCATCCCAGTTCTCTACGAATGCAGTCTCATCAATATACAAGAATGATACAGACTTACCACGAATAGCGGATGAGGATGTCGCCGCAGCAATGATCTTACAACCATTCTCAAAAGTAACCGAACCCTTGTTCCACTCAACAACACCCTGTTGCATCCATTGCGGTAATGCTTCATATGCTATCTTGATTCGATCTAGAATCTCACGAGCAGCGTCACCTTTGTTTGCTAATAATGCAACAGTCTTATGTTCGTTGAATAGTATGAACTGTAAGATAACCGCAACCGCAGTTGTTGTCTTACCAGCCTGTCGTGATGTTACTACAGCCGCTCTACGATTATTGGTTATCTTGTCAATAATCTCGCGCTGATAATCATACAGGCGCATTGGTATTAAGCCGTGATCTACATGAACAATCTGTATGTAGTTCTCAGCAAAATAGATCGGATCTCTAGCGCATTTCACATATTCTGCGACTTGCTCTTGAGTCCAATTGATTTGAACGCCCTTCTTTTTTAGAAGAGCATTGCCATTATATGTATCAACCAATTACAACAACGCCTTCTTTGATCAATCGATCTCTATTAGCCAGATGTTGTGCGTCAACGTCATCTTTTGATCCGCCAAAATAAGGAACAGCATGCCCCTCTTCGATCATGATCTTCGTGGCTGGACGCCATGAATCAGTTGAAAAATCGTATACGTCAAAGTCACCGAGTACACGACCAAACTTACCTTTCATGTCTTCACCTTTCTTACTGACTTGCGTTTTGAGAATAGATGTTTTACCGAGCAATGACTTCAGTCGCGCTTTAGCCGCTAGACCGAACTGCTTCTCGACTTTATCGCGTGTGCGTGATTCTGGAGTATCAATACCCATGACACGAACACGCTCACCTTTGAGCCAGACACCAAAACCTAAATCGATGTCTACGTCTACTGTATCGCCGTCAACAACTCGAATAATCTTACATCTATATTCATACATTTTTATCATCACCATTAATTAGTTTTTGAAGATCCGCAGTGCTGCCGACATACAATGTGTTGTTGGTCACGCCAGCTGGGGTGTCTTTTGTTTCTTCTTCACGTAAAATTTTGACTTTCTTCTGTATATCGAGCAAGTCTTTATTCGCCTCAACTAAGGTCTTCGTTAGCTGAGAGACCACCTCGAACGCCCGAGGATGCTCGCTCGCCTTTGCAAGCTCTAATAGGTTATCTAAGGCGAAGGATCCTTTCTCTATAACATCATAGAGATTATCTCTTGCATAATGGTAGTCTTTGGAGATGTCATCTGGGAGAGACTTAGCCTTTTCTTCAAAGTTGGCTCTCCTTAATGAGTGGGTGGGCGCATCATCTACTAGCTCTGATTCTACGTCAAATATCTCATTCAAATTATCTGTAACATTATTTTTCATATCAATTATCTTTTTTAACTACTGAAAAAATCTTCTTTATCAAACGCAAACCCAAAGTTGTTGTCTGAAGTTATTGTAGATGTCGCCACACTAGCAGAGGAGTTTGCTGTCGCAGTGCCGTCAGGCAGTAATCCAGGAGTCAATGTCGTTCTGCTCTGAGGATCTACAGCTGGGTTTGGAACAAACGTTTCAGAGGGTATTCCAATGTCAACGATTGATCTCTTAATAACACCCTTAGTGCTTACTGGACCGAAAATATAACCCTTGACTGTGAAGTTAAAAGAGTATATAATAGCTCTGCGTGTTTGATAATCTGCTTCATATGAGTCTTCTATTGACATGCCTTGTAGTACAGTTGGTATGTCATAATAGTGTCCTGTCTCTGGAACCAACTTAACACTATGTGTGAACTCAGGTCTGAAATAAGGAAGTATCTGCTCAACTACTTGTACAGCATCTTCGTTATTCGCAAACATCCCATATAACGTTATATTTATATCATACGGAACAGGTGTGAATTGTGATGACATCGCCTGATTGTTTGTTCCAACACTAGTGTTTCTCTGTAGCTTATTCAGCCCACGATTAGCACTGTATGACATATCAGTTATCTCAAACGAAAGTCTAGGAAGTTGTGTTGCCACTTTCCTGTCTAAGTTTGGATCTTGATTCAGCCTTGCTAGAAACTTTTCTTTTGGACCATATGCAATAGGAACGCGAATTGCTTGTGTAGCATTTCCATCGTTATCTTTACGCACAATATCAATATCATTAAACATTCTTCCGAACATAATGATGTATTTTCGTAGTGCGCCGTGATCGTAGTGTGATCCGAACATTACCAGCTACCTCCTTCACTAAATGGATTCATTTCGCTGAAGTCAAGGAAGTCGTCAGATTCTGTGTTGAAGAGATCATTGGTGGCAGCTTTGTCAGTATTCTCGATAGCATAACTCTCATCGACAATACTCTCACCAGACTCAAGAACAAGATTGTCTCCGTCCTCAGCAAGTATCTGGGTATCCATCATATCACCAGAGTATGCGTCTTCAATACCGTCAATCGCAGGAATGCCAGTGTTAAGTCTCTCGTGGCTGTATTCGAAGAGTTCACAACGCAAGTCGTATGTTTGCAGAGAACCCATCTGATAGAATACAGACTCATGCTCAACAAACTTCACTTCAAATATCTTATTATTCAGAGGGAAGTATATTAGATCTCCTTCTGATGGTCTGCCGATAGTGTTTGTTGTATTCTCAAGCGGTATCTCTTCATCGAAACGTTTGCGCGCAACAGTAAGAACCATCTCATCGCGGATCTCGATATTGAACTTTGAGAGGAAATCACCCTCGCCTTCAAACCCATCAACAGACTTGATATACATCTCAACAATATGTGCGTTGGTCACATCACTGCCATTTACTGTATTAAATTTAGACAGTATGTCTTCGCCAAATAACTTATCTTCGGCAATAAGTTTTCTTGGCATGTAGTAACAGTCAATTCCATAGATCTTTATTGATTCAATGATCAAATTCTCTATTAGATTTTGTTCGCCACTAAAATCTTGATTGTTGAAATATAAGTTTGTCGCCATAATGTTAGCCTATCATGTCCATTGCTGGCATTGAGAATTTCTTCTGAACTTCTTCTTCTAACTTAATTATTTCTTCGTTAGCTTCTTGCCAGATAGTCTGACCGTTGAATGTTATTCCTCCTGGAAGTTGCATTCCTTCAAACTTCTTCATATTCTCGCCCCACTGTCGCTTAATTAAAGCTGTAGCGTATTGACGCAACCACCAATCACCCCAAACAGAAGTGTATGTGTCTGGATCCAATATTTTGTAGCACTCGATGATTATATACTCACCGACCGACACTTGTTTCCAGTCCATATCAATCTGCAGTCTATCAGTATGTCTACTGAACCTGATTGGCTTTTTGCCCACAAATAGTTCTTCAAGCAGAGCAATCCTTTCCATTGAAGAAACATAGTTTTGGACTTTGGCGTGAGACCAATCATAAACGTCATTCAACGTCATCTGATATCTCATATTGAATATGTTGTTGGTGTTCAGACCAGTACCGATAGGGAATATGTTGATAACACCCATGATGGTCTGAGGGATAGCAAGATATTCGTTAGATATATCATCTGCTGTCAATTGGTGTTTGAGGAATGTTCTCTCTGTGCCGTCATAATGATAGTCTTGATAGAATACAAGAGCGTCATCAACGCGATCATCCAGCTGCATTTCATCAACGTTGATCTCTACGACAGGTGCGCCAAGTCTGCGCAAGCAATATTTTTTGAATTCTGTTCTTGTTGTCGGTGTCGCCATGTTTAATAGTCTCGAAGTCTAGAATAATCAAGACTATTTATAAGAAACGGAACTACTCTGGACTGCGGTCTTCTACTTCTACAAAATTGCCATCTTCGTCTATAATATATGGTGTAGGAGCCACAACTGCATTTTCTATAATATAGTCTCTGTAACTGTCTCTAAATTGTTCTGTCCAATTTTCAGCTCGGTGTGCAGAAACTGCATCATACACGACCTGCAAGCCCTGACACCGCTCAAGGTTCCACTCGATTAAGTCATCAGTCAATGGTGCGAATATAGCTTCTTCTACAGAGGAAAAGCAATCATATTCCGTTTCGAATGTGATACTCAGTTGCTTGAATTGATCGTCGAGAACTTCAGAAGATGTGATGGTGCACGATATCGGTATCATGGCTCTATATACCTCATTACTGAAATTTGGTTGTCTGTAGAAATTGGAGGATATACTTGTGTCTGTCCATAACCCCCGAAGTTTGTGTTTGGCGGCTTTTGGTCACGATATGCATATGTCGTGTAAGTGCCAGCAGCTGTGCCCCACAGTTTGGGATTAGATTTGTCATGTATAGACTGTATACTCATTTGACACCCACCACTGTACTGTAGATATTGATTAGTGCCAGAAAAATGGTGCGCCTTTACGTTGGGAGTTGTCCTATTGGAGATCAATCTTGCGAGACCAGAAGGTGTACTCCTGCCTTCTCGCCATGCCTGCGATGGACCAAAGGCATGATCAGATGCTGTCATATGCATTACAATATCACCATATTTGCATGGATATGAAAGAGCATCCCTATAACCATAAGACTCTTCTGAATAGGTGGTAGGTCTGGTTCCGTTTCTTAGATAGTGTCCACCCGACCCAGTCAAGTCTGCAGGTTCCCATTTTCCTGGAAGAACCAAAAGGCTAGATGAATTCCACCAATTGGTATTCATAACCTTATGCCTAGCCTCAACGAGAGCAAGATCAGAATATGGGATGTCTAAGTGGACATAACTAAACTCGCTGTGCCCCATCTCGTCCATATTAAGACTGCTATTGTCATCTTGTCTTTCGGGGTTCTGAGCCGATAAACCATAACTTCTATCCGCATACCACCCTTGCATAGAGATTAGTTTTGTTGCTTCATCGCTGCCACCTAGAGTGAAGTCTGTAAGTTCATCAAGATAGTTACCAGATGAAAGTCTGGCAAGCTCGAGATTATAATTACTGGCGGTGGTGAATTCATTGATTCTTAATTTAGTCAGAACATTTGAATCGGTAGCACTCTCGTTAGTTGGACGCAATCTAGCGTGATGGAATACAAGAGTGGTGTGTTTAGTATTTCTTGTCTTTTCGTGGTGGTGTCGATATCCCGAAGAACCTAGAGTAGATGGGCTTGATATACCCTTTCGAATTCCAAAGTTATAAGATGCGGTTGGGATTCTGTTCACTACATTCACTAAATTATGACCCTGGAAATCAAAGTCATCATTTGTTGCACCAGCAACAGTGAAGATACCACCATATGGATCTGCAACAAAGTCATTCCTAGCACGTTCTTGGCTGGTGAAATTATTCGCTGCGAGATAACCCATCAATGACGGGATCTCCCATTGTTTGAGATTCTTCCCTTTATTTCTGAAGTCTGAGAACTTTATCGTGTTTCCATATGTAGGTATTTCGTGCGTTGACTCTATCGCAAAGAACACATTGTTCGCTTCACCGCGAGGGACATCCATTTTTTGCATAAAATTTTCGGACGTATTCTTGACTACACCACCATCGATAACCATTCCTGGAGCTATATCTTGATAAGTTGCATTTTTCTCCTTCAAGAAATAATTTGCATCAACCACACCATTAGCATGGTTTGTTATATCATACAACCCGCCGCTTGTGTAGTGAGAAACCTCGGTAGTGTCTGCTAATCCTCTAGAAAACGCGCCTCTAAAATCGCCATAAAAACCATTTTCAGGTAGGGAACTACCAGCAGCATGCGTAGTCTTACCAACGCTCAAGCCATTTTGATGGTCGCGCAGAATAGTCGCGTATTTTCTTCCTTCTGGTTTAGACGCATCGTACCTGAGAATGAACCGCAATTCACTATAAGTATTAGTATCATATTTGTCTGACGCAAAACTTGCATCAGACGTCAATCCTCTATAAAAGCCGCTCAGATATGCTTGGGAATGAGTTTGGTTGGTGTGTTGGGTGTAATTATTAGCGAAGCCGAACTCATCTAAAAGACCATTATGGTATTCAAACGAATTATCTGAGTTGGTGTTGGCCACAGTAACCGTTTTCTTAAATCGGATACTCTTGTGACTTGATGATGATGGAAATATCGGCATTATTATTTTCCTATCTTATTCTTCTTGCAGCCAAGGCAAATCTCTAGCTACTGGTGCGCTTTGCTTCATTTCAATGATACCATCGACCATAGCCTTGATTCTATTAGCGTCTTCTTCAGATATATTCTGTTCTATCCACCCAACCACAGTAGCTGCTTCTAAAGAATCAAAGGCTATGGTTGTTTCTGTGATAGATGGGTCGATCTCAGTATTGTAGGCGACATGCGCTACTGTACCGTCATCAGCAGTAGCTACATATCTCCAGTTTATGTTACAGACCAAACCCGCTGTATCATCAACAGTTTTAGTGTCAAGATAAGTAATGTCGTAATAGTATTCGGTTGCCATGTAATTTCCTGCGATTAATTATATTCTAAGTTATGAACTATTTATAAGGAATACACTTCCTATATTTTGATTTTTTGCTTTTTCATCTTTGTTGCTGGTATAGACCCGCTTTGTATGCACTTCTCCATTAAAGATTCCTGAGTAGAGTTTGATGGGTGTTTCACAAACATTCTATCACCAGCATCATTGTATGCGACCCAAACATATTCACCAACCACCCCATATACTTCTGCTGAATATTCTACTGGATAATCGACTTCTAATTCTGGAAGATAAAATGACTTAGCGAGTACACCCTCCCTTTCCATATCACTAACCTTTGCATTGTATGCGTACATCCAATTGAAATTATTAGAACCAAACCCAGAAACATTACAAACAACTCCTGGAATACTATTATCATATATGTATGTTGGTGTCAATTCATCTGTACATACCATGTCAAGCCTGCCGTGATATGCTTCATTCTTGAGTGTTAGGTATTGAATTGTATCTTCCCCTATAAGAATATCCTCAATGAATGGAACCTTTGCAGCCTTTCTTGAGTACCACGTCACCCTGCAATGTGCTTCAGTCTTCTCCGAATACAGTGCTTGCTTTCTATAGTATTTCTTTTGCTCAACTATCTCTCTATATGAAACTGATTTACTGGGCAACACTGAGTCTAGATGATCTGTGTTTTGTATGAGATGGTCAGACGGTCTGGTGAATGGGAATTGAGGTTTGACATACAGGTCTTCTTCTGTTAGTGAATCAACGCCACCTTCCTCAACTTTCCTGCGAATCAAATCGTGTTTTTTAGCGTCAACAACCAAAGCAACTTGATTGTATAAACAAATACAATCTGGGGGTGATTCTGTATTGGATATATGTTTGTACATCCATACGCCATGCGGTGTTAAGTAGTCGTCGCCGTCAATCAAAACAAAGTGATCGTCATCCTTACTGAGGAATATGTCTAGAACACTATTCTTTCCCTTTCCAGCAGATCCATTAGACTCTGTTATGTAGTATTCTATGCCCTCAGCCTCACACCACTCCGATGCACTTTCGACATAGGTTTTATTTAGACTGTTTATGACTACAACAAGATCTTCCTTTTCGATCCCACTAGCGTTGGGATCAACGTGTCTTTTGAGTCTATCTAATCTCCTAGTTGTGAGGACATAAAATTTAAACTTAGCCATTAATTCGTGTCACCTTGGTATCTTGATGTCCACATAGTTAAGCTGTACTTGACACCTTTTTGGAGTTCCATACACTCATGTCCGTGTGTCACCATTCCAGGAAATAGTATGCAGCGACCGACAGCAATATCTTTATTCGATATATTTTGTCTGTGGAACAATAGATCAGCGCCTTCATAGTCGTCATTCAATTTTACTGACCCTGTAACCAAACTTGCGTCTGTGTGGTGGCTCAAGCTAGTCTGTGTGTCCATAGCATACCGCATAACAAAGGCATCACGCAAGCCATACATCTGCATCGGATGCCAATATTGTTCAATAATCGGATAGAGATTTTTCTCCCAATGCCTTTCTAGTGTTTGGAACATACCAAGTTCTTTCATGCGTATTTCTTGTGCTGGAAATTTGTCTCCAGGAAGTGGTTCCCATGCGCCATTTCTATCAGCGACATCAATTAAATCTTCACACTGCGTTTGTGTCATAAAGTCACAAACCAGCATATCCGTGTCTATAATGTCAACATGCTTGAATGCAGGCAAGTATAGCATTGGAGTGACTTGCTTCACCGATCGCACCATACCATCAAAATGTGTCTTAGCCTCGTTTCCTCCATTACCATGATAGATACATGAATATGCGTTGGTTATAGGATTGAAGACTTTCTTCTGATCATACTCGAAATATGTATCTGTGTCATGTGTCTGGAAGATATAACACTCATTATCAAGAGCAATGTCATATTTGCCAGACAGAAACGCTTTTTGATAGAAGAGCTGATCATCTTCATACTCAGCAATCTCGCTATCTGCGACAATACGCTTCAATTCGTCAACGCGACCGATGAACGTTCCGCTGTTCAAGTATTTGTATTTCGTGTCGCACTGCGGAAACTTATCCGCAAGGCTCTTATCTGGCCAAATGTATTGTTCTGCTGAGAATACAACTTTCTTCTTGAACCCAAGGTATCGTCTTGTTATTTCTTGGATGTCTGCATTGTAAATAACATCATATGCGTCTGTGAACAAAACAACATCACTATCAGGCAGTGTGTTGAGATACTCGCGAAATATAGTCACCTTGTGCCCACCACCTGCTCCTGACATGTCAGTGCCTTTCCACTCAACATTGGTTCCTAGATTTTTAGGGTATACGCTATGCAACGCTGCGCTATCATTTAGCGGGATACACTTCTTACGATCAGTCCCTATTGTGACGGGATGGGTTTTAAAATCAACGAACCAGCCGCTGTCTTCTTCCTCCTCAATATCGGTATGTAATACCGTTCTACATTCTTGCTTCACAACATCTGTTTTCAGCGCCACAGCATTCAGATCCACTAATCTGGAGCAGAGATAATCGTCTGTTGGTATGATGTTGTGCATGAATTTAGCGTCAGAAAGAACCTTTGCTGTTTCTGGAGTGATCACATACGCATGAGCATTATATGGATGATTCGGGACAACCAACTTACTGTCAATAGATTTTGCTAGATCAGGAGTTTGTTCGATGTGTCCTAAGAATATGATACCGTAACTATTCGTCAGGTCTTCTACATATTCTTCATCATATCCATCAAGAAAGACTGCATCATCTTCTAATACTAGAACAGGCTCGCCTAGTTTGATGCAGGACAACCACGCTTCTCTGTGCGATAAGAAACAGCCAACCTCACCGTGGTTTATTGTTCTGTTGAAGAATGGATCCCGCCAACCAGACTTGGTCGACATATTGAATTGTTTGAGTGATTGATGAGTGAGTTCCTTTCCGTCTATAGCTTGAATCCACGAGACATCACCTATATGACTATTCTTATCTAGAAAGTTTATTTTGCGGTCTGCTCTCCGATCAAGATTGATCACCAACTTCTTCATTCTCTACCCCATAATAATTGTATGTATCAGTTTTGTATTATATTTAGGAGCGGTCGTAGAATTACATTACCTGATGAATGTGTGCAGACTATTCAAAGCTGTCAACAATTCCCCTGCTTCAAATTTATTATCATCAATTGGTGTGTTATCTCTGTGTGCTATAGATATTTTTGGATACTCTGTAAACTCGGGGAAGAGTGTTTGCGATTCACTTTCAGTGAAATCTGCGCCCAAATTAAGAACAGTAACATCAAACTTGTACAACGACCAAGGATATTTTCTATCAACAAGCCAATTGTCTATAGTTGCGGACGCAGAATCAACACCAGTTGAGTTGGCATCGCTATATATTTTTATCTTTATTTCACTCATTATGTTCTCTGAATTAGTCGTGGAATGTTACATATGGTGCAAATACTTGCAGACCGCCACTCAGCACTATAGGGTTGTTAGGCTCGTGCAGGTCATTGTCACCTTCATGCATGTACGAGCAGTTTTCCGCAAAGTACATGGCGAAGCCTAGTTTCCTGCTAGTTCCTGTCTCTAGCGTGATTGTCGCTTCAATGTCTGTCCATTGCTCAATGTTGTCTTGATCTATTAGTAGTGATTCAGTAGCGGTGGTTGTGGTTTGGTTGGTGTAGTATGGTGCACTTGTACTAGACGATAGAGGGGTGTTTGACATTCCTGTCCAATTATACTTTCCAGGATCTCCAGTCAAATCACCTGTCGGAAGAGTGTAAGATGCGTCAGTGTGTTTAATTCTGATGTAGTGCACCTTTTTATCTAGCCCAGTCGCATTCTCAGACCAAACATAAAAGCCTGCAAAATTCAATTCTCTCAGTTTATCTCCCGCAGGAATTCGCACTTTAGCTCCGAACTTAGCGGTTGTCTTGCCGTCTGGAATTGTCAGAGTCTGGAACCACTCCGTAACATTAGTCCACAATCCGACATTAGTCATAGCAGTGCTGCTGTCGATCGTGGATAATGTTGTGTGCGTAACCATCCTTGTCTTCGTTAAATTATTGTATTTTCCGTTTTGAGAAGCACCTCTATCCGCATCATTGTTGTTGAAGATGCCTGACGCCGAACCTGTGAACAGAGTGGCAGAACCATATATTATCAGAGGGTTTGGTATATCAATGCCTTCACTAAAATCTGTAACCGTATATCCAGGATTGTCCGTTATCTGCAGATTGCCCATGTATGTGTAATACTGATTGGTTGCGATTATTAGCGGTGAGTAATGTCTCCATGCGGGAGCAGATGTATTGACTCCAGCATCAACACCCGTTGATGTGGTGGCGTTGACAAGCCTGTTGACACCGTTGTAATTAAACCCTACAGGATAATAGCTGCCATGTGCCCAGAGAGGATTCTCTAATACATTATCTGCGCTAGATACTGGAGGCACAAGGTTGTTTGGGGCAGTTGATACTACTGCGCTACTAAACATTATTGTATGCCTGAACCGAAACAGCTATATACGTTTTCTGCTGTACACACAATCTCAATGATTCCGCCTTTTGAAATTGATATTGAACCTGCCGTGAGCGGATCCGCTCCCAACACCAACCTGCTAAAAACGCTATTTGTATTTCTGGTGATCGTTACTGTTGATGTTCCTGCATTGACTAATGTGTAAGTGACACCCACATCAGCAGCTGGACAATCATCTAATGTCCATGCACTAGCAGTTGCGCCATTGTATACAAGTTTTCTTCCGCTGTGCGTAGCCTTATTAATGCTGGCCACTGTGCCACTACCAATAATAAGGGCAAGTTGACTGCCTTGAAATGAGTCTCCAGTAATAGCGCCAGCGGTAAGATCACCAGTACCAATGTCTATACTAGTAAACCCAGAAGTAATAGAACCAGTATCAAGCGCACCAGTTGTAACGATATTACTAGAACCTGCGAATGTGCTTATCGCAGAATTCTCAACATTGTTCAGAGATAAGTCTGTTTTCAATTCAGCATAAGTTCTGCCTTTGACATCAGTGGTGCCCATCAATAAGACATCATTAGTTACTAGAGCTTCTTCAGATTTTAATGCGTTACCGCTCACTTTACCGAAAGTAAGAGCGCCTTGACCGCCGATATCAGATAATACTTGAGCATCAGTTCGACTAACAAGACCAGTGGATGTGAATTGGGCAAACTCGCCGCTGGAAGGTGTGCCATCAACCACAATACTATTTGTGTCAGCTATGCCAAAGGAGAGAGCCGCTTGCTTTGCATTCCAAGTAGCTGCGCTAGAGATATATGTGTCTGCGATTGCTGTGCCATTCCACACACCAGTTCCAATAGTGCCAACACTTGTCAGTGACGAAGCAACCACAGTAGAACCTAGAGTTGTTTGGTTCAACACTTCATTAGCATTGATTCTGAATGTTTTTCCAGAAGCTAATTCTAAATGCTCTGAAGATGTCCATGAATCAGTTGAGTCGACCCAGTTAAGTGTTTTATCAGTTGTGCCTTTAAGAGTTATGCCGCCACCGTCTGCAGTGGTGTCTGTCGGTGTGGCTACGCTCCCGAGAACAATGTTCTTATCATCAACACTTAATGTTGTGGAGTTGATTACAGTTTCTGTACCATTTACCGTAAGATCGCCAGTTACGACTAGATCTCCCGATACCGATGCATCGCCGTTTACTGCGAGGTCTGTAAGATCTAATGCATTATCAGTTCCCCCCACCCCTATAGTAACAGTTCCAGGTTCTAGTACCATTACATTTTTTGGGTTTGGATCACCTTGCGACCAATGGGAAGCACCAGCTTTCGCGACTTCAAAAAACATTTGGCCAGCTAAAGCTGATTCAGTACAGTCAGTAAACTTGGAAAGGATTCTTGCAGATGGCTTATATGATTCGGCGTTGGAATTGTCAGTATCAATAGCAATGCCGTAAAAAGGAATTACTCCCGTAAACTCTGTGGAAGATGTAGTCAGCCCGCTTGCAATGTTTTTTGCATTATAGAAATTGAGGTATGGCTCTGCCACGTTAAGTATGGTGGATGCAGCCGATGTGGCGGTTCCACCAAGAGTTATTGTGTCGCCAAAAAAATCAGTAGATGAGGCAGAAGACCCAACAGTTGTTAGATGTGTTAGAGAAGCATTTACAGCAAACGATGCATGGTCTGCCGTTTCTGCGGTGGTGTTTGCAACAAATGTCAGACCTGTGTTTGCGAGAATATATGTCGGTGGTCTGGTCCAAAAACCTGCTTTATTTAATACTAGCTCTGGGTCTTCTCCAGCAGCACCACCAAGGTTTGCAAATGCTGCGCCACTAGATAAGCTGAATACTGTTGTATTCAGGTCTAGCCCAGTTCCTGCTGTATATTCTGTATTGTCATCGGAAGGAGAAACCCAAGAGCCATCCTTTGCTAATAATAAAGATTGATCATCGCCCGATGCACCACCAAGGTTTGTAAGTGCCGCATTGATATCAAGTGTGATTGTATCATTAAGGGCAACATTGGATGAGGCAATAACGTTGATGCCAGTACCGCCAGAATATTGCTTAACTGAATGCCAACCACCATCCTTTCTCAAGAAAGTGTGGAATAGAGGCTTGTCAGTCGTTTCTGGGTCCAAACCGCTGTAGTCAGTTCCATCACCACCAAGGTTTGTAAGTGATGCGCCAGTAGATAAGCTGAACTCAGTTCCATCTAATGTAAGACCAGTGCCGCTAGTGTATGTTGTGTCTACAGGAGTAGACCACGCACCATCATTGCGCAAGAATGTTGTTGTGCTGCTGCCGCCTGTCAAATTACTTAGCGCAGCTCCGTCAGATAATGAGATAGTATTTGTGTCGAGATCTATCCCTGTTCCAGCAATTAGAGCAGTTTTTGATATTGATATTGCAGCGTCTGATTTGATATCAGCATTAATAATTGAATCGGAAGATATTGATGAAACACCACCAGCAGTGAATGTCACATCTCCAGTGATAGATTTATTATCCCAAGTATCAGTTCCATCATATATTAAGAATTGTCCAGCAACTGGGCTGGCAATGCTGGTGTCATTCAGTGAACTTATAGAGGATGTCGCATCTACATAAGCCTTTACAGACTGTGATGTAGGGACATTAGTTGCTGTTGCTGTTCCGAAACTATCATCATCGATGAAGTCTGTTATTGTTAAAGCGCCTGTCCCACTAAATCCATCGGCTTCTACTGTTCCTGCTACATCAACATCTGCTGTAATGAGAACATTGTCCGTATCAACCCTTTTGATCGTCGCATCATCAATCCACTTACTTGTAGCATTATCATACACTAGCAGAGAACCGTCGACAGGATTGGTGATATTAACCTCATCAATATAGTCGATTGCACCAGCTCGCGTAACTTCTTGAGTTACTGTCACTTGTCCTTGAACTAGTCTTGTGCGCTTATCAGCACCAGATGTGATCTCAACATCATAGACATATCTTCCAGCTTCTAATGAAGAAGTGACAGACCGTGCCAACTCAATTGTGACCTCACCAGAAGTGCGCGACCCAAACCCTGCGGTAAATGGGGTTGCTGTTGAAGAATCATATGTTTTTCGGATCTGTCCCGCAACTGTGTATCCGCTTAGATCGATGATAGATCCTGTCGATGTTTTCGCGATAATAGTTTCGGAGAAATCCGTACCTTGATCGACCTGTATGTTGAGCTTTTGAACTGACATCTATTTGTTTCCTAGTTCTTCGATCATTTTTCTGAGTTCTCGATTTTCTTCTTTCAGTTCTTTTATCGCCTCAATGAATAGGGCAGATAACTGAGCATAATCAACTGTCTTATATTCTGTGGCGTTCACAATGTCATCGCCCGCTCGTGTTGTTACAGCTGACGGTAAGACTTTTTCTAAACTCTGCGCTATAACACCAGCACTGTCTTTACCACCATTGGTGTAGTTGAATGTCACACCATCAAGCGATTGCAACTTTTCAACTGCGTTATCAACAACTTCTATATTTTCTTTCAATCTCTCATCAGAAACAGAAGCACCACCAAAGGCGATAATATCACCCTTAACTGCAAAATCACCAGCGGAGTTCAACGAACCCACTAGGTTGCTGCTGACGTAATGGAGATGACCAGATGACGAACGCGCAGTATAGGTGGTGGAGTTGCCGTTATAGGCTAACGCCGTGGAAGAAATTCTTTGGTCTGCAAGATTGACTGTGGTAATGTTCGTGGTAGATATCTGAAGCCCAGTAGACGAAGTCAAGAAGCCAAACCCATTAGTAGATTCATCCCAGAATACAATTTTATCAGCATTAGGGTCTGCTAACGAAAGAAGTCCTGGAGCACCTTTAGTGCCTTTCATGCCCTTAGTGCCTTTAGCGCCTCCAGCCCCTTTAGTGCCTTTAGCGCCCTTAGTGCCTTTAGCGCCTCCAGCACCTTTAGTGCCTTTCATGCCCTTAGAGCCTTTAGTGCCTTTAGCCCCTTTAGTGCCTTTAACGCCTTCAGCACCTTTAGTGCCTTTCATGCCCTTAGTGCCTTTAGCGCCTTTAGTACCTTTAGCGCCTTTCTGACCTAAATCGCCAGTACGGGCGAATGTCACGATAACATCTTCACCACCACTGAACGAAGTCGCCGAGCCAGTTACATGTGCGCAGTCTACTGCGAAGTAGCCATCGTTTTCAGTAATGCTAGTAATTGTGAAGATAGCAAAATCAGAAGCATCTTGTTTATTTGAAATTCTAAAATGACCTTTTAAGGTAGAAGTAGAATCGTCAATAGTTCGTAAGAATGATTGTATGTCTGTGCTATTGTCATCTGAATCAGCAATAAACATTTTAACTGCTGATGCTGGTGTCGAATTATTTAACCTTAGCCCGCCTGCTCCTGGATTTGCATTACCAGTAGCAGTTTTGAAAGTGTAGTCAAAAGTAGCACCGCCAAAGTTTCCTTCATTACCTTTAGTGCCTTCAGCACCTTTAGTACCTTTAGCACCTTTAGTGCCTTTCATGCCCTTAGAGCCTTTAGAGCCTTTGTCACCTTTAAGACCTGTGCTATCACCAGCCCATTTACCATCACCTTTGATAACTTCGGTGTTACCCATATGCAGTGGTTGGAACAGTTTTACTTTGTCTTGGATGACCGACATTACAGCGGTTGAGGCAATCTGCTGCTCACCAACACTACCAGTCGTCAACTCGAAGTCCATTGAGGCTAGGATGTCCTCACCAGCATCAACATTAACGCTGATCCGCGCAGAGTTACCCTTTACACCCTCAGATGCAGTAGCCGTTTTATCTGGTGTTCTCGATCTGTGGTTGAATGTTACATTCGCATTACCGCCACCATCATTTTTGGTTAGTGCAACACCACCACTACCGAACCCAGCTTCAATGTATCCTGAAGTAGATATGTTAGTGGCTATGCCAGATACCGCACCTGTCGCACCTTTAGTGCCTTTAGCGCCTTTATCGCCTCCAGCGCCTTTAGTACCTTTAGCGCCTTTAGTACCCTTAGCGCCTTTAGTGCCTTTCATGCCCTTAGAGCCTTTAGCGCCTTTAGCGCCTTCGCCCACAAGTATAACTGCAGCAGACCATGTCACAGTAGTATCAGTTGCAGTTCCTTCAGCACTAAATGTGCCAGTACTGACATATAGATCTGATCCAGCTACTGGAGCAGGGATTGTAGCAGACCAACCATTAGGTGGAGTTAGAGTATCATTAGAGAAGTTATATGATCCATCGTTTACAGTTGGTGTAGCCAACGCAGTAGCACTACGCTTGTAGACCTTAGCAACAATAACGCTCACACCTTGAACACCACCAGCCCCTTTAGTGCCTTTAGCGCCCTTAGTACCTTTAGCCCCTTTAGTGCCTTTA
>UPTN01000061.1_pt1 | contig 55962 bp, 51 predicted proteins | sample 2160111 | NCBI WGS metagenome assembly UPTN01 (sample SAMN06265058, study PRJEB28932) | marine metagenome | isolation source: Columbia River Estuary | place: USA:Columbia River Estuary, USA | collected 2014-05-05
CTGGAAAAGCTTCCCCTGGGCAAACGGTTGTTCGCCTTCATAATCTGTCGCAACGCCCCCTACTTCTCCACCATCCACCCCCGCTATCACATCTTCGAGGCGGGCCACGTGGTGGTGAGCATGAAAAAACGTCGCAGCGTGGAGAATCACATCCATTCAATTCATGCCCTGGCCATGGGCAACCTGTGCGAACTGGCGGCGGGCACATTGATGGAGGCCACCGTCCCGGTGAACATGCGCTGGCTTCCCCGTGGCATGCATATCGAATACCTGAAGCCGGCGCGCACGACCATTAAAGCCGAGGCGATACTTGAGAAAACCCAGTGGCCGGGCAAGGAAGACGTGGATGTCCCGGTATCGGTGACCGATGCCAACGGCGAGGAAGTGGTGCGAGCACGCATCATCATGCACGTCTCGCCCAGGCCGCCAAAGAAAGACATCTAAAAATAAATCAGGGTCGGAAACCCGCGATCAGGCCGATCGGGGGTTAACAGCCATACGCTCCAACAATTGAGCGTGACGATACGCACGCTCCGCATCCGCATCACACTGCACGGGATGTATGGCGATCTGCTCAAGGTAGGCCGCTGGCAGGTCGTGATAACGCCCACCGGTCATCACCAGGGAGTGATACCAGTCATAGGGATGCAGTTCGTCGACCAGGTTCTGCGGTTGTGCAATGTAAGAAAACGCCTGGTGAGATTCACCGCCTGACAGCACATTCATGTGGCGAACCTCATAACCACCCTCGGCCCTGTCCAAGGCCGCCTTCTCTTGGGCATCGATATGGAACAATGCTCCGTGTACCCGGGCCTTCGCGCCGGCGAGCATGACATTGCACTTGCCGGAGTTGTCCGCACCACGCTTGTTGAAAGCCAGCCGGTAACCCTCGATTACCGCAGGACCAATTACCCGGGCTGAGGGCACCCGTTGCAGCAATCTTTCAGGGTGAAGATTGGATCCGTAGGCGAAATATTTCAGGCGACCGCTCACTGACCGTATTCAGCGTAAGGCTGCAGGTTGGATCGACTGATCCTGGCGCCATTGCGATGCTGGTTAATCTCGAAACTCAAAAACTCGCCGGGCCGGCGCAGGGAAAATCCCAGCACGAACCTGATTCCCTCGACATTGAAATCAGAGAATATGCCGCTGTCAGATTCACACCGTACGAAATAGGCCTCAGAAGGCTCGTCGCCAACCAGGGCGCCCTGCTTCCACAAGCCGTCCAGGTATTGCTCTACCTGGCTTTTCAACATCTGGGGCACGCTGGTGTCGGTGACACCAAAGACCGACCAGCGGGTTCCCCGCTCCACGTCCTGCAAGATTTTCAGGGACAGTCGCCGGGTAGCCAGGTACTTCCAACTGGGTGCCGAACTGTCCCCGGCAGCCATGGTTCGCGCCGAGGCCATGCGGGCCGGAGCGCCAGGGCGACCTGAGAGGATTCCATTCACACCCACCGATGCCAGGCGAATGGCGTCTTGCTCATCCAGCATGATGCAGGGCCGTGTACGGCTATTAATATTTGCCTTGTCACCGGACGGGGTCACCCACACTCCGTGACGGGCGTCATTACGCGCCAGCAGCCCGGCCACCACGCCACAGGGGGCCTGGGGACGATTCCGGGAAATACCGCCCAGGGTATGCAGCCTCGGGAAGGCAATCACCGCGTCTTCGCTGGCGAAATTCATCTTCCGCATGCCGGCAACCGCAAGATCCACGGTTGTCCATTCCGCGGGCGGGTCCACGATCAGCATCGCGCTGTGACTCTTGCAGTAACGTACTGCCGCCAGCCATGTCACCAGGTTCACGTCCCGGTCACGATCCAGGGGAGGAATGCACAGCAGGTTAAATCCATCGGTGCGGGACAGGGCAAACATGCCCGTGTACTTGGTAGCTGAACCGATAATGTCGTAATCAGTCAGGGGTTCGCCATCATCACCATCGCGGTTGGTCGACAAGTAGCCAATATGTTTTTCCGGCGTGGCCGCCGGAGTGCGATCGGGTCGCACAGACGGAACATCTCCCTCCAGCGAAACCAGTCGGGAATCTGACAGGAAACTGGCGACAAACCGCTCATGGTCCTCCGAGACGGAAACGCCACGGTAACTCTCCTGCTCCAGGACTCGCTCAGACCCTGGTTGTGTCAGTCGCTGTACCACCAGGTTAAAGGCGCCGGTATCGGAACTTTCAATGCCGTCAAAATCTACCGAGGCGCGAATCGCATCATGGGTACCCGGAGCACGCGCGCGCAACCGCAAAAATTCGTCTCCGGCCGGCAGGCTCAAGCTCGCTCCCCGACCCCCGTTGATCACCCGCACTACGAAAGCTACCTGGCCACCCTGGGAAAAATATTGTTCCACTGCAAAACTCAGCGGACTCATTCCCCAAAGACCACCAAAAACGCGCTGGTAATCGGCGAAATTTTCCAGGCGTACGGGTTCGTTGACGGGACCACGCTGGGTCCGCCCAACAAATGCGGTTACGGAAGTTGGCGCACTGGCAATGTATTGCTCGTGCTGCGGTATTTCCTGGACGTCGATGCCCGACGAATATTGTTCCGGCACAAAACCCTCCGGGGTTTTCGGCAAGCTTACACGGCCACCCCTCTCGGTAACAGGACTTTCTGATTTCCTGTTATTAAACAGTACTGATTATTGCGTTGCCCGTTACATTGCCCCAACATTGCCATCTTCTCCCCTCCCAAGTGCCCACGGGCGCTGGATAATTTCGTGCATACAGCCACCGGCAACTGGAAACTGGGTCTCGTGCTCTCACTGATCACCACCGTGATGTGGGGTCTTCTGCCTATATCCATGAAGTTGCTGCTGGATGAAATGGACGTCTATACCGTCACCTGGTATCGCTTCGCCTCCTCGGCCTTGATCATGGGTGCGTACCTGGCAATAAAAGGCGGCCTGCCTTCACTGAAACATTTGCGCGGAAGTTACGCCTGGCTAATGCTCATTGCGATTACCGGCATTTGCGCTAATTACCTTCTCTACCTGATTGGTTTGCAACTGACCTCGCCCAGCATCGCCCAGGTCGTGATTCAGCTTGCGCCGTTACTGGTGATCCTGGGCGGAATCGTTTTATTCCGCGAAAAAATGAACCGTACCCAGGCACTGGGCGTGGCGGTGGTCATCATAGGTTTGCTGGTGTTCTTCAACGAACGACTGCCTGAACTGTTCTCAGCCGAAGGCGCCAATGGCAAGGGCGTGCTAATCATTATCGTGGCCGCAATAGTCTGGGCCGCCTATGCCCTGGCCCAGAAACAGCTGCTCAAGGTCTATTCATCCCAGGCCATCATGTTAATGCTGTACTCGTTGGCCACTTTGGTTTTCCTGGCCCCCTCCCATGTAACCTCCATCACCTCCCTGAGCTCACTGGGGTGGGCCATGCTGATCTTCTGTAGCGCCAACACCCTGATCGCCTATGGCTGCTTCGCCGAGGCCCTGCAGCAGTGGCAAGCGAGCAGGGTAAGCGCCGTATTGGCCATGGCGCCACTGATCACCCTGTTCACCATCACCCTGATTGGCTGGCTGGCCCCCGAAATTGCCCTGGACGACCATATCGATGGTCTTTCGATACTTGGAGCGTTGATGGTAGTACTTGGCTCTGCCGCCTGCGCAACAGGTGGAATTAGACGAAAATCCATTCCCAGCTGATAAACTAGGCACTCGACCGCTTCAATCTACGAACACGGACTAAAAATAATCGTGGACACAAATCAAAAAAACTCCCTGGCACTGTTCAAGGCTTTTCCCGGACTGGCTGCAAAGCTGGACTGGCTTCCTATTGCAGACCTGCCGACGCCGATTCAACAGATGAACCTCCTGGCGGAGGAACTGGACGAGGACGACCTGTTTATCAAGCGGGACGACCTTTCCGGCAAAATCTATGGTGGCAACAAGGTCCGCAAACTCGAGTTCTTGCTGGCAGAGGCACGCACCCGGGGTTCAGATTCAGTCATGACCTTTGGCACGGCCGGATCCAACCACTGCCTGGCGACGGCTATCTACACGCGCCAGCTGGGCATGGAAGCGATATCAATACTCTCGCCCCAGACCAACTCTGCCGCCGTGGGCCGGAACTTGCTGATGGGCTACCACGTGGGCGCTGAACTGCACCACTACCACAGCGAACCCGCCGCAGATCGCGGTGCCGCATGGCAAAGCGCAAAACGGCTTGGCGCAGGCAAGAAAGCTCCCCACATTATTCGTCGGGGCGGATCCTCTCCACTGGGGACCATAGGATTTGTAAACGCAGGTCTGGAACTGGTGGAGCAGGTCAGAAAAGGCGAAATGCCGGAGCCAGATCTTCTCTATGTGGCGATGGGAACCATGGGCACTGCAGTGGGCCTTGCGCTAGGTCTGGCGGTCGCTAATTTCAAAACCAAAGTCATCGCGGTCAGGGTTGTGGACAAGCGCTACGGCAACGAGGATGGCTTCCACAAGCTTTTCGATAGCACTGCCACCATGCTGAACAAGCTGGATGAAAACTTCCCGAAACTGCGCTGGGTGGATGCAAATGTCGAGTTCAGGCATGAACAGTTTGGCCAAAAATATGCTCTGTTTACCGAAGCGGGGATGGAAGCGGTAAGCTTGTTGAGAAGCACAGAGGGCATTCAGCTTGAAGGTACCTACACCGGAAAAGCGATGGCCGCGTTGATTGCCGACTCTCTAGCTGGCAATCTGGAAGGCAGGCGAGTGCTGTTTTGGAACACGTATAATTCTCGTCAGTTCCCGGAAGAAGCCATGGAAAGGGATTATCAAAAATTACCTTTCCCGGTTCAGGATTATTTTGAAAAGGATTGCCAGGCACTGGATCCGTAGAAAGCGCTGGCAGTTCAAGACGACATTAGAATACGAATACAAAACGGCCAGGGATACGCTGTGAAAATTTGCAAGGAAAGTTGAGTTGAGTGCAATACGAGTACTGTTGGTAGAAGACCACAACCTGGTTAGGGCCGGAATTCGATCCCTGCTCGACAGCTTCCAGGATATCGACGTGGTCGGCGAAGCTGCCAACGGTCGAGATGCACTGAGAATGACCCGGCAGTTGGGACCAGAGGTCGTCCTGATGGATATATCCATGCCGGAACTCAACGGCATGGAAGCCACCGGTCGGCTGAAAAAGTGCTGCCCGGACTCAAAAGTATTAATGCTCTCCATGCATAACGATGAAGAGTACGTTGCCCAGTCCCTTCGGGCGGGAGCCCGGGGATACCTGGTCAAGGACGCCGCGACCAAGGAACTGGAACTCGCCATCCACACCCTCGCCCGGGGCGAAATTTATATCAGCAGCAGCGTCTCCATGAGCGTGGTCGACAAGCTCATGGCTGACGATAGCGACGGCTCTGCCCTGAACCAGCTCACCTCCCGACAAAGAGAAATCCTGCAACTGGTCGCTGAGGGCTGCAGTACGCGTGAAATCGCCGAAAGACTCTCACTTAGCATCAAGACGGTGGAAACCCATCGCACACACTTGATGGAAAGACTGGAAATCAGGGACGTTCCAGGTCTCGTAAGATTTGCTCTTAAAGCCGGACTTATCCAGTCAGATTCCTGACACAACGCACAGGGCGTTTTCAATGCCGAGTGATAAATACCTTTCCCAACTCGATGCCATGGTGGCACGTTCCGAGGCCATTCGGTTTACCCCCGAACAATTGGCCGGGTTTCTTGAGACCTTCAACAAACTCAAGGCAATAACCCATTTCGGGGCCACGGTGGATACCCGGGAGAATCACCTGGTGCTGGTGGAACTGGCCAATGTGCAAGTCCATCACCAGGGCGGGCTAGGCACCCATGCGGTCAATGGCGCCGTGGTATCCGGACTGTTTGACTGCGGTCTGGGGGTCGCCGGATTGTTGCAGTTTCCAGGCAGACGCTGTGGCACCACAGATTTGTCGGTGAAATTTCTTCGCCCGGTACTGGGGGAGCAAGTGCGCGTCTATGCTGCCGCCATCAAGACCGCCGACAACGTTGCCTTCGTCGAAGGCATGCTGTTCAGTGGCAAAGCCCTGTGTGCGACCGCCTCCGGGATAGTGGCGACCACTGCCCGTACTCTCAAGGACTAATCCTCACTTTCAGGATACAGCAAGGCCTCAATTGCCGGTCGCGCGGTCGGGTGATAGCCCTGGCTCGCCTTGCGATAAATCTCCCTTGCCAGTTCCTGATCTTCCGGCGTCGACTCCGACAGCGCCCGGTAAACATTGTTAATCAAGTAGGATCGCCCCACCCGGGTAAGAAACGGTTCCAGCCGGCGATAAGCGGGTAGATAACCCGTTCTTACCGACAAGCCCAACCAGTTGCTGACAACGATCGCGTTGCCACTTTCGGTGAGCTTGAATTTCTCATCCAGGGCGAGAAGCTGGGCATGCTCAACGTTCGCCGGAATCTGTCCGAACAGGTATTGCCACTGCTGGGTACTCCAGCCGGGTGCGGGCACATCTTGCAATTCAAGCTCACCTTTTAGCCAGCGAGCAATGCTTGCATCAACCCGGTCCAATTCCAGGGACTCGGGCGCCACGACCTCCGCCGGCATACCCGGCTCATACACCCATTCGTGCAACTGCTCCTGGCTGACTCGCCCAGGCATGGTCTCTACCAGGTTGGTCTGCAAGAACGTCATGAAGTCATCAGTGCTGGCACTGCGAAAGGCAAACTCACTGAAATACTTTTCCAGGAACGTGTCGAAGGCGGGTCGTCCGTAAGCATGTTCCAGGAAAACCAGGAACTGCGCACCCTTCTGGTAAGCCACCGCGGTGAACGCGTCATCAGGGTTCTTCAATATCTTCGCCGGCACTAGTGATTGTTCAGCCGCCGGCAGCTCGGACAACTCGACTAACAATTCCTGGTAGGCGAGAAGCTCTTCCATCTTTTGCTGATCCTCGCCATACAGCGCTTCAACCAGGCGCATCTCCACGTAGGTGGTAAAGCCTTCGTTTAACCACAGATGCCTCCAGGACGCGTTGGTCACCAGGTTTCCCGACCATGAGTGCGCCAACTCATGAGCCACGGTTCCCACCAGGCTCTTGTCACCGGCAATCAGGGTTGGCGTGATAAACGACAGTCGCGGATGCTCCATGCCACCCACCGAGAACGCCGGCGGCAATACCAACAGGTCGTATTGCTCCCAGCGGTAAGGACCGAAGAGCTCCTCGGCCTGGGCGATCATGGCAGGTGTGTCATCAAACTCCGCAGCCGCCGCCTCGATCACTGAAGGCTCGGCCCAGACCCCCGATCTCGGTCCAAATGCCCGGTATTCCAGGTCGCCGACTGCGATGGCGATGAGATAGGCAGGAATTTCCTGTTCCATCGCGAAGGTAAATTCGCCGGTGGCAAAATCCGAGCGCAAGCTGCGGGCACTCATCAAGGCAGTCAGTCCCGGCGGCACATTTAATCTGGCGCTATAGGTCATGCGCACTGCCGGCGAATCCTGAATCGGAATCCAGCTCCTGGCATGAATGGTTTCGGCCAGTGAATACAGGAACGGCGACTCGCCGCCAGCGGTCATGGCCGGCTCCAGCCACTGCAAGGCCTCGGCCTCCGGGCGAGTCGAATAGTGGATGGTAATCGCGAAACGCCCGGCTCGCCCTACGGAGGAAACATCTATTTCCAGGGGCGCACCCAGCAAGTTATCTGACTCTCCCAAACGCCAGGACAAGTCACTCAATTTGGCGCCACTTTCATTCTTCGACACACGCTGGATATCCAATCCCCGGGTATCCAGCACCAGTGACGTGGCCTGGGGATCGAGTCGCTCCACGTTCAAGGTGGCCATGCCCGTAAGAATGCGAGTGTCAAAGTCCACCGTCAGTTTCATGTCCACATGCCTAACCCTGAATTCCAGGTAGTTGGCATAACTGTATGGATCAGACGAGACACTACTCGGTGGCGGTACCGTAACCTGGGTCGCCACGGCTTCGGCAGGCTGTTCAACACGGGCGTCCGGCTGGCAGGCCGACAGCCCAAACAGGACCAGGATTTGCAACAGCACCGATACTCTCATCACCTTAACTCCAGCTTCCAAAATCGCCCCGTCGCACCGGGTTTCCAATTCCCACAGGTCACCCCATCATGATACACGGCATCCGTACAGGGGGCAGTTACTGAACGCTCAACCAGCCAGGGAGCAGGACCCAATGCAGCGTATGCCCAGCCACGGTAGACTTAGCGCTGGATACCTAGGCGCGATGCAAGGACAGCAGGCCAGTCAATACCGTGAATGAAACGATTCTCCAACGCATAGCAGCGGGAGATCAGGCAGCCGTTACCGAATGCATGGATCAATACGGCGGTCTGATCTGGTCACTGGCAAGGCAATTCCTGCGCTCCGCCGAGGACGCGGAAGACGTCGTGCAGGATATATTTATCGAGCTGTGGAGCAAGGCGGACAGCTTCGATCCCGACAAGGCAGGTGAAACCACCTTCGTAGCCATGATCGCACGACGGCGAATTATCGACCGCTTGCGTAAGCTGGGTCGACAGCCACAGATGGATGAACTGGATGAAGCGGGCCTGTTGGAACAAGTATCGGATTTTAGCCAGGCCGAAACTGTCACCGACCTGGCCAAGGCAGAAAAAGTCATTGCCGCACTCAAGCCTGAACATCAAAAAGTTCTCTACATGTCTATTTATGAGGGGCACTCTCACAACGCCATCTCGGAGTTGTTGAACGTACCATTGGGAACCGTCAAGACAACGATCCGCAGGGGACTGATCAAAATTCGGGAAGACCTGGAAGAGGATTAGCCGGGGCTATTGTGCGGCTTGGGGTTCAGCCAACAATGGCGCCTCAGCAGGCAACTCATCCACAAGCTCTTCCGGCACTGGCCGCGTGTGGCGAACCACGTTTACCTGCTCAAGGGCAGCCTGGACATCCAGGCTGTTCACCGAAATCGGCAGGGGAATACCCATGGCTGCCTCGATTATTGCCCTGGCCTTTTCCCAGTCGATTTCACGACTGGCCACCCGGGGATCCTGCAACAGGCGTCCCTGGACTTCTTCCCAATGCCCCTGCCAGGTCTGGTCATCCTCAAACGGTGGATGCGCCTCCAGGTAAAGCTGACCATCGACTTCAGCAACGGAAATCGGCTCATTGAGAATCGTCACCGGGGCGCCAACCGGCACCCGGGGAAACAGGCTTTCTATGTCCTCGGGATACAACCGGACGCAGCCATGGCTCACCCGCATCCCCACACCGTATGGCTTGTTGGTGCCGTGAATCAGGTAACCGGGCATATCCAGCGCAATCGCATAGCCACCCAGGGGATTGTCCGGACCCGGCCCTACCCGGCGTGGCAACGGATCACCCGCCTCGGCATGTTCGGCGCGAATCGAGGCCGGTACAAACCAGACAGGATCCTTCGCCTTGGCCCTTACCTTTGCCTGCCCTGTGGGCGTGGCCCAACCCTCTCGACCCACACCGATAGCAAAGGTGTCCTGCAAGACTCCCTGCTCATCGAAGTGGAACAGTCGGCGACTGGCAACATTCAACACCAGGCCTTCACGCTGGCTGGGCAGGATCATCCGGGTAGGCAGCAAAACCCGAGTACCTTCACCGGGCAACCAGGGGTCCACACCGGGATTCGCCTGGATCATCTCGTCAAAACCCAGCCCGTGCTGCCTGGCAATATCGGGCAGGGTGTCTTCGTGATACGCGCTTATCCACTGCAAAGAACCGACGATGGATGCGTCGGCGGGCATCGACTCCAACTGGCGCAGGTCGATGGGAGCCTGGGGTTCAATAACAACAACCACCGAAGGCGGCGGCTCCGACTCCACCAGGGTTTCGTCTAAAGCCGCGTCGGGTTGCAGAAAAACGCAGGCAGAATTGAGGATGCAGCCGAAGATGAGTAGCGCTGATTTGGAAAAAGACATGGGGGAACAGAGTAGCAAGTCGGCTGTGGTCGGCACAAAGCCGGCGCTAGCGTCGCTTTGCCACCGCGTCTTCCAGGCCTACATTGTTCTTCGCAAAAACCTGGTCTGCGCGGTAACTGGAGCGAACCAGCGGCCCGGAGACGACTTCCATGAAGCCCATATCCAGCCCCCACTGCCGATAGGTCTCGAACTCGGCGGGAGTCACAAAGCGCTCTACAGCAAGATGATTCGGGGTCGGCCTCAAGTACTGTCCAAAGGTAATGATATCCACCCCGGCGGCGGAACAATCTTCCAATGCCTGGCGAATTTCCTCTTCAGTCTCACCCAGGCCCAGCATCAGGCTGGTCTTGGTGGTGACATCCGGGCGGAATTTTTTGGCATGGGCAAGCACTGCAAGAGTCTTGTCGTAACCGGCACGGGGATCTCTCACCGGGTGGGTCAGGCGACGCACGGTCTCAAGGTTCTGGGCAAAAACATCCAGACCCGAATCCACTACAACCTCTACATCCGGAAGGTGGCCGTCAAAGTCCGGAGTAAGCGCCTCAACGCCGGTCTCGGGATTCAACGTCTTGATGGCTTTCACGCATGCGGCGTAATGCGCAGCGCCACCATCATCAAGATCATCACGGTCCACCGAGGTGACCACTACATATTTCAGTCCCATGATCTGCACGGACCGGGCTGAATTCTCAGGCTCCTGGGGATCCAGCCAACCCCTGGGGTTGCCGGTATCCACCGCACAGAAACGGCAGGCCCGGGTGCATACCGAGCCCATCACCATGATGGTCGCGGTACCACCATTCCAGCATTCACCGATATTCGGGCACATGGATTCTTCGCAAACCGTGGACAGCTTGTTCTCACGCACGTTCCTGCGCACTGCCTCGAAACCCTTGCCCGCGGGCATGGGAGCACGCAGCCAGTCGGGCTTGCGTTGCCTGGCTCCTGCCGCCGTCTCGCCCCGGTTTTTCTGACCGTGCTTGATAGCGGTCACGCCAGTCTCGGGGTTAGTGAACTTTGCACCCGCCTTAACAACAGGTATCCCTTTGAATTCGCTCAATTTATCTATCCTGGCGACGATTGCGCACGCTTTCTCGAGGGGAGATTGTCTCACAGCCTGCCGGATAGCCCCAAGCCCTGCCGGCGAGTGCTTTGGGGCCACTCTGAATGACACTCGCCACGCAAGACAGGCAAACCCGTCAGAGAACACGTCTCAATTAGCAAAAGTTAGACGTAGTTTCCTCACATTCATCGGCGCTTTGCCTTAAGATTCCGGGATTATTCGCATGTCACAGGATAAACCAATGACAAAAAACCGGATCAGTGCCCTCCTCGGAACGCTCCTGATGGTCGCCAGCCTTTCCGGCTATGGCGCAAATGACGCTATTCGCGAGACTCTTTTCGGCGACGCCGACGAGGCGCGCCAGGCCGCAACCGCCGCCCAGGGGGCGCTGTTGGCTCCCCGCAGTTTCGAGCGCGCCACCAAGAGTTACCAAAGCGCCGAGAAGAAACTCGAAAGAGGCATGAAGGTAGACCGCATTCGCCGCGACCTGGATGGCGCCATCCAGGAATACCGCAAAGCGATCACCGCCGCTGAGTTGGCAAAAGTCACCTTTGGTAACATGATCAAAGGTCGCAACGATGCATTAGCCGCTGAAGCGAACAACCTGGCCAGTGACTTGTGGAGTCGCGCCGAGCGGGACTTTGAGCGCGCCGCTGTTGAGCTGGAAGTGGGCGACCTGCGGGCCGCACGCAAGCGAGCTGTGACGGCAGAGAACAATTTCCGCGATGCCGAACTGCAGGCCATCAAGACATCCATGCTCAGCGAAACCCGTAGGTTGATCGAACAAGCGGATGACCGCCGGGCCGATCGTTACGCCCCCAAGACCTTCCAGAAGGCCCAGGTGCTGCTGGTACAGGCTGAACGTGAACTGGATGAAAATCGTTACGATGCGGACCTGCCACGATCGCTGGTCCGGGAGGCCCGTTACGAAGCACTGCATGCTATCTACCTGGCCGGCTATTTACGCGATGCTCGCGACCGGGATCTCTCAAGCGAAGACCTGGTACTGGAATGGGAGCGCCCGCTACATGAGATCGCCGCTGCCGGTGACCTGGTCGCCAGGCTGGACGATGGCTATGCCAAGTCCACCGCAGAGATCATCAAGTACATCGAGGACATGCGTATTCTCAATCATTCGCTGGAGCAGGACTTGCTTGAGCGTGATCAGCAGATGATGGCCATGAGCCAGGAAATCGAAGAACTGGATCAGCGCCTGGGTGGCGCCCGGGATGAGCGCATGGCCCTGGCCCAGCAACTGGCAGGTCAGGAACGGGTGCGGGAGCAGGTCAAACAGGTTGAAGGCATGTTCACTCGTGCCGAGGCACTGGTGTTCCGCGAGGGCAATGATATTTACTTGCGACTGGTCGGCCTGAACTTCGATGTAGGCCGCGCGGAAATCTCGCCAATCAACTACGCCCTGCTGGGCAAGGTGCAAGATGCCCTGCGTGTATTCCCCGAAGCCTCAATGGTAGTGGAAGGCCATACCGACTCCCATGGCAGCAACGACTCAAACCTCACCCTTTCCCAGGAACGGGCGACCGCGGTCAGGGGCTACTTGCTGAACAGCATGGGCATGGACCCGGCGATAATTTCAGCGGTGGGTTATGGCGAAACCCAGCCGGCGGCCAACAACGAAACCCCCGAAGGCAGGCGTCGTAACCGGCGTATCGATATCCGGATTCGTCCGGCTGCCGACATTCACTAGATACTCAGACTTCCAGCAGTAACTGATCTGGATCTGGCCGGTCATCACCGGTCAGGTCCAGGACATCCAGGTCCTTGCCGGCACGCAGGAAGCGATCAAGAATCTTGTAGCAGTCCGGGTCAAACTCTTTTTCCCGCCCGGGTTCCAGCATGTCCCAGAGTTGGCTTGCCGAGGCCGCGGTGCCCAGGTAGCACCATTCGTCAAAGACGTGAATGTCGTTGCCACCCCCCCATCCCCGTTCGCGTATCCCTACCGGGCCGGAAAACGGCCACGCCCTGATACTCTGGCTCATCAGTGCCGACACCAACCGCATGTTGTGTGCCTGTACCGACTCCTCTCCTGTGCAGGCGCCCTGGCAACGATGCAACTGTCGAGAAAAACACGCTCCGCTGCGATGGGCTTCAAGACCCAGCAGACGTGGACACAGCCCCTGTTCTTTTGCTATCGCTTCCAACCGTGACCGGGCTTGCTTGCGACTGCGAAACATCCCGTACAGCCTTTCATCCAGGTGAGACGGGGAAGCGCCCAACTCCACCAGTTCAACCTGTACCCGGCCCTCGCCGCCCACCCGGTAGGCAAATAAGGCCCCCTCGCGCCTGAGTTTGCGGTTGAACAATGGCTGCCGCTGCTTCACCAGGCTGGACTCCAGCAACAAGGCCCCCAGTTCTCCGGCGGTCTCCTGCCAGTCCAGTCGGCGCAATTGCTGGGCCATGCGCATCTCTTTCGAGGAACGGTGATCCGATGAAAAATGTGACATCACCCGGGAGCGCAGGTTGATGCTCTTGCCCACGTACAGCAAGGCATCGTTTTCGCCGTAAAACAGGTAGACGCCGGGTCGCGTGGGCACCTTGTCAAGAATTTGCGGATCCAGACCCACGGGGGTTGCCGGCCGCTTGAGCAATTCCGCCACGGCCTTTTCGATAGTGCTGGCAGGAACGTCCCGGTATATCTGCTGCAGGAAATCCCACAACACCCGGGCATCAGCCAGGGCCCGGTGACGGTCTTCGCACCCCAGGCCATGGCGTTTCATGATGGCATCAAGGTTGTGTCGGCGATGATGGGGATACAGGGCCCGGGAAAGCTTCACGGTACACAGGACTTTTTCCTGAAAGGCCATGCCGGCGCGACGAAATTCGTTCTTCAGGAAACTGTAGTCAAAGCGCGCGTTGTGGGCCACAAACAAGTGACCGCGTAGTCGTTCCAGCACTTCTTCACCCAGCTTGGCGAAGGTTGGCGCGGCCTCAACCATGTCAGTGGTAATACCTGTCAGCCGTTCAATCGCCGGTGGAATACTTTGCTCGGGATTCACCAGGGAACTCCACTGCTCCACCACCTGGCCGTTTTCCACTCGCACGATGCCTATTTCCGTTACCCGGCAGTGGTTGGCATTGGTACCTGTGGTTTCAACATCCACGAAGGCGATACGCTCAGCGATCAATCCCGGCACCTCCCTGTCCGACCCAACTTGATCGAGAGTTCCTCCAGGTCCGAAACAATCATCCGCGGCGGTGGCGAGTCGGGCTGCCAGTTCTCAGCCTTGCGATTAACCCAGGCCGCCTGCATACCCGCCTGGTGTGCGCCATGCACATCAGTGTGGGGATCGTCTCCCACGTGCAAGACCCGGGCATGGGGAACACCGGTACGCTGCACCGCTGCATCAAAAATTTCACGCCCAGGCTTGGCCACACCTATTTCCCTGGCCTGGACGTTGGCGACAAAATATTGATCCAGCCCAACCCTGCTCAGGTCAGCAGTGCCGTTGGTCACCGCCACCAGCGGGAAACGCGCGCCTAACCACTCCAGCGCAGGCAACACATCCTTGTATAAGTCCACCCGATTACGTTCTGCAAAAAACACCTGGTAGGCCTGTTCCGCCACCTCGGGTGGATGACCCGCCTGTTTGGCGATCTCACCTAGCAAATGACGACGATTGAAACTCATGTCGTGCTTTTGCTCCGGGAAGCGTTCCAGGATCTGCGCCAGGCGCTGGCGTAACGTATTCCGCGGAAAGCGCCTTGAGATGTCCGGGTAATTGGCCTTGAGCCAGTCCTGCATGGCCCGCTCCGCCCGCTTGATGACCGGCAGCACCGGCCAAAGCGTGTCATCCAGGTCCAGGCAAATGGCCTCGATGGGTTGTTCCGCCGCGTTCATGATTGAGTCCTGAGCATGAATCGATTCTAGCCTGTCCCGGAGTCAATCACACCGCCCGTGCAGCTTGGGTTATGCTCGGCCTCGAACCGTTCACCAGGGATTAGGCGACCATGCCCACAAAGTCTTTCTCAGCCGAATTTGTCGCCCACCGGGGCGCTGCAGCCAGCGGTCCGGAAAATACCCTGCCCGCCATACAGACGGCCCTGGACTGTGGATTGAACTGGGTGGAAATAGATATCCAGTTCAGCGCCGACGGAATCCCGGTAGTGATCCATGACGAGGACTTGCTGCGTACCGCCGGAGCGCCGGGACTGGTCAGGGAAACCCACAGCACAGAACTTGCCCGGGTGTCAGTGCATGAGCAAGCTCGCCTGGGCCGGGCATTTCACCCGACCCCGCCACCACCGCTATCCGCCGCCGCCGCCCTGTTGCAACCCTACCCCAGGGCCAGGATGTTCGTGGAACTGCGGGTGGACGGCATCGAGTTCATGGGCCGGAGGCAAGCGATGCGGGCGGTCAACGAGGCCCTGGGTGAGCAGGCATCTCAATGCATCATCCTGTCTTACGATACCCAAATCCTGGAACGGGCCCGTAGCGAATACGGATACCCCATAGGCTGGGTACTCAGTGACTACAGCGAGGCAACTCGCCAGGAGGCAGAGAAACTGTGCGCGGACTTCCTGTTTGCCCACCTCCAGGACGTGCCCGCCGGCGAAACCTTGTTCAATGGTCCGTGGCAATGGGCGGTTTACGAGGTCACGAGTACACAGGATGCCCTGGATTGGGCCTCCCGGGGCGCGGGGCTGATCGAAAGTTTCCAGGCCTGCGAACTGGCCGCCAGCCTCGGGAAAGCCTAAACCCCTACCAGGGCAGGCTCTTTCCCTGGTAACTCTTGAAACAACCCGATTGCTCAGGCTGTAGCGACCCGATAACCCGGCGCATTCCGGACACGCTGACCTGGGGAGTGATATCCGCATCCGGTCCACCCATGTCCGTGCTGACCCAGCCCGGGTGCAAGAGCGCCACGATGATGCCTTTCTCCGCCAGGTCCAGTGACAGGGAGCGCATCACGCAATTCACCGCCGCCTTGCTGGAACGATAGCCGTAACTGCCGCCACTGTCGTTCAGGCCGATGGAGCCCATGTTGCTGCTGATGGTGACCAGCTTGCCCTGCTCTGCCGAGGCCAGGTGATCCACAAAGGCCTCGGCCATTTTCATGGGCGCGAACACGTTGATTCGAAATACATTTTGCCAGTCTTCAAAATCGCTGTTGCCCAGCGCCTGCTCGGGTCGGGCAGCCGCGTACCCACCCTGGGTATAACTGCCGGCATTATTCAGCAGCAGATCTATCGGCTCGCTGGAAAGCTCATCAGCCAGGGCATCCACCGCAGAGAAGTCACCCGGGTCCAGCCGGTGCACCACCACCTGGCCCTTCGCACTCCCGGCCAGTTCGGCCAGGTCCGACGCAGTAGAGGGGTTGCGGCAACAGGCGTGTACTCGCCAGCCATCGGCCGCATATTGAAGGGCGAACTCCAGACCGAGTCCGCGATTGGCCCCGGTGATTAACACGGTAGGCATAACACTCCTCCTGTCGTTCCGGCTTGGAGCCGCATCCGGCAGCTCCCGCCATCAGCCGAACTGAACCTCAGCTTCCAGGTGAGACTCAGAGGTCAGTGAATTGGTAATCAGGCAGACCTTCTCGGATTTTTCCAGCAACTTGATGGCTTTCTCCGGGTCGGTTCCCTCGGGCACAGTCAGCACAGCTTTCACATCGAAGCGTGTAAAACGAAGCACGCCTTCGACCTTATCCAGATAGCCAGTCGTATGGCAATCAAGGTGAGTCCAGTCAAACCGGCTACCCCGGGCCACCGCCTTGAAGCTCAGGACAAAACAATCGGCCACGGCCGCTGCAATGAAATCCTCGGGAGACCACACATCACCACTGCCACCAAACTGGGCAGGCGGTCCGCTGGCGATATCCGGCAGACCCGGCGCACTCACTGTCACGCCACCGGTCTCGCCAGAACTGGCACTTACCTTGTATTCGTGAGGAAAATCACTCATTCGAAAAAACCCCGGATTATTAATAGAAAACGTCTAGCCACAATGTAACCCCTGTGGTGGCTGCGCCTAATCCGGAATTACCCTCATGGTCGAAACTAGTTTTCGCTGATGTCCTGGATCACCTGGACTTTCTTGATCATCCGGACTTCACCGGCAGGGCCTTCCTCGGTGTCTTCATGAATGAACACCTTGCGCATGCCAGGCTCCATGAACTCCACCTTCCGGGTGATGCCCGCAGCCTGCAAGGCACTGCGAATAGTTTCACGGGTTGCCTCGTCCAGGGGTTCCGCGCTGGAAATGAACAGGCCGTCAGAGCTCTGGCCCATGATCACCTCGACCTCCATCTCGCCGGCACCTTTTTCTACCCAGGTATGACCTTCATCGGGCGCGGGCATAGCCGGCAGTACTGTCTCGCTGCCATCGTTGGCAATGATCACCACTTCTCCGCTGCGCTTTGTCATCTGCATCGTTTCACCAGCGGTGTTGGTCACCGTCCGGCTCTCACCTTCGGGTAATTCCGACGGCAGAAAATCCAGGTCCAGGACGCCTACCTTGTCGCCCATATCCAGCACCACGGCGATCTTGCGCTCTATCTGCTCAGCGGCAGACAGACCCACAGACATCAGCAAAGCCAGGGTGGCTGCGAACGCAACGCCGGTCATTTTTCCTGCGGTCATCATCATTCAATCCTCCAGTTCAATTCCAATTGCGCTTCCCGGGCCAGGCGCTTCCGCCGGCATTGCATGGCCGCGCAACCAGTTGGCGATTTCAGTGCCGGTAACAAGATTTGCAAGATACCCGTAAGAGCGGTGTGGATTCCACCCGTCTTTATCACGAAAGGCATTTTGCACGCCGTTGGTGTGGTCGGAAATTCCCTTGGTCAAGTCCAACTCAAGCATGGAACTGTAGTCCTCGGACATTTGCCTGTTCAGGGCGATACAGTCACCGTCAGCGGCGATGTTAACCCAGCGCCGTATACCCTCTGGATAGCGCCCCACCTTCCCGTGACCCGCACCCAGCCTTCTGCTGCGCACAAAATGGGTACCCAGCGGACTGCCCAGGCTCATAAATAAATCCACGTCCCAGGGATCGGCATACAAATGCGTGGACTCCCACAACATATCAAAGCTCACCACCGAACCCAGGCTGTGACCAATCACCAGCAGCGGCCCTTTCGATTGCAGCGCCTGGAGCACCGTCTGGCGCACGTGGGCACGAACCCTGTCCGCCTGGCGTCCGTGATTCTCGAAATACCTGAGCGCTTCCATCATGGTGTTCTTGATCTGGGGGTCGGGTATGCGCTGGGCCAAAAACGGAAACATATCGCCCATGATGAACATCAGCGTCATACGGCGGCGCTCTCGCAGGACCTCATGACCCGGACCCGCTCCATCCTCTGCCCGCAGCAATTCCTCGATGGTCGCCTGGGTATCTACCGCAGCAATCTGGTTCGGGTAAAACAGGGCATTCCAGTCAGCCAGGGCGAAAATTTCGGGCTGGGCCCTGATCCAGTGGTAGATATTCTCATCCGCCCTGCGGACTCCTTCCAGCAGGCAGCGCCATAGCAATCGGCGATGCACCCCGGGCTCCGGCTTGGGATTCTGACCCGGTACAAAAACTATCCGGGGAGTGGCCGGCACCGATGCCTGTGAACTGTCCGTCAACATCGACAATTAGAGTCGGCCGTAAAGCTCCGCTGTTGCGCCACACTCACTGTTACGCGGCTCCCGGGTCTTTAACGATGTAGCCACCGGAACGCTCATCCCGCTCGAGCTTGAGAGTTCCACGGGTCTGCATCTCTTCCAGCAACTCACTGAACGTGCTGAACCCGTAATAGGATTCATTGAAACCCGGTTTACGCCGTTTCAGAGTCTGCTTGACCATGGATCCCCAGATATTGCTATCCCCGCCACGTTCGTCAGTCAGGGCGGCAATGGTCTCGGACACCAGGTCAAAGCCATCCTGCATGAGCTGCTCTTCCTTGGTCAGCTTGGCCTTGGTCACCTTTGTCGTCCGACCACCCCGACTGCGGGTTTTCCTTTTCGCCTTGGGTCTTACCAGGTCGTCGTAAAATATGAACTCGTCGCAGTTGGCGGTGAGTAAATCCGAGGTGGAATTCTTTACTCCCACGCCAATCACAATCTTGTTGTTTTCCCGGAGTTTGCTCACCAGGGGAGAAAAATCCGAGTCGCCACTGATAATCGCGAAGGTATCCACGTGGGACTTGGTGTAACAAAGATCCAGCGCATCCACCACCATGCGAATATCCGCCGAGTTCTTACCCGACTGACGCACGTGGGGGATATCGATCAATTCGAAGGCGGCCTCGTGCATGGGCACCTTGAAATCCCGGTAGCGCTCCCAGTCACAATAGGCCTTTTTAACAACGATGCTGCCCTTGAGCAGCAGCCTTTCCAAAACACATCCGATATCAAAACGGTCATACTTGGCATCACGCACACCCAGCGCAACGTTTTCGAAATCGCAGAACACTGCAATATTACTGATGTCGTTCTGGCTCACACGGGTCTCCCGTTCGTGCATCAAGAAGTGTAATTATACTCTGAATTCCCGGTATATACTTTAAACCGGCATTCACGAATTGATCCCCAAGGGGCCCCATGTCTTCACTTGAACAAGTCGCAATTTTCCTCGCTGCAGCCACTCTGTGTGTCCCGCTGTTCAATCGCCTTGGACTGGGCTCGGTATTGGGCTACCTGGCCGCCGGACTGATCATCGGTCCATCGGTGCTGGGACTGGTCACCAACGTGGATCAGATTCTCCACTTCGCCGAGATCGGCGTGGTGCTGCTGATGTTCATTATCGGACTGGAACTACAACCCGCCCGCCTGTGGGTACTGCGAGGACCGATATTTGGTCTCGGCGCCGCCCAGGTACTGATAACCGGATCACTACTGAGCCTGGCAGCCTGGCAATTCGGCATAGCCCCCGGGCCGGCAATATTGATTGGCCTGTCACTGGCCCTGTCCTCCACCGCTTTCGTTCTGCAACTACTGGGTGAGCGCAAGCAACTCGGTACCCGGCACGGCAAGGCCAGTTTTGCGATTCTTCTTTTCCAGGACCTGGCGTTTGTTCCCATGCTGGCGCTGGTCAATCTGCTCGCCGAAGCGCCTGGCGACAAGATCACCAGCAATCCGACCACCGAGTTATTCATGATCCTGGGTGCGGTGGTCCTGCTACTGGTCATTGGACACTACTTGCTACGTCCGCTGTTCCGCGCCGTGGCCTCCCTCTCGGATATCTTTACCGGCGCGGCCTTACTGGTCGTACTGGGCGCGGGCATCCTGATGGAACACGTGGGTGTCTCCATGGCCATGGGCGCATTCATCGCCGGCGTCATGCTGGCGGACTCCGAGTACCGCCATGAACTGGAAGTCACCATTGAGCCTTTCAAGGCCCTGCTGCTTGGCTTGTTCTTCCTGGCCGTGGGTATGTCTATACAAGTCCAGGCATTGGTCGATGCTCCGCTGACAATTCTCGGACTGGTACTGGGGTTGATGCTGGTAAAAACCCTGGTGCTGCTGGTCCTGGGTCGAATATCCGGACTCGACTGGCACCGGGCCAGGCGGCTTGGCGTGGTGCTCAGCCAGGGCGGTGAATTTGCCTTCGTGATCCTGGGCGCGTCCACCCTGCTGGGAGTTGTTCCCCAGTCCCAGGGCAACACCCTGATCCTGGTGGTCACTGTTTCCATGGTGCTCACTCCCCTGCTGGTAAATTTCAACGAGGGACCCCTTGCCCGGTTGCTGGAAAAAACCCCACCTCCCCAGTACGACGAGATCGAGGAAGCGGAGAACCCGGTCATCCTGGTTGGCTTCGGGCGATTTGGACAAATCATTGGTCGCGTACTGGCGGTACGGGGCATTCATTTCACCGCCCTGGAGTCCAGCGCCTCACAGGTGGATTTCGTTCGCCGCTTTGGTAACCAGGTGTATTACGGTGACCCTACCCGCCTGGAATTATTACGCTCGGCAGGCGCCGAAAAAGCCAAGATGATAATTATCGCCATGGACGACAGCGACGCCGCGCTGAAACTGGCGGAACTATGCAAAAAGCACTTTCCCAACCTGGCCATCTTTGCCCGGGCGAGAAACCGGCAACACGCGCACCTGTTCATGGATATTGGCGTCGCCGGCTTGATTCGAGATACCTTCCTCTCCAGCCTGGACCTGGCTCAGCAGGTTCTTGTAGAGCTGGGAGATTCCCCGGAAATGGCCGTCGACACGGTCACGCGATTCCGGGAACACGATGAGAAGAACCTGGTAAGACAGCATGCAATCCATCATGACGAGCACATGCTGATCCAAAATTCCCGGGAGGCTGCAGAGGATCTGCGCCGATTGTTCGAGGCCGACTCCAGGTCAGAGACCTTCGTTCCGGAAAGCATAGAGACACCCGCGCCACCAGAATCCGGATAATAGCCACCACCTGCACCGGTAATGGCCAGTCTGCGCTACCATGGGGATCAGACGCGGTTCTGGTGTATCAATAAATGAAACCTTATCCCAAACACTTGCTCACCGACGGCCAGCATGAGGCCGGCAGCGCCGGTTGGCAGCAATGGCTCTTCGTGCTTATCTTCAAGCACGACACACCCACCGGGAAACTCTTCGACGTTTCGCTGATCCTGGCTATCCTGGTCAGCGTACTGGTCCTGGCCCTGAGCACCGTCAGCAAGTTCAATTTCCAGTATTCACAATGGTTCTACAACCTTGAATGGACATTCACGGTGTTGTTCACCATTGAGTACGGGCTGCGACTGGCCTGCGTGAAGAGCAAGCGCACGTATGCCCGCAGCTTCTACGGCATCGTGGACCTGCTGGCCTTCTTGCCGGCTTACCTGCAATTGATCGTCCAGGGTGCAAGTTACCTGTTGATCATCCGCATCATTCGAATCCTGCGCATCTTCCGGATTCTCAAACTCACTCGCTATGTGGGTGAAGCCGATGCACTGATGGAGGCGGTAAATGGCAGCCGCCGAAAAATCCTGGTTTTCATCTATGTGGTGTTCACCCTGGTGGTCGTATGTGGCTCCATCATGTACCTGGTTGAGGGCGAGGAGAACGGCTTTACCAGCATCCCGGAGAGTATTTACTGGGCGGTGGTCACGCTGACCACGGTGGGGTACGGGGATATTTCCCCCCAGACACCGCTGGGCCAGTTCATTGCCTCCCTGGTCATGGTCATGGGCTACGGCATTATCGCGGTACCCACCGGCATCTTCGCCGCTGAACTGGGACAAGTCATGGTGCGTCGCCGGCACAACAACAAGCAGTGCAAGGCATGCGGATTAACCGGCCACGACGATGATGCAACCTATTGCCGGGGCTGCGGTAACTCACTCGAGGTGACGGAGGAGTCATGACCCAGGATTCGAAATCCGAGCACATCACTCGCCGGGTTTATTCAGGCAGGGTCATCGACCTGGACATTAGCGAAGTCACCCTACCCAACGGTGTGACCACACGGCTTGAATTGATTCGCCACCCAGGTGGCGCAGCCGTGGCTGCCCTGGACGAAAAAAATCGTATATGCCTGCTAAGGCAATACCGGCACGCCGCAGATGGTTGGCTGTGGGAACTCCCCGCAGGGAAAATCGACAAACGCGAACCTCCCCTGGAAACCGCCCAGCGGGAATTGGCCGACGAAGCCGGCGTAGCCGCATCGGACTGGACTCCCCTGGGGCAAATGCTGCCCTCACCCGGAGTATTTTGCGAAGTCATCTACCTGTGGCTGGCCCGGGGCCTGTCCGCGGTCACTCAAGCACCGGAAGAAGACGAATTACTGGAAGTGCACTGGGTGGATTTCGAGGAAGCCTGGGCTATGGCCCTGGACGGCAGAATTCGCGATGGCAAGACCCTTGCGGGACTCTTGCGAGCCCGAGCCTATCTCTACGATCAACACGATACCGATTCCCAGGAGTAACAAAACCATGAAACTTTATGATTACACCCGGGCCCCAAACCCGCGCAGGGTACGCATATTCATGGCGGAAAAAGGAATAGAGATTCCCCTGGAAGCGGTGGACCTGGGGACCGAAGCCCAGTTCGACGAGGATTTCGCCAGGCGGAATCCTTTCCGCACGGTACCCCTGCTCGAACTTGATGACGGCACGCATATCAGCGAATCCATGGCGATATGCCGCTACCTGGAGGCCCTGAATCCGGAGCCACCGCTGTTTGGCAGCACCCCGCTGGAACAGGCCAGGGTGGAAATGTGGAGTCGGCGCGCGGAACTCACCGGACTACTGCATGCGGCGGATGTGGTTCGCAACTCCATAGCGTTTTTCGCCGACAAATCACTGCCCGGCGTCCAGGGTGGTTCACCCCAGATCGAGGCACTGATCGAGCGGGGCAAAGCCGGCCTGGACAGGTTTTTCAGGGCCTTCGACCAGCAGTTGGCAGACAACGAGTTTGTCGCCGGTGACCACTATAGCGTGGCCGACATCACCACCCAGGTCACCATCGAATTTGCCGGGTGGCGAAAAATAGGCATACCGGAAGAGTGCCAGAACCTGGCCCGCTGGTACCAACAGGTTTCCGCAAGACCCAGCGCAAAAGCCTGACAGGGCGTATCCGGCTAGTCCTGCCGGGGGCGCAGGTGGTAAACGCTTTCCTGCATGGTAGTGAGCCCCCGTTGCTTAAAGCGTGCGTTGTCCTCAAGGACATCGTTGCTGGTCAGCACATCAATATCGAATTTTTCGCTGTATAGCGCTTTCACCTGCTCGGGAGAGACCGAGAAGGGCGGGCCGTTCATGACTTGCTGGTCATAGTCGATACACACCACCATCTGTGGAACATGAGGAAGCAGCGACCCGAGCAGCGCGGCATAGTTCTCCCGCAGGTCCTGGGGCATGGCTACCAGGGCCGCCCTGTCATACACCGCGGTCACCCCTTCCAGGTGCACCGGCTCAAGGTGGAAGAAATCCCCACACAGGATTTCAATCCCCTCGGCGCTGTAGCAACGAAACTCAGCCGAGGCCTGTTCGCGAGGCTGCCTGCCCCACTCCTGGAAAAAGTTCTCAACTGCCAATTGGCTCAATTCAACGCCGAGCACATACCAGCCCTGCTCCGCCAGCCAACGCAAATCGAGACTCTTTCCACACAGGGGCACCAGCACCCTGCCCGGCGGTTCACCGGCAAAATCACGCCAGTAACTCTTCAGGTACGCATTCGGCTCATCCTCGTGGAAACCTATCTGGTTCTGGGCCCATCGCTGGTGCCAAAAATCCGGATGCATGATTCACCTCGCCGTTGCATAAGGGTTGTGGATAAAAGTATCACCGGGGAACAAATATTGAAAATGCGGAACACACCCTGTACTTGGGTGTCCAAGTGTTTAGAATGCCTTTACATTAATTACCTGCGGACCATTTTATCCATGGCCAACATTCTCGTCGTAGGCGCAAGCGGTTATATCGGCACCCACCTGGTGCCTGAACTGCAACAACAGGGGCACAGGGTTCGGGCGGCAGCCCGGCAGGTGAAAGTCCTGCAAGGCCGAAACTGGCAGGACGTAGAATGCGTCCGGGCAGACGTGCTCGAACCCGAATCGCTGGATGAAGCACTCAAGGGTATGGACATCGCCTACTACCTGGTGCACTCCATGGCGGCCGGCAGTCGCTTCGATGAGCTTGAGCGGCAAGGGGCGACAAATTTTGCTGCAGCGGCCGAGCGCAGCGGGCTGCAGCGCATTATCTACCTGGGCGGCCTGGTACCCGAAACTACCAAATCTTCACGGCACATCGAATCCCGGGAACGAACGGGCAGCTTGCTCAGGAAAGGCGCGGTCCCGGTGACCGAACTGCGGGCCGGGATGATCATTGGACCAGGCTCAGCCGCCTGGGAGGTAATCAGGGACCTGGTGAATCACCTGCCTGTCATGGTGACTCCCCGCTGGGTGAATTCTCTCTCGCAACCCATTTCCCTGGACAATATCCTGGGATACCTGACAGGCATTGCCAGCCTGCCGGAGACCGAGGGACTGATCTACGACGCGCCCGGCCCCGAAACCCTCACCTATGAAGCAATGATGCTGCAGTATGCGGAATTGGTGGACAAGCACCCGCACATTTTCCGGGTACCGGTACTGACTCCGAAACTGTCCTCCTACTGGTTGCGCCTGGTGACCTCGGTTCCTGCCAACATCGCCCGCGCCCTGATGGAGGGACTGCAGTACAACTTTGTCTCCACCGGCCCCACGCTTCGCGAGGTGATTCCCCAGTACCTGATGAATTTTCGCGAGTCCGCCCGGGCGGCACTGGCGGCAGACAGAGAGAACAAAATCGTCGCGCGATGGGTAGAAGGCGCAATTATCTGCCGCGGCTTCAATAGCGAGTACAGCTTTTATGCCAAGCGCGAATCAGGACATATTCTCACCACTGCCAGTCGCGAACAGCTCTGGGCAACCATTTGCCAGATCGGAGACAAGCACCAGTATTTCTATGCCGACGCGCTGTGGTTCGCGCGGCGCGCCCTGGACTGGATCGTCGGCGGCCCCAGCTTCAGACGCCCCAGGCGTCACCCCAGGGACCTGCAGGTCGGAGACATCGTGGACTCCTGGAGAGTAATTGGTATGGAACGCTCCCGGAGCCTTACCCTGCAAATGGAAATGCGTATGCCCGGAGCCGGGGTGCTGGAATTCGAGATTGAAGACATTGGCGACCAGCGGCGCCTTAGCGTTAACGCGTATTTTCATCCTGCCGGATTGCCGGGACTACTTTACTGGTACGCCCTGCTTCCCCTGCACGGGATGATATTCCGGGGAATGACCCGGAATATCGCCAGGCTGGCACTGAAAGAGTCGCCTGGTACACCCTGAATCAGTTGGCGTTCAATGCCGCCAGTTGCCTGTCATGAAGTCGTGACAGACTCAGTTGGGCCAATATCGCCCCACACAGGGCGAGGAACATATCCCACTGGGTATCCCAGATATCGCCCTGGGTGGCCAGGAACTCATCGGCCTCCCCGCCCATATACAACGCGACCCACCACTCGATGAGTTCGTAAAAGGCCGAAATTGCCAGGGCCACGCAGGTCACCAGCAAGAACAACCAACCACCTCGCTGCAGCGGCGTCTTACGCAGCAACAGTTCCCTGGCAATCATGGCCGGAATAAAACCCTGTGCCACGTGCCCCAGGCGGTCATAATGGTTGCGCGCGAGATCCAGCGCATCCTGCACCCAGAATCCCACTGGGACCCGGGCATAGGTGTAGTGGCCGCCGGTAATCAGTATGAGTGCATGGATGGCAATCAATATGTAGACGATATCGGTCAGGCGAAAACGATCGTAAGTAAACCAGAGCACAGGTGCAGCGATCAGCACCGGCCCGACCTCCAGGTACCATGTCGCCCGATCAAAGGGTTGGTATGCCGAGATCGCCATTGCAAGCGCAACCAGACCTAACAATGACAGGTGGAGTACTCTTGAATTCATATCTACACTCTCGTGACCCGGACCTGATGAGAATCCCAGCATACCTGTGCATCAAAGCCTGTAACACTCCCGCCCCGGGCCAGCGGGTTGAAATTTGTTCGCAGCAGATGAAGAATTCAGAGCCATACCAAAACTTGCACAGGAACGCCCCGGATGGGCTGACCATCGGAATTCCAAGCCATGATTGAAGCCCAATCTGTTTCAAAACGCTTCGGCAGCCTGCTCGCTGTCGACCAGTTGAGTTTCTCGGTAAACCCCGGGGAAGTGCTGGGTTTTCTCGGTCCAAACGGCGCTGGAAAATCCACCACCATGAAAATGATCACCGGCTTTATCGCCCCCACCGAGGGACGAATACTGGTGTACGGACACGATGTGGAAAACGACCCCATCCAGTGCAAACAGCAGATTGGCTACCTGCCCGAAGGCGCACCCAGTTACGGTGAAATGAACCCCCTGGCGTTCCTGGAATTTATCGCCGACTTGCGCGGTCTGCAGGGCGCACACCGGCGTCAACGACTGGACTATGTGATTGATAAGCTAGCCCTTGAATCGGTCCTGAAACAAAATATCGACACCCTGTCCAAGGGCTTCAAACGGCGCGTAGGACTTGCCCAGGCTGTGCTTCATGATCCCCGGGTGTTAATCCTGGATGAACCCACCGACGGCCTGGATCCGAATCAGAAACACGAGGTCAGGGACCTGATTCGAGATATGTCCAACGACAAGATCATTATCATCTCTACCCATATCCTGGAAGAGGTTGAAGCGGTCTGTAATCGCGCAATGATAATTTCCCGGGGCAAGTTACTGGCTGATGACACGCCGACCAACCTGGCGGCCCGCTCCCCCGGGCATAACACTGTGCACCTGGTCATGGGAGACAGTAGCCAGGCCGCCAACCTGGCCACGGCGCTGGAACAACTTGACCCGGTTTCCGCAGTGGAAAGACTCGACGATGGTTTGTCGCTCAAGGCTATCCCCGACGCGGGCCAGGAGATTCTCCCGCAACTCCAGCAACTGCTGGTGGAAAAAGGCCTGGCACCCTGCCAACTGTACGTGCAGAGGGGAAAGCTGGATGACGTCTTCCGCAGCATCACCACCGGGGCAAGGCCATGAACGCCGCAATGATCCTGTTCCGCCGTGAACTTCGCAGTTACTTCGCCACACCGGTGGCCTATGTGTTCATCGTGATCTTCTTGTTGCTTGCCGGTTCGTTCACCTTCTTCCTGGGTGGATTTTACGAACGCGGACAAGCCGATCTGTCACCCTTCTTCAGCTTCCACCCGTGGCTTTACCTGTTCCTGGTCCCCGCCCTTTCCATGCGCTTGTGGGCCGAGGAAAGAAAGTCCGGCAGTGTTGAGTTACTGATGACCCTGCCGATCACGCTGTTGCAAGCGGTAATGGGTAAATTCCTGGCGGCCTGGGCTTTCACCGGCATCGCCCTGGCACTGACCTTCCCTATGTGGCTATCGGTGAACTACCTTGGGGATCCGGACAACGGCGCGATTCTCGCAGCCTACCTGGGCAGTCTCCTGATGGCCGGAGCGTTCCTGGCCATTGGAGCATGCATCTCCGCCACCACTCGCAACCAGGTGGTGGCATTTATCCTTACCGTGGTGGTGTGTTTCGGCTTCCTGCTCAGCGGCTTCCCCCTGGTGCTGGAACTGTTCCGGGACTGGGCGCCACAGTTACTGGTGGACACCATCTCCAGCTTCAGCTTTCTTACTCATTTCAACTCCATATCCAAAGGGGTGATAGATCTGCGTGACCTGCTGTATTTCAGTGCCGTGATTACCGCCTGGCTGGCGGCAAATGTCGTGGTCCTCGACCTGAAGAAGGCGGAATAAACCATGGCCAAGGGACATAAAAGAACCTACGACTCCTGGACCCTGCTGGTACTGGCGTTGCTTTTCCTGGCGGTGGTCATGGCTGGCAACAGCCTGTTCAGAAACATCCGCTGGGACCTGACCGAGAACCAGCTGTACACCATGTCAGAGGGAACCCGGAACATCCTGGGCCAGCTTGAGGAACCGATTAATCTGTATTTCTTCTACTCCGAAGAAGCCAGCAGGGATATTCCGTCCGTTCGAAACTATGCCAACCGGGTAAGAGAACTGCTGGAGGAATTCGCCGCCAATTCCTCGGACAAGATTAATCTTCGAGTGATCGACCCGTTACCGTTCTCCGAGGAAGAAGACATGGCCAACGAGTTTGGCCTGACCGCAGTACCCATAGGCGCCGCCGGCGAGAATATCTATTTAGGGTTGGCCGGCACCAACATGGTGGACGACGCGGCAACCATTTCTTTCTTTCACCCGGACAAGGAAAACTTCCTGGAGTACGACCTGGCCAAGCTGGTACACGCCCTGGATCATCCAGAGCGTCCGGTAATCGGACTGCTCAGCACCCTGCCGATGCAGCGAGACTTCGATCCGGTAAGCCGGGAGATGCGCCAGGCATGGGTCATCGCCGACCAGGCGGAACAATTGTTCGAATTTCGGACCCTGTCGCCGGGGTTCACCGAGATCGCCAGCGACATAGAGTTATTGCTCCTGGTACATCCCCGGAACCTGTCTGAACAAGCCATGTATGCCATAGACCAGTTCGTCATGCGTGGCGGTCGAATGCTGATTTTCGTGGATCCATTCGCCGAATCAGATTTATCCGGTGTCGACCCCAATAATCCAATGGCTCCGAGGACTGCAAGACCAAGCTCGAACCTGGGACCCCTCTTCAGTGCCTGGGGCATACGCTATAACCCGGGACAGGTTCTCGCCGATGAGGAATTGGCGCTGAGCGTCACCATGGGTCCAGGGCGCCCCTCCATCAGGCACCTGTCTTTCCTGGGCTTCGGTGACGGACAGCTGAATCGAGAGGACATCATCACCTCACAACTGGATGTGGTGAACATGGCGACCCCCGGCTTTTTCGAATTGGAAGAAAATTCCCCGCTGGACATGACGCCCCTGCTGCAAAGCAGTTCCCGGGCGATGCCGGTGACTGCCGACCGCTTCGACTTCATGCCCGACCCGTCCGCCTTGCGCAACGGATTCTCGCCCACCGGCCAGCAGTACACTGTGGCCGCAAGGCTCACCGGCCACCTGCCCAGCGCCTTTCCCGGCGGCCTGACAGACCCGGACAGCTCCGGAGAGGGTGACAAGACCGGGCACCTGGACGAATCCATCGGAAATGCCACCATGATCCTGGTAGCTGACACCGACCTGCTGACTGACCGCTTCTGGGTACAGGTCCAGGGCTTTATGGGACAGCGACTGGCCACCGCCTTTGCCAACAACGGCGACCTGGTGGTCAATTCACTGGACAACCTATCCGGCAGCGTGGACCTGATAAGTATCCGCGGGCGTGCCGGCTACACCCGCCCCTTCAGCAGGGTGGAATCCCTGCGTCGTGAGGCCGAGGCGCGCCTGCAAGCGAACGAGCAGAAACTTGAGGAACAACTCAAGGTCACCGAGCAAAGCCTGAGCGAACTTCAATCCCAACGAGCAGACCAAAACGCCGTGCTGCTTAACGAGGAACAGAGCCAGGAACTGCAGCGCTTTCTTGATGAAAAAGTCCGTATCCGCAAGGAACTGCGACTGGTAAGACTGGAACTCGACCAGGAAATCGACCAACTGGGACGCGTCCTCAGATTCGTCAACATCGGACTGATTCCCTTGCTGCTTACCCTGGCGCTAATCCTCTGGATCGGCCTGGCAGGAAAGCGGCGCAAGGACCGGTAGGCAATATGAATATCAAAAAACTCAGCGCCCTGCTCGGACTGGCTATCGTCATACTGGCCCTGGCCTGGTGGCAGGCAGCACAGCGCACGACGACCGCCTCCCTGCATTCAGGACAGCCCATGCTCCCTGGTCTTCGGGAGCAAATTAATGACGTCACAGGGCTGGTCATCCGAAATTCGGATAACCAGGTGGTAAGCATCCGCCTGAACAATGGTCAGTGGCAGCTGGAGGAAAAGCAGGGTTACCCGGCAGACGGCGGGAAGTTACGCAGCGCGTTGCTGATACTGGCCGACGCCAAAATCCTCGAAGAAAAAACCTCCAGGCCAGAAATGTATTCCCGGCTCGGTATACAGGACCCGGAAACACCCGACGCGCAGAACCTGGGTGTGACCATCGAACTGGGTGAGGCCCATCGCGGCCTGATCATAGGCAAATCCGCCATGGGCAACAGTCACTATGTGCGTCGCACCGGGGAGGCGGCTGGCCTACTGGTAAACCAAAGTCTCGTCATGGACGCCGATGCGATGAACTGGCTGCAAACCGGAATCCTGGATATTGATGCAAAACAGATCAGTCGGGTCGACGTTCAGCATGACGATGGCGATACCCTCTCCATCGCCAGCCTCGAAGACTCCAGCGACAACTTCATCATTGAGAACCTGCCCGTGGGCCGCGAACCCATCTCGGAATTTGCCGCTAACGGCATCGCAAGCTCTCTGGCCAGGCTCAATTTCAGCGATGTCAGGCGCAAGGGCGGCACCGGGCCGCAGGAATCCACCTCGGTCACATTCACTACCCGGGATGGCCTGTTGATTACCCTGTCCATCGGACCCGGCAGCCCGGCCTGGGCCAGCTTTTCTTTCACCCAGGCCATGCCGGGGGAAAATGCAGTGACCACCGAACAAGCCAGTGGCTACTCAGCGCAACTGCAAGACTGGGAATTCGCTTTGCCAGGACAACGCGCCGACCAACTGCGTAAACACCTGGACGAGCTGCTCAAACCTATAGACTGACCCGGCCCACAAGACCAGGACTCCAACGAAGCGGGGATGGGGTTGTTTAAGCTGCAGGGTAGAAAAGATTGGTCCAAACCAACCCGTGGTCGAACCGGCGGCCTGGTGCAACTACTGGCGCGGCCCCCGGCGATTGGTGTCGCCGGGCGGCCGCACCAATCAAATTATCGTTAGTCGTTCTTTGCTTTGACTAACATGTTGTAGAGCCTGTCTTTTAAATAGACACGGCGCTTCTTCAAATCCTCTGCATAGTGATCGGCGGCCGGGGTGATGTCCTCGTCAATATTATAAATTCGTGAATCGAGAACCGTGTACTCCTCAAACATGTCCCGGAATCCCTCGTCCATCGTATGCAACTGGCGCATCAACCGGACGTACTCTGGAAATTCCTGGTCAAGAGGATGGTGTTCTATTGGCATCTCTAACCTCCTCAAGGCTTCCTTAGCGTTCGTCTCCAACACTAGAACTGGAAAATCCAGCGGTCAAATCAGGCACCCCGGGGGCTCTCGGTTTTTTCGTATGCAAACAATCCGCAGTCCACTAAATTCAATACCCTACGAGCTCTAGACTAATTCCAGTCTGAATTTGATAAAAATAACTTTTGCGCAAAACTTCCCCGATCCGGTCCTCGCAAGCCACTTCCCTGGCTGTTTTTTTAGCCTTGTGAAAGAACCCGGAACACGCGGATTGGCACACCCCATTCCCGGCGTACCGGAAATCGCCAACCCTCGCGTGCCCTGCCCAGCCAATGGCAAAGCTGTGATAGCGTTAAGCAAAACAGTAACCCCCAGCGAGGACCCAGGCATGACCGAGGCCATTTTCGAAATTGACGCGTACCAGAAGGACTGCCGGGCCAAGGTAGTGGAACTGGATTCAGAGGGAATTGTCCTGGACCGGACAGTGTTCTATCCGGTGGGCGGCGGACAACCTGGCGATACCGGATGGCTTCAATGGGCAGATGGCCAACGCCTGCAACTCACCGGTACCCGCAAACGCGAAGATGGGGAAATTCTCCACCTGGCCGAGGCCGATCAGCCGTGGCCGGAAACCGGCACGGAAGTCCAGGCCATCCTGGACTGGGATCTTCGCTACATACATATGCGAATGCACACCTGCATGCACCTGCTGGGCGTGGTGCTACCCCACGGTGTGACGGGGGGGAATATCACCGCCAAGAGAAGCCGCCTGGACTTCGACATGGAAGAACCGGTGGACAAGGATGGGGTCAATCAGCAATTAAACGAACTCATCCAGGCCGGTCACCCGGTTTCCACTATCTGGATTACCGGAGAAGAGCTGGCGGCCCAGCCGGAATTGATAAGAACGCTTTCGGCAGCGCCCCCTAAAGATGCAGGCAGGATCAGGCTCCTGAAGATCTCAGACCTGGATCTGCAACCCTGCGCCGGAACCCACGTACGTAATACCGCCGAAATCGGCTTCGCCAGCGTGGTCAAGACGGAGAAAAAGGGGCGCCACAATAGACGCGTACATTTGGAGTTGGCGGAACAGGAATAATCGGTAAGACTTAATACGGTTGAACTACTAGCGGATTGACGCTGAGTGGGTTAGTTTACCCCTTGTAAAAGGACATTTAATTAAAAACACCACGACAGATTTTGCGCAGTTAACTCACAAGAAAGGTGAATTGGAGTGTCCCAGTCGGCGCCCGTTCTACTACTAATAGATGCAAATCCGGATGATGTCCGTCTCATAAGAGGCGAACTGGCTAATGCAAAGCATGATGACTACGACATCCAGGTAGCCGAAACACTGGCTAACTCACTGGAACGTATTCGGCTAGGCGGACTAAGCGTCATCCTGATGGACCTGGTGCTTCCTGACACCCAGGGAATCGCTGCATTTCTGCGGGTATATCCCAAGGCAGGTAATGTTCCGATCATCGTCCTGGTAGACCAGAAAGATGAAGACCTTGGACAACTCGCAGTCGAAAAAGGCGCGCTGGACTACCTGGTCAAACAGCAGATAGTGAGCAACCTGCTGGTGAAGTCCCTGCGATACGCTACCGACAGAACCCATACCCTGATAGCGCTTAAAGCCTCGGAAGCCAAGTATCGCGAGTTGTTCCAGAACGTGACGGCCGGCGTATTTCAGACATCCATAGACGGGAAGTTCCTGAGCGCAAACCCGGCGATGGTGAGACTTCTCGGATATGAGTCCGAAGAGGAATTGCTGGGGCTGGACATCGCAAAAGATGTCTACATGTATCCGGACTCCCGTGAAAACTGGGCCAAGACCGTCCAGGAACAAGGTGAAATACGCAATTCCGAGCTGGTCCTGCGAAAGCGGGATGGAACCAAAATCGTGGTACTGGAAAATGCCCGAGCGGTTCGAAGTCAGACTGGCGACATCATGTATTACCAGGGTGCGCTGACAGATATTACCGAAGCCCACGAACAGTCGAAGAAACTGTCGTATGACGCCAGTCATGACGCACTCACCGGACTGGTAAATCGTAGGGAATTTGAAATCCGGGTTGAACGGGTCATTGAAGCCAATAAGGCAAACACCGCCGAGTACGCGGTTTGCTATCTCGACCTGGATAAATTCAAAATCATCAATGACAACTGCGGTCATGTTGCCGGCGACGAATTGCTGCGACAGCTGGGTGCGGTGCTTCAAGCCAGGATTCGCCAGGGCGATACCATTGCCCGACTCGGCGGCGACGAGTTCGGCGTGCTGCTCAATCACTGCCCAATGGAAAATGCGATACAGGTTTCCAAAAACCTGCTGCGCACCATCAAAGAATTCAAGTTTGTCTGGGATCAGCGTTATTTCACCCTGGGGGTGAGCATAGGCCTGGTGCCGGTAGACGAATCGTTCAACAGCGTCTCGGACGTGCTTTCCGCTGCCGATGCCGCCTGTTATACCGCCAAGGACAGAGGGCGTAACCGGCTGCATATCTATGAGCCGGACGACAAGGAACTGGGGCACTACAGGGGTGAAATCCAGTGGGCCGCCAAGGTCAAAAAAGCCCTGCGCAACGATGAATTCACACTGGATGTGCAGCCCATCGTCCCGGTGATGCCGGCAGCCTCAAACCATCTGTACCTGGAAGTCCTTGTCCGCATGATGGACGAAAACGGACGACAGATTCCCCCGGGAGCATTCCTGCCCACGGTTGAACGTTACAACCTGATGGGAAATCTTGATTACTGGGTGATTGAGCATACGCTGAAAGCATTTAGCGAGAACCCCAAACTGCTGGCAAATATTGCTCGGGTATTTATCAATATTTCCCGGGACAGCCTGCAAAACAGTGATTTCCCGAATATCGTGGCCGACTTGTTGCGAGAGGGGCGATTACCTCCCCACAAGTTGTGCTTCGAAATCACCGAAGCCGCAGCAATGTCCAACCTGACAAAGGCCAACCAAACTATCAATGCTATTCGCGAACTGGGCTGCAGATTCGCGCTGGATGATTTTGGCACCGGGGTAAGCTCTTTCGCCTACCTGAAAGCCCTCAACGTGGACTACCTGAAGATTGATGGCGCCCACATTCGAGACCTGGCCGACGACAAGGGGGATTTCGAAATCGTGAAGGCGATAACCCATGTGGGTCACGCACTGGGTCGCGAAGTGATCGCCGAGTCAGTGGAAAGCAAGCGCGTCCTGGAAGCCTTGAAGGAAATTGGTGTCGATTTTGTCCAGGGATACACCATTGCGCCACCCCATAATATCCGTCAGATAGGCTCGCCCCCATCGCCTGAATCCGTGCAATCGGATTAACCGGCCATCCCGGGAAATCAGTAACGCCTCTGTACCCGAGCCTCGTGGTTTCCGCGCCGCAAGACCTTGACCTTGTCCCCGGGTTTGAAGTGAATGGCCTCAGACTGAACCACGGTCAGTAGATTGCCATTGTCCAGCATGACCTCGACCTCCAGTCCGGTTTCTCCGGTGGCGGCCTTCTCGACTGCCTGGCCTGCAACCGCTCCCGCAATGCCTCCTACCGCTGCACCGACTGCCGAACTGGTCGCCTGGCCAGCCACTGCGGTGCCCACGATATAGCCGCCCCAACCTCCTACCCATGTGGCCTCACCTTCTATCTTTACTGTCCGCACGCCGGTGACCTCGCCAAACTGGGTTGTGTAAGGCTTTCTGGCCTGGCTGCGTGAGTAAACATCAGGCGAACTGCTGTGGTGAGCACAGGCGGCAAGCAGCGAACACATCGCCAGGAGAATCAAGAACCGGGTCGGCATAAGAGAGTTTCCCCTTTCATGGAATGAAACACTTGCCTGAATTGGGCTCCCAACAAGGAACCAGGTCAAGCTCCCGACCTCCAAAAAGCCCCTAAACCATGAGCCAGGTCATTCAGGAAAACTCTCATTCCCTATAACAATCATAATGTTAGCTTCTCGATGCGGGGACATGCAGGGGCCATGACCTGGCTTTACCGGTGGTGAAGGGCTTTCTCCGAACTGGCAAAAAACCAGCGATACTTCGGTTTACCCTTGTATACCCGTCAACATTGAGCGTCTAAATTCAAAGACAAGAGAGGGAAGACAACTGCGCAGGATTGTGCCCGCTACTCAATGTGGCCCCGGACTAGCCCGGATTCATGTTAACTGGCACAGCCCGCCCGGGGTTGTCGCCCAAGGTGAAACCTAGCGAGGAAGGCCGTCAATTATGAGCCAATACAAAACCACGGATATCCGGAACATCGCGCTAATCGGTCACGCCGGCGCGGGCAAGACATCGTTAACGGAAGCTCTGCTGCATCGAGCCGGAACGATTCCTGCCCGCGGTGAATTGAGTCGGGGAACGACTGTTTGTGATTATGATCCCCAGGAACGCGCGATGCAGCATTCCATCAACCCGGCCCTGTGCCACTTCAATCACAAAAACCATCGCATTAACATCCTGGACACCCCCGGATACCCGGACCTGCTGGGCCGCTCGATCAGCGTGCTCTCTGCAGTTGAAACCGGCGTACTTGTCATAAACAGCCAGCAAGGCATTGAGCTGGGAACACGACGCATGATGGAAGCCGCCAAGCGCGGCAAGCTCTGCCGGATGATCGTGGTCAACAAGATCGACGAGGGGATAGGAAACATCGACCAGCTGGTGGCCGAAATCCAGGAAATCTTTGGGGCCGAGTGCTTACCGCTGAATCTGCCCACAGAAGGTGGCGCCGCAGTCGAAGATTGCTACTTCAATGATAGTGGCCAACCTACCGTAGTGAGCTCAGTCGAAGAAGCTCATCAGCAAGTGATCGACCAGGTCGTGGAAGTCGATGAATCGCTGATGGAAGACTACCTGGAAAGTGGCAAAGAGCCTTCTCCGGGCAAGCTGCATGACGCCTTTGAAAAAGCACTCAGAGAAGGACACCTGATTCCAATTTGTTTCACCTCCGCCGAGACAGGCGTGGGTATTACCAAACTGCTGGAAATATTTTCCCAATTAGCCCCCAATCCCCTGGAAGGCAATCCTCCAGCCTTTGTTAAAGGCGAAGGCAGCGATGCCAAGCCGGTAGAGTTGTCGACTGACCCGAATGCCCACGCCATTGCGCGAGTGTTCAAGATTGCGATTGATCCTTACCTGGGCAAGCTGGGCATCTTCCGAATTCACCAGGGCACAATAAAGTCAGGTGGGCAGTTATTTGTCGGGGACCATCGCAAGCCAATCAAGGTGGCCCATCTTTACAATGTGCAGGGCAAGGACATGGTGGAAGTTCCCCATGGCATTCCTGGCGACATCTGCGCTATTAGCAAGATTGACGAGTTGTTCTACGATGCTGTCTTACACGATTCCCATGACGAGGATAACTACCACCTCAAGTCAATCAAACTTACCCCGCCGATGCTGGGCCTGGCATTGCTGCCTAAAAATCGAGGCGACGAACAAAAACTGTCCGATGCCCTGCACAAGCTGATCGCGGAAGATCCTTCCCTGAGACTGGAGCACGATGCTTCGGCTAACGAGACTGTGATGTTCGGCATGGGTGACCTGCACCTGAGAATCGTGCTGGAAAGGATGAAAGACCAGATGAACGTAGAGGTGGAGACAAGCCCGCCGACCGTTCCTTATCGGGAAACCATCACTCGCAAGGCCGACGGTCACCACCGTCACAAGAAACAAACCGGCGGCGCGGGCCAGTTCGGCGAGGTATACCTGTCTGTCGAACCCCTTGAACGGGGAGAAGGATTCGAATTCCAGAACAAGGTGGTGGGCGGCACGATTCCCGGGCAGTTCATTCCAGCGGTGGAGAAAGGCGTCCGCAGTGCTATCGATGGCGGCGCCATTGCAGGCTTCCCGTTGCAGGACATCCGGGTCACGGTCCACGAGGGTAAACACCACCCGGTGGATTCCAAGGAAATTGCATTTGTGGCCGCCGGTCGCAAAGCCTTCCTGGACGCGGTTAGCAAAGCCGGGGCGATCATCCTGGAACCCATCGTCAACCTGCACATAAACGTGCCGGCTGACAGCATAGGGGGCGTAACCGGCGACCTTTCAAGTATGCGCGGAAGGATTTCTGATCAACGCATGTTGTCAGGCAACCAGGTCGTCGTGGAAGGCCAGGCGCCCCTGGCGGAGATGGAAGGCTACTACGCCAAGTTGAAATCCCACAGCGCGGGCGAAGGCTCCTACACCATGGAGTTCAGCCACTACGAGCAGGCTCCACCGCCTGTGCAAAAAGCCCTGGCAGCGAACTTCATAAGCGGCGGAGACGACGACTAGGCTGCTGCCAATACATGCCCCGGCCTTCACTGGCCGGGGCACTATTTGCCCTGACAGCGCGTCGGCATCCGGTTCCCCAGGCCTATCCGCTCACAGCCATTGCCTCAGCCGTTCAAGCACCCTAGCATCGGGGTAACCAATTCAGACCAGGTAAGCATGCTATGTCCGGCTCAACATCTTCCGACTTCAGCCCTTGCGGCGTCCTGACACTAACCACCGACGTGGGCCACAAGGGACCCTTCATCGGCACCATGAAGGGCCAAATCCTCCGTCGACTGCCCCAGGCCAACATCGTGGATCTCACCCACGAGTGCCTGGTGCACTGGCCAGCCGAGGCGGGATTCTGGATCTCCCGGGCCTACCCCTACTTCCCCACCGGAACCGTGCATGTCGCGGTGGTTGACCCCGGAGTTGGAAGCTCCCGGGAGTTGATACTGGTATTGCGTGATGGCCACGCATTCCTTGGCCCGGACAACGGCCTGCTGGAACCCTTGTGCAACGACCAGGCGCCATGGAAAGCATGGCGAATCAACGAGCAAAGCGTGGCCCACGTGGGGCTGGACCATGTCAGCGCAACCTTTCACGGGCGGGACATCTTCGCTCCGCTGGCGGCGGAAATTGCCGCTGGCCGATTGTTACCCAGGGATGTAGGCAAACCCACCCGGGACCTGGTGCCATCTATTCTCGAAGCACCGGAAAAAATTGGCGCGTCGGTTCACGGGGTGGTGGTAACCGTTGATCATTTCGGCAACCTGATCAGCAATATAGACCAGTCACTGCTGGCGTCTTTTTCCAATCCCGTGGTACGCAGTGCAGGGCACGAGTTCCCCATGCTAAAAACCTACGGGCAGGTGACGCCGGGGGAATACCTGGCGCTGGTGAACTCTTTCGGAGTCATTGAAATCGCCTGCGCAGAGCGCAGTGCCGCAGACGGCCTGGGACTGGAACGCGGCGCCCCGGTAGTGATCTCCGAGGCGGGCTAGCAACACTCAGGGAGCAGGCAATCCCACCGGGCAACTAACGCCGGTACCCCCCAACCCGCAGTACCCGGCAGGGTTCTTGGCCAGGTATTGCTGGTGATAGTCCTCTGCGTAGTACATCACCGGCGCCGATAACACCTCGGTGGTCACGGACTGGTAGCCGGCTTTCTTCAGGACCTGGTCATAGGCTTGCCGCGAGGCTAATGCCTCGGCCTGCTGGTCTTCACCAAAAGTGTAAATACCCGAGCGATACTGGGTGCCCACATCGTTGCCCTGGCGCATGCCCTGGGTGGGGTTGTGAGACTCCCAGAACAGTTTAAGAAGCCCCTGGTAGCTGATCAGCGCCGGATCGAAAATCACTTGCACCACCTCGTTGTGGCCGGTGCCTCCGGTGCAGACCTCCTGGTAGCTGGGATTAGGCGTATACCCGCCAGCGTAGCCCACCGAAGTGCTGTAGACCCCGTCAGCCTCCCAGAAACGGCGCTCAGCACCCCAAAAACACCCCATTCCGAACATTGCCTGCTGGAATCCTGTGGGGAACGGTCCCTTCAAGCTGTGTCCGTTCACAAAATGGCTTTCAGGCACGCTAACCGCCTGGGCTCGTCCAGGCAGGGCAGCCTCGGGTTTCGGCATGGTTGTCTTGTCAAATTGGCCAGGCATATTGATGTAATCCTCTAGATCCAGGAGTCGAAACCGACTTTACACTACAGTGTTGCGATCAACGGGCAGAAACTCAAGCCCCACTATTGATTCAATGTCTGGTTATAATCAGTGCTCCTGCATACGCCAACTCAAACATAAGGAGCGCCCCCGTGCATACCGGAGACGTTCAGAAAAACTGGTCCTCACGCATGGTATTCCTGATGGCAGCCGTCGGTGCTGCTGTCGGCCTGGGGAATATCTGGAAATTCCCCTACACCGCCGGTGTCAGCGGTGGTGGAGCCTTTGTCCTGGTCTACATCGGTGCCGTACTGACCATCGCGATTCCCATCGTCATGGCCGAGTTACTCATCGGGCGGCGAACCCGTCGCAGCCCGGTTGAGGCGTTCAAAAAACTCGCCACCGATGCCGGAGCTAGCCGTGGCTGGCAGATCACCGCCTGGCTGAACGTAGGCGCCGCCTTCCTGATCCTGAGTTTCTACAGCGTGATTGCGGGCTGGGCGATGGCCTATATTCCCAAGCTCGCCACGGGGATGTTCTCCGGTGCTGATGCCAACCTGACCAGCGGCCAGTTCGCAGAACTGCTGGCCTCCCCGTGGACCCTGATTCTTTGGCACAGTGCATTCATGGGACTCAGCGTGGCCATCGTGGCCCGCGGGGTGCAAAACGGCATCGAATCAGCGGTGAAGTTCCTGATGCCAGCCCTGTTTATCATGCTGCTGCTGATGGTGCTTTATGCCGCCGTCGCCGGTGACATGGCAGGCGCCATCAAATTCTTATTCGCGGTGGACTTCAGCAAGGTCACCTCGGAAGTGGTGCTCTCGGCCGTGGGCCAGGCATTCTTCTCGGTCAGCGTTTCCATGGGCATCCTGGTTGCCTATGGCGCCTACCTGCCGGAAACGGTCAACATCCCCAAGGCGGCCGTCATTATCGCGTTCGCCGATACCCTGGTGGCAATACTGGCCGGGCTGGCCATTTTCCCGCTGGTATTCGGAAACGGCCTGGACCCGGCTGAAGGCCCCGGGCTGATTTTTGTCACCCTGCCCATCGCCTTCGGCAATATGCCCATGGGTTCGTTGTTCGGCTCAGTCTTCTTCCTGCTGCTGGTGTTTGCTGCGCTCACCTCCTCCATCGCCCTGATGGAACCGGTGGTGGCCTGGGCCCAGGAAAGCCGCCAGGTCAAACGCAGTGTCACCGCCACCGTGATCGGTTTTGCAGCATGGGGAGCCGGCCTGGCAACAGTCTTTTCCTTCAACGTAATGTCGGACTTTCACCCCCTGCCCTTCGCACCCCTGGAAGGGAAGACCATGTTCGACCTGCTGGACTTCACGACCACCAACCTGATGCTACCGGTGGGCGGCATATTGATCGCGATATTCGCCGGGTGGATCCTGTCCTCTGAAAGCACCAGGGAAGAATTGGGCCTGCCAGACGGCATGATGTTCAAGGCATGGCAGCTTTTGCTGCGCATCGTTGCACCCCTGGCCCTGGCCAAGGTTCTGTGGGACGGGCTGGGTATCAGCTAGGAAGCACCTAGCTGACCGCCCAGTGACACAGCTGGGCGGTGAGTATCGCCAGGTAGTTGCCCAGCGCATAACCGATCAGTGCCATGAGAATCGCCACGGGCACCAGGGACTGGCGATGGTAGGCTGCCACCACCGGCGCTGACGCTGCACCGCCCACATTGGCCGCCGAGGCAATCGCCGCACTGTGTACATCCACTTTGAAAATCCATGCCCCGGCCAGGCAGAAAGCCCCGTGAATAAAAATCCAGATGTAGGCGCCCATGACAAAGGCCGGCGCCTGGGCAAGGCCTGAGAGGCTGGCCCGGGCTCCCATGCCCGCCACGAACACATAAACGATGGCCGTTGCCAGGGACTGGGAGCCAGGCAGTTTGCTGGCACGGGTCGTCGAAAGCAGCAGGGCGAAGGTGGTAATCAGGATCACCCGCCAGGTGGACGTACTCAGCACCGGCTCGACCTCGGGCAACATCGGAGCCAAAGAACTGGCAACCCAGGTAACCCCCAAACCGAGCACACCCAGGTACAGGTATTCACGCATGGCCACCGGTCGTTCTTCCACGTGAAGCTCCGCCGCGTTGCGCTCCATGTTCTCCAGCCGATCGGCCGGCACCCTGGCCCATGCATTGAATTTCTCGGCAAACGCCTTGGATCCCAGCAGGATCGGCAGCCAGACCACATACACCAGGTTATCCGCAAGGATGGCCAGCCCCAGTTGGGAGGGCGGCGTTTCCAGGGCAGCGGCCACCGCCCCCATGTTTCCGGTTCCGCCAATCCAGCTTCCGGCCAGGGCGCCAAAACCCTTCCAGGCGTCCTCCGCCAGCCAGCCGTGCACTATCACGTAGGAGACCACACCGCCGACCACCACGCCGATGCTGCCCATGAGCATCACCAGCACGCCCCCGCCCATAACCTTCACCGCGGCGGGCACATTGACCGTCAGCAGCATTAATACAATAAACACCGGCAGCGCCAACTCACTGAGCTGGGAATAGACCGGGGAGGCGCCTGGCAACACTCCCAGGTTGTTCAGGATCATCGGGGTGGCATAAATCCACAGCAGCGGCGGAAAAAAGTTGAATATGCGCCACTTTGTGACCTGTTCAACACGAAAAAACAGGGCGGCAATTCCCACTAAAACACTTAAAACACCGATATCCGATTCAATCATTCGTCTCTCTGCACAGTCTAAATCTGGCCACCATTGTTGTCAGCAAGACCGCCTCGAGGCAAGCCGGCGCCCCTGGCCAGCCAATCCGGGGCACGCCAGGCAGGCGAATTCCCGGGCATCAAGACCTCTCTTGATCTGCCCTGGAACCCTCTCGGAGCACCAGTCTGGGGCTCCCACTGGTGGTATGATTGGCATTGAGCGCCAGCTCATACAGGAGAAGGATATGGCGAAGAAGCGGGCCGTTGAGCATTACAGAAAACACGAAATCGTGGCGGAAGTGGAACCGGCAAAAGGCAAATGGTCGTACACGCTCTCAGTAGTCAGTCACGACGGTGATAATTCCACCGTCATTGCCAAGGAAACGCTGGACGGATTCGACTCTGACCTGGCAGGCCTGCACGCCGCCAAAGAGCGGGGACGGGAACTGGTCGATAGCAACCGCGAATAAGCACGTAGTCATTGGCAAACCCAATCAGCGCCCGGAACTCGATGCCGGGACGGATTTTTTTTAGAACAGGCCAGTGACACGAGCCGGTCTAGCGAGAATAAGAGTATGGACGCAACCGTCACCCCCGAAGGCAGTCTTGAAGTTTTATCCCAACAGGAAGTTCAGCGACTGCGCGACCTGGGCGAAGGTGGCATGCACGACCTGTTTCGTCGCTGCTGCCTGGCCGCACTGAACTCCGGCAGTGAAGTCGATGACGCCAAGCAGGTATTCGACCAGTACAGGTCTTTTGACATCGAACTTATTCAGCAAGACCGCGGGATTCGCCTGAAGGTCACCAACGCCCCGGAAGCGGCGTTCGTGGACGGCAAGATGATCCGCGGCTTACGCGAACACCTGTTTTCCGTGTTGCGCGACGTGGTGTATATGCGGACCACCCTGGCAGGCTCAGGCGCCTTTGACCTGGCCAGTTCCGCCGGCATCACCAACAGCGTCTTTCACGCCCTGCGTCATGCACGAATCCTGCGTAGCAACGGAGACCCCAACATCGTGGTTTGCTGGGGTGGCCATGCCATCGGTCGCGAAGAGTACGACTACACCAAGCATGTGGGCTACGAACTGGGATTGCGCGGCATGAACATTTGCACCGGTTGCGGACCCGGAGCGATGAAAGGCCCTATGAAAGGCGCCACCATCGCCCACGCAAAGCAGCGCATATCCAATGGTCGTTACCTGGGCGTGACCGAGCCCGGCATCATTGCCGCGGAGCCACCCAACGCCATCGTGAATGAACTGGTGATCCTCCCGGACATCGAGAAACGCCTTGAGGCCTTCGTCAGACTCGGCCACAGTTTCATCGTTTTCCCTGGCGGCGTGGGTACCGCAGAGGAAATTCTCTATCTGCTTGGAATCCTGCTGCACCCGGATAACGCTGACCTGCCCTTCCCGCTGATTTTCAGCGGACCTGCAAGCGCAGCTGGTTATTTCCAGCAAATAGACCAGTTCCTGAAGAACATGCTTGGCGAGCAAATCAGCAAGCGCTACGAAATCGTGATTGACGATGCCGCCCGTACTGCCAGGCTGGCCAGCGAAGGCGCGCAGGCAGTAAAGAATTATCGTGAAAAACGCAGTGATGCATTCTTTTTCAACTGGATGCTGAACGTGGACCAGGACTTCCAGCAACCTTTCGAGGTCACTCACCAATCCATGCGCGAGCTCTCCCTGCACCAGGACCAGCCACCACATGTTCTGGCCTCCAACCTGCGCAAGGCGTTCTCAGGTATCGTGACCGGAAATGTTAAAGAACACGGAATTGGAATGGTTGAGGAGCACGGGCCATTTGAAATCGTCGGCACACCGGAAGTGGCCGATATGCTTTCGGGACTGCTCAAGGCCTTCGTGGCGCAAAAACGCATGCGCCTGCCTACCACAGAATACAAACCCTGCTTCTCCGTGGTGAGCCGATAGCTCAGGATCCCACGACGGGTAGATGAACAATACCAGGTGCAGCCGCGGCGAAAGGGATCGCCAATGGTTGTCCGGAGCATTTCAACGGAGACAATGCTCATGGGACAGAAGATCGACCGGGAAAACCTGACTGACGAGGACTACCGCCTTTTTTCAGAAAGGCTGCAGCACTGTCTGCAAGCCATGGAAACCTTGCTGCAGAAAAAGGATTTCGGGCAAGGCGAATGTTCCCTGGGCGCCGAACTGGAAGTCACCATCATTGATGCCAATGGCCGACCTCTACCGGTGAGCCACGAGGCCCTTGGCCCGGAACTGGACCATAGAATTCAGCCAGAAGTCACCCGGTTCAGCCTGGAGTTCAACCTGGACCCGGTGGCAGCCAGGGGCGCCCCGTTTGCCAATATCCAGCAACAATTGACCAGTGGCATCTCACTTATGGACCAGGCGACGGCGCCTCACGGCGGTTCAGTTGCCGCGATAGGCATTCTTCCCACCCTGCGTCGCGAGGACCTGGGTGACGAGGCCATCACCAACCTGCCCCGCTATAACCTGCTGGCCAAAACCCTGCGCAGAAAGCGACAGGCGTCATTCCAGATAAATATCAACGGCGAGGAACAGCTGCTCGCGACCTCAAACACCGTGGTGCTCGAAGGCAGCAACACCTCGCTGCAACTGCACCTGCGCGTGGCACCGGATAAATTCGCTGCCACGTTTAACGCCGCCCAGATGGTTACGCCCCTGGCCCTGGCGATCTCCGGGAACTCTCCGTACTTCCTCGGTTGCCGTCTCTGGGATGAAACCCGAATCGCATTATTCAAGCAGTCGGTAGACAGCCGAAGTACCGCCCCGGTTGCCTGGCGTCGCGCAGCGAGAGTGCCATTCGGTTACGGCTGGATGCGCAATAGCCCGCTGGAACAGTTTGCCGAGTCGGTGATGCTATTCGAACCCATACTGCCAATCTGCTCTGGCGTGGACCCACGAGATGAGGTCGCTGCCGGGCGAGTGCCGGCACTGTCCGAACTTGCCATGCACCAAAGCACCATCTGGCAATGGAACCGGGCCATCTTCGATCCGGCCCTGGGGGGGCACTTTCGACTGGAACTGCGCGCCCTGCCCTCGGGACCGACGCCGCTGGATATGACCGCCAACTCCGCTTTCCTGCTCGGCGCCACCATCGGCTGGGCCAACCGGATGCAATCCATACTGCCAGGCATGCCGTTCCAGTACGCCGAATACAATTTCTACCGCGCCGCCCAGGCAGGACTGGACGCCCAGCTGCTGTGGCCAACCCGGAAACCGGTCTCCCCCAGGGAGCGTCCGGTAACAGAATTGATCCTGGAAAACCTGCCCATCGCCCAGGAAGGGCTGGACATGATAGGGGTGGATTCATCGGAAAGCCGGCGAATGCTGGATATCATCCGGCAACGTTGCGAGCGCGGCATCAACGGGGCCCGCTGGCAGAGCGCCAGGGTGCGTCAACTGGAAACCGACGCCTCCCGGGACGAGGCGCTACTGGGCATGCTGCGGGAATACCAGCAACTGACACAGGAAGGAAAACCCCTGCACTTGTGGCCAGTAGACCAGGCTTGAGCTGACAAAAAAAAGCCCGGGAATCCCGGGCTTTTCATACTCAGATCCTGGTTAACCATCCGTGGCGATCTTCCGCCAACCCGCCCTGCACGTCCGTCAGGGCCTTGCGCAATTTCATCGCGTTGGGACCAACCTCGCCATTACCCATCTTGTAGGTCTTGCCTCGGCAAACCAGCTCACCTACCGGCGACAGCACAGCCGCGGTGCCAGACAAGGCAGCCTCGCTGGAGGCGGAGCGCTCAAGCAACTCATCAACGGTAAAGGCGCGCTCTTCGACCTGGTAACCCATGTCCCGGGCCAGGGTCAGCAGACTGTCACGGGTCACCCCATGCAGGAAGGACGGATCAAGGGCCTTGGTCAGGATTCGATTGTCATCGATCAACAGGAAATTGGCCGCGCCGGTTTCCTGCACATCCCCATCCGGGCAGAACAACACCTGGTCCACGCCATGTTCCTTACGCGCCTCCATGGTGATCCGCAGGGCTGCAGCATAATTACCACCGGTCTTCACACGACCCATCTGGGTGGTGGTGCGCATGGTCTTGTCGGCAACCAGCAATCGCAGCGGACGCAGGCCGCCGGCAAAGTAATCACCTACCGGCGACACCAGCACAAACAGGCAGGCGTTGGCGCTGGGCAGTGCCGCCGCACCGATGTCCGGCGAGGTGCCCATCAGGCAGGGACGGATATACAGCGATTCGGGCAGGTTCGGAATTTCATCACGCACCGCTTCCACTACTTTGAAAATAGCTTTGCGAACCAACTCTACCCCGGGAAAGGGCAGGCACATCGCTTCAGCACTCTGGCGCATACGTTCAAGGTGACGCTCCAGGCGGAACACACGCACCTCGCCATCCGCCCAGCGGTAGGCCTTCAAACCTTCAAAAATTGTGCTGGAATAATGCAGTACATGAGCCGCGGGATGCAGCGACAATGGTTGGACCGGCTGTAAATCAATCTCGCTCCATTGACCATTGCTGCAATTGGCAATCGCCATCTGCTTGCAAAACACCGTGCCGAACTTTGCCGCAGGTTTTTTATCCGCCGTCATGCTGACTCCAACTCATAAGGTCGATGGTTTTTCGGCGGACCAGCCCCCGAACAATCCCGAACTATGAACCAAAAACCGTCACTTTTGAAGAGCATAGCCGGCTCAGGCCAGGTCCCTGAACCTGCCCTCGGCCCGCAATCCCATGTAGCTAATAGGCTTTTCGTCCGGGAGGCCAAAACACAGTAAATTTCACGACCCCGAACCCGCCCGTTGAGGCTGGGCAATTGGGATTGGAATGCGAAAAAGCAGCATCGTGCACCACCGCCCAAATCCATATCGAAGCACCCTGGGAAATTGCCCAGGCCGTGGCCTTAATACTCGAGAATGATTTGTTCAGTGGCTGCTGCATCCAGGCAGCTAGCGGTCTGCGGCTGCAACCACGCCCCGACCTGGGGGCTAGAGGGCCAGCATCACCCTGATCTTGCCCTCAAGATCTTCACCGTCCGACCCCCGGTACTGAATCACCAGGTCATTCAGGCCATTGCCATCCACGTCCAGTGGCTGAATTCTGTCACCGTTTCGTGGCAGCAAGGTGGTCACCCGATGACTGGCGCCACCAAACAAGTCCTCACTACCGTCACCCAGGGTGATTTTCAATTCCTCGCGGCTTTGCTGAACCAGCAAGTCTTTTACCCCGTCCCCGTCAAAATCCGCCGCCAGGATTGCCGGCACATCGGTCTGACCTTTTTTCAGGTCTATACGCAATTTTGACGAGGCGCTGAAATTGGGTTTACCCGTATAGAAACCCTGGTCGTCAGAACGATAAAACCCCAGGTCCATGGTCATGGTTCCGGAAAACAGGGCTTTAATGACCCTGCCCAGGCCCAGGCGAACCGAGGGGACCACCAGGTCCTTGCGACCGTCACCGTCCAGGTCTTCTACCAGCAAATCAAACTGCATACCCTCGGATACCAGTGTGCTGTCGGGTTCCCGGGAGTAACTCACCCAGCCCTCGTTATTGCGCCCGAGATGAATCGCAAAATCACTGCTCTTGTCGAACACGCCGCGACTGTGGGTTGCCGTGGTCAGCAGGTCCGCCACGCCATCACCGTTGAGATCAGCAATTCGGTCTATCCGCCGTATGCTCAGATTACTCTGGTCGATATCGCCACGGTCGTTATCCCATTCACGCAACTGAGCCCGGGACGGTAAGTCCAGTTCCAGCGGAAGCACCACGGCCTCGGCGTCAAATCCACCCGCAGCATTACCTGGAAAAACCCGCAGGCTGCGATCCTCCACCATCAGCACGTCATCATGCCCATCGAAGTTGGCATCGGCTACCAGGGTTCTTGGTGATCGGTAACGTACCGAGTTCTCGCTCAGATTCATTTCTGGCTCCGCAGACAACGCCAGGGGCGAAGAGAAATCACCGTTGGCGGCCTGGATGGAAACCTGTAAACCGCTGAAGTCTGCGACGAGAATATCGTCCAGCTCATCACCGTTTAGATCCTGCATGAAATCGCTACTCACGATTGAGGAACTTCGGGGCAGGCGAAACAGGCTGGATACCATCTGGGCCCTGCGCAGGGTTCCCGATGAGAAATCCAGGCAGACCACACCCTTTGGATCCAGGAAGCACAGGGCTTCACCGCCGGGCACCCGGGCAACATCCATAAACAGCAGTTCTGAACCCAACTCCAGGGAAAGCTGGAGACTGGCCTCGGCCCCGTGCTGGAGACCGTAAATTCTCAGTTGTTGTTCGCCCTGCGCATCGGTTCCGACCACCAGCAAATGAGGCTTGCCATCCAGCGTTGCAACCCGGGCGGGTTCACCCAGGCGCAAACCGGTATCGATCAGTACTTGTTCAAAATTCAGCGCCTGGGCCGGGGCTGCGAACAGTACCAGCAGGGCGAGTAAAATCCCTCTCATAATCAAGGCCTCCTGCCTTGTTAGTAGATACGGAAGCCTCCATGGCGCTTCCGACTGCGGCTGTCAAACCACAGCATTCCCAGGGCGATCCCGGCCAACAGGGAAAATCCAATCCCCAGCGCCGCCCACCGCCAGGGCATTTTCCATTCGCCGATTCCCAACTGCTGTCGGTAGTCGACGTTCTCCTGTTCCAGTTGCTCAAGCCGTGCGGCTCGGGCACTGGCCTCGACCTGGCTTTGTTCAAGCTTCTGCCCGGTGGCTTGCAACTGCTCCTGGACACTGGCCAATTCGAGCTTGTCCGGTCCCACGCTGTCCTGGAGGGCTGTAAATTCTGCCTGCAACTCCAACAACTGGGCACGGGCAGGCTTTTCGGTAATCAGGTAGGCGGTCTTGGCCCAGCCTTCCTTGCCATCAGCCGTCTTCACCAGGGAATAAAACCCCGCCCTGTCCACCAACTCCAGGCGATCTCCGCTACCCAGGTTGGCCACTACGGCCGAGGTATCTGTGGGCTCCGCCTGGAGGCGTAATCTAAGCTCATCCGTGACAAACACCGTTTCTGCCCTGAGCCCCGGCGTTACCACCAGCAACATGGCCAGACCTGTTAGAAAACCTCTTACTGTCACCAGACTGCTCTCCCGAATTAACCTTCATTAGCGATCATCGCCGCTAGAAATACAACAACATCGTTACCTGGACGGGATAATCCCGCTTGCCGGGACCTGTTCGGCAAGATCCTGGTATATGAACCGTAACGCGGCTTTCAACATAGTGTCCCTGGGAAACCGGTTATTGGTCACAATCGTATTCGCCAGGACCGGGTGCGTCTCACGCATCGGGATGGCCGCCGCCCAGTGATTGGTATTCATGGTAGCCAGGATAGTCGAACCGGGAATCACCTGGTCATAGAACAGCAACTGGCCATCGTTTCTCGGGTCAATCTGGGCCAGAGCCCGATATCCACGCATTGAATTCAAACCCACATCATCCTGGTTAACAAATGCCGTAAGAGAGTAATAAGGAACATCATCCGGCAGCGGATTATTGGCCAGCCAGGTCATGCGATAACGCCGCGTCAGATGATCCATCGCCAATCCGTCTCCAGCATCGCAGGTCAGCAGGTCCACATTGGCCAACCACTCGCGATAGTCCTCGTAGGCATCGTCCGCCCTGGGTGAACCGTTTATCGCACCGGTTACGCTCAACACCGCACTGACCCGCTGGGCCAACTCGGGGAAGGACACCAGGAACTGCAAAATATCCACCACCCCCTTGGAATGCCCTACCAATACAAGTCGCTGCCCGGGAGCCAGTTCCAGCGCAGCAATGTAATTAGCGATCAATCTCGCATTGGCGTCGGCCCCGGAGCGGCCGCTGATTGGCAGGTATTCTTTTTCTACCCCTATGGATGCCAGCGCCTCATCACTGGTCTCGAAAGGCGTTGCGATTGATTCCACGCAGTCGCTGAACAGACCGGGCACAACCACGACCTTAAACGCCAGGTCAGCGACCATCTCAGGTGCAAGCCCCGTACCGGCCGGCTCATCCACCAGTTTGTGCAAAAAATCCTCACAATTATCTTCCGAGAACTCCGGATCAGTCTCCAGGTCCGCGCAAAACAACTCCCTGTAACTGCCTCGGCCATCGATAACCGAGGGCGTCCCGGGCACGGTGAGCACCTGCATGGGAACGTCCAGCTCATACGGCAGCAGGCTTGAAGGTTGCCCGGCGCATCCAGCAAGGACCATCAGTAATATAGCGACAACAATCTTTCCCACTCGGTATCCCACGCTTGAATAAATAGCTTCCCCAGTGCAAATTCTAACTGTAGCGTCAGATATTAGCTAAACAGCGGCCTTGCATAATGAATGACCTCTATAAATCCGAAGCCCCCCGCAAAAGTCAGCGCGGACAGGCATCCCTGCTTAACAGACGAGATTTTCTTGGCCTCGGTGCTGCGGCGACCCTTAGCCTGTTTGGCCAGCGACTGGCCTACGCAGAGCCGGGTAAGCCGATACCGGAATCTCCCGGTTACGGGCCCCTGGCACGGGTCAAAGACCTGACCACCGGGCTGCCGCTTATCGACCTGCCCGAGGGCTTCAGCTACCGCAGTTTCGGTTGGAGCAATGACCCCATGGCCAACGGCAACCCGACCCCTGCGCGGCATGACGGCATGGCGGTCGTGCTGGAACAGGATGGAATTCTAACCCTGCTGCGTAACCACGAAATCTGGAACGAGACAGGCAGTTTCGCGCCTCGTGAACTCACTTACGACTCCAGGGCCGGCGGCGGCGTCACCCGCATCCGTTTTGATTCAAAAAGCGGCGAATGGCTGGACTGCGTTCCCGCCCTGGGCGGGACCATGACCAATTGCGCCGGCGGACCCACTCCCTGGGGCAGCTGGCTGAGCTGCGAGGAAGACCTGTCCTCACGGGGCTATGGCTCCAGGCTCAAACGCGATCACGGGTATGTATTTGAAGTCGATGCCCTGGGAGACACCCAGCCTGACCCCATCAAGGATATGGGCCGCTTCCTGCACGAGGCCTGCGCTGTGGACCCGGAAAGCGGCTTCGTTTACATGACCGAGGACAACGACACCTCGGGGTTTTATCGGTTCCTTCCAAACACCCCTGGCAAACTCAAGGAAGGCGGACGACTGCAGATGCTCAAGGCCAGGGACAACGGTCGCCTGCGTACCGAGTCCTTGCCACCAGGCAGCCGTTACGACGCCCAGTGGGTAGACATCCGCAAACCCGACACCGCCCACCAGCGCAGAACCCACAACAGCATGGGTGTATTCATGCAAGGCTATAACGACGGCGGCGCCATCTTTCGGCGAGGCGAGGGATGCATTTTCGCCAATGGGAAAGTTATTTTTGCCTGCACCACCGGCGGCGCATCCGGCCTGGGCCAGATATGGGCCTACGATACAAAAGAAGAATCCCTGGAACTGATCCTGGAATCCCCAGGCATGGAACAGCTCAATCATCCGGATAACCTGGCCGCCAGTCCCCGAGGCGGGCTACTGATGTGCGAGGACGGAGGCCGCAACGAACAACAACTGGTGGCCATGACGGAAGGCGGCGAGCTTTTCACTTTCGCACGCAACCAGGTTGTCCTGGATAGCCAGGTCAATGGCATCAAGGGCGACTTCCGCGCCTCCGAATGGTGCGGCGCCACGTTCCATGGTGATTGGCTATTTGTGAACATCCAGGTTCCCGGCATCACCCTGGCCATCACCGGCCCCTGGAAAGATGGCCTGATCTGATCCTCCGAATGTTTGTTTCGTGAGTACCCTGAAGCGTATGCTGGGGTCGTCGATCAAACATTGTGCGAGGGACCATGCGACTAAAAAGAGCCGTACTGTGGGCATCTGTGTGTCTGCTATTCACTTCCAGCCTGGCTGCAGCAGACTCTATTCCCGAAGCTCCTCCTCGCAACCGCGGTGACGGCCCCCACGATCGCCTCATACTCCGTGGCATCACCCTGATCAACAGCACTGGCGCCCCTGCGCAGGGACCGATGGACATCGTGATCGAGGGAAACCGAATATCCCAGATCGTCAGCGTCGGAAACCCGGGAGTTCCGATTGACCCGGCCTCCAGGCCTGCGGCACGACCGGGCGATGTGGAAATGGACCTGGCGGGCATGTACGTACTGCCGGGTTTTGTAGACATGCACGGTCACCTTGGAGGCCGTGAGCAAGGCACTCCCGCGGAGTACGTTCTTAAACTCTGGATGGCCCACGGGATTACCACAGTAAGAGAACCCGGTAGCGGCAATGGCCTGGAGTGGGTGCTCGACCACAAGAAAAAGAGCGAACAAAACCGCATCACTGCTCCCAGGATCAAGGCGTACGCTTTCTTCGGCCAGGGAGCGGACAAGCCCATCAGTACACCCGACCAGGCCCGTAAATGGGTGGCAGAGGTTGCCCGCAAGGGTGCCGACGGCATCAAGTTTTTCGGCGCCCGTCCCGACATTCTCAAGGCGGCACTGGAAGAGGCCCAAAAACGAGGTTTGCGTACCGCCATGCATCACGCACAACTCGAGGTTGGACGGGCCAACGTGCTGGACACCGCACAATGGGGACTGACCAGCATGGAGCACTGGTACGGACTTCCCGAAGCACTGTTTGAAGATCGTACCGTCCAGGACTACCCGCCCGACTACAACTACAACGATGAACAGCACCGCTTTGCCGAGGCAGGTCGACTCTGGGCCCAGGCAGCCGAGCCCGGATCGAAACGCTGGCAACAGGTGCGAGATCAATTGATCGGCCTGGACTTCACCATTGATCCGACCCTGACCATCTACGAGGCCAGCCGCGACCTGATGAGCGCTCGACGAGCGGAGTGGCACGACGACTACACCCTGCCCTCGCTTTGGGACTTTTACAGCCCCAGCAGGAACGCACATGGATCCTACTGGTTCGACTGGAGCACAGCAGATGAAATCGCGTGGAAGAACAACTACCGCAAGTGGATGTTGTTCCTGAACGACTACAAGAACCATGGGGGACGCGTTACCACCGGCTCCGACTCCGGCTACATCTACAAACTCTACGGATTTGGCTACATCGAGGAACTTGAGCTGCTTCAGGAAGCCGGCTTCCATCCCCTGGAGGTAATCCGCGCTGCCACATTAAGCGGCGCCGAGGCTCTGGGTATGGAGCGGGATATCGGTTCGGTGGAAGTCGGAAAACTCGCCGACCTGGTGGTTGTCGAGGAAAACCCCCTGCGGAACTTCAAGGTGCTTTTTGGCACCGGAGCGCTGCGGGTAGACGAAAACAACACGCCCGTCCGGGTGGGCGGCGTTCGCTACACGATTAAAGACGGAATCGTGTTTGATTCCAGAGAATTACTGGCCGATGTGAGGGCCCTGGTACTGACTGCCAGGCAGAGCGCCGGAACAGGAATCCCGGTCCAACCTGGGCTGAAAAGTAACAAAACACCGTAATTTATTGATAAATATAGGGGTAAGCCACGAAAATGTGACCTGATCGCTGTTTATACAGGGGCCAGTTAATGGTAAAAATACAGCTGATTATGGAAAACCTGCTCAGGCTCGGGATAGTTGACCCAAAGGAGTGGGGGTTAAACATGATACTGGCGATTTCTCAGGACGAAATATCAGGTCGAAGGGCGGATAGAAATAATGACAGCTGAATCCTCAAAAGAACGCGCACTCGCGATGCTCAATAGCGCATTGGATGAGTGGGAGGACAAGGTTGCCGCGTTGCAGGCAACACTGGTTCAGCGCGACCAGGAAATTGCTGACCTGAAGACCCAGTCCACCGCCACGACAAAAGAATCCAAGGCAAAGCTTCTGAAGCCCAGCGAAGACCAGATCGCCAAGCTAAGTGAAAAAATCAAGGCGCGAAAGAAAAAGCAGGAAGACCTGGAGAAGGCGCTCAAGGAAAAAGAGAGCGAACTCACCGCCCTGGCCGATAAATTAGCCAGCACGGAGTCCCTGCAACAAGAACTTAGCGAATGGCAGGACCGCTACGGCGAAGCCCAGAAACACCTGGCCGATCACGAGCACACCATCAAAAACCTGGAAGCCGTGATTAATGCAAAAGTGGAATTGATGGCTATCGCCGAGCAAGAGCTTGATGAACTGAAACAACGACTGCCATCAAAGATCGCCTCGTTAGACGAATACAAGACTCGCCTCCAGCAAAGTCAGGAAGAAATGGACAAGCTGAAGGCTGAGCTATTCAAGAAAGAAGCCGCATTACACGAACGCGATGCCGCTGCGAATGATTTGCAAAGCAAGCTGGATGAAATCACCGGGCAAATTTCGGACCGGGATGAGGCCTTGCAGGCCACCCAGGAAAAGCTGGCAAAGCGCAAGGCAGAGTTTGAAGCTGCCGCCGCCACGATTGACCGGCTGCAGGCAAAAGCAGCGGAATCGGAAAAACAGCTGGCACAGCAGGCCAATCAATTAATTTCCATCGAATCGCGACTGGAAACAGAAAGTAAATCAGCCACCGCACTCAAGACGGACCTGGCCAGGGTGGAAAGCCAGCTGGAAGAAATGCATGTGCGCGCAGAATCCAGCATGGAGAAAGCGGCCGCCTTTGAGGCAGAACTCGCCGAGAACAAAAAGCTATCTGCCACACAGCAAGAGACGCTGGCGGCACAAGAGGAACTGATCTCGAACATGGACCGGGATGCGAGCAAGTCGAGAGCCTTGCGGGACGAAGTCAGGGAAAAGGAAAAAGCCCTGGCCGAAATCCAGATCCAGTTGGATACCCGGGACAAGTTAATCGAAACATTACAGTCAGACAGCGACGAATTGCGTAAGACCCGCCGATTGCTGCGCGAATCCCAGGCAGAAATTTCTCGACTGAAGATTCTTGCCGCACCTGGAGCTGATTCTCCGGAAATCGCAGAACTGAAGCATGCTCTGCACGACAAGGAAAAGGCGATCGGCGCCCTGTCACTGGCAGTAAGAAAACGTGAAGAGTCAATCAAGGAACTGACTGCCGAAGCCAGTACCTGGCACGAGCGTTACCAGAAACTCCAGGACAAATTTCCTGGCACCGGCCTCAATGACACGGTAGTTACCGAAGATACGGCGAAAAAGGCCTGACAACCGCCGGGCGAAGTTTCCGCTTAGCCGGAGCCTTCAATGCTGAATGAATCGCGATCAGCCAGGAACGGGAACCGTTCCCGGTAGCTCATCATCGGCTCACGCTCCAGGCTGGCGCTGAACACTTCCTCAACATTTTCACGACACCACAGCACTTCGCCGGAATAATCCACCAGGCTGCTGTCGCCCGCGTATTCAAACCCCTTGGCATCCGTACCAACCCGGTTCACCGATGCTACATAGCACTGATTTTCAATCGCCCTCGCCCGACCCAGGACCTGCCAGTGCAAGCGCCGGCGGTGAGGCCAGTTAGCCACGTACAGCAACAGGTCAAAATCCAGGTCGTTACGGCTCCACACCGGGAAGCGCAGGTCATAGCAGATCATCGGACAAATCCGCCAGCCCCTGTATTCCACGATGACCCGCTCATCGCCCGGCATAAAGAAACGATGTTCGCCGGCCATGCTAAACAGATGCCGCTTGTCGTAGTGGTGCAACGTTCCGTCGGGCTCCGCCAGAATAAAGCGATTCAAGTACTGCCCATGCTCACCAATAATCAGGCTGCCGCATACCGCCGAATCCATATCCCGAGCTCTATGCCGCATCCAGCTGATGCTCGGCCCATCCATGGTCTCTGCAAACTCCACCGCATCCATGGTAAATCCCGTGGAAAACATTTCCGGCAACACCACCAGGTCCGTGATTTGTGGCACGGACTCCATAAGCGACTGGAGATGGTCCCGATTGGCTTCTGGCTGGTGCCAGGCAAGATCCGCCTGCACCAGGCTGATATTCAAAGTTGACATAGACGGTCTGCGGCCTCGATCAAGGTGTTGTCATTCTTGGCA
>UPTN01000062.1_pt1 | contig 55852 bp, 46 predicted proteins | sample 2160111 | NCBI WGS metagenome assembly UPTN01 (sample SAMN06265058, study PRJEB28932) | marine metagenome | isolation source: Columbia River Estuary | place: USA:Columbia River Estuary, USA | collected 2014-05-05
GCCCAGTAATTCCGATTAACGCTCGCACCCTCCGTATTACCGCGGCTGCTGGCACAGAGTTAGCCGGTGCTTATTCTTTGGGTACCGTCAATGCCGGAGGTATTAGCTCCGGGTTTTTCTTTCCCAATAAAAGTGCTTTACAACCCGCAGGCCTTCTTCACACACGCGGCATTGCTGCATCAGGCTTGCGCCCATTGTGCAATATTCCCCACTGCTGCCTCCCGTAGGAGTCTGGGCCGTGTCTCAGTCCCAGTGTGGCTGATCATCCTCTCAGACCAGCTACGGATCGTCGCCTTGGTGGGCCTTTACCCCACCAACTAGCTAATCCGACATAGGCTCATCCAATAGCGCAAGGCCCGAAGGTCCCCTGCTTTGTCCCGTAGGACATATGCGGTATTAGCGTGGATTTCTCCACGTTATCCCCCACTACTGGGCAGATTCCTATGCATTACTCACCCGTCCGCCACTCGTCAGCGCCAAGTTCACCCCGAAGGGATCACATAGGCCTGTTACCGTTCGACTTGCATGTGTTAAGCATGCCGCCAGCGTTCAATCTGAGCCAGGATCAAACTCTTCAGTTTAAAGTTTTCGATTTCCAACTAAAGCCGAAGCCTTAATTTTCCATCTATATAGTTTTAGCTGAAAAGCTGCACCCTGCTCCAAATCAATTTTATGAATAAAATAAATCTAGTGCATGGTCGCTCTTCCTATCATGGCTTGTACCCATGACGCGAGCGCCCACACAAGTTACCTGTTCATTGTTAAAGATCTACTAACTCAACTGATCGCGTTTCGCTCATCAGGTCAACACTCTTGTTTGCAGCTGCACCTTGCGGTTGTCGCTGCACTCGAAAACCTTGCTTAGAAAGTCTTCACCCTTGTGCTGAATCGGGCCGCCCATTATATATGCTTTCTGAATTAACCGTCAACATATTTCCAACATTTATTTTCGTTTCCGAATCCATCTGTTGTCGAGCGAAGGCGCATTATAGGGCTATTGATTTTTGTGTCAACAGTTGTTTTGAAAAAAAGTGAAATTAGTTTTTCAAAGCCGTAAGTCTGGCCTTCAAAAGGCCGCTGGCAAGCTCACCACAGCCACCTGTAGACACCCGATTTATAAGGCTTTCGTTGACTGCTTCCTGCGTAATTTGAGTGTTTTTTCCCGCAGCAGTTTTATAAGCCTCACGAAACGGAACGCCCTCTTTAGCCAGGCTCACTGCAATGTCCGTGGCAAGCATTTCTGGTGAAATAGAACCCAACATACGCTCCGGCTGCCATTCAAACCCCGATAAAAGGTTAGGAAGCAACGCCAGAGCCTGTAAACCTTTTCTGAAAGCACGCATTAAAGGCGGTTTGGTGGCCTGCAAATCACGTTGATAGCCAGACGGCAAAGAGAGCACCGAGGACAATTCAGCCTGCGCGCCCTGCACAACACCATGGACCGCTCTTAACAACTCAACGGTATCGGGGTTGTTTTTGTTCGGCATGATGCTCGAGCCCGTACAGTATTGCGCAGGCAACTTTACAAAGCCGAACTCATGGGTCGTAAATAAACTCATGTCCCAAGCCAACCGCCGCAGGTCTAACGTACACGCAGACAAAACGGAAAGCGCCTGCAGCTCTATTTTGCCCCGACTGTTTTGCGCGTATTGCGGGTTTACCACCAACCGCGCGAAACCCAGCTCTGTAGCAACCGCCTGTCTTGGCAAGTCCAGGTTAACCCCGAAGCCTGACGCGGTCCCCAGGGGGGAAGCATCAAGCCAATGTATGGTTAGCGCCGCAAGCTCAGCATTGTCGATGAAAGCCTCAGCATGCCCCGCCAACCACAAACCCGCAGAAGACGGCATGGCCGACTGAAGGTGCGTGTACCCGGCCATCGGCAGCCCACCTTCATGTTCTACTCTTTGGAGCAGCACTGAGGCAATCTGGGTGCAAATGACTTGTAACTGACGCAAGCGGTCTTTCATATATAGCCGTAGCGCAACCGCAACCTGGTCATTGCGACTACGCCCCGTATGGATCTTCCCGCCGACATCACCGAGCATGTCGGTGAGCCACGACTCTATCGCAGAATGCCCGTCCTCAAATTGGCTATCCAATACCAGAGCGCCTGCCACGAAATCTTTCTCTATTGACCTCAGACCTTCCAGCAATTGCGCCGACTCTTCGTCATTGAGAATATCAATCTGGCGAAGGCCTTTAACATGTGCCGCACTCGCCTTGATATCAAACAAAAGCAACTCCCTGTCGAGCTCAACATCTTCACCAGCAAGAAAAGCCATAATCGCAGGATCAACCGCGTCCCCCTTACCCTCTTTTTTCCAGATCAGGTCTTTCATAAGTTGATTCCTTCATTTTCATCCAGCCCCAGAGCCAGATTAAGATTTTGTAACGCCTGTGACGCGGCACCTTTAAGAAGGTTATCAAGCACCACCACCAGGCTCGCCTGACCGGACTTGTGCGTATCAATGGTAAAACCGCCGATTTGAACATCGGGTGTGTTTTGAATTGCGCGAACCTGCGGAATTTCGCGGCTGACTTTAACCCTTGCTTCACCAGCATAGGTTCGCTGGAAAAGCGCCTCCAGCTTTTCAACAGATGCCTCGTGGTCTACTTCAAACGCGATGGTTAAAGAGATGCCCCGAAAGAAAGCGGCCACATGCGGCATAAACCTGACCGCGGTCTGCAATTGGTGAGCGATTTCCTGCTCATGTATATGCCCGCTTAAAGCATATGGGATTAAATTGTCCCGTAGCACGGCAGGGTCATTACGCGGTGACGGGGTTTTACCCGCGCCGCTATATCCCGACACACCAAAAATGACCGGTGCAGAAACCAGGTATTCCTTCAACGGCAATAAACCAAGTTGTGCGCCAGTGGCATAACAACCAGGGTTGGCTATAAGGCGGGCCTGTTGAATTTTCTCCCGGAACCGTTCAGGCAAACCGTAAGTCCACAAAGGGTCAAAACGGTAGTCTGCGCTCAGGTCCAAAATAACAGCGTCAGGAAACTTACTGTGAATAGCCTCAACCCAGGGCGCAGCTAATCCATTGGGAAGTGCCAGCACCCAGGCATCGGCCGGATGGGCAGAAACTTGCGCCGGTTCAAGCTGCGTGAAGGTACGACCATCATCCGGCCAACCAGTGCAGGCAGTGGATATGTTTAGCCCGGCATGACTGCGTGAACTGGCCACACCAAGCTCCATGCCCGGATGCCCGGCAATCAAACCCAACAACTCAGACCCGGTATAGCCGCGGCCGCCTATCAGGTTAATGGTACGCACGGCACTCATGCCGCTACCCAGCCTGAATCACGCGCCAGCGAATCCTCTAAACACAACTCTCGTTGAGCGGCATCTTCAACCCCGATAGTAAACACCACCCACTGCCCGGAGCGATTGCTGCTGTCGGCTTGCTGAAAATACCACGGTGTGACCGGATTGGTGTTGCGTGAACGCCAGTAAAGCGCCGGGTAACGAGCCCTGACCACCTGCCAAATCGCAGCACCAAGGCCTTCGCCCTGTGCTTCGGAAGTCACCACAAACTTATCCAGGTACGGAAGACCGTTCACACCCATAACCATCACTGCTGCCGCGCGATGGGTTTCCGACAACAGCACCAGCGGTTTATCCAGTTGCTCGAACCAGTCATCACGCAATGTTCTGTGGAATGATTGCTCAACCAACGCTTTAACAGCAGATAAAGTCTCTGTGTCCGGTGTCTCATATACATTGATTGCCTCGCCCTTGCGGACGAGTGTGCCGGCACCCCGGTAGGTGAAAAGCTCCCGTGTCAGGTTCGCGGCAGAGGTTATCGATACCGATGTATTGTCAGGAAGCTGTTGGAGCATCTCGTTAATCTGCTGCAGCTTTAGCCGCATACCCGAGTGCACCCACGGTTGCTGCATCAGGGCATCATAGTCGTTGGTCAGACTTACCGCAGAAATGATCCGGTCCTGACGATCCAGCAAACCGCCGGTCGGCGACAGAAAAATGATCTTGTGTGGCTGCAGCTTCCAGACCAGTTCGCGTGTGGCAATATCGGCGTTAATATTAAGCACCTGCCCGGAGGGGGACTCACCGAGACAAGTTAATACCGGCACGGCACCACTGCGAACCGCGCTTTCCACCGCGTTCAACTCTACCTCTTTAACATGGCCGACAAAACCAAGGTTTTCCTGATCAAGATAGTCACACAGGAAAACGCCATGCTGAATACCCCTGGCGCGAATACCGCGTTCTTCGAGCGCCTCCACCAGACGCAGGTTTTCTTTGTACATTAATGGCCGCGCCACTGACATCACCGATTCGTCGGTGACACGCAAACCATCACGCCGTTGTGTTTCAATGCCGGCATCAGCCAACGCCTGATCCAATTGCGGACCCGCGCCATGCAAAACCACCGGTATCAGGCCCAGCCGGTGCAAAAAGGCCAGGGCTGAAGTCAGCTCATCGAGATGGTCACGTAATATACCGCCACCCACCTTGACCACCGCAAAGCGCGCCTGGTTGGTGCCGGAGAATTCTTTCAGGTACTGCTGGGCTTCGCGACTGGAGCCCAGTTGAGCGAGTAGCTCGTGAACTATCTTTCGAACATCAGTCATGATTTTTTACCAACTTTGCATATAACCCCAGCACACGCTTTAACTGCTCAATGGTGACCCATTCATCCACCGCGTGCGCCTGCTCAATGTTACCCGGCCCAAGTACGATGGCGGGTATCCCGGCCTGAGCAAACAATGAGGCTTCTGTCCAGAAATCGACTGAAGGGCCAGCTTCAATACCGTGCTGATCGACAAAAGCTTGAGCATGCGCGACATCCATACCGGCCGTCGGCAGCGGCGGGCCGGAAAACGGCACCTGCCATTGTGCCGAACCGCTAACATCCAGCGCAGCCATTAAACTCAGAAAATCTTCATTGCTTTCACCCGGCGACAGACGGGCGCTCCAATGCAGATTGGCCTGCCCGGCTATCACGTTCGATTTGACGCCACCGTGCACCTCTCCCACGTTAAAACATGGCCGGCGACCTTCATGATCCAGTTGCGACGACTTATCTACCGCCGCCGCTACCCAGGCTGAAAGCTTGTGCAGCGCGTTGTCCTGCAGCGCTCGCGGCTCGGACGAATGCCCGGGCTTGCCTGAAAACTGACCCTTAACCGACAAGTATCCTCGGTGACCAAGCACCGCCAGGCAGCCAGTTGGCTCAGCCACAACGACCTGTTCATATGCTTTGCTCTGCTCAGAGCCAATGAACTCGGACACACAGCAGCCGCTTGCACCTTCTTCATCGGTGGTGAACAACATGGCCATGGGTTCATTGGTGTGTGCGGCAATTTCCAGCAGACAGGCAGCAGCGCCTTTGATGTCACAACTGCCGCGACCGTAAACCTTTTCATCCTCCACTGTCATTTCAAGCGCGGGAAAACGCGAACCCTCGATAACCGGCACGGTATCCAGATGGACGTTGAACAACAACGAAGGCTTTCCACGCACTGCCAGCATACTGACTCGTCCGATACCGTGGTCGGTCAGTTCAATTACAAAATCAGGCCCAAGTGCTTTACTGATCCAGCCAAACACGGGTGCGTTGGCATCCAGCGAACGCGGCGGGTTTTGCGTGTCGAAAGCAATCAGAGCCTTCAGGCGGTCAAGTACACCGGCAATGTTCATTTTGCTTTTTCCCTGACCCGCATGGCGGTGGTGGAACTCTGGCCGGTCAATTTGATAAACCCTTCAGCTTCGGCCGGCGACCAGTTACAACTTTGGGCATATACGGCGCCCGGATCACTCACAATAAACTTGGAATCTACCGCCACCGCGTGCGCCAACCCGCCGTTTGTTTCCAGCGTTACCGTTCCTGTTACAAATGACTGGGAACTGGCCAGGTAAGCTTCCAGATCCTGCTTATGAGGTTCGTAAAAAAAGCCGCTATAAACAAGCTCGGCCCAGCGCTGGGCGACCTGGTGACGAAACTGGTTCTGGAACCGGGTATTAACGCAGTCTTCGAGCGCCTGATGGGCAATTAGCAACGCATCGATGCCGGGACACTCGAAAACAATCCGGCCCTTGAGACCAATGGTCACATCGCCGGTATAGATGTGCCGGCCCACCCCGTAACGGCCAAACTGATGGTTGAGTTGCTGCACGATCTCCGGCCCTGCCATGGGCTGGCCATTGAGCGCTACTGCCACACCTTTTTCAAAACTGATGGACAGCTTCAGCGTCTGCTCCGGCCACTCGGCTCTGGGCCGACTTAACTGCCAGGTCTCTGGGCCGGGGGCTTCATACTCGTCTATTTCACTACCGGAAATAGTCACCCCCAGCAGGTTTTCGTTAATAGAGTATTTGCCGGTTTTCTCTGGAATCGAAACACCGGCACTTGTCAGAATGCCAATCTCAATATCGCGAATATTGCCCGGTTGCTTTTGCAGGTCCCTCACCGGCGCATGAATATCGTAGTCACCCAAACTGCGTACCGTCTGGTCAAAACGCATCTGGTCATTGCCCATACCGGTACAGCCGTGGGCAAAATGCCGTGTGCCCAGCTGATCACACAGTTGCAGGCTTAACCTGACGATCAAGTACCGATCGGAACACAACATCGGGTACTCACCCAGCATCCGGGACTGACTCCACACCAGCGGAATAACAAACTCATCCCAAATTAACTGGCTGGCATCCACCAGATGGTGCTGAGTAGCCCCAAGGGACAACGCGCGCGCTTCAATCCAACTGACTTCATCTGCGCTCAAACCACCCGTATCAACAAAAACGGTATGCACTTCATAACCCTGTTGGCGCAATTCCAGCACACAATAGCTGGTATCCAGTCCACCTGAAAACGCCAGTACGATAGGGGTTTTTTTATCGGTATTCATTGATCTGCTCCGAGCAATTTCATCATCAGGGCCTTTTGTACATGCAAGCGATTTTCTGCTTCATCCATTGCCAGGCAATACGGCGCATCCATCACGCCATCGGTGGCTTTAACATTGCGCCGCAAAGGCAGGCAATGGCTAAAAAAGCCGTTATTGGTTAACGCCATCTTCTCTTCATTAACAATAAAGTGACGGTATTTTTTTCGTAACTCATATTCTTCATCCGGCCTGCCGTAATACGGCAGTGCCCCCCAGCTTTTCGCGTAAACGAAATCCGCACCGTCATAGGCCGATTGAATATCGTGACTGACCTGTAACGAACCACCGCTCGCGGTCGCATTGTCTTTTGCCTGACCCATAAACTGCGGGTCCAACAGGTAATCGGGTTCTGGACACAGCAAGGTCACATCCATACCAAATTTGGTACCCATTAGCAGCGCGGAGTTAGCGACTGCCGTGTTCAATGGCCGTGGGTGCCAGGTCCATGTCAACACCATTTTGCGCTTGGCTACGCTGCCCATTTTTTCCTGCAGCGTTAGCATCATGGCCAGTTCCTGGCACGGGTGCACGATGGTTTCCATATTGATGACCGGCACAGACGAATACTTTGCCAGTGACTTGATCAGGTTGTCCTCGCGGTCTTTCGACCAGTCCACAAAAGACGGGAAAGCCCGCAAACCAATCAGGTCGCAGTAACGTGACAGCACACCGGCAGCCTCCGCGATGTGTTCCTCGGCATCGCCTTCCATCACCGTGCCGGCATCAAACTCAAGCCCCCAGGCGTCTTTGCCCGGCTGAAGCACAATGGCAATACCACCCAACTGCTGCATACCCAGATCAAATGAAGTTCGCGTGCGCATAGATGGGTTAAGGAACAGCAAAGCGATCGAACGCCCTTTGAGGCTGGAGTTGATGGGGTTTTGCTTCACCTCACCTGCCAGCTTCAACAGGGATTCCAGTTCTTCTCGTGACCAATCAGTTGTAGATAAAAAATGTTTCAACTTGTATCTCCATTTGCTAACCGGCAAATTTCCGGCCCAATACAAAAAAACCCGGCCAATGGCCGGGTTTTTTACTTATTCTTCAACTCTTTCTCAGAGCTATATGGCAACCCGGCCGGCATAAAGTAACCCTGGACGTCGTGATCGTCGGATTAAACGGCTGGTAGATTGGGTTTTGCCTGCTAACATTGCTTTCAATATCACTTTAAATACTGTTTAAATAATTAAAGTTGAAACTACCGGTTTCCTGACTGATATGCAACCGAATACTGAAAGTTTCCTACCGTGCGCGTTAACACGTCACGAATTCCCGCGAGCCACTCTATAATGAACGAACTTTTTTGAATCGGCTTTGATATGAATCAATGGTTTATCCCACTCGGGCCACTCTTATCTCTGGCCTTATTCTCAATACTGGTCTCCGGCGGCTGGGAGTTTGCGGCGGCGGCCACCGCAGGAATCACATTATGGTGTGCGCTGTGGTGGATATTTGAGCCCATCCCGATTCCATTTACGTCCATGATTCCCCTCGCGCTATTTCCACTACTGGGAATCCTGACACCCAACCAGGTCGCCCAGGCTTACGGCAGCCCGCTTATCCTGCTTCTTATGGGTGGGTTTATGATTTCCACCGCCATGGCAGACAGCGGTGCGCACCGCCGCATTGCCTTATACATGGTCAACCTTTTCGGCGGCGGCAGCGCGCGCGGCCTCGTACTGGGCTTTATGACTGCCGCGGCCGTTCTCAGCATGTGGATATCTAATACGGCGACCACATTAATGCTGCTGCCAGTAGCGTTGGCGGTACTGGAGCGGGCTGAACGCCAGTTGGCAATCCCGTTGCTGTTGGGAATCGCGTATGCCGCCAGCATCGGTGGGCTGGGCACACCGATCGGCACACCTCCCAACCTGATTTTTATGCAGGTTTACAGTGACCAATTTGGTGAAGCTCCCAATTTTCCGGAGTGGATGAGCTGGGGACTGCCGGTGGTGGGCTTGATGATTCCGATCACCGGATTGTGGCTTACCCGTGGTGTTCGATTGGCGCACAAAATTGAACTACCGCCGGTTGGCCAGTGGACAACTGCTGAGAAACGCGTTTTAACTTTATTCGCATTAACCGCGGTCATGTGGATAACCCGCCAGGCACCTTTTGGCGGTTGGAGCCAGTGGCTCGGCTTGCCTACCGCCAACGATGCTTCGGTGGCACTACTGGCCGTGATCGTGATGGCGGTAACACCCAATGGCAATAATGGGCGGCTACTCAGGTGGGAAGCCGCGCGGGATATTCCTTGGGGTGTACTCATACTATTTGGCGGCGGCATTGCCATCGCCAGCGCTTTTATGCAAAGCGGTCTTGCCGATCATGTTGCGGGTCAACTGGAAGTTCTCGCAAAATTACCGGTGTGGCTGATGATACTGCTGATCAGCCTGACGGTGACTTTCATGACGGAAGTCACCAGCAACACCGCCACTGCCAGCCTGTTAATGCCATTACTGGCCGCCGCATCAGTTGCGATGGAAATAGACCCATACCTGCTCATGATCCCCGCTGCGCTGAGTGCCAGTTGCGCTTTCATGTTGCCGGTAGCCACGGCGCCAAACGCGGTGATTTATGGCAGCGGTCAACTCTCGATCAAAGACATGGCAAAAGCGGGTCTGGCGTTAAACCTGATGGGCGCGGTGGTTATTTCAGCCGTCAGCTACCTGTTTTTCGGCTGAACCATATCAACCAATACATATTGGCTTGTTTTGCGCGCAGCGATGCAGCGACAACGCCGTTACAGCTTTGCCCAGCGGGCTGACGCTTTCTGGAACATGCTATGCCGGTCAGCTTTTGCCGTTCGGGTCACGCTCGAAACGGTAATCGGTTTCTATCGGAATACTATAAAGTGTATGTTTGTTGTTCCAAGGTTCTATTTCATAGTCCTGCGCGCTGAATACTTTGAGAATCCAGGGTTCGTATGGATCGCTGCCCTTACTCTCTTGCAGCCCCTTTCGCTCCAAAACACTTGCGTGAATCACAGGCTTTCCACCCGTCGTCGTATCCCAGGTTCTCTGTCCCTTGCGAAACACTTTCTTTTTTAGCCAGGTATCCCGCTCATTTTGTATCGCCACCTTGTGGTCCTGGTCTAATTTAACCGGAGTGTACGGAAACAACTTCAGCGGGTAATTCAAAAGCTTCGCGTCAGTCGCCTCATCTATCATCCAGGCAAGCGTGATGTTAGACAGACCAGCACTTTTGTAACCACCCCCAACGTCAGTATGCACACCACTGAACCAAACCTGCCGCACTGTCTGTTGTTCAATTTTGACCACCCGTCCAACATCCAGCCCAGCCCGCGGGTCAACGTAGACTTCTCCCAATAGTGACTGGCCATTTTCCTCGGTTTGCCAGGGTGTCAGGCTAAAATCCTTTCTGTTCTCATCAATTGAAAGTGCGTGGCGGGCATGGCGTACACATCGACTTAGCTTTAAGTCGTGGAAGCTGTGCTTAAAGAAAGGAACCCGGTTCAATGCACCATTGAGGCCTTTAATGGGTACGCCCAGCGCTGTCACCGTGTCCCAGGCACCTAAAAATTCGATATTGCACCATGTCGTTGAGTTTCTATTGATAAACCGTTTCGCTTCAATCTCCCGCACCGGCCGATCGGTATTCTGGTAAATTTTCCATGCTTTCCCGGGTAAGTCAGGTCTGGAGTGCGGCAGTATTCCGAAACGGGAGATGAAACCAGCCAGGCTTCGCACGGTAGCGGCACCGCGACTGAACCCGAACAGAAAGATCCGATCTCCCCACTTGTAGTGGTCAGAAATGAACTGGTAGCACTCAAGTATATTTTTTGAAATGCCGGCACCGGCGATATTACCTGTTACTTTTTTCCAGCCGGTACCAAGCCCGGGATCATAAAACGCGATTTGCTCATCTGTGCGGTCTTCAATCATTTGGAACAACTTATAAACATTACTGTTGGTCCCCTCACCGCCTTCCTGACCTGTGCCATCTGAAAAAATAACGATGTTTTTACCGGCTTTTGTAATACCTGCTTCTTTCATATGTTATCTCTGCCACCCACCATTGTTTGTCCTGCTGATTAGCTCATTAATCTGAACATGAAACCTGAGTATATGCAGAATGGAAATTTTCACACGGGAACGCGTATTTTTATGACAGCACAGCTCACCACCTTTTGCTTGCCCCGCCTCAATATCGTCTTGACAGGCCATCCCGCCAACCATCATTGTGCTACACACAAATCTCATAGCCATCAGCCAATGAGGCATTCATGAAAGCATTTCTTAAAATTTCAGGGTTCGTTGTATTAGCTATTTTGCTTGTTATTGTTACCAGGACTCTATTGCATACACCAAACAATCTTGTTGAAATTAACCGCGTAGACATTGCACTGGACAAGCACCTTGCCGCGCAACACCTCTCAGAGGCTATTCAATTCCAGACCGTTTCACATCAAATAGCCGAACACCGCGACCAGCAAGCCTTCGAAAACTTTATCAACTGGGTTGCAACGACATACCCCCTGCTTCATCAATCCCTGTCTTTGCAGCGCCTCAATGACACTTTGCTTTATAAGTGGGAGGGCAGCGACCCGTCTCTGGCGCCGATTCTTGTGACCGGTCACTATGACGTGGTGCCAGTTATTCCGGGTACCGAAAGCAATTGGCACCAACCACCGTTTTCAGGAAAAATCGTTGACGGCGTCATTTGGGGTCGGGGAGCGCTGGATGATAAAAGCGGCGTCATCGGAATATTGGAGTCTGCCAGCTACCTCCTCAATGAGGGCTACCGCCCCAAAAGATCAATTTACTTAAGCCTTGGTCACGATGAAGAAACAGGCGGCGAGAACGGTGCCGCACTGGTCGCCGCAACCCTGAAAACTGAAGGCGTGCAACTGGCCTGGTCGTTAGATGAGGGCTCATTTGTACTTGATGACATGCTGCCCGGCGTCAGCCAGTTGGTTGCAGCCATTAATGTTGCAGAAAAAGGCAGTGTCACGCTGGAGATTGCAGCCAACTCGACGGGAGGTCACTCCTCCATGCCGCCACAAAAAACAGCCGTGGGAATCCTGGCAGAAGCTATTGTAAAGCTGCAGCAAAACCCGGTACCCGGCGGTCTTGAAGGCTTAAGCCTTGAGATGTTTGACACCATCAGTTTATACATGCCTTTCATACCCAGGGCCTTATTTGCCAACCGTTGGTTATTCGGCGGAATTCTCGATCGCCAAATGTCGAAACTACCCATGACCAATGCAGTGCTGCGAACAACCACGGCACCCACCATGCTTTCGGCCAGCATCAAAACAAATGTGCTGCCGATAGAGGCCGTCGCGGTGGTGAACTTTCGCATTCATCCGAGAGACAGTGTTGAAGACGTCGTTAACTATGTGAAGGGTGTCGTTGAAAATGACGATGTTGAGGTGAGAACTCCCGGCAATCAGGGACAGGAGGCTTCGAATGTTTCTGACTGGAACTCCGAGGGGTTCAGCATTATCGGTCATTCACTGCAGCAAGCTTATGGTGAGCTTGTGGTTACACCCGGATTGATGATCGCTGCATCTGATTCCCGTCATTATGGAACGGTGGCAGACGATGCTTTCCGCTTTAATCCATTTATCGTGACATCTGCCGATTTAACCGGCTTACACGGTACCAACGAAAAAATCAGCGTTGATAACCTTGCTGCCGGCATCAGGGCTTACACCCAAATCATTAAAAACGGAACCAGCCGCTAGAGATCAGAAAACAGCAACCGGCCCGTATTCGGCTGAGCCGGGGCCGTTCTTTTTATCGATGAGGACAAAAACCAAACCGACTGTAATGTTGGTGATGCTTACTTGCGCTTGGGAATGTAAAGATCGGTGATCGTACCTTCAAAAACTTCGGCCGACATCGCAACGGTCTCTGAAAGGGTTGGGTGCGGGTGAATAGAAAGACCAATGTCGGCCGCTTCACTACCCATTTCGATTGCCAAGACACACTCTGCAATCAATTCGCCAGCGTTAGTCCCGACAATACCGGCACCGATCACACGTTGGGTGGTCGGATCAAACAATAACTTGGTCGACCCTTCGCTCCGGCCATTACCCAGGGCTCTGCCACTGGCGGCCCATGGAAACTTGCCTACTTTATAATCAACGCCCTGCTCTTTGGCTTCGGTTTCTGTCAGGCCTGCCCACGCAATTTCGGGGTCGGTGTAGGCAACCGAGGGGATTACCCGCGCCTCGAACGCGCTCTTCATTCCGGCGCAAACCTCTGCCGCAACCTTGGCCTCGTGGGTCGCCTTGTGCGCCAACATGGGCTGTCCAACAATATCGCCAATAGCAAAAATATGCGGCACATTGGTGCGCATTTGTTTGTCTACGGGAATAAACCCACGCTCCGTAACCTCAACACCTGCAAGCTCCGCACCCACCAGTTTGCCATTGGGCGTACGACCGGTTGAAACAAGCACCCGATCAAAAACTGCATTTTCCGGTACTTTTGGCCCTTCAAAAGACACATGCAAACCATCTTTCGCCGGGTTGACAGCAGTGACCCTGGTGTTGACAAAAATACCGGCATAACGGGCGCTGATTCTTTTCTGCAACGGCCGCACCAGATCGGTGTCGGTGCCGGGCATCAACTGCCCCGTCAATTCGACCACGGTCACCTGGCTGCCAAGTCCCTGGTAGACACTGGCCATTTCCAATCCAATGATGCCGCCGCCTATGACCAGTAGACGTTCGGGAACATCTTTCATTTCCAAAGCGTCGGTGGAGTCCATGACACGCGGGTCATCCCACGGCAACCCGGGCAATTTGAACGCCTGTGATCCCGCTGCAATAATCGCCCGCGCAAAACTGATTGAACGGTGCCCATCCGAAGTCGCAATATTCAACTCATGAGCGTCACTGAAAGCGCCGAGACCCTGTATCACCGTCACGCCACGCTGTTTTGACATGGAGGCAAGTCCGCCGGTCAGCTGCCCAACCACTTTTTCTTTCCAGCCACGCAGTTTGTCCAAATCAATCACCGGTTGACCAAAAACCACGCCATGGTCGGCCATTGCCGCCGCTTCATCTATAACCGCGGCAGCGTGCAGCAATGCCTTGGAAGGAATACACCCCACATTCAGACAGACCCCGCCCAAAGTGGAATAGCGCTCGACCAGCGCGACTTTCAAACCCAGATCCGCCGCCCTGAAAGCTGCGGTGTAGCCACCCGGGCCCGCGCCCAGCACAGCAACATCAAAGTCATAATCAACCGATGGGTCAATATCTTCATCTACCCGGCCTTCATCAACCAGGCCTTCATCCGCCGGCAATGTTGTTTGCTTCGGTAGATCGGTCGGCCGGGAAGCGGCAGGCGCACTTGCGGGCTTAGCCGGTTCAGCCGAACTGCTTACGACTGCAGATTCATCGGCCTCAAGTGTTGCAACCAGTGTGTTTTCTGAAACTGCAGCACCTTCAGTGACATCGACTGACATGAGCACACCGGCAACTGGTGACGGAATCTCCATGATGGCCTTTTCACTTTCCAGGGTTACCAGCGATTGCTCCGCGTCTACACGGTCACCGGTTTTTACCAACACTTCGACAACCGGAATATCGGTAAAATCACCGATATCAGGTACGCGAATCTCAATTATTTTACCCATGCCAAGTGCTCATAAACCTGCGCCAATTTCCCTGATCACCAGTGTGCCGTCGGTTTGTTGCAAACTGTAGTGTTTAAGAAAGCTCATGCCGAGCAATACACCGTTAAAATCGCCGCTCGTGATACTGGCTCGGACGTTTTTACGACGAATCCCGCCCACAGAAACTTCATCCAATCTTGTCATCCATGCGGTTGCCGGTCCCGCCGCTGTCATCACCTGCACTTTTGGACCAAACTCCAAACCCAGCTCGCGTGCGGTGGCCGCGGGTAAAGCCACATCTGTCGCACCGGTATCCACCAGAAAGGTAACCGCCTGACCGTTAATTTGTCCCTCGGCCACATAGTGCCCGCCGCGACCTTGTTCCAGCACTACCATGGCCGCGCCGTTTGAATCTACTGAGCTGACCGTACTGCCATCACTTACCAGCATGGAAAACAGCGCGTACAAAACCGCCAAAAGGCCGAATGAGGCAAGCCATATCATGCGCCGCCCCAGTCGCGATTCAGAATTGCGCGTGTGATCATTCATCATTCGGCACCCACTAAAACTTCATGCTTTCGATGTCTTCCAGACAGCTGGCAAGATACCGAATGAAGCGCGCGCCATTAGCACCATCAATCACGCGGTGATCGTAGGACAAACACAAGGGCAACATCATGCGCGGCTCAAATGCGTCACCATTCCATTGCGGCCTGATGCTGGACCGGGAGACACCCAGAATTGCAACTTCGGGTGCGTTGATAATGGGTGTGAACGAGGTACCGCCAATACCGCCAAGGCTGGAAATGGAAAAGCAACCGCCCTGCATTTCTATGGGCTTGAGTTTTCCTTCACGCGCCCGTTGGCTCATGTCAGCCAGTTCACCGGCCAGTTGATAAATATCTTTCTGATCGCAATCACGTATCACCGGCACAACAAGCCCGCCGGGCGTGTCCACGGCAATACCAATATGGAAGTATTTTTTCAACACCAGGTTTTCACGCGACTCATCCAACGAGGCATTAAAAGTGGGGAATTTTTTGAGTGCCGCCACACTCGCCTTAATCAGGAACACCAACGGCGTCAGTTTGAAGCCTTGCTCCTGCGCTTTTGCCGCGTTGGCCTTGCGGTAAGCCTCAAGATCGGTCGTATCGGCGAGGTCGTTCTGGGTGACATGCGGAATGCTGACCCAGTTGCGATGCAAATGCGCGCCGGAAACCTTTTGAATTTTTGACAACGCCTGAAGCTCGACTTCGCCATAGCGGCTGAAATTAACTTTTGGCGGCGGCGGCAAATCAAAGCCCAACCCGCCGGTTGACGGCGCTGACGCGCCTGACATCACCGCTTTAACAAACGCAATGACGTCTTCACGAATGATGCGGCCGCCACGACCAGAACCCGTTACCCGTAACAGATCTGCACCCAACTCACGCGCAAAGCGACGAATGGCTGGGCTGGCGTAAGCTGATTTACCGGGCAGGGTGGCATTGGCATCCATCGGCACCGGCGGCGATTGACGTTTACCCGCGGAAGGCGGCGCTGGTCTTGCTGCCGGCGCTGCGGGTGGGTTGGCTGCAACCGGCTTCTGGTTCGTTGCTTTCGGCGCTACAGGCTGCGCTTTGTCAGCCACTGGCGGTATTTCCGCTTCAGGTTTCACCGACTCGGCAATCTCGTCGGCTTCAATGACGATCACCACATCGCCTTCCGACACGGTATCGTCGATGGCTACCCGCAGTTCCCGAACCACACCCGAAACCGGCGTGGGTACTTCCATCGTCGCCTTGTCGCTTTCCAGCGTAAGCAGTGACTGCTCGGCTTCCACCGACTCGCCCACAGCCACCAGCACTTCTATCACCGGTATGTCGCTGAAATCACCAATATCCGGGACTTTAATTTCGATCAGATTAGTCATGACCGCTACGACTTCATTGGATTTGGTTTGTTGGGGTCAAGACCCAGATCGTCGCGCGCTTGCAGCAAATCATCAACCGACAGCTCGCCCTGCCCGCACAATGCATGCAGCGCTGAATAAACGATATTTTTGTAATCAACCTCAAAGAATCTACGCAAGTTTTCGCGCGTATCCGAGCGGCCAAAACCATCCGTACCAAGCACGGTGTAATGGGTTTGCGGCAGGTACGGACGAATCTGCTCGGCATACGCTCGCACATAATCAGTGGCCGCTACCACGGGCCCTTCATGTCCATTAAGACACTGCGTTACCCAAGGGATGTGTTGATCCAATTCCGGGTTAAGACGGTTTCGGCGCGCGGCAGCGACGGCATCGCGCTGCAACTCGGTAAAGCTGGTTGCGCTCCAAACTGTTGCGCTGACTGAGTAATCACGTTCAAGAATATCTGCTGCCGCAATGACCTCGCGAAGAATTGCACCCGAGCCCATCAACTGCACACTGTGCTCACCGGCACCGCCTTCGCGAAACTGGTAAAGACCTCTGCGAATGCCTTCCTCAGAACCTTCAGGCATACCCGGGTGGGTGTAGTTTTCATTCATCACGGTGATGTAGTAATACACATCTTCCTGGTCCTGGTACATGCGCCGCATGCCGTCTTGCAAAATAACCGTCAACTCATAACCAAAGGTCGGGTCATATGAAACACAGTTGGGGACCATTGCAGAAATCATGTGGCTGTTGCCGTCTTCATGCTGCAGACCTTCGCCGTTAAGCGTGGTGCGACCTGAAGTACCGCCCAACAGAAAGCCGCGGGCACGCATATCACCGGCAGCCCAGGCCAGGTCGCCAATGCGCTGAAAACCGAACATCGAGTAAAAAATAAAGAAAGGAATCATCGGCACGCCGCTGTTGGCGTAGCTGGTCGCGGCGGCAATCCACGACGACATGGCGCCAGCCTCGGAGATGCCTTCCTGCAATATCTGACCTTTGGTGTCTTCCTTGTAGAACATCAGCTGGTCGGAATCCACCGGTGTATAAAGCTGACCTTTTGACGAGTAAATGCCCAACTGGCGGAACATGCCTTCCATACCAAATGTCCGCGCCTCATCGGCCACGATAGGCACAATATGTTTGGCAACATTTTTGTCCCTGAGCATGATGGCCAGTGCCCTCACGTAGGTCATGGTGGTGCTTATTTCACGCTCGCCGGTGGATTTCAAAAGTGACTCAAAAGCCTCCAGCGGCGGTACTTCCAGCGGAGTAGACTTAACCCGGCGCTGTGGTAGATAACCACCCAGCTCTTTGCGGCGTTCCTGCAAATATTTATATTCCGCGCTGTCTTTGCCCGGGTGGTAATAGGGCATATCAGCGATATCTTCATCAGACACCGGCACTTTAAATCGATCACGAAACGCGCGTACAGACGCCGTATCCATCTTCTTTTGCTGGTGAGAAATATTCAGTGCTTCACCCGACGAGCCCATGCCGTAACCTTTGACCGTTTTGGCAAGCACCACGGTAGGCTGCCCGGTATGTTGGGTGGCGGCAGCATAGGCCGCGTAAATTTTGTGTGAATCGTGACCACCACGATTCAGGCGCCAGACATCATCGTCGGACATATTGGAAACCATTTCCAAAAGCTCCGGATAAGCGCCAAAAAAGTATTCGCGTGTGTAGGCGCCGCCCTTGGCTTTGTAGTTCTGGTATTCACCATCAACCACTTCATCCATACGCTTGCGCAGCAGGCCGTCTTTGTCCTTGTCCAGTAAAGCATCCCAACGAGAACCCCAGATCAGCTTGATGACATTCCAGCCTGCACCACGGAAAACACCTTCAAGCTCCTGGATAATTTTGCCGTTGCCGCGAACCGGGCCATCAAGACGCTGCAAGTTACAGTTAACAACGAAAACCAGGTTATCCAGACCTTCACGACCTGCCAGCGAAATGGCCCCCAGTGATTCCGGTTCATCGGTTTCACCATCGCCCAGATAACACCACACCTTGCGTTGCGAGGTGTCCTCGATACCCCGGTTGTGCAGGTATTTGAGGAAGCGTGCCTGGTAAATCGCCATGATTGGCCCAAGCCCCATCGAAACCGTGGGTAACTGCCAAAAATCGGGCATTAACCAGGGGTGCGGGTACGAACTCAGGCCCTCGCCGTCGACTTCCTGACGGAAAGAATCCATCTGTTCAACGTTGATCCGCCCTTCCAGAAAGGCGCGCGCATAAACACCTGGTGACGAGTGCCCCTGAATATATAAAAGGTCGCCGCCACCTTCGTGATCCGGACCGCGGAAGAAGTGATTGAAACCCACATCGTATAAGGAAGCCGCCGAAGCAAAGCTGGCGATGTGACCGCCCAGTTCGCCACCCTTTTTACCGGCACGCAACACCATGGCAAGGGCGTTCCATCGGATGAATGAACGAATCCGTCGCTCGATTTCATAATCGCCCGGCAATTTTGCGCTTTGGGCTGGCGGAATCGTGTTGATGTAAGCCGTTGTAGCGTCATACGGCAGATGACCACCCGCCCGGCGCGTAAAATCGACCATCAACTCCAACAGGTAGTGCGCGCGCTCAAGTCCTTCACGTTCAATGACAGCCTGCATTGAATCCAGCCACTCAGATGTTTCTACAGGATCAACATCCTGGGCTTGTAAAGATGACTTGACGTTCATTCAGTATGCCTCGTTTTATTACGTTTTTTGTCTTTCACGCATTTGCGCTTCCACCACAGAGAAGGCGGTCATGTTAATGACCCGGCGCACAGACGCCAGCGGTGTTAACACATGGGCAGGATAATCCAGACCCATCAGAATCGGACCTACGGTTACCGAATCACTCACAATACGCGCAAAGTTGAACGTAATGTGGGCGGCATCAAGATTTGGCATAACCAAAAGGTTGGCGGGTCCACGCAACCTGGAGTTCGGAAACTCCTGCTTGCGGAACGCATCGGAAAGCGCCATATCGGCCGACATTTCGCCTTCTACTTCAAGTTCAGGCGCTGCCTTTGTGATCAACTGATGGGCACGACTCATTTTACGCGCACTGGGATTAGCATGACTGCCAAAGGATGAATGTGAAAGCAGCGCAACCCGCGGTTCAATGCCAAACATCCGCACCCTATCTGCTGCCAGCAAGGTGATTTCAGCAATTTCTTCATCGCTCGGATCAGGGTTAACGTGGGTATCACAGATAAAGTAAACACCCTGATTGGAATTCAACAAACCCAATGCGGCAACTGTTTTACTACCCTGTTTTGGACCCAAAATATCACGCAAAAATTCCAGTTTGGAATCGTACCTGCCGACCAAACCGGTAATCATCGCATCAGCATCGCCACGATAGACCGCAATCGCCGCAATGACTGTCGTACGTGTGCGCATGATGGACTTGGCCGCGCTCGGCGACACACCCTTACGCTCCATGATGGCGTGGTAGGTTGTCCAGTAATCCCAGAAGCGGGGATCGGATTCCGGATTGATCAATTCAAAGTCTTTGCCTGCAGTCAGCCGCAAGCCCAATTTTTTAACGCGTTCTTCAATGACCTGCGGACGACCGATCAGTATCGGGAACGCAATACCGTCATCGACTACCGCCTGCACCGCACTCAACACTGTCTCTGCTTCACCTTCCGCATAGACAACGCGTTTGGGATTGCTCTTGGCGGCCTCGAAAACCGGCTTCATAACCAGGCCGGTGCGCCACAGGAACTGGGTTAATTTTTCGCGATAGGCCGCCATGTCTTCAATCGGCCGGGTTGCAACCCCGCTGTCCATCGCCGCCTGGGCCGTCGCGGGCGCCAGATGCACCAACAAACGTGGATCAAACGGTTTGGGAATCAGGTATTCCGGCCCGAACTGCAGCGGTTTTCCGCCGTATGCTGCGGTACTGACATCACTGGCCTCAAGGCGTGTTAACTGTGCCAGGGCATGCACACAGGCCATTTGCATTTCGTCATTGACGGTGGTGGCGCCAACATCCAGCGCGCCCCGGAAAATATAGGGGAAACACAATACATTGTTGACCTGGTTAGGGTAGTCCGAACGGCCGGTTGCAATAATGGCATCCGGTCGCGCCGCTATGGCAATCTCAGGCATAATTTCTGGTATCGGATTGGCCAGCGCCATGATGATGGGCTGTCCCGCCATGGTTTTAACCATGTCAGCAGTCAACACACCCGCCATTGATACACCCAGAAAAATATCTGCTCCGTGCATCGCATCTGCAAGAGTACGATTGTCGGTTTCACGCGCGTAATCGAGCTTTCTTCCACTCAAGCCTTCACGACCAGCGAAAAGCACGCCCCGACTGTCAATGACCATGACGTTTTCTTTATTCAGCCCGAGGTTGACCAGCAAATCAAGACAGGCCATGCCCGCCGCACCCGCGCCGGAAGCCACCAACTTCACTTCGCCAATATTCTTGCCAACAACTAGCAGCGCGTTGATTGTCGCGGCAGCGGTGATAATCGCGGTGCCATGCTGATCATCATGGAACACCGGAATGGACATACGTTCTTTAAGCCGGGACTCAATTTCAAAACATTCCGGCGCCTTGATATCTTCCAGGTTGATACCGCCAAAAGTAGGTTCCAGTGACGCAATGATATCGACCAGTTTGTCTGTATCTTTTTCATCGATCTCAATATCAAACACGTCGATATCTGCAAACTTTTTGAACAGGACACCCTTGCCCTCCATTACGGGCTTGCTGGCAAGCGGTCCAATATCACCAAGACCTAAAACCGCCGTACCGTTGGTGACAACCGCCACGAGATTGCCGCGGGAAGTCATGTTGCTTGCTTCCAACGGGTTTTCATGGATCAGCTCACAGGGATAAGCAACACCCGGCGAGTAGGCCAACCCGAGGTCTTCCTGCGTGGTCAGCGCCTTGGTAGGCGCAATTTTGATTTTACCCGGGGTCGGGTAACGATGATAATCAAGCGCGTTTTGTTTCATTTTGTCATTCATGGGATTCTGCCAATAAGTATAGACGAGGCAGCCCGGTTAAAAGACCGGGCCGCTTTCATGCTGAAATCTGATGATTAGCCTTATTCAAATGAAGGGTCATAACGGCCTGATGCGGCCAGTCCATTCATTCGGGCACGGTGGGCCAGTAGCTTTTGAGCACCGGCTATATTGTGTTCAATATCTTTGCCCCAAAACGCCAGAGATGGCGCCTGCAGAGCACGACCATAGGAAAAACTCAGTGGCCATGGGAAATCTCCCAACTTGTTCATTGCGTCAAGATGGGCTGTGGCTTCTATATCACTTTGTCCACCCGAAAGAAAAACAATACCTGCCATAGAGGCCGGAACCGTATTCAGGAGGCATTCGATTGTAGACCGGGCAACCTCTTCAACGCCCGCGCGCTCAGGGCAGTCTTTACCTGAGATCACCATGCTGGCTTTGAGAATTGAGCCTTCTAGCAACACATTCTGTTCATACATCTGGTTAAACAGACCACGCAGAACTGCCTCGGTAACTTCGTAACATTCGTCCAGCGTATGCGCGCCGTCCATCAGCACTTCGGGCTCGACGATAGGGACGATACCCGCTTCCTGACACAGCGCGGCATACCGGGCCAGCGCGTGACAGTTGGCTTCGAGACAGGCAAGGGTCGGCATGCCCGGACCAATTGTAATGACCGCTCTCCACTTGGCGAAACGGGCGCCAAGCCCTGAATATTCTTTAAGACGCTGACGTAAACCATCAAGGCCTTCCGTCACTTTTTCCCCCTCGTGACCCGCCAGCAGATGCGCACCGGCATCGACTTTAATTCCGGGTATGATGCCGGCTTCCTGCATAACTTTCACAAAGTGAGTGCCGTCTGCCGTGGATTGACGCAGTGTTTCATCGAATAAAATAGCACCACTGATGAAATCACCAAGGCCGGGGGTGGTTAACAACATTCCGCGGTAATTCCGACGATTGTCTTCAGTACACGGAACATCAATGGCGTCAAAGCGTTTCTGACAGGTTCCCGTGCTTTCATCAATTGCCAGAATACCCTTGCCCTCAGCAACCATGGCCTGGGCAGTTTTTACCAGTTCCATACTGCTCATAATTTTCTCCTTCCGAAACACCTGAAAGCCCGAGCCGGGCCTGTTGGGGAGCTATATTTTACTGGCTGTAGCGACGCAACACCATGATTGTTCACGAGCGTTTTATACGACAACCAGTAAACCTCATTAATATGACACCGTTGCGCTTGATCAGTGCGCGCCCGCTGAAGGAGCGTATTCCGATAAGCCGCCTTTACCAACCTGAACCAGGCGCAAAGAATTTGTGCCGCCTTCTTTGCCGGTATATTCACCCATGGTAAGAATAATCCGGTCACCTAACTTGATGCTGCCCTGCTGAACCAGCAATCGTACGGCTTCGGTTAATGAGTCTTCCACGTTCTTGCTTGGCAGGTCATGCGCGACAGGATAAACACCACGGTACAACGCCATCCGGCGCAAACTGTCGCGCACCGGCGACAACGCGTAAATCGGTACAGCAGAACGAATCCGTGAAAGCCACTGGGCTGTTGACCCTGATTCGGTCAGCGCCACAATAGCCTGAACCGATACGTTCGTGGCCATGGACATGGCCGCCATAGCGATGGCCTGATCAATACGCTCAAACTGCACATTAAGATGGTCATGATTCACGCGCGTGTCGTTGTGCCTTTCGGCGCCCAGACAAATCCGGTTCATGGCTTCAACCACGATATGCGGGTGATGACCAACGGCAGTTTCAGCCGATAACATGACAGCATCGGTACCATCGAACACCGAGTTAGCAACATCCAACACCTCCGCGCGGGTGGGTATTGGGCTCTCCACCATCGACTGCATCATCTGTGTCGCTGTAATCACAATGCGGTTTTGCTCCAACGATTTGGTGGTAATGAGCTTCTGCAAACCCGGCAGTTCAGCATCACCGATTTCCACACCCAGATCACCACGAGCGATCAACACAGCATCCGAAGCCGTAATGATCTCCTCAAGATGCTCGATGGCTTCGGCCCGCTCTATTTTCGCAACCAGTCGCGCCTGGCTTCCGGCCGCGCGCAGTCGACGACGTGCCTCGTTCATATCATCCGCATTGCGCGGGAAGGAAACGGCCAGGTAATCTGCACCCATTGCCGCCACCCTTGGAATGTCCTCAATGTCGTGTTCGGCAATGCCGGGCAATGACAATCCGCCACCCTGCACATTAATACCTTTACGGTTATTCAGCACACCGCCGGTTTCAACTTCACAAACAATATCCGTGCCTTTGATCGCCACCACACGCATCGTCAACAAGCCGTCATCCAACAGCAGAAGATCACCGACAGACACATCATTGACAAGACCCTTGTAGGTCACCCCAACGCGTGTCTGTGTACCCTTAACCGGCCCATCTGAAGCATCCAGAATAAAAACATCACCATGCTCCAGCTCAACATGACCATTAACGAATGATTCAATACGCACCTTGGGTCCGCGAAGATCGGCTAATATAGCCACTTCTTTTTTGAGCTCGCTGGCGATTACCCTGACCTGGCTTGCCCTTGCAGCCTGCTCTGCATGTGAACCATGCGAAAGGTTTATGCGGAGGACATCAGCACCGGCTTCAATTAAGGCGCGCAACACTTCGGGTGAGTCTGTGGCAGGTCCCAGAGTTGCAATAATTTTTGTACGGCGAGTTTGCATATTTTTTATCAGCTAGTAATTTTACGAAAGGGGATTATAGGCGAAACTCTCAAAGCCTATACCATTAGAATACATAATCATGCGCCTAATTTATTACATTCTCGTGACACGGGCCGTTTTAAGTAAACAAGCGAACTCAAGCCCCGTGAAAAAACAGTGATTTATGGAATGGGTTTATGCAGACTTGGAGTAAGGAAGGTCGCTTTTTGATGCACCGGACCGCCATAAAATCCGTTGGTGGACAAGAAAAGAACCCTTCTCAGTTGACCAGTTTTTTGAAGATATACGGGTCGACCAAGCGCTGTCTGGTCACACTGTTATTGGCCTGCACCATCGTCGCTCCTGTGGTTCTGCATGCCGGCGAACCGGCCAGGGACGCCTTGTTCCGGATTGAACGTAATAAAAACGCCAATATCATCCAATACGCTGCCCAGGTTCAAGCAGACGGCACACTACACAGGAAAAAGCCGGTGACGGCCTACTGGGTACGCCTGGCAGAACAGGGTCAGGAAAAAAAGCTGACATGGACGCAAAGAAAGTTTGCTTATGGGTTCGATGTAACACTCAGTGAAGACAATCGTTCCGTCCTGTTGGACATGGTGCTTAATTTAGGCCGCCCTATCGTGGTCAAGCGCCATGCACAAGACTACCGGGCGATGATCGATATCAACGGGGTCGCGTGTTTTCTGGACAGGGTATTCATACAAGCACACGGCAAGGGCTGGTCAACACGGCTTGACTACATTGAGCTGTACGGCAAGGACGTTGATAATGATGGAGATCAATACGAGCGTGTGTCCCCTTGAAGCGCGTTGATGCGAGCCGTAAAAACGTTGCCTTTAACGTATCAATGCTGCGAAAACATAGTTAGAAAACACCGTTCAAATAGCAGCCCTCAAAGAGCAAAAGGTTAGCCGACCCGAATACATTACAAGCCGGCTTTAAATCATTTACTTACTGCGTGGCGCGGAAAGGATACCTGGCAAACATCTTTTGTATGCCGCTGTAGATACTCGCGCGTGTTTCATCGCTGGTTTTGTTTTCGTTGACGCGGCCAACAGCAATGCCCTCCCAAACCATGCGTTTTAACTGACGATCAACCAAATCGACATTGACAGTGCCTTCTGTATAGCTTCTGACATGTGGCGTTGAACCATAGCCATAACCGCCCCATGGATCATAGAACCCCCGACGATATGCGTAGTAGCCACCGGACCTGAAAAGATCCGCAGATGTCGTCACCCGGGTCTTGTCTTGCAAACGACCCGATACGTTAATGATCAGATCGGGGTTTTCAGACAGCTTGTAACCCCTGCTCTCCATTTCCTTGCCAATGGCATCGCGAAAAATCGCACCATAAATGCTTGAGTAATTTGGGTTCTCAATGCCCAACGGGTTAAAAAACCCATAGGTCTTGTAACCACTGAAATCTATCGTGGGGTCATAATCACTTTGAATGGTCGGCTCTGAGGCACAGCCCGACAAAATTAGCGCGATGATGGTGATCATGACGCACATAGACAAGTGTTTGAACCGTAAACTTGCTTTCATGTGTCTATCTTTAAATATCATGTATATTTCCTGAATTACTCCACCAATATCATTGGCTCTAGGCCACTCAATGTCAAGATTTTGCCACCCTCAAACATACTCTATAAATATGCTTGCCGATGTTGAAAAAACAAGCCCTTGCCAACACCTGAAACACCAACAGCACTCGCTGAAAAAAGAACTTATCACCCTAAAAGGAACTTTGAATCGGACATCATGCCATTCGTTTTTTTGTGTAACATTGAATCGATTCCATTGCTCTCAAAAAGGTCGCGGGTATGTTGAAGACAACAGGCTTTCATTCCGTTGGTTTGTGTTTAAAGGTTTTCGCTTTTTTGGCGCTGGCTTTTCTTCCGCCCGCTCAAGCGGCAACGGGCCAATGCGCCAAGAGTGACCCCACAGACCGACCCAGAATTGGACTGGTTCTCGGCGGTGGCGGCGCACGCGGTTACGCGCACATTGGTGTGTTAAGAAAACTGGAAGAGTTGCGCATCCCCTTTGACTACATCGCAGGTACCAGCATGGGCTCAATTGTGGGCGGGTTCCTCGCTACGGGAATGCAGTCCGAAGAGATGGAACAGGTGATAAGAAAAGCCGATTGGGATGACCTTTTCAGTGACAAAACCGCGCGTGAACACCTTCCATTCCGGCGTAAAAATGATGACGACATGGGTTTGTACGGTCCCAAGCTGGGTATCGGCAAAGATAGCAGTTTATTACCGAAAGGCGTGGTATCCGGGCAGAAAATAGTCTTTATGTTCGAATCAGTGACGTCGCAACGTGCCAACACCACCGACTTCGATCTTCTGCCCCTCCCGTTTCGCGCCATTGCCACCGATATCGTATCGGGAGACATGGTCGTTATCGACAGCGGCGAACTTTCCATGGCCATGCGCGCGAGCATGGCCGTGCCCGCCGTGTTTGACCCCGTTCGACGCGACGGCGCCCTGCTAGTCGATGGCGGCCTGGTACGTAATTTGCCGGTCGATGTGGCCCGGGACATGGGCGCGGATGTCGTGATTGCAGTTGATGTGGGGACCAAACTGGCCGGCAAAGAAGAAATAACCAATGCGTTGGCGATCGTTTACCAGATGAGCGGATTGCTAACCGTCCACAACACCGACATTCAAATTGCATCTCTGGCTGACAACGATGTCTTAATCACACCTGACATTGGCGACAAGATTGGCTCGGCAGATTTCGACAAACTGGACGAGGCCATTCCGCTTGGCTACGCCGCAGCCGATGCCATGCAGGCGCAGTTACAAAAATATGCCGTTTCGGAATCAGACTACCGTGCATGGCGGCAAAACATCGAGGCCTGTGTCGATGGCCCTCCCCGGGTGAATTTCGTCAAGCTGGATAATCAGTCACGATTCTCGGATGAGGTGATCCTGAATTTAATCACTATCAAGCCAGGAAAGACGCTTGATTTACAACAACTTGATCGCAACTTGCGGCAAATCTACGGATTAGGCTTTATTCGCCAGGCACGTTACAACATTATTGAGGAAGACGGAAAACAAGGCATTGAAATCACCGTACTGCAGGATGAGCGCGGTAAAAAGTTTATAGAAACCGGTCTGGACATCAGCTTTGGCGGTCGCGGTACAGATTTCAATATTCGCGCGGGCTTTCTGAACACGGGTCTGGATGAGCGCGGAGCGGAGTTCCGCGGTATGGTCCAGTTCGGAGACTCACCGGGCATTTTCGCGGACTACTACAAACCATTGGATGACGCGCTTAAATACAGTTTCCGACCAAGCATTGCTTATTTCAGCAGACCTTTGTTGATCTTTGACGACCTTGGTGACGCGCTCGCAGAAATTGAACTGGATGAGGTGGGTGGCAGCCTAGTGTTTGGCCGTGAATTTGGTCGCTACGCGAAACTCTACGCCGGTTTTACACGTTACACAGGCAATATGCATATCACCATCGGCGACCCGGTTATTGAGCCTTTCTCGTTCGACGGGGCCGAGTGGTTTACCGAACTGAAATATGACCGCCTTGATAACCGTTACCTGCCAAGCCGTGGGCTTTTGTCCCGCCTAAAATATACCCGGTCGGCTGAAAACCTTGGCGCTGACCTCTCATTTGACCAATTGGAGTTCTCGGTATTTAGCAGTCACACCTTTGGCCTTCACAACCTTATCCTGGGCGGGCAATACAACACCAGCCTGGACGAGAACATCCCAATTTATGGTTGGTTTACCGGTGGCGGCTTCCTGAACATGTCGGGTTATGAGGCCAACTCCCTGATAGGACCCCATTTCGGGCAGGTCATGGCGGGTTATCGTTACCAGGTGGCTAAAAGCGGCTTTTTACCAGGTTACGTCGGGATGACGCTTGAATATGGTCGTGCGGCACAAAACCGCAAAGATATTTTTAATGATGGGCTTATTAACGGCAGTTTTTATCTTGGTTACCGGTCACCGCTGGGGCCCGTGTACCTGGGTATTGGCTGGAGCGAGCAACGCGACGCCATTTACTTTCTGCGTGTTGGCTCGATATTTGGCCCACGCAGCCTCGGGCGGCGTTAGCCAATTGCCAGTTTGAAAATCAGTCTTCGAAGCGTGCTTCGAGGGCCGCGATGGCTGGCAGTTTTTTGCCTTCCACGTATTCCAGAAACGCACCGCCGCCGGTTGAGATATAACTGATACCATCGGCTACATTAAACTGGTCGATAGCAGCCAGCGTATCTCCGCCGCCCGCAATACTGAAAGCCTTGGAAATTTCGATCGCATCGGCCACTGCGCGCGTTCCCGCGGCAAAGCCCTCAAACTCAAAAACACCCACAGGACCGTTCCAGATCACCGTACCGGCACCCTGAATTCTGGCAGCATAATCCATCGCTGTTAACGGGCCGATGTCGAGAATCATTTCGTCGCCCTGCACTTCATCAACCGACCGGACAATGGCTTCTGCGTCTTTAGAAAATGATGTTGCAACCACGACATCTTTGGGGATGGGAATGTTTCCGCCATTTTCATGCGCCAAGCGAATCAAGCGCTGCGCTTCATGAATCAGATCAGGCTCATAAAGTGACTTGCCAACATCATAGCCACTCGCTGCGATAAAGGTATTGGCAATACCGCCGCCCACAATGAGTCCATCAACACGCGACATCAGTGCTTCGAGCACCGTCAGCTTGGTGGACACCTTTGAACCGCCAACGATGGCAAGCATGGGTCGCGCCGGGTCGGCCAGTGCTTTTTCAATTTCGTAAACTTCACGGCTTAACAGTGGTCCGGCGCACACGGTTTCTGCAAAACGAATAACACCTTCGGTAGACGCCTGGGCACGGTGGGCCGAGCCAAAGGCATCCATTACAAAAATGTCGCATAACGATGCCATGGCTTGCGCCAAAGCATCATCATTGCCTTTCTCGCCAACATTAAAGCGGACGTTTTCACACAAAACAATTTCGCCTGGTTCAACGCGCACACCGCCAAGCCAGTCTTTTTGCAAACGCACCGGACGATCCAGCAACCCTGACAGGTGCTCAGCGACCGGTGCGAGTGAAAACTCTTCTTTATACTGGCCTTCTACAGGCCTGCCCAAGTGAGACAAAAGAATCACCGCGGCACCACTTTCCAGTGCCATTTGAATGGTCGGCAACGCGGCACGAAGCCGCGCATCTGAAGTGACCTTGCCCGCCTCAATCGGGGCGTTGAAATCCTCCCGGATCATCACGCGTTTGCCAGTCAGATTCAGTTCGTCCATTCGCAGAAATGACATTTGTCTTTACTCCGTATAGCCGCCTAGGCTTTTACAAGGGCGAGAGTGGTATCCAGCATACGATTACTGAAGCCCCACTCGTTATCGTACCAACTTAATACTTTGACCATCGACCCTTCCATGACCTTGGTCAAACTCGCATCAAATATAGAAGAGTGCGGGTTGTGGTTAAAGTCGATGGAAACCAGCGGTGCTTCGTTGTAAGCCATCACGCCTTTCATGCTACCTTCGCAGGCCGCTTTAATAGCCGAGTTAACTTCTTCAACGGTCGTCGGACGACTGGTTGTAATACACAGGTCTACAACCGAGACATTAATGGTAGGTACACGCATGGAAAAACCATCCAACTTACCGTTAAGCTCAGGCAGCACCAGTCCAACAGCTGCCGCAGCCCCTGTTTTGGTAGGTATCTGGCTCATGGTGGCCGAACGCGCGCGACGAAGGTCGCTGTGGAAAACATCGGTCAAAACCTGGTCATTGGTGTACGCATGAATGGTAGTCATCAAACCATGCTCAATACCAATGGTTTCATGCAGCACTTTGGCAAGCGGCGCAAGGCAGTTGGTCGTGCACGAAGCGTTGGAAATGATGGTGTCGCTGGCTTTCAGTGAATCATGGTTAACGCCGTAAACAACGGTGTTGTCCACGTTCTGCCCAGGAGCAGAAATAATCACTTTCTTGGCGCCGGCAGAAATGTGGGCCCCGGCGGTCTCACGACTGCGGAAAAACCCGGTGCACTCCATTACCACGTCAACTTCCAGCTCTGCCCATGGCAGTTTTGAAGGATCACGTTCAGCAAATGCCTTAATGCGGTCGCCATTAACGATCAAATCGCCATTGTCGACGCTAACTGTCCCCGGGAATTTGCCATGGGCAGTATCGTACTGGGTCAGGTGGGCATTACTGTTGGCATCGCCGAGGTCATTGATTGCGACGATAGTGATCTCATCGGTACGGCCTGATTCATACAGGGCCCGCATGATATTGCGGCCAATGCGGCCGTAGCCATTAATTGCAACTCTAACTGTCATTTTATTACTCCTGATAACCGTTTAGTCAGTGCCAAGCAGTTCGCGAACTGTTTTGCTGACATTTTCAATTGTTAAACCATAAAATTCAAATAACTCGGGGGCTGGCGCCGATGCGCCAAAACTGTCTATACCAATGATGCGCCCATTATCACCAACGAAGGGGTGCCAATAGTGCCCAACACCCGCTTCAACCGCCACTCTTGCTTTACAGTCAGGCGGCAGGACGGATTCACGATAAACTCTCTCTTGCGCCATGAACCTTCCAGGGTTCGGCATTGAAACCACCCGCACATTAATATTGTCAGCAATCAGCTGCTTGGCGGCGGCTACTGCCAAGCCTACTTCAGACCCGGTCGCTATAATAATAGCATCACAGGGGCCGTCGGCTTCACGCAGGACATAACCACCACGACCGATAGCCGTGACCTGATCGTCGCTACGCTGCTGGTGCGGCAGGTTCTGACGGGTAAATATCAGGGCGCTGGGGGCTGAACTTTCTTCAATAGCACACTTCCAGGCAACTGCTGACTCAACCGTATCGCAGGGCCGCCATACACTCAGGTTTGGTATCAGGCGCAAGCTTGAAACGTGCTCTACAGGCTGATGGGTTGGACCATCTTCACCCAGCCCGATGGAATCGTGTGTATAGACATGAATATTGTGCGCGGGGATCAGCGCCGACATCCGCACTGCGTTACGCGCGTAATCGGAGAACACCAGGAAGGTCGCGTTGTAAGGAACAAAACCGCCATGCAGGCCCAGGCCATTACAAATGGCGGCCATGCCAAATTCGCGCACACCAAAATAGATGTAATTCCCATCGGCGGTGCCTTCGTTAACATCCACACTTTGTTTCCAGATGGTATTGTTTGAGCCGGCCAGATCTGCCGAACCACCGATCAACTCCGGCAACAAGGGACCGAAAAGCTCCAACGCCATTTGCGAAGCCTTGCGTGTCGCCACGGTGGCGCCGTCTTCCTGTAGCTTGGCAATTGCCTGATGTGTTGCCTGGGCCCAGCTTTCCGGCAGGTCGCCGTTCATTCTGCGGCTAAATTCAGCTGCCAGTTCGGGGTAGCTTTTCTGGTAAGCAGCAAATAGCTGATCCCAATCGGACTCAGCCTTTTCGCCACGTGAACGGGCGTTCCAACCAGCATAAATATCATCGGGAATTTCAAATGCCGGGTGATTCCAGCCCAGCTCTTTTTTGGTGGCCTCAACTTCTTCCGCGCCCAACGGTGAGCCATGAGTAGCCGAGGTGCCCTGCTTATTGGGCGAACCAAAACCAATCACCGTTCTGCAGCAAATTAGGGTTGGTCGTGACGTCTCGGCACGGGCAGTTTCGATAGCCTGCCTGATTTCGTCCGGATCGTGTCCGTCCACATCACGTATTACCTGCCACCCATAGGCTTTAAAGCGCGCCGGGGTATCATCGGTAAACCAGCCCTGCACATCGCCGTCAATTGAAATGCCGTTGTCATCCCAAAACGCAATCAGTTTGCCAAGCTCCATGGTTCCCGCCAGTGAGCAGGCTTCATGCGAGACGCCTTCCATCAAACAACCATCCCCCAAAAACACCCAGGTATGGTGATCAACGAGCGAGTGACCGTCCTGATTAAAGCGGTTTGCGAGTACCTTTTCGGCCAGCGCCATGCCAACCGCGTTGGCGATGCCTTGACCCAAGGGGCCCGTGGTGGTTTCAACGCCCGGGGTTTCACCCGCTTCCGGATGCCCTGCGGTTTTTGAATGCATTTGCCGGAAGTTACGAATCTCCGATATTGGCAAATCATAGCCACTCAAATGCAGCACTGAGTACAGCAGCATCGACGCGTGTCCGTTGGACAGCACGAAACGGTCGCGATCCCACCATTTGGGGTTTGCCGGATTGTGCTTTAAATGATCGTTCCAGAGGACTTCAGCGATATCCGCCATGCCCATAGGCGCGCCGGGGTGGCCTGAATTGGCCTGCTGAATTGCATCCATGGACAAAGCACGGACGGCATTTGCGAGTTCACGTCGAGTGGGCATTGGGATTTCCTGAACCTGAGTTATTAGACAATCGGACCGCGAGTTTTACACGCCACGCGCGACTAAGAAACCAATTCATAATTTTCGCTGATGAGACTGTGCATAAGCAAGTGCCAGCACATAAATGCCGGCACTTTTTAACCGTTTTACGACAAAGATCAAGTGACCCTGGTCTTGACCAGTTTGCCCGACTTGTAGTCGGACCAATATTCATCCAGCTCTTTTTTCACAACAGGCAACAGGAAGTAGCAACCGAGCAGGTTGGGAAAGGCCATCGCGAAAATCATGGCATCTGAAAAATCAATGACCGAACCTAACTTCATGGACGACCCAACAACCACAAAGAACAGGAACAGTATTTTAAATGTCGCGTCAGTCACTTTGTTTTCTCCAAAAAGGAACGTCCATGCCTTCAGCCCATAATAGGACCAGGAGATCATCGTAGAGAAAGCAAACAGCAACACCGCTACGGTCAACACCAGCGGGAACCAGGAAATGGCTGACCCAAACGCAGTCGAAGTTAACTGAACGCCAGCACTTGGATCAACTGACGGGTCCCAGGTATTCGTGATAATAATAACCAGGGCGGTAATCGTACAAACGACAATGGTGTCAATAAATGGCTCGTAAAGCGCCACAAACCCTTCGGTTACAGGACGCTTGGTTTGCACCGCCGAGTGCGCAATAGCAGCGGAACCAACACCGGCCTCATTGGAAAACGCCGCGCGTTTGAAACCCTGGAAAAGTACGCCAATCACACCACCTGAAATACCCGAGGCAGTAAACGCACCGGCGAAAATATCACCAAACGCCGCCGGTACAGCAGACAGGTTCATAAAGATGATCACCAGGCCGGCAAAAACGTAGGTCACTGCCATGAAAGGCACAATTTTCGATGTTACCCGGGCAATCCCCTTGATGCCGCCAATGATTACGAGGCCGACCAGGGCTGCAACGACCAAGCCATACAACCAGCCTTTATCGGCCAGCCAGCTTGCGTCGCCGCCGGTTATATTCACTAGTTGCGCGAAGCTTTGATTGGCCTGGAACATATTGCCGCCGCCGAATGAGCCGCCGACGCAAAAAATTGCAAACAATACTGCGAGTACTTTGCCGAGTTTTGCAAAACCCGGTCCCTTCTCGGCAAGTCCTTTTGTGAGGTAATACATCGGACCACCGGAAACCGTGCCATCCGGCAACTCATTACGGTATTTCACGCCCAATGTACATTCGGTGAACTTTGAGGACATTCCAAGGAAACCAGCCAGTATCATCCAGAACGTGGCACCCGGACCACCCAGCGAAACGGCAATCGCGACACCGGCGATATTGCCCAGCCCAACCGTTCCCGACAAAGCCGTGGCAAGCGCCTGAAAATGGGTCACTTCACCAGCAGCTTCCGGATCGTGGTAATCACCGCGAACCAACTCGAAGCCATGCTTCAACGCCCGCAGGTTAATAAAATTGAAATAGAAGGTGAAAATAGTTGCGGCAACGATCAGCCATACCAGAACAAATGGGATTGGGACCCCACCCACCGGAAAGGAAGAAAAAACCACACCCGCAACCGCGTCGGCAAAAGGTTTTACCGCCAGATTGATTTTTTCATCAATCCCTTGTTCGGCAAATACAGAAAAACTGGCAAGCAACCCAATGAGGGTGGTTATTCCCACTCTTAATTTTGACATTAACTATCTCCGGTTGGATGGGTGGGTCAAGGTACGACCGTCACGGCACAATCCGCGACCTGTACCATGCGACTGCCTACGCTGCCAAAAACATGTGCTTTTAGCATCGAGGTGCCCTGACGTCCCAGTATTATATTTGTTACACCATGTTCGATGGCGAGAGCGTTTAGCGTATCGGCAACGTGCCCATGCCTGACCAGCCCCTCAACATCAACACCTTCGGCCTTCAAACGTTTGACCACAGGGTCAATAACATCGCTGTACGCACGTTGAATTTCTTCATTGCGTCGTTTGTGACGTTCGGCATTTTCTTCAACGGTTGAAAAAGTAAACGGCGACCATTCAATGATATGTGATACGAATAACCGGGCATTTGACCTTTGGGCCAACTTTGCCGCAAACTCGACCGCCCTTTCCCCACATTCGCTGCAATCTACACCTACCATCAATACCGAACTCATGTCTTTATCTCCGTAATACCGCAGACCCTTAGTTTAACTCAGCGACCAGCAAATGCAGCAGCGACTATAGCATCATAATCAAAACCATTACCGACACAGAGCCTAAACCGCCTGTTCGCTCATTAGTACCCGGTCTCACGCCATTTTATCGAACAACCCATCGAAGGCACCTGGCCCTCGGGGCCGCGACCAGTTTCAGCAATTTGCTTCATGGCTTCAAACAATTCTCGCGCTTGGCTGCTATCACCAGACTTTGGTCCAGCCGCATCAAGACGGCCGCGATACTGCAACTCCAAATTTGAGTTATAGCCAAAAAAATCCGGCGTACAAACAGCACCATAAGCCTTGGCCACTGCCTGTGTCTCGTCCAGTAAATAAGGAAATGGAAACCCATAGTCTTCTGAAATTAACCGCATATTAGCTGCAGAATCTTCAGGGTAGGCAGCCGTGTCATTGGGCATGATGGCAACACTGTTTACGCCCATTGCCCGCAACTCCATCGTGTCACGCACCAACTTCTCCAATATGGCTTTCACATAAGGGCAGTGATTACTGATAAACATCACCAACAGACCGCGCTCCCCCTTGCATTGCTCCAATGTCCATGACCGCTGATCAACGCCGGGCAGGTTGAAATCAAGCGCCTTTTTGCCAAAATCACAAACTGGTGTTTGCAAACTGACCATAGTTATCGTTCCACACTGGTTAAAACCGCATTATATCAAGCAATCCGTACGATCTGGTCATACACTTTGCTGTCATTTTTGCTATTATTAATATAGAACTTTTTCGCTGGATGGGGCTCTTATAACAATGTGCCCCAAAGGGTTGGTATTCGGTGAGGATCAGAGTGACGGGACAAGGTCAAAATACAACTGTACGTATTAGCACCCTTTTGGTTGCCGTTTTTGCGTGCCTGCTGCCCGCGTTTTCCGGTGCCGACATTCTCGTTTTGCCGGGTCACGAAAAAGACTTGGCAGCAAACCACAACCCGTCATTGGTGACGCTGCCTTTTGCAGCAGATCACTCATCCGCAGGTCTTACATTTGACCTGGGTGATTCCGAAACGCGCAAGCTTGAACTGCAGCTTTCCGAACCGCTGACGCTCAATATCCACAGCAACCTGCAAAAATCGTCTTCCGGTGTCGGTTCTGTCTTCCTCGACAGCACCCTTAATATGCACCTTAACGACAATCTGGACATTACCACCAGTCTCGGCGCGGGAAAAAGCCAGACATCTTTTCAGTCGCTCGGCAGCATTCACTGCCAGAATGGCGTTTTGGATAAAGGCTCGTACCGGGCATCTGATTGCCACTTCATCAATCAGGCAAATGTATTAAAACAGGATCAGGTTGCCCTTGGGTTGCGTTATGACCGCAGCAATCTAAAGGCGGCAATGAGCATGTTCCGTCAGGAAACCAGCATCGGACAAAAAAATGTCAGCAGCAACGCAATGCTGATGACCAATCCAACCCTGAGTAGCAAAAGTCTAACGCCCGAATTTGGCAATCCATTACTATCGACAGGCCTCACCGGACAAGCACTGAGCTACCTCGACAGTGAAGCTTCCGGGCTTGATATGGAGTTTCAGGTTGGGCTAACCACCGACAGTGCCGGCGATGTACGAATTGGGCTTCAGTTGACCCGCATTCTGGATGCCTCCTACGAAGCTACAGCGGTTTATGCCCCCGGCTTACAGAGTTGGACGATTGCCAAACCATTTGATAGCGCAAAGGTTAACCTTGACTGGAGCAAAGGCCGTTTCAGCGGTGGCATTCAGGGTTTTTACCGGGAGCAGGTTCAATTTCTGAACCGCGCAGATCTTGACAGCTCAACCAGCTTCGATGTGCACTTCACCTGGCGCGCGCCATGGAATGCCAACCTGAGCGTTGGAACCACCAACGTGCTAAATGCAGGTGCCGGTGCGGAAGACAAAAGCAAAACTGACGGCGGACTGCAAGACCCTTTCGAAGCTGTTTACGGCCGTATCCCCTACGTTCGTTACCAGCAAGACCTCTAACCTCCAGCCACCATTCTTCCCCGCTCTATTTGAGCGAGCCTGTTCTATTTGAGCCAGCTTAGGACTGCCTCACAACTGAACGAGTTTCCTCAAGGCTGATTTGGCTTTGTACAGGTAAAGCCGAATAACCATGTAACAAGCGGCACCAACCGTAAATAAGATGTATGGACCGGCAGATGATCTTTGTTGCAAACCGGCCGTAGACTCCAGGTACCACCCAAATGCCGCCACCAGCAAGGTCAATGCCACGTAACTGGCCATCTTTAAATGGTAGATACGATCTCTGATTTTGCGCCGACGAAGCTCATGGAGTTGCTCTTCCTCTACCTCGCCCCGCTGAAACCCGCAATAAGGGCAAAGCATGGTCTGAGTGGATATACTCTTGTCACAACTGGGACATGAAATAATTGCCATAACTTAAAACTCACACCTGTTTAAATCCAAAACACCCACTAACTCGTGCCAAAAAACTTCAACTCCGCCCGCAAACCGCCACTTTTGCGGTTTTCAAAATGTATTGACCAGCCATATAGCTCGCACAGGCGCTTAACAATGGCGAGACCGAGGCCTGAACCTTTACCAGACACACCGATACCGCGGTAATGCCGGTCCATAACCCGCGATAACTCCTCTTCCGGGATACCAGGCCCGGTATCTTCCACGAGAATTCGCCCGCTTCCGATAGTACAAACCACCTCACCTGACGGCGTATAACGGATCGCATTACTGATCAGGTTGCCAACCGTAACCGCGATCACGGACCCCGGTGCGATCACACTGACCTTGTCTTCTGAAATAACCTTTAATTCGAGCGGTTTATTATCCAACAACGGCTTATGCAAGTGCAGCAATTTATCCACAATTTCACAGACACTATGTGCCTCGCTGTCATTATTGATACCTTTCTCAAAACGGACCAGGTGCAATAACGCGGTGGTAATATCGGTCGACTGCCTGGCTGCCCTGGCAATACGCAATATGCGGGTTCTGGTTTTTTCCGGCAAGTCCTTCTGTGCCAACAGCAACTCCGTTGCGCCTGAAATGACGGCCAACGGTGTTCTTAACTCATGGCTGACATCCGCATTAAATTCACGATCACGCTCGACCAGATGGTGTACGCGCTCGGCGTAAGCATCCAGCGCCGCCGCCAACTGTCCCACTTCGTCATCCGGGAACCACCTTGCCAGCCCGGGTGACGGTGTCTCTTCACCCAACTGACTCAAACGCTCCGCCAAATCTGTTACCGGCTTCATCACCCTGCTCGATGACCATAAACCCAGTGCCAGCGACAACATAGAAAACACGATCACCGCCGCCACCAATGACCAGATAAGCCGGTTGGTTAAACGTTGGTTTTCGGTGATGTCATAAATCAGAAATGCCCAAAGGTCTTCATCTTTTCGCACTGCGGCCTTGAAGTAACCTTCAGCGGTTTCAACTTCGTGAACGCCGGTGTCGAGGTTCCTGATTTTCGCAGTCACACTGCGGTGGGGGTCACCTGGGCGGGTCACAAAACCCTGAATACGCGTATGGAACGGCTCTACCAGGGTTGGATCTTTATACAGCTGAACGAGGTAATCATCCAACTCCTGCTTCAGCGTTGAACCGATGAGCTCGTCTTCGAGATTACTTTGCAAAAAAAGCGTACTAATTGCGAACAGACCGCTCAGTAGAGTACCGAACAGCAAAAAAGAAAATATGATTCGGCTGCGGAGCCTACGCCGGTACAGCATTTGACTCCACAAGACGGTAACCAATCCCATGGCGCGTCTGGATCATTTTGCTACCAAAAGGCTTGTCGATGGCTGAACGCAGCGAGTGAATATGCACCCTCAGGCTATCGCTGTCGGGCATTTCCTCGCCCCACACCTCTTTTTCCAGGTCCATACGCGTCACCACATTGGGGGATGCTTCCATCAGGCAACGCAATAATTTAAGGCCGATAGGGTTGAGGTTTATTTCAGACTCATTACGCGTCACGATCAGCGTATCTGCGTTGAACAGCAGGTCGCCTACCTGAATCTCCTTGCTTGCGCGCCTGATCCCCCGCGAGGTCAGCACCTTCAACCGCACTTCCACTTCCTGCAACTCGAATGGCTTGACCAGGTAATCATCTGCACCCGTCTCAAAACCAGCCAGCTTGTCTTCCAGACGATCACGGGCAGTTAACATTAGAACCGGTGTATTTTTCCCCGCTTCCTGACGCAGCTTGCGACAGACTTCCAGACCATCCATGCCGGGCAGCGCCAAATCCAAAACAATGGCATCAAAATCATTAACAATGGCCAGATGCAAACCCGTAATGCCATCACCGGCAAAGTCGATGGTATGTCCTCTTTCGTCCAGGTAATCGCCGAGATTTGCGGCGATATCCGGATTGTCTTCTATTATCAGAATGCGCACAGTAAGTTCCCGTTTTATGAACTTGAAATAGAAAAAGCCCAGGCAGATGATATTACCACCGTGCCTGGGCTCGAAACGCCCCGTCATACATATTCACAGCAGGAGTTGCTGCACTTTAATACCTACAGACTCGCACCTGAAGTATCAAGGTAAAGATAGTGTATGCCCGCACAGGTTAAAAACTCGTTAATCGAAATGGAATTTTCCGTTAAAGCAACTCCTCACATGATGGTTGCCGGTCAGACTTCCAGAATCTCAACATCCTTGAGCCCAGCGGCTAGCGAGTCGGCATCGCCACCTTCCGCCATTTTCACAGCCAAACGGACCTCATTGGCCGAATCGGCATGCCGGATGGCGTCATCGTAGGTGATCTTGCCTTCCTTATACATTCCAAAAAGACATTGATCAAATGTGATCATGCCATGGTGGTTCGACTCTTTCATGATCTTCTTCAGTTCGGTAATTTCACCGTTTCGAATTCTTTCCTGCACCAAGGGGGTCGCCAGGAGAACTTCGATTGCAGCCCAGCGCCGGGTCTTGTCGGCAGACGGAATTAATTGCTGCGCGACAATTGCCCGCATATTGAAAGAAAGATCAAGCAGCACCTGCTCTTTTGCGTCTTCAGGGAAGAAATGCAAAATACGATCAAGCGTCTGGTTGGCGTTATTGGCGTGCAATGTACACAAAACGAGGTGACCGGTTTCAGCAAACGAAATCGCGTATTCCATAGTCTCACGTGTACGAATTTCGCCAATCATGATCACATCAGGCGCCTGACGCAAAGTGTTGCGCAAGGCAACCTCAAATGACTCGGTATCAATGCCGACCTCACGCTGAGTGACCAGGCTTTTGCCATGAGCATGCACGTACTCAATTGGATCTTCGACAGAAATAATATGCCCGCTCATCCGTCTATTGCGATAACCGATCATGGCCGCCAAGGAAGTCGATTTACCCGTACCGGTAGCACCCACAAACAAAATGATGCCGCGTTTTGCCAACGCGAGATCGGTCAGCAAATCAGGTAGACCAAGACCTTCAAATGTCGGGATGGTAGTTTCAATACGACGACACACCATACCCACATGTGCCTGTTGATAAAATGCGCTGACACGGAACCGCACGTCCTCCCCAAGCGAGATGGCGAACTGGCATTCCTGTGTTTCGTCAAACTCCCGCATCTGCTTTTTGGTCATGATGCCGTAAACAATTTCCTTGACCTCTTCCCCCAGCAGAACTTCAGTCGAAACCGGTCGGATTCTGCCGTTGACCTTAATGCACGGGGGTGCGTCCGCAGTAATGAAAAGGTCAGAACCCTTTTCTTTGTGAAGTTCTTGTAACCAACCTTCTACTGCACTCATATCTAACTCTCCCATTAGAGCTTTTGACCTGCCCGCTTATGTATTAGCGAGCAGACCTTACATAAACAACTTGCGGTCGACTGCCTTTCTGGCTGCCTCGTGGCGCGTAACAATACCCCTGGAAACCAAGCCCTCCAAATACTGGTCAAGCGTGTGCATGCCAACATTCTGACCCGTCTGAATGGCGGAATACATCTGCGCTACCTTGTCCTCGCGAATCAGGTTACGGATCGCGGGGGTAGCCAACATAATTTCATGCGCAGCGATTCGACCACCACCAACCCGTTTCATCAATGTTTGTGCAATTACCGCACGCAAAGACTCCGACAACATTGAACGCACCATGGATTTTTCACCGGCAGGGAAAACGTCAATGATACGGTCAATGGTTTTGGCAGCCGAACTCGTATGTAGTGTGCCAAAAACAAGGTGACCGGTTTCTGCCGCTGTTAGCGCCAGGCGGATAGTTTCAATATCACGCATTTCGCCAACGAGGATAATATCCGGATCTTCACGCAGGGCCGACCTCAGCGCCTGATTAAAACCATGGGTATCACGATGTATTTCACGCTGATTGATCAAACATTTGCGCGATGTGTGCACAAATTCAATCGGATCTTCAATGGTCAATATATGCCCGGGAAGCGTGGCATTGAGGTGGTCAATCATCGCTGCCAGGGTCGTGGATTTACCTGAACCCGTTGGACCGGTGACCAGCACCAACCCCCGTGGAACATTGATAATCTCTTTAAATGAAGGCGGCGCACCAATATCTTCCAGGGTCAACACTGCCGCCGGAATGGTACGGAAAGCACCACCAACACCTCGATCTTGGTGAAAACAGTTAACACGGAAGCGGGCCAGCCCCGGCACCGCGTATGAAAAATCCACTTCGAGGTTGGCTTCAAAATCACGTCGTTGATGATCGCTCATCGTGCTGTAGATCAACTCAGTGAGCTGTTGATTGTCCATCGCGGGCAAGTTCAAACGACGTAAATCGCCATCAACACGAATCATTGGCGGCAAACCTGATGACACATGAAGATCCGATGCCTTGTTTTTAACCGCAAAGGCAAGCAGTTCAGCAATATCCATTAAACTCTCCTTGTAGGGATACCGGCCACGTTACAATACGCAGTATGTCAAAGTTACGTAAACGTTGGCGTCCATATCCCTGGTGTTCATTGCAACACCCATAACCTTAGACAAAGCATACACCCGGCGCAACATGAATCAAGCAAGTGAAAGACTAAAAACTGTCCAGCAAAGAATCGAAGACGCCTGTGTTGCGGCAGGCAGAGAGCCCAACGAAGTCTCCCTGCTTGCTGTCAGCAAGCGCCATTCGGCCCACAATGTTATTGCTTTTAGTGACTTAGGGCTCGTTTCGTTTGGTGAAAACCACCTCCAGGAAGGCCTGCAAAAGCAACAGGAAGTCGGTGGGCGGAATCTACAATGGCATTTTATAGGCACCATACAATCCAACAAAACCCACGCGATTGCCGAGCACTTTCAGTGGGCGCAAAGCGTGGACAGGGCAAAAATCCTGCAAAGACTTTCCGCGCAAAGACCCGACCATCTTGAACCTCTGAACGTATGCCTGCAGGTCAACATTGACAACGAGCCGCAAAAAGCCGGGGCGAGCCCCGAAGAAATTCTGCAACTGGCCGCACTTGCCCAAAACCTTGAGAATATAAAACTGAGGGGTCTGATGGCCATTCCTAAAATGACCAGCGTGCAATCGGAGCAACGCGAGAGCTTCAAAAAGGTCAAAACACTGTTCGATGCACTTAAAAGCGCAGGACATGACGTTGATACACTTTCGATGGGCATGTCGTCCGACCTGGAGATGGCGATTGCCGAAGGCAGCACCATGGTGCGAATTGGCACGGATTTATTTGGAGCGCGGGAAACATGACAAATATCAACAGGGTTTTAGTATGAAAATCGCCTTTGTCGGCGGGGGTAACATGGCCACCGCACTGATCAGCAGTCTGTTCTCATCGCGTCACAATATTGACCGTGTGCAAGTCGCCGACCCTGGTAGCGCCAAAAGGGCGAATCTACGCAAGCGGTGGCCGGTCACCTGCTTTAACAATGCCGCTGAAGCTATTGAGGGAATGGATGCGATAGTGCTCGCCGTTAAACCGCAGGTTTTGCCCGCGGTGCTTGAAGAAATAGGCGATCTTGTCAACGACCGACAACTGGTAATATCCATCGTCGCCGGTATACATACCAGCCAGATAGCCGCGCGGCTTAAGCACAACCCACCCATCATACGCACCATGCCCAATACACCAGCGCTAATCGGGCTGGGCATCACCGGTATGTACGCGCGCATAAACTGCAGCCTGGCCCAACGTGAAATGACACAGAACCTGATGGAGTCCGCGGGTGAAGTGGTATGGCTGGACAAAGAAAGCCTTCTGGATGTTGTAACGGCTGTATCAGGCAGCGGGCCAGCCTACTTTTATTACCTGGTTGAGTGTTTGCGTAACGCCGGAACAAAACTGGGTCTGCCAGCAGATGTGGCGGCCAAGCTTGCCCTGCACACCGCCTACGGTGCCAGCACCATGGCGTTACAAAGCGACGTGGACGTTACCGAGCTTCGTCAACAGGTAACAACACCGGGCGGCACCACCGAAGCCGCTTTCAAACAGCTCGATGCAGGTCATTTTGAACGATTGATAGAGCGTGCCATTGAGGCCGCAACAAAGCGTGGACAAGAACTTGCGGATAACGGAGAAATATCATGAACCCCACGGGCGCACTCGTATACCTGATCGGCACAATAACAGACCTCTACGTTACAACGATTTTACTGCGCTTGCTGCTCCAGTGGGTGCGGGCTGATTTTTACAACCCCCTGAGCCAGTTTCTGGTTAAAGTCACCAACCCCGTGCTGGTGCCGGCACGGCGCATCATTCCATCCATAGGCAAACTGGATACCGCCTCAGTGGTGGTTATGCTGTTGCTGGAGTTTTTACAGTTGGTCATCATTAGCCAGCTCAGCCAGGCAGGCTACGGCTTGCCATTCCTGCTTCTTTTTGCAGCCCAAAAGCTGTTGGTGGCTTTGCTGTTAACTTACCTTGTCCTGATTATTGCCAGGGTCATTGTCAGCTGGGTTGCAGCCCAGTCAAGACATCCGCTGATTCCACTTCTTTACCAGCTAACCGAGCCGGTGTTGAAGCCTCTGAACAAACTCGTACCACCCATTGGCGGAGTTGATCTCTCTCCGTTGTTTGCGCTCATCGCCATACGCTTCCTTTTGCTTCTGCTAGGATGGTAAGTAACAGGCAACGGTTCGACCCCCGACATTTTGCCTGCCAGGTTAAGAGTTGACGGCAAACTGCCGTCACCGGAATGGGAAGTGACTGATGAAAGCATTGTTAATAAAACTGGTTCTGATTTCTGCGTTAACGTCGTTTTCGGCGGTCGCGCAACAGGCACAGGAGTTTGGAGAGTACACCGTTCACTACAATGCCTTGAGCGCTAGTTTGCTGACCCCAGAAATTGCCAAAGCCTACGGCATCCGCCGCTCAGCCAGTCGCGCACTCATCAACGTATCCGTTTTGAAAAAAATTGAAGGCCACACAGCCAGCGCCGTGGAAGCAAAGGTAGTCGCTTCCGGTCGTAACCTGACCGGCCAAATTCGCAATGTTGATATGCGGCAAATCAAAGAAGGTGATGATGCGATTTACTATATTGGCGAGTTGTCAGTCCGGAACATGGAGACTTTTGACTTCACGTTAATGGTCACACCCGACGGCCAGAACAAGCCTTTTCGGGTTAAATTCAGACAACAATTTTATACGGAGTAAAGGCACGCGCAGCCCTCGCCGCACGCCGAACCGGATCGACTCAGGGGTAAAGCCTGTTCCGCACCCACTCTCCATTTGTCAATGTGAAGCGGAAGCGGTCGTGCAAACGGCTTTCCATTCCGTACCAAAACTCAATCATCTGCGGTAATACCCGGTAACCGGACCAGTGTGGGGGGCGTGGTACGTCCATGCCCGAAAATTTCTGTTCATACTCCGCCACACGCCTTTCCAGCGTGTCACGGCTATCAAGCTGCCCCGACTGCAATGAGGCCCACGCGCCAATCTGGCTACCACGGGGCCGGCTGGCAAAGTAGGCATCTGCCTCTGCGGCAGTGACCGGTTCAACTGAACCCTCAACCAGTACCTGCTGGAATATCGACTTCCATATAAAGCACAGCGCTGCGTGTGGATTTTCCCCGAGCTGTCTGCCTTTATTGCTTAGCGTGTTGGTATAAAAAACAAACCCGGTTGCATCAAAGTCCTTTAACAGCATGGTGCGCACTGACACTTTACCCGTTGGCAGGGCGGTCGCCAGTGACATGGCCGTTGGCTCCGGTTCACCAGCCGCTTTCGCGGCCTGCATGGCTTGTTCAAACCGTTCAGATACTTCAGTCGGAAAATTCATTATTTTGTCCATTTCTTAAGGATAGCACCGTAACCCGCGCGATAATCGGGATACGACAGTGAAAACCCATCATCACGTAGTCTTTTATTACTGATGCGTTTGCCGCCACCCGAATGCTGGTCAACCAGGCCAATCGGTGCCGGTTTGCCCTGCGCCTTCGCCAACCACTCGAGAACTTCAAAGCGGGGAGCAGGTTCGTTATCAGTGGCGAGGTACAAGCCCTGCGGATGATCGGCTTTCATAAGGTATTTTAATACAGCCGCGGCGTCATGACTGTGAATACGGTTAGTAAAATCAGGCGGCGACTTTTGAACCTCAAGTCCGGGTGACGCGGCCAGTCTGATTAAATACTCCCGCCCTGGCCCGTAAATACCCGAAAACCGAACAACGACAAGATTATCCGTGCAGCGCGCGGCATGTCGCTCCATCTGCAACAGAACTTTGCCATTAAAGCTATCCGGCTCAGGCACGGTCTCTTCGGTCAACAGTTCGTTTTGAGACGCTCCATATACGGCTGTGCTGGAAACCAACAGTGTTCGCAATGGCGGCTGTTTGAGGCTAGCCCAGATATTTTTCCAGCCCTCTATGAAAATGGCCTCATAGGCGGCCTGGTCACGACGTGCCGGCGTTGGCATAAACACCAGCGTGTCAATTTGTTCCGGCAGGTCTTTGAGTGTGTCTAAATTGGTAAGGTCTGCCACAATTGGCAGCACGCCTTCAGGCAGGCTTGAAGTATCACGCTTCAACCCGTAAACGGTGTGACCATCGCGCAGCAATGATATAGCCAGGATGCTCCCGACATCGCCACAACCGGCTATCAATATTCGCATTACGCTGTTTCCGGCTCCACTTTATCCAGACGGGCGCGTGAACCCGGCAACGTTCTCAGCCATATTAGCCAGACGACCAGAGCGTCAAGAATGATCAGGGCCTGCCACAAATACAGGTGGAACCACTCAAATGCGGTGTAATTCCACTGGCCCAGGTAATAAAGGCTTATGATTCTCACAAGGTTGAGCAGTTGAATAGCAAAAAAACCGGCGACAAAACCAATCATTTTGTTTTTAAATGGGGCAGGAAACGCAAATATGGCAGAAAACAGAATGATAACGGCCTCAAGACCATTACAGCCCCGCTCTATGCGAACACCGAACCCTGAAACTTTGTCGCGGATCACGTTTCCGGTTGCAATGACGTTGTCATCAAAAACCTGCACAATCCAGACGCTGATGTCCGCGATCAATGATGTGAACGGAAGGATGACGTACTTTTCTGCTGGCTGTAAAATCTCTAACGTAAACAGTCCAACGAGCAGCACTGAAAATATGATAAAAAATCTGAGCATGAAGCTTGTCACCATTGAAGTCGGACGGGTCGGGGCAATGTTACCCAAAGCTCAACAGGCTTGCACGCCGTAAATGACGAACAACAATCAACAAATGAACAAAAGCAGCCAAAATATATTCCTGATAGGCCCGATGGGGTCAGGCAAAACCACGATCGGAAGACACCTGGCAAAGATGTTCAACCTCGAATTTCATGATTGCGATCATGAACTTGAACATTTAACCGGTGCCAGCGTCAATCTGATATTTGACGTTGAAGGCGAAGCCGGTTTTCGTATCAGGGAAACACAACTGCTTAAACAGCTCTGTTCTAAAAACGGCGTATTGGTTGCAACCGGCGGCGGGGTAGTCTGCAGCGAAGAAAACCGTGATCTGTTGCGTTCAGAAGGATTTGTTATCTATCTTAAAACCAGCGTAGAGAACCAGCTGAAACGCTTGCGAAGTGACAAAAGCCGGCCATTGTTACAAGCGAAAAACAGAAGGCAACGGCTGATGGATATGGCCCGCGAACGTAACCCGCTTTATCATGCGACCGCAGACATGGTATTCAGCACGCGCAACTCAAGCATCCACACTACTGCAAAAAAACTGTCTAATGCCATTTCAACGCAAATGGATTCATTCAAGCTGGAGAAACCAAATGCAGACAGTTAATGTTGATCTTGCAGATCGCAGTTACACCGTTGTCATCGGCTCCGGCTTGCTTGGCAAACCCCACCCCGCCTTAGAAATGGCAACTGGAAGCACAGTTCTGGTCGTCAGCAATGAAACGGTTGCCCCGCTGTATCTGGAAAAGCTTTGCGCTTCGTTAAACGGTAAAAATATCCACTCCATCATCCTGCCGGATGGAGAGTCTTTTAAAACGATGGAGCACTGGTCTCTTATCATCGACAAGCTGATTGAAATCCGCGCCACCCGTGACGCCACCGTGCTTACACTTGGCGGGGGTGTGATTGGCGACATGGGTGGTTTCGCGGCGGCAAGCTATATGCGGGGCATCAACTTTATTCAGGTTCCCACCAGTTTGTTGGCGCAGGTAGATGCCTCGGTTGGCGGGAAAACAGGATTCAATCACGCCGAAGGGAAAAACCTGATTGGCGCGTTTCATCAACCGACTGCCGTGCTGATTGATATCGAAACGCTCGACACACTGCCAGCACGAGAGTTTTCAGCCGGGTTGGCTGAAGTGGTCAAAATAGCAGCGGTACGAGACGCCAAGTTTCTCGAGTGGCTTGAAGACAGCCACACTGACATTATGGCAAGAAAACCTGAAGTGCTTGCCAGCATGATCCAACAAAGCGTCGCCAACAAGGCCGCGATTGTTGCTGAAGATGAACGCGAGGCCGGTATTCGCGCGCTACTCAACTTTGGACACAGTTTCGCGCACGCGTTGGAGACCTTGACCCACTACCAGCAATATCTGCACGGTGAAGCAGTGGCTATCGGCATGATGGTAGCCAGCCGCCTCAGCGAGCTTCGGGGCTTTTGTGAGCCTGGGTTCAGTGATCGTATTGGTCGGTTAATGCAGTCATTCAATTTACCGCTGGTACTACCGGAAACCCTCGACACCAATGACATGCTTGCGGCGATGAAACTGGACAAGAAAGTAATTGCCGGTATCGCGCGGCTAATACTGGTAAAATCAGCAGGTCAGGGGTTTATAGACAGCACTTCTGATCGGCATCAAATCGCTGCAGCAATCAGCGCGAGCCACGAACAACTTTAATCAACATTAGTCCAGTAGGTAAAAAATGAACTCTCCTTTAAAAAATGATTTATATATCAAAGCATTACTTCGCCAACCAACTGAGCGCACACCCATATGGGTAATGCGCCAAGCTGGCCGTTATCTACCTGAGTACCGGCAAATACGTGCAGAAGCAGGCAGCTTTATGGACCTGTGCACCAATCCGGACTATGCCTGCGAAGTTACGCTTCAGCCCCTGCGCAGATACAAATTGGATGCCGCCATTTTGTTTTCAGATATTTTGACGATTCCTGACGCGATGGGTCTCGGCCTTTATTTCGCCGAAGGTGAGGGTCCGAAATTCAAAAAGGTCATTCAAACCGCCGCCGATGTTGAGAAACTGCAACCCATTGATCCTGCCAATTCACTTGGCTACGTGATGGATGCAGTGTCGTTGATTCGCAAGGAACTCAATGGTGAAGTGCCACTGATTGGCTTCAGCGGCAGTCCATGGACACTGGCCACCTATATGGTTGAAGGCGGGTCCAGCAAGGCCTTCGCGAAGATCAAAAGCATGATCTACGGCGACCCAAAAACCGCCCATCTGTTACTCGACAAATTGGCAGACTCGGTCATTGACTACCTGAACGCGCAAATCGAAAGCGGTGCCCAGGCGGTACAGATTTTCGATACGTGGGGCGGAGTTCTGGCACCGGATATGTTCCGTGAATTCTCTTTGCAGTACCTCGATAAAATCGTCGCAGGCTTGCATCGCTCATACGATGGCAAGACCATTCCGGTGGTGTTGTTCTGCAAAGGCTGTAACGCACACCTCGAAGCATTGGCCGACACCGGCTGTGACGGCCTTGGTGTCGACTGGACCATGTCCCTGGCAGATGCCAGAGCCCTGGTAGGCGATCGCGTGTCGCTGCAGGGTAATCTTGACCCGGCCATCATGCTGACCAACCCTGAGGTCATTGAAACACAGGTTAAAGCAACACTCGCCAGCTTTGGTAAAGGTCACGGACATGTATTCAATCTTGGGCACGGAATTACACCCGAAGTTGATCCACACCACATGACCGTACTCACCGAAAGCGTGCGCAAATTCAGCCCCGCGTGGCATGAGGGCTAAGCTTTCGCAACACGGAGAGTGCTGACAGACAAGTTTGGCGGCGGGGAAGTATTTACCCGCCGCCAATTTTTTGACAAGCGGAAAGAGCAAAACCCAATTCACCGTGTAATGAACAACATCATGCGCCGCCATCAGGCCCGCGGATGAATGACCGGCCAGGAGAGTAAAATGACAGAATCAAACCATGACACCGATAAAGAAGCTTTAAAGTCCTGGTACATGGGACTGGTGGATAAAAACGTCAGGGAAATGGCCAAGGTAGGCGCCATTGCGGGAACCGCCATCGAGGGAAAACCCATTTGGGTGTTGCCTTATAAAATCCTGATCGCAAAGGTTTGGGATGTCAGTCAGAAAAGCGATTTTATCTGGACAATTTCAGGCGAGGGAGTGATCAGTGACCATATTCCAGGCACCATGGCGGCAACACCCAGGGACGCCGCGAAACACTTCTCATTAAAGTGGCAAATGGACGCTAACAAACTGCGTGAACTGGCGATGACCAAGACAACGGGGGCCGATGTAAAAGCGAATATGGATGCCTATACCAACGAACTGATTCAGTATGCCGAAGCGCTCTATGAAGTGGTCAGTCATGATGAGTTCTGGGGGCAGATGCCAAAAGCCGGCAAGTAAGTAAACGATCGCTTTTCATGAACACACTAACCGGAGTCCATGAATAACGTATTATTTTTTCAGGCGCAATTGACAAGCAAGTTGGCGTGAATCAGTATTTAAACTCTATATGTACGCACCGGAACGAAACCAGCAAAGCCTATCGTGAAAGATCTGATACAAAGTCCAAGTTACCTGGCGTACAAATTCAACTTCAACACAGAATGTGTAGAGTTCTTACCGATAGAGCGTAAAGAAATACAAAGGGTCAGTTGCCTTAAACGAGAGTTTATCGATCCCGCCCGTCAGTTGAAGACCGTGCCGCTTAAAAACCTGGTCGGTTTATTAAACTCGCCAAACGAGTCCCTGGTCAGAAACCCACCGCGTCTCATTTTTCATACCGCCTATTGCGCCTCCACTTTTTTGTCCAGATGCCTGGATGTAGACGGCGTCAGCATTAGCCTTCGGGAACCCCAGTTACTGCTGGACGCCGCCAATGCAAAAAGACTGCAATGGCGTTCAAAATCTACCAGCCTGGATTACCGGCACCTGCCAAAGCTGGCGCTAATATTGCTGCAAAAACACGCAGCACCTTCTGAAAAACTGATTATCAAGCCCATTAATTCAGTGAACAATATCATTCCCGAACTGTTGCAAATAACAGGCCCGGCAAAGTCTCTAATGCTTTACACAGATGCCAAAAACTTCCTTCTATCCACATTAAGGAAAGGCGAAGGCGGAAGGCATACCGCAAGGGCTATGTTTGATTTGCTGCGTTGTGATTTTCAGCATTTATCTAATCTCAGTTTGTCAGCCATTATTCACATGACCGATTTGAATATCATCCTGACACTCTGGCGCCTGCAAATTGAGCAGGCAGAAAGCGCCCTTCGGCACTTTTCGCCCAAAGGGTTGATGGCCTCGTTATATGGAGAAGAGCTCATTCATAAACCGCTGGAGAACCTTCGTGCCGCCAATCAGTTTTTGAATTTGGGTATTCCCGCTGAGCAACTTGAAGAAATCGTCAACAGTGACCAACGCTTCAACGACGCGAAAGTCGTCGGCGAACAATTCAGTCTGCAAAAACGTAAGGACACCTACCAAAGCCTGGAACGCTTTTATGGCGATGACCTGGAAAACGGTTTTAAATGGATGATGAGAAACAATCCGACAACACAACTTCACCCCAAGCTGACCGGCGCGCTTAATTCGCAATAATTCACTACCCGCTCACTTTAAAAAAGCAAGACTGGAATGAGAAATGGTTAAGCCAATAGAAATTAACCCCACCCATAATTTGCCTGAACTTGCCAGGACATTAAAGCGAACCGGCAGGCTCCAAGTCCCCAATTTCTTCACCGATGAGTCGGCCGAATATCTTTATCAACTGCTCGTTGAGCACAAAAACTGGTATCTGGCTTATAACAACGGCGGTCAATTCTTTGAAAGCACCATGGAACAACTTGACGCGCTTACCCCGCAACAGCGGGAAAAGTTCATGGGCAATATTAACCGCAGGGCGCAAACGCAATTTCAATATATTTTCAGGCAGTACTACATCTCCCAGGCAATTCAACTCAATGAGCACCCCGGCGACCCCATGCACCAAATGCATGCTTTTATGAATAGCGATGAAACGCTAAGGGTCATGAGGACGCTTACAGGGGACTCAACGGTCAGCAAAGCTGATAGCTACGCATCGATGTATAAGCCCGGCGATTTTTTAACAACACACGATGACCGTCATGAAAAACATGACCGGGTAGCGGCTTATGTGTTCAGCATGACCAAAAACTGGCAGAAAGACTGGGGCGGACATCTGGCCTTTTTTGATGATAAAGGCAACATCACCGATGCGTTTATTCCAAGCTTTAACACCTTGAATATTTTCCTGGTTCCGCAAATGCACTCGGTGCAACTCGTGGCGCCCTTTGCCGGCGCGAACCGGACCAGCTATTTGGGTTGGTTGCACCGCTGAACTGAAAAAACAATTTTGAGAAGATGGCACGCTAATCCGCCACAAAAAAGGCACCATCGATTAGTCGGTGTTTAACGTATCGAATAGCGGTTGTAAAAACGCCTGGTATTTTTCCCACAGGTGTACCGAGCTTGTGTACATGGGTTGGCGCACCTGGTATGAACTGGCTGTCTTGACGATAGCCGCGCTTTTATCAAACCTCAGACAATTGTCCTGCCACTCAAGGTCGCATGCGGCCAACAACTTGCGTATCTCGTGCTCAGGGTTTTGGGTGAGTGATTCATAGTTAACATCATAAATCTCACCAGGCATAACCTGGTGCCAGTGCTGCATTAGCAGCCGGTATTGATTGTGAAACTGACCCACGGTTTTCAGATCATAGGCAAAACGGTAATTGCCGGTTGTGAAATTCTGTTTAAAGATAGACAGACAGGTATCCCTGGCATCCCTGACACAATGGATAATTTTTGCATTGGGAAGTGCAATTTTTATCAACCCGACCATCATCATGTTAAATGGCATTTTGTCAGTGACGCGGCCCGCCTGATTGTTCAGCAGGTTAATTCTATCGAGATAGGTTTTTCCAAAGGTGTCAAAAACAGCACCCGGATAAGAGTCAAGAGGCCGGAATTGGTGTTGGTTTGCCGCACCAAGAAACAAGCTCGAGCCCAACGAGAAAATGTAATCCAACTCTCCCGCGCCGAAAACATCGGAGTGGCTGGCGATGATTTTTTCCACCAGAGAGGTACCGGAACGCGGCATGCCAACAATAAAAATGGGCCTGCTTGAGCTTTGACCGATCACCTTCAGCCGTGACATCGCTTCCTGAGTAAACGTCTGAATGATGTTGCGGATTAACTGCGCGTCACTTTCTATATGATAGTTAAACTCTTCAAACCTGAGGGCGTTGCCTGTTTTCAGGTACTCAAATGCCTGCGGGTAATCACCAATATCTTCAAATGCTTTTGCCAGCGCAAATGCAAGGTGAATCCTGTTTTCCGGTTTAATATCTTCTTTTTGATATTGCTCGAGCATTAAAGCAATATGCGGGTCGTCTTTATCCAGGTATTTGTGGATACCCGAATACGTAAAATGGGCCTGTGTGTAGTCCGGCTGCTGCGCCATTATTTTTTTATAATCGTCAGCGGCTTGCTCGAGCTTACCCTGCGATTTAAAAATATTGGCCAACAGGTATCTGGCAATAACAAAGCGGGGGTGATCAGCTATTATCCGCTGATAAGCACTGATGGCCTGATCCAGCCTGCCTGTTTGCTGGTAACTGTCGGCCAGATTCATCGAGGCCTCAAGATGCCGTGGTGAAACGGCCAGTGCTTTTTTCCAGAAAACCTGTGCTTCGCCGAGGCGTTTTGACTGCGCGCAAATCAACGCCAGCTTGCAATAAATCTCGGGGGTTCTTACTTTTTCAGCAAGCAGACCCCGGTATTCAGATTCCGCAAATGCCAGATTGCCGCTTGAGTGCGCGCGGACGGCTTGTTGCAACCTGGTGCTTTGCTGGTTAGAAATAACCAGCTTTGGTTTGGTGGTCAGGTTCGGTTTTTTCTTAACCTTCCGCTTTTTATTACTCATCACCGACAGCCATGATCAAACGGCACTCCACATAACGCGTTTTATTTTCCAGCGGCAAGGTCATCGTTGCCAACAGCTTGTTTCAGCGGAGCGAGAAACCCTTCGTAGTTTTTCCAGTGATCTAGCGCCTGGGTATAAAGCGGTTGGCGAACCTGCTCGGAACTTGCTGTATTCACCGAGCGTTTGTTCAGATGATAATTGAGGCAAGCCTCTTCAAAATCCAAACCACAATAATTCAAAATGGCATCGACATTGCCGGGCAAGTCGTTCACCAGATCTTCGTAATTAACCGTGAGTATTTGCCCGGGCAGCACACTGTGCCAGTGCTCCATCAAGTCAACATAGTCGTTGTAATATTGACCGATGGTTGCCAGGTCGTATGCAAAAAGAAAACCCTCCGCAAAAAAGTGCTTGTATAAACTCCAGCCACTTGCCATCGGGTTGCGTCTAACATCAATAATTTTGGCATTGGGGAACAACGTCTTGATCAAGCCAATGTGATGAAAATTACCAGGCTGCTTATCAACGAAATAAGGCGCGTTCTGTCGCAGCGGCTGTACGTAATCGAGGTACCTTTGGGCAAGTTGGTTAATCTGGGTGCCGCTCAACCCGGACATTGACCGTGGGTACGGGCCGCGGCCCGGCTGGTCTAGCTCCCGCGCGATGGAAATGATTTCGGTAAGCTCCATCGTTCCATCAACCTGACTATGACTGGTCAGAATCTGTTCAACCAGCGTTGAGCCGCTACGGGGTAATCCCAATATAAAGACGGGCGCGTTAGACGGATTGCCTGCCTTTTTTCTGGATGAAAAATTGCCGGTACTGAAATAAGACTTCAGCGCGTCGTTTTGACTTGAGTAACGGATGGATCTGAGGCGTACATAGTCACCATTTGCTGAGTCGTAATGCTGAAAGCTCTCCTCATATTGCTGTGCGTCCTCTAGCGCCTTGCCCAGTGCGAACTGAAGGTGCACTTTATTCAAGGAAGGTGTCTCACTGGCCTTCACCAGCTTCTGCATAGACGCTATTTCCTCGGTCGAAAACTGATAGGTTTTCAAGTTGGCAAGATTCCAGTAAGCCTCGCCAAGCTCGGGTTCAATTTCGATGGCTTTCTGATAGCTGGCGACTGCCTCCTCCGTGTTACCGACGGTCTTCAGCACGTTACCGAGGCGCAATAAGCACAATGCGCGTTGCTCATGTTCCTCTGCCAATTCACGATAAATCGCAATCGCTTCGTCATATTGGCCCAACGCCACCAGTGTGCCGGCCTTAACAACGTAGACCTCAATTTTCTCTGGCGCCAACCCAATGACATGTTGGCATTGCTCCAGTGCTTTTTTATGCTTTTTGCTGGCCAGCAGCGAATAAGCATATTCAACACCCAGATCAGCGTCGTCCGGCCTCATTTCAACACAGCGTTCAAACAGTGATGTGCTGATCTCAAAATAACGTAACTGCTTGGCAATTTTGGCCAGCAACCGAAGCGCGCGACCCTCGGTGGGTACCTGTTGCAGCAGTTGCCGGCACAATTGATCGGCCTGCTTGAAGTCACCATTGTCAAATGCCTGCTCTGCGACCCACAGGTTATTGTTAAACGCCTTAATCAAATCGTACTGCTTCAAGGCATTGTTACTTTCTGATATTTGCTCATTCTGTTTTAGGTATTCACTCAACAAGCGCCAGTTGTCGACGCGCTCTGGTGCGCTATCAGTCGCTTCAGCAAGTAGGTTAACGGCTCCCTGGACATCCTTCTGAATGAATAGAATTTTTGCCAACTCAACTTTTCCGGAAACGTGATCAGGGTCTTGTTTTATCAGTGTTTCAAGTATGGGCTTTGCTTCATTTAGCTCATTGGTATTGACATGGCAAAGGGCTGCCAGAAACAAAGCATGGGTATTTAAGGGGTCGGTGTTCAAAAAAGCATCGAGGCTTTGCTTTACTTCTGCGGTATTTTTCAGAAGCCGATTTTCCAGCGCTTTAAGGGTTTTGTCTTTTTGGTAGGCTTCCAGCATGGGGTTTCTTGTCTTTTTAGGGTTAATCAGACAATTGTACTGTGGCGGGCAAGAATAAACCAAACACCTCCTTACCCTAACTCTTCATTTAAACCAAAAGCACTGCGACCTGTGCGCCGACCGCCAACCTCATGTCAGGAAAATTAGAATAAAATCGTTTGGGTTCTCATGGAAATGATGACCAAGCACATCCCCATATTCAACTTTATGCTATTCATAGAGAACCCTGGCAGACACACACCTAGTTTTTCTGTTGTACTGCAAAAAATGTGACCAGTACATCATCCAGTAGCGGCGCCCAGTTTTGCCAGTCGTGGCCCTTTTTTACCTTGATGAAAGTCAGGTCGTAGCCCTTGTGCTCCAGACTGCGTTTAAACCGTTTCACCGCACGGGTATTGTCGTGCTTTGTACCCACGCTTAAAAAGACCTTCAAAGGCAAAACATCGTTCTTTTCATATAATTCACGCACCACATCAATATGCGAAGCACTTGCCGGCGACTGCATGGCGATACCAGAGAACAAGTCCGGCAAAATCAACCCAAAACAAGCGCTGTTGAGCCCACCGAAAGATACTCCCAGAATGGCCCGGTCGTCCCGGGAATTGCTGGCGGGCTGGGTTCTGCTTATTGTTGGAATGAGTTCGTCTGCAAAAAACCCGGC
>UPTN01000065.1_pt1 | contig 55252 bp, 52 predicted proteins | sample 2160111 | NCBI WGS metagenome assembly UPTN01 (sample SAMN06265058, study PRJEB28932) | marine metagenome | isolation source: Columbia River Estuary | place: USA:Columbia River Estuary, USA | collected 2014-05-05
GCCGCCAAGTGAACTGGTTGGCAGTATCGTGCCGTTCAAGCGGGCTGTCGATGCGCAGGTTTTGGCTGAATTTGAGCCAAAGCTGTAGGATCACAGGAAAATGAAAACCTTTGTACTCGCTTCCATGCTTGCTGTGACTTGCAGCCAAGCCCATGCGCTTAGCTGCCTGCGACCCGACCCGGTTACAACCTTTCAGCAGCTCGCAGCCGAGCCTGAAAGCTACTTTGTGCTTTATGGTACGCTGACGTTTGATGAAAGCGCGCTGCCACAAGGCACCAATAGTTTCGAAGATGTCGCTCCGCCTGATCCAATCCCTGCACGTTTTGCGGGAAAGGGCCTGTCAAAGGCGGGGTTTGCTACGCCCTATGTCAGCCGCGCGATGCTGCAGGTCACGTGCGCGGGCCCGTGGTGTGGATCTGCACGCAGCGGGGCAGAGGCGATCTATTTCGTACCTGCCAGCGATCCGCCCGTTACGATGCAAGCGGGCGCCTGCGGTGGTATGATTTTTGAAGACCCCACTTCGGACGTTTTAGATATGCTGACGTCATGCATGCAGGGCGGTGCCTGCACCCCGCTGCCGTTCGAGTAATTATTTGCGCTGACGCTTTACCTTGCGCGCGGTCTTGGCCGATTTCTTTTTGGCAGAGCCCGCCTTACGGCGTGGCGGCTTGCCGCGTCCACGCGACGGGCCGCGCGGCATCGTCCGGTCATCAATTGCAATCAACTCGGCAATCAATCCGCCTGTGACGGGAGCAGCCTCGGCTAATTTGACCGTAACCCGCAGGCCCAATCCGATGACCAGTCCTGTATCGGACCCCATCAAGGTTTGGCTTTCGGGATCGTAATGGAAAAACTCGCGGCCCAATGTGCGGATCGGGATCATTGCGTCGGCGCCGGTTTCATCCAGCTTTACAAAGACACCGAACTTGGCGATTCCGCTGATACGGCCTCCCATTTCCGCACCGATGCGGTCGGATAAGAACGCCGCGAGATAGCGGTCCGTCGTGTCGCGCTCGGCGGTCATGGAACGGCGCTCTGTGTCGCTGATCAGTTGGGCGGTCTCGGGCAGATGTTCGATGTCCCAAGGGCTAAGCCCGTCTTTGCCCCAGCCATGCGATGACACCAACGCGCGGTGTACGATCAAATCCGAATAGCGGCGAATGGGCGAAGTGAAATGCGCATAAGCACGCAAAGCCAAGCCGAAGTGGCCAAAGTTCTCAGGATTGTAATAGGCCTGCGTCATTGAACGCAATGTGGCGATGTTGATCAGTTCGTGGTTTTCAGTGCCTGCAGCACCTTTCAACAAGGTGTTCAGATGCGCCGTTTTGAGCACCTGTCCTTTTGCCAAAACCAAACCGGATGCAATTGCCACCTCGCGCAGTGCGTCCAGCTTTTCGGGGCTGGGCTCTTCGTGCACGCGAAACAGCAGTGGCGATTTCTTGGCGATCAGCGTCTCGGCGGCGGCGACATTCGCCAGCACCATGAATTCTTCGATCAAGCGGTGCGCATCAAGGCGTTCTTTGAATTGTACCGAAGTGACTTTGCCTGCGTCGTCCAAGATGATCTGCCGCTCTGGCAGGTCCAGTTCTAGCGGTTGGCGACGCGCGCGTGCCTTCACCAACGCGGCATAAGCTGCGTAAAGAGGGTTGATAATACCGTCCAGCAAAGGCGCGGTTTTGTCGTTAGGTTGTCCGTCAACGGCGTCTTGGACTTCTTCGTAGTTCAAAGACGCGATTGATTTCATCAAACCGCGATGAAACGCGTGGTCGATTTTTTCGCCGCTGGCATCAATGCGCATGGCAACGGCAAGACAGGCACGTTCCACACCTTCATGTAGCGAACACAGATCCCCCGAAAGTCGATCCGGCAGCATCGGCACAACACGGTCGGGGAAGTAGGTCGAATTGCCGCGCTTGCGCGCCTCGCGGTCCAATTCAGAGTTCGGCGTGACGTAGTGCGCCACATCGGCAATCGCGACCCAAATGATATAGCCGCCAGCGTTCTTGGGGTCGGGATCGGCTTCGACATAGCACGCATCATCATGGTCGCGCGCATCCCACGGGTCGATGGTAACAAGGGGTAAACTGCGCATGTCGCGGCGTTTGCCCAGTTCTGCGGGTTTAGCTGCTTCAGCTTCGGCCAGCACATCGTCTGGAAAGTGATCTGGAATACCGTGTTGGTGGATCGCAATCAGCGAAACCGCACGCGGGCCTGATGGGTCACCAAGGCGGGCCACGATACGGGCTTTGGGTAGACCCATGCGGCCTTTGGGGCCAGATTGTTCGGCCTCGACTAATTCACCGTCTTTGGCACCGCCTGTGGCACCCGCAGCCACAATCCACTGCTTATCAGCACCTTTTTCGACGGGTATAATGCGCCCACCTTCACTATCGGCACGAAACACACCCAGCACACGTTGCGGGCTTGCATCAATCCGGCGGATCATGCGGCCTGTGTGGCTGTAGTCTTCGGTCTGATCAGCGGTCACGCGGCCTAAGATGCGGTCGCCTGCGCCAAGTGCCGGATCGCTGTCGCGTTGTACCATCAAGATGCGCGGTTCAGCACCTTTGCCGCCCCATTCCAGCGGACGGGCATATAAATCACCGTCTGCATCAGGTCCGACAATTTCAAGCACAGAAACGGGCGGCAATTCTTCTGCGTCGCGGTACGAACTGCGCCGCTTGGTCAGTTTGCCGTCTTCCTCAAGTTCTTTGAGCAAGCGTTTAAGGTCAATGCGCGCCGCACCCTTGATGCCAAAGGCTTTGGCGATGTCGCGTTTTGCAGCTTTGGTTGGGTGTTCGGCAATCCATGCAAGGATTTCGGACTTTGAAGGTATACGTGTCATGGGCCAGCCCTAACATGCCCTAGGCGGGGCGTCATCCAAATTGGCGTGCCTTAAGTTGATGCGAAATAGTCCGATAGAATACGCTTGTAGATCGACTTGAGTTGGCCAATCTGTTCAACCAGAACCCGTTCATCAACTTGATGCATCGTCTTTCCAACAAGTCCGAATTCAACGACCGGACAATGATGCTTTACAAAGCGTGCATCAGAGGTCCCGCCTGACGTGGACAGTTCAGGCTTGCGGCCTGTTTCGGCCTCGACCGCTTTGCCAATGAGATCAGAAAGCGGGCCAGGAGGCGTGATAAAGCTTTCGCCAGATACTTTGACATGCATCGCAATCTTCACATCAAATTCAGCGGCAACCTTGTCGACCTCGCTTTGCATCCATGTGGTCAAATCTGCGCTGTTGTGCGTGTCATTAAAGCGGATGTTGACGCAAGATTTGGTCTGGGCAGGGATGACGTTCGTCGCTGGATTTCCGGTGTCGATGGTTAATACCTGTAGCGACGAGGGATCAAAGTGATCCGTGCCTTCGTCCAGCACGCGCGACGACAATACATCCATCAGCCGCGCCATCGCGGGCATCGGGTTTTTGGCGCGGTGTTGGTAGGCCGCATGGCCTTGAACGCCAGTCACGGTAAAGAACGCGTTCATCGATCCACGTCTGCCGATTTTCATTGCTTCGCCCATAACATCAGGACAGGTAGGTTCGCCCACAAGGCAGACGGTCATCGCTTCGTTATTGGCGTTCATCCAATCCAAAAGGGCGGTTGTGCCATCCAGCGCGTCAGCCTCTTCATCGCCGGTGATCGCGAGCACAACAGCACCGTCGGGAGGTGTCTCGCTCACGAAATCAATGGCGGCAGCGGCAAACGCGGCCACGCCGGATTTCATATCCGTGGACCCGCGCCCGTACAAATACCCATCTTTGATTTCGGCGCCAAAGGGCGGCATTGTCCATGCGGCCTCGTCCCCCAATGGAACCACATCCGTGTGACCGTTGAAGCCAAAAGTGCGGTTGGCACCTTGCCTGCCCCAACGGGCATAAAGGTTCGATATCCCGCCGCGATCCACACGGGTACACGTAAACCCGCCTTTGGTCAGCACATCTTCGAGCAAGACCAATGCACCACCTTCGATCGGCGTGATAGATGGGCAACGGACCAGATCAGCGGTCAGGGCAACGGGATCAATCGGGGACATGGGCAGGGCTCCTTTTCGCCATGGCTAGCGGGAAGGGCGCGGGGATGCAATTCTTGGTTTTAGATGGTTTGTGGGCTTACTCGTATTGAATGATCACGGATTCAAAGTCTTCGTCGCTGGTCACCATCGTATGATGACCTTTGCCGAACTTGTCTTCCATGTGCCAGACGTCACCTGGCCCAATATCGCGGGCTTCTCCGTCGCTTGCAGTGACCCTTACCGTGCCAGCAAGGCAAACCAGTTTTTGTGCGACCGGCGTTGGATGGACCGGTTCGTTCCATCCGGACCGCAACCTAAGAAACATCATTTTCTTCACCGGTTCAGGCTCAGAGATTTCGATATCTTGCGCAGGGGGTGCGAAGCGACGTGGCTCTAGGGTGACTGCAACATCTTCCCAATGGCTTTCGCCGTCTGCGTCGCAATAGAGTTTATGAAATTTCATGCGGGTCCCCTTGCATCAGGTGGGCATTGCAGATCGTGATATGCAGGCAGGATATGAATTGTAGATCGATCAGGCAAATATTTCCCGATTGAACGAAAAGGGCTTGCCGTATGTCTTTGTACCGCTGTTGCTCTGGTTTCGAGAATTGATGATAGTGAACCCATTCAACCCGAGTAGGGCGAAACCGGACGTCCCGGATACCATGTTATTTTGCCAAATCGTCCCATTGAGTGACCGTAAATATTATGACCGAAAGCCAGCAATCCTGCCCAGAGTACGGCATTACTGCTGATCAGCTGAACCTGTTGCAGAAATCCGGAGATCGGCACAAGTACGCGTATGGACACGCCATCGTTGTTTCCGGTCCAGCAGGGCAAGGCGGCGCTGCAAGGTTGGCGGCGCGCGGGGCGCTTCGGATTGGTGCAGGACTAGTCAGCGTCTTTAGCGCGCAAGATGCGATGGCGGAACATGCCGCCCGGTTGGACGCAGTCATGGTGAAAACCTATTGCGAAGATCAGGGTTTTGCAGATCAACTATCTGCACTCAAGCCGTCGGCAGTCTGCATTGGGCCGAACTTTGGATTGTCCAGCGAACGCCGGACCAAGCTTTCTGAAACGTTGTTGTTGGGGTGTCCCCTTTGCCTTGATGCAGATGCGATCACGCTGATCGCCCAAGAACCGGAATTGATCAAAGCGGTTTCGCATGCCCAAGTCGTTATGACGCCACACGAAGGAGAATTGCGCCGTCTTATTCCGGATGCATTCGACAAGACAAGTTGCCGCGTTTCACGCGCAAGAATTGCGGCGCAAAAAATGGGTTGTAATGTTCTGCTCAAGGGGTCGGACACGATCATTGCGCGACCAACCGGCGACTGCGTTGTCGTGAAATCAAAAGCATTTGCGCATGCCGCTTGGCTTGCAACTGCTGGGTCCGGTGACGTGCTTTCAGGTTTCATTACTGGCCTGATGGCCCGTGGATTTGATGCGTTCGACGCGGCAGCACTTGGGGCAAGTCTTCATCTACAGTGTGCAGAAGTTGTCGGTCCCGGTTTGATAGCCGAGGATATCCCAGAGGCCCTTCCCGTCGTTCTTGCGCGCTACTTGGTTGTCCAAAAAACGCAATGATATGCGGCCTAGGCCCTTAGACCTTGTCGAAGAACGGTGTCATCTGCGCGACGATTACGCTGTTTTCTGCGAGGGCACGATCCATCAAGGCGATCTCTTCGTCGGGGATGTCATGCCCTTCGGCAAGCCGTTCATCCAATGTGCCGTAACCTGACACATCAAGTGGAGCGAGGTCGGCCTGCTTAAGAATAGCCACGGTTTCGCGTACAGCTTCTGCTTCATCCACACCGCTGGCATAGCACATAAGCGCTGCTCCGGTGGCCTCTGGTGGTAGGCCATCGTCTGCGTTGCGTCCCACTTCGACCAGCAAAGTATAGACCTGTTGGCGGCTTTCTTTCTTGGTCATTTGGTTTCTTTCTCTTCCCAGCGCGACCGCACCGCCGCGATTGTCGAGACGATAATCACGATCTGGAGCGGTGCGTAGATCAGGACCATCAAGACGACGACCGTCACAAACAGCGAGAATTCCATAACGTAGATAAAGGTCAGTGCAGGCCCCCAAAGGGCGGCCAGCACCAATGCAATAATCACGACATCAAACGCAACCGGCGCCCAAGCGGCCTTGAACGAAGGACGAACCCCCGCGGCAATGCGTTTGCGCGCCAGGATGCGGCTGAGGATCATCTAGTCACGCAGCAATTCGTTGATGCCTGTTTTTGAACGGGTGCGTTCGTCCACACGCTTTACAATCACGGCACAGTACAAACTGACGTTGTTCTTTGAAGGCATCGAGCCTGCGACGACAACCGAATAGGGCGGCACTTCGCCGTACATGACTTCACCGGTTTCGCGGTCCACGATCTTGGTGGACTGGCCGATAAACACACCCATGCCAAGCACAGATCCTTCGCGCACGATACAGCCTTCGACGACTTCCGAGCGAGCACCAATAAAGCAGTTATCTTCGATAATAGTGGGGCCTGCCTGCATTGGCTCCAAAACGCCGCCGATACCAACACCACCCGAAAGATGCACGTTCTTGCCGATTTGGGCGCATGACCCGACCGTGGCCCAGCCGTCAACCATCGAACCTTCGTCAACATACGCACCAAGGTTCACGAAAGACGGCATCAAAACGACGTCTTTGGCGATGTATGCAGAGCGACGCACAATAGACCCGGGGACAGCGCGGAAACCGGCCTTGCGCCATTCTGCTTCGCCCCAGCCGTCAAACTTGGAAGGCACTTTGTCCCACCAAGTTGATCCGCCATTGCCACCTGAAATCGGCTCCATGTCGTTCAAGCGGAACGACAATAGCACGGCTTTCTTGGCCCATTGGTTCACATGCCAACTGCCGTCTTCCAACTTCTGAGCCACGCGCAATGAGCCGCTATCAAGGGCGTTCAATGTGTCTTCGATCGCGTCGCGGACTTCGCCTTTGGTTGACGTGTTAATCTGATCGCGGGCGTCCCACGCGGCTTCGATTGCGGTCTCTAGGGCAGCGTTGTTCGTGGTCATGGCAAGATCCTTTAGATGTCTGGGTTCTGCCATAAGAAACTAAGGGCCAATTGGCAATGAGAAGCAGCGCAACTAGAGTGCAAACATGTATCGTTTATCGTACCCAGATAGCCCAAGGCTGGCAAATTGAAGCGCGTTGTTCAGATCGGTTTTCACCGTTGCGGAACACGGTCGCTTGCGCAGTTGTTTCGTAAGTCGGGTTACACCGCTGCGCATTGGCGGGTGGCAGGACCAAAGGGCAAAATGAACCTCGCGCGGGTGATGAAAAACAATCTGGAGGCAGGGCGCAAACCGCTGCACCGCATTGATCACTATGCCTTTCTGTCTGATCTGGAGTGTTTCGAGGAAGGCAAAATCTGGTCAGGTTTCTTGCACTTCCGCGAAATAGATGCCGCTTATCCGGGCACGAAGTTCTTGTTGAATATCCGCGAGAAAGAAAACTGGCTCCAATCGCGCCTGCATCACAGGCGCTACGCGCAGCGGTTCATTGCGGCACATAATCTTTCAGGAATAGATGCCTGTCTTGCGATGTGGTCGGCTGATTGGGACCGTCATCTGGCAGATGTACGCAGCTACTTTTCGGATCGCCCTGATGATCTGATCACATTCAATATCGACGATGACGGCATTGACGACCTGATCGCGCAACTGCCGGATTTCACACTGGATCGCAACGCGTGGGGTCACATCGGCCAAAGCAACCCTGAACATGTCGCCCGAAACCGCGCGGCGCTTGACGCTTTTGTGATCGAACGTCCTGATCTGAATGAGGTTTAGCGCTATCGCATTGCATCTTGGCCTGCGACGGGCAAGGCTGCTTGGAAACAAGGCAGGATCATCGACATGAACGACAATCGTCACCACCCTTTCCGCGACAGTCATCAAGACCGTGAAGAGGTCAAGGGTGTCCCCGATACGCCCCAAACGCGCGCACCGTCTTATGCTTTGGCATTTGCCGACGATGATTTCATGTGCCGCGAAGAACTGCGGCCTGTGCGTTTGCAGCTTGAACTGCTCAAGCCGGAAATGCTGATGAACGAAGCGGGTGTGAATTCGACCATCGTCCTGTTCGGCGGCGCACGTATTCCAGAACCCGCCAAGAAAGAAACTGCCCGCACGAAAACTTTAGCGGATCTGTCGCAATACTATGAAGAAGCGCGGCGGTTTTCGAAAATGGTGACGGCCAGTTCGCTGAAAACCGGTGGAACGGACAACGTGATCGCCACAGGCGGTGGTCCAGGTGTAATGGAGGCTGGCAATCGCGGCGCGCAGGAAGCAGGGGGGCGGTCTATTGGCCTGAACATTGTGTTGCCGCATGAACAAGCTCCAAATGTTTATGTTACACCTGAGCTTTGTTTCAACTTCCATTACTTTGCGATCCGCAAAATGCATTTCTTGATGCGTGCCTCGGCGGTTTGCGTATTTCCGGGTGGTTTTGGCACCTTGGACGAAATGTTCGAAGCGCTGACTTTGATCCAGACGGGCCGCATGGAACAAGTGCCGTTCCTGCTATTCGGGCGGGCGTTTTGGGAAAAGATTATCAACTGGGATGCGCTGGCCGATGCAGGCACAATTTCCGCAGATGATCTAAAGCTCTTCCGATTTGTCGATACGGCAGAAGAGGCCATTGAGGCTTTGGAAAACTGGGAAGGCAAAGGTCAAAAACGCGGTGTGATACCGGGGCGTTAGATGCAGCAGGCCATTATGGTGATGGGGGTTTCGGGGTCGGGAAAATCCACTGTTGGAAAGGCGCTGGCCCAACAAATCGGTGGCGCGTTCTTGGATGGCGACGATTATCACCCGCTAAGCAATGTTGATCATATGGCACAAGGTCAGCCGCTGACGGACGCAATGCGCTGGCCGTGGCTGGACCAATTGGCGCAAGCGGTAAACGTTGCGCGGCAAGACACACTCACAGTCTTTGCCTGTTCGGCTTTGCGCAAATCCTACCGCGATTATTTGCGCGCCACGATCCCAGATTTGAGGGTCATCTATCTTGACGCGCCACAACATATTATTGCCCAAAGGCTAAACGAGCGTCGCGATCATTTCATGCCTGCGACTATGCTTGAAAGCCAATATGCGACGCTCGAACCGCCGCAGAACCCGACAGCATCGGTTTCGGTGGATCAGCCGATCGAGAAAATTGTAAAGACGCTAACCAGCATCTTGTGAAGGCACTTCGAGTTCCTGCATCGGCGGATCTTCAGGTCTACGAATAGCCTGGATTGCGGCCCGCGCCAGAAAGTCCCCTGCCGAATTTACCTGCTCTGCGATCGTTAGAATATCTGCGCGAAACAGCTTGAGAAACGGCATCGCTTCCTTTGAAAATACGTCGACTTCCTGACCAACCTGCGCCCCGTGCTGTTCGATTGCGGCAACAGCAGCCATCGCAGAAGAGGTCGACGCCGTCACAATTGCGTCGATTTTTGGCTGGTCTTTCAATGCCTCGCGTACATGCTCAACGGCTTCTGCGCTGGGCGTGTCACTCGTAATTCCATCTGCAATCTTCACCTCTACACCGTTAGCCTGCCCGCTTTCGCGCACCCCCGCGATTATATGCTGCGCATAGGTCTGCGACCCCGGAGGCGCGATGACAAAGATATTCTTGCGCCCACGTGCAGCCAACTGCTGTACGGCAATGACACCAAACGCCTTATTGTCGAAGTCATAGTACGGGTGTTTGTCTGACCAAATCGTTCGGCCATGCGTCGCGAAAGGAAAGTTGCGTTCCATCAGATATGCGACACGGGGATCATTTGGCTGGATTTGATTCAGTATCACGGCATCCGCCGATCCGGTTTCAACGATATAGCGGACAGGGTCCATCGGGTCTTGGTCAGGGAAAAACGGGGTGACGATCAGGTGAAAGGGCGTGTGACGCAATCCACCAGCCACGGATGCAATCAGACGGGCGGTGTGGCTCATCAGATCATGTTCAGTCGACATCACAAGGCTGACCACGTTGGTACGGCCAGTGCGTAGCCGGACACCTGCACGGTTTGGCACATAGCCAATCTCGTCGGCGATTTTGCGGATTAGTTTTTTGGTATCCGCCCCAATATCAGGCGCGTCGCTCAGGGCGCGTGACACGGTTGGTACCGCCAAACCGCTAAGATGGGCGATAGTTTTGAGCGTCGGTTTCCCGTCCGAAGACAGGTTAGTCATCGCCAGCTTACGCTGTGAATCGTCACGCTGCATGGTGCCGCCCCTTTTGTTTCGAAGCTGTTTTGGTTCGCCTCTCGTATGCCATTAATGCACTGGGGAAGCCCAAAACAAACTGACAGCTGTGCCTTAAGCCAATGTGGTTTGCATGTCACCGAATTCAGCTCATTTCGCCTTGTGGGTTAAATCTAAATCGATATAGATTGAATTACAACGATTTTGTACCAAGCAGGAGAGAACCGTGAGGCTGGCAGTGAAACCGTACACCATGACCGCGATCAAAAGTGTTGTTGTTGGCATGTGCGCGATCTTGGATGCTGGTGGCGATACGCTTTGCTTCCGTACAAAACCTGTTGCCGCCCCGCGCATCACTGTTTGAAAAAGTAACCGAGGAACGTCTGTGACCCAACTCAATCTAGCCGGCCAATGGTCTCTTTCTGACGACAGCGGCGATTATGCATGCGCGATCAATTTGCCCACTGACGGCATCAGCGCACTGCACAAGGCGGGTCTGATCCCCGATCCCTATTGGGGTCGCAACGAGTATGATTTGCGTTGGATTGCAGAGCGTGACTGGTTCGCGACGCGGACATTTACGCTAACGGACACAGACGTTGATCTGGTGCTGTCGGGGGTTGATACGATTGTTGAGGTTGTTGTGAACGGGCAAACCGTTTTGCAGTGCGATAACGCTTTTCGCGATTTTCGGGTCAACCTTTCGGATGTAGCGCAGGTTGGTGAAAATGCGATAAGCCTCACCTTCAAGAACTCGATTGCACATGCTGCCAAGTTGCAAGATGCGCAGCCGTTTTATCTGCCCTACCAAGAAGGCAACAATCCAATCCCGAACGTGAATTTGCTGCGCAAACCACAGTGTGATTACGGGTGGGATTGGAATATCGCGTTAGCACCCTTTGGCATTTATGGGACGTTGGCGATAGAGCCTGCCAGAGCGCCGCGTTTAGACTATTTGACTGTCGATCAGTTCCATGGCGACGCGTGCGTTGCCCTGACAATCAAACTTGGCTTGAGCAATTACAACGGCCCGGTTTCAGCTTTGATCGACGGAAAAACAGTGATTGCCGAAGCGGTGCAAGGCCACTGTGAACTGTCCGTGGCGATCCAAAATCCCCAAATCTGGTGGCCGGCCGGTCAAGGTGATCAACCGCTTTACGATCTTGAAGTATCCTTTGCATCGACCAAGGCCACCCGCCGGATTGGTCTACGTAAGATGGAACTGGTCACTGAAAAGGATGCCGCAGGCCTTGGCTTCAAATTCCGTGTCAATGACCGTGATGTCTTTGCCAAAGGCGCGAACTGGATCCCAGCTGATGCACTTGCTGGACAAATTACCCCCGCAAAAACCCGCGATCTTTTGCAGTCTGCGGTCGATGCAAACATGAACATGATCCGCGTATGGGGCGGGGGCCGCTATGAGGCGGATTGGTTCTATGATCTGTGCGACGAGATGGGTTTGATGGTCTGGCAAGACTTTATGTTCGCCTGCAATACGTATCCTTCTGACGCGCAATATCTCGAAAATGTCTGTATTGAGGTCACTGAAAACGTCCAGCGTTTGCAGCACCACGCCTGTCTGGCGCTGTGGTGTGGGGACAATGAGCTGATCGGCGCGTTGACGTGGTTCAAAGAAACCCGCGCTGACCGTGACCGCTATTTGGTGAACTATGACCGTCTGAACCATTCAATCGAACGGGCGTTGAAGGCTGTTGATCCTCATGCGATCTGGTGGCCGTCTTCGCCCTCACCTGGTCCGCTGAATTTCAATGATGCCTGGCATGATGACGGGTCCGGCGACATGCATTTCTGGTCGGTTTGGCACGAGGGCCGCGACTTTGACCATTATCGCGACGTGGCCCCACGCTTTTGTTCGGAATTTGGTTTTCAAAGCTATCCTTCGATGACGTCGATCCGTCAGTTTGCGGATGCGCCTGATCACAACATCGCAGCGCCTGTTCTAGAGGCGCACCAAAAAAACGCAGGCGGTAATGCTCGCATCGCGGAAACGATGTTTCGGTATTTCCGCTGGCCCAAGCATTTCGACGATTTCGTCTACTTATCACAAGTCCAGCAAGGCATTGCGATCAAAACGGCCGTCACTCATTGGCGCAGCCTGAAACCGCATTGCATGGGAACGTTGATCTGGCAACTCAATGATACGTGGCCAGTTTGTTCATGGGCGTCGCTAAACCATGATGGCGATTGGAAATTGCTACATCACATGTCCCGCGAATTCTACGCGCCTGTATTGGTCACTGCGGTGCCAAAAGATGGGCAGATTGAACTGCGCGCGGTCAATGATGATCCGGCGTCCTGCGATGTCACCGTCAAAGCATTTGCCGTGAGGATGGACGGTACTTTACGCGAATTGGGCACTGGAGCCGCGACTGTAGGTGCGGCTGCTTGCACACTTCAGACCCTCGCTCAGTCTGTGTTGGCTTCGGATGAAATGCTTTATTTCAAATGGACCGCTACAAACGGGAATAGCGGGTCAGATATCTTTGCTCCCCGCCCATATAAGGACTATGACCTTCAGCCCAGCGGTCTAACGGCTGAAATCAACGGCAACCAGATCACGCTTGGCGCGACATCACTCGCGCTGTTTGTAGCAGTCGAGGCAGATGTGTCCGGCCGCTTTGACCAAAACGCTTTCACGCTTTTGCCGGATCAGCATGTCACTGTCACCTTTGTACCGACTGATCCCGAAGACACCCCAACCTTCATCCTACGAGACTTGCATAGCGCCACCTACGCTTAGAAAGGGGGCAAATTGAGCCGGGTTTCCTACCAGCCTCATTGCTCGCGCAACCAACGGCCAGTGGCGGAAACACTGCAAATACTAGCCGCGATCGGCTAGAAAGTGCGAACGCCCCGCCACCCTGTCATCGGTTGAGGCGTGGGCACTGCTGGCTTAAAGACCTGCTTCTTGCGCGATCTGCGCTTTGGACTTGCGAGCGCGTTCGGTCGCGGACTTGAGCTGACCGCAGGCGGCCATGATATCCTCGCCTCGTGGGGTCCGGATCGGGGACGCATAGCCGGCCTTATAGATGATGTCGGCAAACTTGCGGATACGGTTGTTCGATGACCGCTTGTAGGGCGCACCGGGCCATTCGTTGAACGGGATCAGATTGATTTTGGCGGGAATGCCTTCGATCAGTTTGATCAGGCGGTGCGCATCTTCGTCGCTGTCGTTCACACCGTCAAGCATGACATATTCAAACGTGATCCGCTCTGAGTTTGAAACCTTGGGGTAGTCGCGCAAGGCTGCAAGCAAATCGACCAACGGCCAACGTTTATTGATCGGCACAAGACGGTCGCGGACTTCATCCGTGGTTGCGTGGAAAGAAATCGCTAACATGCAGCCGATTTCGGACGCTGTACGCGCGATTTCCGGCACAACACCAGAGGTCGAAAGGGTAATCCGGCGGCGCGACAACGTTAGGCCTTCGGGGTCCATTGCGATCTTCATCGCATCGCGCACGTTCTCAAAGTTATAAAGCGGCTCACCCATACCCATCAGTACGATATTGGACAGCAAACGGGTTTCATTCTTTGGTGCGCCTTGCTCTGGCCATTCGCCCAGATCGTCGCGGGCGATCATAATCTGACCGACAATCTCGGCGGTTGTCAGATTGCGCACTAATTTTTGCGTGCCGGTATGACAAAAAGAGCAGGTCAACGTGCAGCCGACTTGGCTGGAAATACACAGCGTGCCGCGATCCGTTTCGGGGATATAAACGACTTCGACTTCGTGACCGCCTGCGATGCGCACCAGATACTTGCGGGTGCCGTCCTCGGAAACCTGACGTGTGACAACCTCTGGCAAAGCAATCACGAAATTTTCGGACAGCATCGTGCGATAGTCTTTGGCCAAGTTGGTCATCTGCGCGAAATCGCGGGTGCCCCAGTGGTACAACCATTGCCAAATCTGGCCAACGCGCATCTTCGCTTGTTTTTCAGGGGTGCCCACAGCGATCAACGCTTCACGCATCTGGTCGCGCGACAAGCCAATCAGGTTTTGCGGGCCTTCGGGCGCCTTGCGCGGGATGGTCAGCACGTCTTGCGTGATGGGGGCTTTGACGTCCATTTGCATTCTCTCAATTCAGGATTAGCCCTGCATATAAGAGAAAGAGGCGGCCTTCACAAGAAAGCCGCCTCAATACTTCGTTAGTGTGGGAATATCACCCTGCGCAGCGGCTAGCGGCCTCTTCAACGGCGGCGGTAAAGCCCAACAAGCTAAATGTATCTTGAGTTTGGGTGCCGCGACCCGAACGCGCGGTCAGCACGGCATTTGCGCCACGTTTCATGGCGGCGACAAAGCTTGCGTCTTCCTCTGGCGTGGCGGGCCAAGCGGTTTCACCTTGGGTAAACATCTGAAAACTTGCGTCGCCTATCTGAACGCTGACGGTTGATTCTGGGGCGAAAGGATAACCACCAGTAAACATCACCTGACCATTCACGTTTTCGGAAGGGCGATAAAATACGATCAAACGAATATCGCCGCGGCGGACGTCAACAGTGTTACCGTCGCGGGTATTCAACGTTTCTTTGGGCGCAGAAACCGCCCAGCATTCGCTTGGATCGCTTTCGACAAAAACGCTCCAGTCTGTACTCGCGGAGACGCGATTGCTGCTACTCTCTTGCGCCGCAGCGGTCGTTGCAAAAAGCAGTGCTGCGGCAAAGCCAATCTTAATGGAAAAATTCAAAATCATCTTACAGCCTCCAAGCTGTCCGTGCCTCTGGAAACCCAGCCTGACCCTTGGTACATCTAGCGGCACCTTTTGGGGTAGCGGGGTCTTATTCAACTCGATATCCCACCCTTAGCAAATAATCGCGCGCAGGGGAAAGCCCTCAAAGCGGCTGTGGGCGTGATATCGCATATGACTTTGACAATTCAAGAAGGCAAAAAAATGGCAAATCCCGTAGATATGGTTGAGGTTTGGCGCGGCGAGCTGCTTGAATGCGTCCATCAAGGTCACGCAGTTGTGTGCGATGACAAAGGTCAGATCATACACGCTTGGGGTGATCCGGACGCGATGATCTATCCTCGATCGTCCTGTAAAATGATCCAAGCCTTGCCTTTGGTTGAAAGCGGTGCGGCGGCACAGCTTACAGGTCAGCAGCTTGCGATTGCCTCTGCGTCACATAATGCGGCGGCAATTCATACGGATTTGGTCGGTGACTGGCTGCGGGATCTTGGGCTTGCCGACGACGATTTTCGCTGTGGGCCAGCGATGCCGATGGATAAAGATGCGACCTATGCCCTGATCAGAGGGCATCAGTCACCTTGCCAGATTCACAATGAATGCTCAGGCAAGCACGCAGGATTTTTAACACTCTCAAAGCATTTGGGTGGCGGTGCTGATTACGAGTTGATTGATCACCCCGTCCAGAAAGCGGTGAAAGCCGCCTTCGAAGAAGTTACCGGCGAAACCAGCCCGATGTACGGAATTGACGGATGCTCTGCCCCGAACCACGCCTGCACATTACATGGGTTGGCGCGCGCAATGGCATTCTATGCCAGCGCGCAAGACCGCAATGATACGCGTAGCAATGCAGCCGCGCGTCTGACCCAAGCAATGGCACAATATCCCGAGTTTGTCGCAGGCGAAGGACGGACATGCACAGATTTGATGCGGGCAATGGACCATAAGGTCGCAATCAAGACAGGGGCCGACGGCGTATTCGTGGCGATTATTCCTGAAAAACGAATTGGCATTGCGGTTAAGGTCATGGATGGGTCCGTGCTTGGCCGCGACTGCGTCATTGCAGCGCTTTTGGTCAAAATGGGCGTGCTGGACCGCAATCACCCGGCTGCAATTGCGCGGGTCAATCCTGCAATCAAGAACCGGCGTGGCCTCGTCACCGGGTATGTCAGGCCCACTGACGCACTGCTGAACGCGCCCTTCAATTCGAAAGTCTCATAATGTCATTTACCCTTGCTACCTGGAACATCAACTCGGTCCGTTTGCGCGAAGATATCGTGGCCCGCTTGATGCGTGACGAAGCCCCCGACGTACTTTGCTTGCAGGAATGCAAAAGCCCTGTCGATTTGATCCCGCTCGAACAATTTCAGGCGCTTGGTTACACTCACATGGTTGCGCGTGGTCAAAAGGGATATAACGGCGTCGCCATTTTCTCGAAGATCCCGATGGTTGAGGCGGGGGCCGAAGATTTCGCCGGTCTTGGCCATGCCCGCCATATCGCGGGCAAGTTGGAAAACGGTGTGACGATCCATAACCATTACGTTCCGGCAGGTGGTGATGTGGCGGATAGGACGGTGAATGAAAAATTCGGTCAAAAGTTGGATTATCTGACCGACATGCGCGACGCCTTTCATGGCGAGAAACCGCAGAAGGCGATCCTTGTGGGCGATTTGAATATTGCTCCGCGTGAAGATGATGTGTGGGACCACAAGAAACTGCTTAAGGTCGTCAGCCACACCCCGATCGAGGTGGAACACTTCGCCGACGTGATGGCTGCGGGTGATTGGTCTGATGTAACCCGCGCCGATATTCCCGACGGGCTGCTTTATAGCTGGTGGTCCTACCGCGCAAAGGAATGGGATATGGCTGACAAGGGCCGCCGCCTTGACCACATCTGGGCCACGCCAGACATCAAGAACTCCGCGCATAGTTCGCGGGTTTTGCGCGATGCTCGCGGTTGGGAAAAGCCCAGCGATCATGCGCCAGTATTCGCAACCTTTGATCTGTAGGGGCTGAAAGTGACACAAACCGATACAATGGACGCTCTCGTGCAGCTTCATGATGGCTTTGCAAGTACGCAGACTGGGCCGAATATTACTGACCTGACACCGTTCTTGGCACATCAAAGTATCTCGGTGCCAAAACCGGGTCCGGGGCAAGCCCTGATCAAAGTGCATCTGGCTGCTGTGAACCCATCGGATATTCACTTTATCAAGGGTGAATATGGCCAGCCGCGCGTCAAGGGTGTGCCTGCTGGGTTTGAGGCCGTCGGCGAAGTCATCGCAGGTGACACGCCCTTTGTCGGGCAACGCGTCAGCTTTTTCGCGTCAGCCTCGGGGACATGGGCCGAATACGCGTTAACGGATGCGAGCGGACTGGTGCCGTGTCGCCCCGATCTGTCAGAAGTCGATGCAGCCGGACAGTTGGTCAACCCACTGACGGCGATTGCGATGTTCGATCTGGTGAAGGAAAGCGGCGCTGACAGCTTTGTTCTGAACGCCGCTGGGTCACAGTTGGGCAAGTTGTTGATTGCGCTGGGCCGCGATCACGGCATCAAGCCAATCGCCGTTGTGCGACGTGCCGAACAGGTCCAGGCGCTCAAGGCGATGGGTGCTGCCGAAGTGATCGTTTCCAGTGCACCCGATGCACAATCTACGGCAGAGGTAGCAATAAAGACGCTCAAGCCGCGTGTTTTGTTAGATGCGGTGGGCGATCAGTTCACTGCTGACCTGTTCTTTTCAATGCCCAGCCATGCGCGCTGGGTGAACTATGGCAAGCTATCAACCGACGCGCCCAAACTGACGCAGTTGGGCCAGTTGATTTTCCAGAACAAACAAATTGAAGGTTTTTGGCTGACACGCTGGATGAAACAAGTCGAACCTGCGCGAATTCCGCAAGCTTTCGTAGAAATCCAAGAGCGTTTTGTCAGTGGAGCATGGACGACCGATGTCGCAGGGATTGTGCCTTTGTCAAAGGCGATGGGATCGCTTCCATCTGTACTGGCCCAGCCTGACGGCAAGGCGTTCATCGATCCAAGGCAATAGAATACTGTTACTTTGGCGCATCGGTCTTGTTGCACGGACGCTTTCGCCGCTTGCATCTGGCGTGCAAATCCGCGACAGCGCAGCCTTAATTCAGCGAATTGTTGAAAAACACCAGCGCCATTGCTAACTTAATATCAGGCCCTGCGCCGGGGTTATGACGGCGCACATTAAGGAGGACAATGAACTGTCTCTTTCCACACTGGCTGATGGATCAGCCAAAGTCGGAGCCCACACCATGAGTGCTCTGAAATCCGCGACCAGCGAAACCCTTTTGGCGGCTGTTCTCAAATCACTTGACGAAGACAAAGGCGAAGACATCGTGCAGATCAACCTGCGCGGTAAATCAGAGATCGGCGACTATATGGTCATCGCCTCTGGTCGCTCGACCCGTCAAGTTGCTGCTATGGCAGAAAAGCTTTCTGAACGGATCAAGCACGAGTTTGGCATCGTTTCAAAGACAGAAGGCAAAGACACTGGCGACTGGGTCTTGATCGATACAGGCGATATTATTGTGCATATCTTCCGTCCTGAAGTGCGCGAGTTTTATCAGCTTGAAAAGATGTGGCAGCCCGGATCAGCCGCTGCCGTCTGATGCGGGTCCAGATATGCGCGGTGGGCCGTTTACGCAGCGGCCCCGAGCGTGACCTTTATGATGATTACCTGAACCGGTTCGACCGGACAGGTCGCGCTCTGGCCCTTGGCCCCGCGCAACTGATCGAAGTCGAAGACAAAAAAGGTGGCGGTATGCCCGCCGAGGCCGCGTTGCTGCAACGGGCTATGCCTGATGGGGCTTTGATCTGTACGATGGACGAACGTGGCCGCGTGATGAATTCACCTGATTTCGCCCGCCTTTTGGGCACCTGGCGTGACCAGGGTCGCCAAGACGTCAGTTTTGTCATCGGCGGTGCCGACGGAATTGATCCTGCGCTGCGCGAAAGAGCTGATGCCTCGCTGAGTTTTGGCAAGATGGTCTGGCCGCATATGTTGGTCCGCGTTATGTTGGCAGAGCAGCTTTACCGTGCCGCGTCCATCCTCTCTGGGGGTCCTTATCATCGGACCTAGGGATGCCTCCGGCGGGAGTATTTCGGACAAAGCGAGGTGGGGTGTATTTCCCTGATTGCGCTGTTGCGCTAGATAGAATTCGAAGACCTGATGGAGCTTACAATGTCTGTGCCAAAACCTGTTGTGCTTTGTATTTTGGATGGCTGGGGACTGCGTGATGCGGTCGAAGGCAATGCACCAAAGCAAGCGAATACCCCGAATTTTGATGCAGTCATGCAAGGCCCCCATGCGCAATTACTAACCCATGGCCATGATGCTGGTTTACCTGAAGGCCAAATGGGCAATTCCGAAGTTGGTCATACCAACATCGGGGCAGGGCGTATTGTGGCGATGGATCTTGGCCAGATTGAGCTTTCAATCGAAGATGGTTCTTTCTTTGAGGCTGCGGCGCTGTTGCGGTTTATTGACAAGATGAAAGCCAGCGGCGGTGTTGCGCATTTGATGGGCGTCGTGTCCGATGGTGGTGTCCACGGGCATTTGGCGCATATCGTTGCCGCTGCGAAAGCGGTGACAGATGCTGGAGTGCCTGTGATGATCCATGCGATCACTGACGGTCGCGATGTGGCACCGTCCTCTGCCAAAGAGTTTATGGCGCAATTCGTGGCCGCATTACCTGAGGCCGCCAAAATTGCGACTGTTGTTGGCCGTTACTATGCGATGGACCGTGACAACCGCTGGGAACGTGTCGAAACCGCATATGACGCGATCGTTAAGGGGCAGGGTGATACCGCTGACACACCCCTTGCTGCAATTGAGGCAGCTTACGCGGCCGGCAAGACGGACGAATTTATTCCTGCGACCGTTATTGGTGATTACGCAGGATTTGCGCAAGGTGATGGGCTATTTTGCTTGAATTTCCGCTCTGACCGCGCGCGCGAGATCTTGGCAGCGATTGCGGAGCCGGGTTTTGACGGCTTTGTGCGCAAGCAACCCCCGCTTGCTGCATTGCTAGGTATGGTGACCTATTCTGACAGACATGACGCTTGGTTTGATACGGTGTTCCCCAAACGTGATATTCAGAACACTTTGGGCGCATGGGTTGCAAAACACGGGCTGCGCCAGTTCCGTTTGGCCGAGACCGAGAAGTATCCGCATGTGACGTTCTTCTTGAATGGCGGGATTGAAACTCCGGAAGTTGGTGAAGATCGCTATATGGCACCGTCGCCAAAAGTTGCGACCTACGATCTGCAGCCAGAGATGTCGTCTGGCGAAGTAACCGAGAATTTCGTCAAGGCCATCGGCGCAGGATATGATCTGATCGTCACCAATTATGCCAATCCCGATATGGTCGGTCATACGGGTGATCTAGGTGCCGCTATTCGGGCGTGTGAAGCCGTGGATGCAGGACTGGGCCAGGTACTTGCTGCCCTAAAGGCCGCAGGTGGCGCTATGATTGTGACTGCGGATCACGGCAATTGCGAAGTGATGATTGATCCTGAAACAGGTGGGCCGCATACCGCGCATACAACTAATCCCGTGCCGGTTGCCTTGGTCGGCGGACCAGACGGTGTGACATTGCGCGACGGACGCTTGGCTGATCTTGCGCCGACGCTGTTGGCATTGATGGGACTGGAATTACCACCTGAAATGACAGGTAAGAGCCTGATTGTACGATGATCCGCCTTGCCGCATTCCTGATATGTCTATCCTCGGCGGCGATGGGCCAGCAAGCGGCGCAAAACGCGATGACACAGTTGCAACAGGCTCGCGTGCAGTTGGACGCGGCAGAAGGGTCCGCTGACCGGATCGCGGCGCTGACGCAAGCCGTGCAAGCCTATGAGGCGGGTTTGTCCGCGATGCGTGCAGGTCAAAGGGAGCTTGCGCTACGCGAAGCGGATTTGGCCGAGAGGCTGGCAGATCAGCGCGAAGGAATGGGGCAGCTTTTGGGCGTGCTCACAACGATCAGCCGCACGCCGCAGCCCGTTTTACGTGCTCATCCATCAGGGCCATTGAACACCGCCCGTGCGGGGATGTTAGTGGCGGATATTACGCCTGCATTGGAGGCTGAGACCTTGGAACTGCGCACGCTTCTGGACCAAACGCGCACCCTGCGGCAAGTCCAAGATGATGCCACGCAGGTTCTTGCCGATGGTCTGCAAGAGGCGCAGACAGCGCGCGCAGCACTTGGGCAGGCGATCTCTAATCGGGATACGTTGCCAACGCGATTCATTGATGATCCAGTGCAAACAGCACTGTTGATTGCCAGCGCAGAGACACTGGACGAATTTGCGAAACAAGTCGCACTTGCGCGCCCTGACCAAACCGAAACTCTGACTGCTGAGGGCAATCTGCCTTTGCCTGTGACGGGCTATGTTCTCCCCGATGATGGCAGCGGACGCGCGGGGGTGCGTATTGCTGCGGCCCCACGTGCGCTTGTTACTGCACCAGTGGCAGCCACGATCCTGTTTCAGGGAGCGCTGCTTGATTACGGCACGGTTGTGATTCTTGAACCCGCAGTAGATGTCCTTTTCATCATGGCAGGACTTGAAGATGTGTTCGGAGTAATCGGCGAAGTTGTGGCCAAAGGGGCGCCAATTGGGCTGCTTGGGGACGATCAAACCTACGATGACGGTATTTTGACCGAAAACGAGGGAATTGGGACGGGCGCACGCGCTCAGACCCTTTATCTTGAAGTCAGAGACGGGCAAGGTCCGCGTAACCCCGACGCGTGGTTCGCGCTGGAGTAGACAAGGAAACGATATGAAAAAGATGTTTTTGGCGGCAACATGTGGCGCCGTGCTTGGTTTGTTGGCGACCAGCCAGATTGCAGGTCCATTGCTGGCACAAGAAGCAGACAACAACACCAGCGTGTATGAGCAACTTGATCTGTTCGGTGATATATTTGAGCGGATCCGGTCAAGCTATGTCGAAGAAGTCGACGATAGCGATTTGATCGAGGCAGCAATCAACGGGATGCTGACGTCACTCGATCCACATTCCAGCTATTTGTCGCCAAAAGCGGCCGAGCGGATGCGGGTCAGCACATCAGGCGAGTTTGGCGGTCTTGGCATCGAGGTGACGCAGGAAGAAGGTTGGGTCAAAGTCGTGTCGCCTATGGATGGCACCCCGGCAGACGCGGCAGGCATTTTGGCGGGTGATTTCATCACAGCGGTCGATGGCGAAAGTGTGCTTGGATTGACGCTGGATGAAGCTGTTCAGCTGATGCGTGGACCTGTTGGCGCAGAGATTATTGTGACGATCGTGCGCGAAGACGAGCCCGAGCCATTTGATGTCTCGATCATTCGTGACACCATCAAGCTGACCGCCGTTCGCAGCAGAACTGAAGGAAAAGCAGTTGTTTTGCGGATCACTACCTTCAATGAACAAACTTTTCCGAACCTGCGCGACGGGATCGCCGAACAAGTCGAAGCTGCTGGCGGTTTTGATGAAGTCGATGGAATCGTGCTTGATTTACGCAACAATCCTGGCGGGTTGCTAAGCCAAGCTGTCTATGTGTCGGATGCATTCTTGGATGAGGGCGAAATTACATCGACCCGTGGCCGCTCCGCAGCGGATGGGGACCGGTTTAACGCGACGCCCGGGGATCTTGCCGAGGGAAAACCGATTGTGGTGCTCATCAATGGCGGGTCCGCATCGGCGTCTGAAATCGTGGCAGGTGCCTTGCAGGATCACCGCCGTGCCATTGTGGTCGGAACCAATTCGTTCGGCAAAGGATCCGTGCAAACCGTTGTTCCACTGCGTGGTGAAGGTGCGATGCGGCTGACAACGGCGCGGTACTACACACCGTCAGGCAGGTCTATCCAGGCATTGGGCATTTCACCCGATATCATCGTTGAACAACCCCGCCGGGCGGTCGACGAAAGCGCAGAGGAAGAAGAGGCAAGCAACCCGCGCAGTGAGGCCGGATTGCGGGGATCGCTTGAGAACGACAGCCTATCCGAGGATGAAATCCTGCAGATCGAAGCAGATCGTGCGCGTGCGCAAGCTGCGGCCGACCTACGCGAAGATGATTATCAATTGGCCTATGCGATTGATATTCTGAAGGGTCTCAATGCGCTTGGACCAACAACACGGGCCGATCGTTAAACGCTAATTTCAGGCAAGGCGGGTCTAAACCTGCCTTGCCTGACGTGCAGCTTGTTTAAACCTTCACGCGCTCACTCTTGGGATCGTAGAATGGCTTGAGCTGCGCCTCTGCTTTGACGCGTGTACCCATCACATCAATCTCGAAACTGCTTGCCAAAAGATCGGCAACGCTTTCGCCTTTGCATGGCACGTACCCCATGCCAATTGCCGCGCCCAAGTGATGGCCATAGCCACCTGACGATAGAAACCCGACTGTTGCGCCGTCCCGCACAATCGGTTCGTTGTGATAAAGCAGCGGTTCCGGATCGGTTAGCTTGAATTGCACCAGACGCTGCGACAGCCCTTCGTCGCGTTTGCGCAGCACCGCATCACGGCCAATAAAGTCGGGCTTATCTGTCTTGACGGCAAAGCCCAGGCCCGCCTCCAGAACGTGATCTTCACAGGTTATGTCGTGGCCAAAATGCCGGAATCCTTTTTCCATCCGGGCAGCATCCATCATATGCATCCCGCAAAGCTTCATCCCGATGTCCCGTCCAGCGGCATGCAGCGTTTCAAACACATGGCCTGCCATGTCAGAGGACATGTAGATTTCCCACCCAAGTTCGCCGACGTAGGTCACGCGGTGTACGCGGGCCAGTCCCATACCGATCTCGATTTCTTGCGCCGTGCCAAAGGGATTGGTGTTGTTGCTGAAATCAGCAGGCGACACACTTTCAAGAAGTTTCCGGCTGTTCGGCCCCATCACAGCCAATACGCCTTCGCCTGCGGTAACATCGGTAATGACGACGTTGAAATCGCCCTGATTGCGCTGCATCCAAACCTGATCTGCCAAACGGGTGGCAGCAGGGGTTACAACCAGATAGCAGGTTTCAGACAGTCGGGTAACAGTCACATCTGCTTCGATCCCGCCGCGATTATTCAAGAACTGAGTGTAGACGATTTTACCCACGGCCACGTCGTAGTCGCCGCCGCCGATGTAATTCATAAAGGCCATCGCGTCGCGGCCTTCGACGCGGATTTTGCCGAACGACGACATGTCGTACATGCCAACATTTGTGCGCACCGCCGCCAATTCGCGTGCAACGTTGCCAAAGAAGTTTTGCCGCTTCCAAGAGTATTCATACGCGGGGTTCTGGCCTTCATCGGCAAACCAGTTGGCACGTTCCCAACCTGCCAACTCGCCCATCACGCCGCCATTTTCCAACAAATGCTGGTGGAACGGAGTGCGGCGGATACCACGCGCTGTCGCCTTTTGGCGGTACGGATAGTGGTCCGCATAAAGCAGTCCAAGCGTTTCTTTGGACCGTTCAAACAGATAGGTTTTGTTGCCTTGAAACGGCTGCATCCGGCTGATGTCCACATCACCCAGATCAAACGGCTTTTGCCCCGCATCCATCCACTGTGACAAAGCCATGCCAGCACCGCCAGCGGACTGGATCCCAATCGAGTTAAAGCCAGCTGCGACCCATACATTATCCATCTCTGGCGCAAGACCAAGGTGATAGGCATCGTCAGGGGTAAAGCTTTCGGGGCCATTAAAGAACGTGTGAATACCCGCCTCGGCCAGCATCGGCATGCGTTCAACGGCCGCTTCAAGGATCGGTTCAAAGTGGTCGAAATCTTCGGGCAGTTGGTCGAACTCAAAGTCTTCGGGAATCCCCTTCATTGCCCAAGGCTTTGCATTCGGTTCAAACGCGCCCAACAGCATCTTGCCTGCGTCTTCTTTGTAATAAGCACATTCGTCAGGCACGCGTAGGACCGGCATCTGGGTCAGGCCCTTGATCGCCTCGGTCACAATGTAGAAATGTTCACAGGCATGCAGTGGGACGTTGACCCCTGCCATGCGGCCAACCTCATGGCCCCACATGCCAGCACAGTTAACGATCATATCGCAGGTCATTGTACCGGTCTCGCCGTTTGCTTCCCACGCAACGGATTGGACGCGTCGGCCAGATTTGTTGATCTGGGTGACCTTTGTACGTTCGGCCACCACAGCGCCATTCATCCGCGCACCTTTGGCCAATGCCAGCGCGATATTTGCAGGATCACCTTGACCGTCCAGCGGTAGATAAACACCGGCCTTCACACCATCAATGTTGAGGTGTTCGTAACGGGCCTTGACCTCGTCAGGTGAAATTTCTTCTACAGCCACACCAAAAGCGCGCGCCATGCCTGCTTGGCGAAAAATCTCTTCCTTGCGTTCCTCTGTCAGTGCCACAGTGATCGAGCCGACCCGCTTAAAGCCTGTCGCAACACCGGTTTCTTCTTCCAGGTTGCCGTAAAGTTCCTGACTATATTTCGCGAGCTTGGTCATGTTAGCCGTCGCGCGCAGCTGCGCGATCAAACCAGCCGCATGCCATGTCGTGCCCGAGGTCAGTTGCTTGCGTTCCAGCAATACAACGTCCTTCCAGCCCAGCTTGGCCAAGTGATAAGCAACGGAGCAACCGATGACGCCGCCGCCAATAATGACAACGCGTGCGTGGTTAGGAAGTGTGGCCATAACGGGAAAGTCCTTTGGTCTCGTCTACGGATTACAGTGCCCGTGTCGTTGAACTTGAGATATTACATATGCGTCACGATTGGCGCAAAGCGATTATTTTGGACGCCCTTTCTTGCGGGCTGCGTTGGGCGTCATCCCAAAGGCTTCGCGGTAGATCGTTGTAAAGCCACTTGGGAACCCGCAGGCAAGTCCGATTTCGTGGATGCGCATGTCGGTGTTCAAAAGCAAGTTGTTGGCTTTGTTCAAACGCAAACCACGATAATAGCCGTTCGGCGTGGTGTTCATGATCCGGTTAAATTTGCGCTCGAGTGATCGTTTTGACACTTGCGCCTGCACCGCAATTTCGCTGATCGGGAGCGGGAATTCCAAATGCTCTTGCATCAACGCGACCGCAGAATCCAATGCAGGCTCGCCCGTTGATGTGACGGCTTGTCCCGAGAACGGTTGGAGCGTGTTGAAATGCCTTATCCGTTCGTGCAGCAGGATCGCAGCGACCGTGGTCATCGTGCTGGCCGATGCATGCTGGCTGGCAATCGCAAGTACGATATCAAAGGTTGCCCCCATGCCCGCGCATGTGATGATTGCACCGCGATCAACGGCAAGCGTGGCTTTGGTGTCGAACAAACCTAAACGCTCCATCAAGACGGTGCGGTTTTCCCAATGGGTTGTATGCCCGTCGAGGGCGTTTTCATGTTCCGAAATGTAGCGCGCGGCGGCCTCTGACAAAAGTACGACGCGGGCCTGTCTGCTGGTGTAGTTCCCGATCGTACTGCCAAGAGATAGCGATGCAAGCGCGGGGTCAGCATTGCCAAGGACAAAGAGATAGTCCGCGTCAGGACGACTGGGTAGGGGGGTGGTGTCCACGCTGACGGCACTGCTTGCGCTAATCACGCCACCTTTGGCCGACCGCACTGTCCACGCGAAAACGGGGGCGTTATTGATACGGTTGGCAAGGCGCAGAACTTCAACAATGCCCGCGAACTCTGTCAGAACAAAGCCGTCGGCAACGTAGATGTCAAAGTTCCAGATGTCTTTCATGGTGCCACAATGCGGTGCCCTGCTGCGGTGATCGTTTCAGCCATTTTGGCGATATGGGCAGGGCCAACCTCGCAGCAACCACCAACGATGGTGGCGCCTTGGCCGATCCATTTCATCGCAAATGCGGCATAGGCATCAGGGTCGAGGTCTTGACGTGCGGTCAATGCATCGACCGTCGGTTTGTCTTGCAAGAAGGCTTCGGTGATTTTGGTAAAGCCGTTCGCATAAGCACCAAACGGCAAGTTCCCCTTTGCCAGTACTTCCATTGATGCGGTTATCGCCTCTGGCAAAGCGCAATTAATCAGGATCGCTGCGGCCTTTTGCGCAATCGGCAATACATCTGTCAAAAGTTCGCCTGATCGCAAACGTGTGCCGTCAACGTCATCAACCGTGAGTGAAAGCCATACCGGCTTGCCCGTCGCTGTTGCCGCTTCAAGGACGGCTTTGGCGTGATCAATGGATGCTACGGTTTCGCATAAAATAAGATCAACATGCGGGGCAATGATATTGGCAACCTCAGCATAAAGAGGCAGCGCGGTTTCATAGGGCGGGTGAATGTCGGGCCGAAAGGATGCGATCAAAGGGCCGATGGAACCTGCAAGAACGCCCATGCCTTCGGCCTCTTTCAAAGCGGCCATATGCAGTTCCAAGAACTGACCTTCTTGGCCAGTTCCTTCCAAACGGTCATGATGAATTGTGTAGGTATTGGTCGTATGCACAGTAGCACCCGCTTTGCGGTAATCAGCATGCACAGAGGCCACCATGCCAGGGTGATCAATCATCACTTGTGTGGACCACAGCGGTGTTGGGCTATCGCCCGCGCGGTGAACCAGTTCTTGGCCCATACTGCCGTCTAGAAGAATGATATCTGTCATGGGTAGATCGCTCCGAATTTGGCTTTGTAGGTCGCGATCATTTCGGCCTCGGTTGCGCCATCGTCGTAGGGCGGTGTCCAGATTTCGCTGGCCGAATGGATATCAATCTCGACAAAGGATTGGATGCGTTTAGCCAAACCGCCAAATACATCAAGCCAAATCGGGTGTTGGGTTGTGAACCAGTCAGATCCTTTGGGGTGCAAAACAGCCGTGCCTGCAACACGAACAGCCTTGCGTTTGAACGGGTCGATGAAATTTACTTCAACGGCAGGGTTCGCCATGAGATTGCGGCGTGTCCCGGGCGAGCGGATATCGCTGAACGCGATCCGGCGATCGTCCAGCACCAAGAACGTTCCCTTTGGCGATACTGCCGGCGCACCATCCGAAGTCACTGTCGCCACGAACCCTAGTGGGAACGCGGCGATCAGGTCTTTCATCGGTGCTGTTAACATCAGGCACGTATTCTTTCGTTTGCCGGATCCCAAAGCGGCTGATCCTCTTGCACTGTCGCCGGATAGCGCGTCCCATAGATATCAATCGCAACCTTTGTGCCAGGCACAGCAAGGTCGGCGCGCAGCATGCCGAGTGCAATTGATTTATCAACGCGGTAACCCCATCCACCGGACGTGGTTTCGCCTGCAACTGTGTCACCTGCCCAGATCGTGGACATGTATGGCGCATCCGCAGGGCCATGTTCGTCCAGCGTCAGTGTGACAAAGCGCTTGGCCACGCCGGCCTGCTTTTCGGATAGCAGTGCTGCTTTGCCGGGAAAATCTTGCGGTTTGTCGAACTTGATGAACCGCTCAAGACCACCTTCAAGCAAGGAATAGTCCGTGCTGAGATCACCTTTCCAAGCGCGGTAGCCCTTTTCGAGGCGCAGTGCGTTCAGAGCGAACATCCCGAACGGCACGGCACCTGCGCCAAGGACAGCATCATAAAGCGCGGGCATATTGGCGTTCGCGGCATGAATTTCCCATCCTAGTTCACCTGCAAAGCTGACGCGGGCCAACGCGCAGTCCACACCCGCAACTTTTGCAGGTTGGTGGCTAAGCCAACCATTTGACAGATCAGCCTCGGTGCCGAGTGTTTCAAACAATGCGCGCGATTTCGGCCCTGTTACGATCAAGGTAGAGTATTCCGTCGTATGGTCGGTCAGCGTCAAACCGTCTGGCAGCGCGTTATTTAGCACTTCGAAATCATGCCACTGCGCGGACGCAGCGGTGATCAGCGTAAAATGTTCATCAGTGTGACGCATAACTGACATCTCGGTCAGGATACGGCCACGGTCGTCGGCAAAATAGGCAAGGTTCATGCGACCAACCTTTGGCAACGCGCCAGTGATCCGGCCACGCAGGAATTCAGCGGCGCCATCGCCCGAAAGGTTGAAACGCGAGAAACCGGGCAAGTCCAGAACACCGACACCATCGCGCACGGCTTCGCACTCTTCTTTGACGCGTGGCTGCCAAGGGCCTGCGCGATCCCAAGTCTCTGTTGCCTCAAGCGAAGTATCGTCGCCGTCTTTAGCAAACCAATTGGCGCGTTCCCAACCGTTATAGGCACCCATCTGACCGCCAAGTTCGCGGACTTTGGTGTGAACAGGTGACAATTTTTTGTCACGTCCAGCGGGCCATGCCTTGTGTGGGAAATGCATGCCGTATTCGTGGCCGTAGGTTTCTAGCGCCTTTGACAGGCAATGATCTTGATCGGTGTAATCGGTATAGCGGCGCGGATCGATGGCCCACATGTCCCACTCGGTTTTGCCGTCGATGATCCATTCAGCGGCAACCTTACCTGCGCCACCACCTTGGGTGATGCCAAAGGTAAAGACACAAGCCTCGAACGCGTTCTTCACGCCGGGCATGGGACCAACCAGGGGCAAACCGTCAGGCGCATAAGGGATTGGTCCGTTGATGACGCGACCAACACCTGCAGTTCCAAGGATTGGCACGCGGGCCATTGCGTCTTCGATATACCACTCCAGACGTTCCAGATCGTCGGGATAAAGCTGGAAGCTGAAATCATCAGGCTGGGGATCGTCAGGGGTCACCCAATGGGCCTTGCAGTTCCGCTCATAAGGGCCAAGGTTGAGACCGTTTTTGTCCTGACGCAGATAATAAGACGAATCCACATCGCGCAGCAACGGCACCTTGTGACCGTTCTTTTCGGTCCATGCCTTGAGTTCAGGAATTTCGTCGGTCAGGAAATACTGATGGGACATCGTGACCATCGGTACGGTGCGCCCGCCATAGGGTTTGAACCACTCGCCCACGCGCTGGGCGTAATAACCAGCAGCATTTACAACTTTTTCGCAATCGATATCGCCTTTTTCGGTATGCACAGTCCACGTGCCGTTCGGATGCTGTGTGACCCCTGTTGCACCACAGAAACGTTCGATCTTGGCGCCCATCTGGCGTGCGCCTTTGGCAAGTGCTTGGGTTAGCTGTGCGGGATCAATGTCGCCATCGTCGGGATCATATAGCGTGCCTTCCAGATCGTGCGTTTCAAGGAAGGGGTACATTTCCTGCGCCTCGTCCGGCGTCATCATTTTCAGGTTCAGACCCTGATAATTCGCCATGCTCATGGCGCGGGAAAATTCCTGCATCCTTTCCTTGGAATGGGCCAATCGGATTGATCCGGTAACATGGTAGTTCATCGGATAATCAACTTCTTCGGCCAGCCCCTTATAAAGGCCAAGCGAATAGCGTTGCATGTTCATGACAGCCCAAGACGTGCTGAACGAAGGACAGTTTCCGGCTGCGTGCCACGTCGATCCGGCGGTCAATTCGTTCTTTTCCAGCAGAACGCAATCAGTCCAGCCCTTCTTGGCGAGGTGATACAGGGTCGAGACACCCACAACGCCGCCACCAATAATCACAACACGCGCGGTTGTCGGGAAATCAGCCATGGTACTTGCTCTTTCTAGTCGGGGATGTGCGGGGCATCATCCGGAATGGTGTAATAGTCGCCACTATCGGCGGTATAGATATGCTTACCAGCCCGCATCCCGGTGGGCAGGTCAAGGCAACCTGCGGCAATACCCATGTGATTTGCGCCACGAGGTTGATAAAACAGGCTAGACCCGCACAGCTTGCAAAATCCACGTCGATTGGTCGGAGAGGACTGATACCAAGCCAACCCGTGATCTTGGCTGAATGTCATGTCGGATGCGTCAGCCCGCGTTGCGGCCCAATAATGCCCGCTGGTGCGGCGGCACTGGCTGCAATGGCAGAAAGTGACTGTATCGCGCACTTGGGTCACTTCAAATGCAACGCCACCACATTCACATCTTCCGTGTACCATATTCCAGCGGCCCTTAGTAGATCGGGGGCGAGATCACCCAGACGATCTCGCAGGTTTCGTCATATGGATTTGACCACTGGAACTCTTGCCCACGCAGGCGAAAGCTATCACCAGTGCCAAGTGAAAAACGTCGTCCATCGACACTGATATCGAAACGACCTTTGATGATATAGCAGACCTCTTGGGTCTGTCGCGTAAGCGGTTCTTTCAAGCGCGAATGTGGCGCAAAGGCCGAGTGGATGACCTCGAAACTGTCAGTAAGGTCAGGTGACAAAAGCCCCTCGATCATGCCATCGGTGCGGCTTCCGATTGGTCGGCGGGCATCGGCACGCACGATCAACCCTTCTTCGCCAAGATTCGCGCCAACCTGCAAAAAGCTGGAAATCGAGACATCCAAAACCTCGGCCATGCGTCCCAGATCGGCGATTGTAGCATGCGATTTGTCGCGCTCGACCTGACTGAGCCATCCAACAGAACGTCCCAGTGCATCCGCCAATGCGACCAAAGTCATCTTGCGCGACTTGCGCAACGCCCGAATATCAGCGCCAAGCGACGGGACGACCATCATATCATCTCGCATTGGTTGCTCGTGAAAGATTTTCCGGAAAATTCATTTGATACGACCCCTACAACTTATAGACTAATTGGCGTGTTATAATGAAGCGCATGGTGGCATCTTATACCTGCTTTTCAAAGACACTTCTCAAAATTTCCTGCAGGCGGGTGGCATCGGTTTGGGTGAAGATATCAGGCTGGTCGCTGTCGATGTCAAAAACCGCGATCAGAACCCCTTGTGAATCATATACGGGCAACACCAATTCGGACTGGGTGCTACTGGCGCAGGCGATGTGGTCAGGAAACGCGTTGACGTCCGGTATGAGCTGCACCTTGCCAGTGCGTGCAGCGGTCCCGCAAACACCGCGCGAAAACGGGATCACAAGGCAGCCGTGCCCCCCTTGATATGGTCCGATCTTCAGCATTTCAGGACCAGTGACACGGTAAAACCCGGTCCAGTCAAAGCGGTTGTCTGCGTGGTGAACCTCGCAGGCGACTGTGGCCATCAGGGCGATCTGATCATCTTCGCCTTCGGTCAGGGCCGCAATCGTTTGTTGCAGCGTGTCATAATTCACGGTCATCAGCCCGTTCTCCTTAGTCTGAGTGTCCGACCGTCAGCACGATCTTTCCAGTATAGGCCTTTTGGGCAAAGGCCGCTTGCGCCTGAGCAATATCTCTCAACGGGAATTGAGCGCCAACAAGCGGCCGTATGTCGCCATTTTCGATCCGTTTGACCAGATTGCCGAAAACTTCAGGTTCCAATGCAGTACAGCCAAAAAAGCTCAGGTCTTTGAGGTAGAGCGTGCGTACGTCCAAATCAACAATTGGCCCGCCGACAGCACCCGCGACGGCGTAGCGACCTTTGGGGCGCAGCACATCAAGCAGCATGGGAAACTTGTCGCCAGCAACAAGATCTAGCACCACATCAACGCTGCCTTGCCCCAAGGCGGCAGTGTAATCAGAATCGCGATCCACAATGGTGGTTGACCCGATGTCGCGCAGGGATTGTGCTTTGCTGGGGCTAGTGACTGCAACGACGGTCGCGCCGCGCGCTTTGGCCAACTGCACTGCGGCAGAACCTACCCCGCCCGAAGCACCTGTTATCAAAACCGTTTCGCCCGACGTCACTCTGGTACGTGTCAGCATGTTTTCAGCGGTTGAATAAGAGCATGGAAAAGACGCCAGTTCGACGTCGCTTAAGTCGCTCTTGATGGCGTAGGCATGGCGCGCTGCGACCGCGCAATATTGTGCGAAACCACCATCGCATTCAGAGCCCAAGAACCAAGCATGTGGAAGGGTCTTGCCGCCTGCTTCGCGCAGGCACGGTTCTACGAGAACGCGTTCACCGATGCGTGCTGGGTCCACGCCTTCCCCCACCGCCAAGATGCGACCGCAGACATCGATGCCTTGGACGCGCGGAAATTTCAAAGCCTCGCCTGCCCAACTCGCATCGTCGGCATCGCCGTCACCTTTGGAATACCAGCCAACACGGGTGTTGATGTCCGTATTGTTCACCCCTGCGGCGGCCACTTCGATCAAGACTTCGCCCGCGTGGGGTTTCGGGCGGGGCAGGTCATCGCGCCAAACAAGGCACTCCGGCCCGCCGTGTCCGATCAGGGCAATGCCGAACATTGTTGCGTCTTTGGTCATTCGTTCAGTCCTAGCCATTTTCGATCACACGCTACGCGGGGCATTGGCTAAGGAAAAGCCCCACAGTCAAATTGGCATTGCGCCCGCGTGTGAACGACCTAGATTGCCCTGCAATACTGGAAGGAAAGACAGAATGCGCGATTTTCACAAACCCGGACGTTCGGCGGTTTATGCAACCAATGGCATGTGCGCCACGTCGCACCCGCTGGCTGCTAAAGTTGCCGTGCAGATGATGGAAGCAGGCGGCAACGCCATGGACGGTGCCATCGCTGGCGCGGTTTTGCTGGGGCTGTGTGAACCGCAAATGACTGGAATCGGCGGCGATTGCTTTGTGCTTATGACCCCGCCGGGCGAAGATCGCGTCGTTGCATTGAACGGCTCTGGCCGCGCGCCAGCGGGCATTGATGCAGCCAAATTGCGTGCCAAGGGCGATAAAATCGCGCTCTTTTCTGCTGATGCGGTGACGGTCCCGGGGGCAGTTGATGCATTTTGCAAGTTATCTAAAGACTGGGGCAAACTGGGGCTGAAAGCCGTCCTTGCACCGTCCATCCACTATGCAGAAGAGGGCATACCGGTTGCAGAGCGGGTCGCCTCTGACTGGGGGCAATCCACAGGCAACCTGTCAGGTGCTGCGCGTGATTATTTCTTGATGAACGGGCAAGCCCCGCAACCAGGCCAGCTTTTCCGCGCCCCGCAACAGGCAGAAGTGCTGCGCAGAATCGCGATGGAAGGCCGCGCCGGTTTTTACGAAGGCGAGGTTGCCGAAGACTTCGTATCCAGCCTGCAAGCCCTTGGCGGCACGCATTCACTGGAAGATTTCGCCAACACGGCCAGCGACTACACGAACCCGATCGTTGGCAGTTATGGCGGGCTGGACCTCTACGAGCATCCACCAAACGGGCAGGGTGCAACCGCAATTCTGCTTTTGAATATGCTCAAGCATTTCGATATCGCGGGCATGGACCCTTGGGGATCCGAGCGCGCGCACATCGAGGCAGAAGCCACAAAACTTGCCTATGATGTTCGCAACAAGTTCATGGCCGATCCCGACTATATGAGCCGACTGGATTATATGACCTCGCCCGAGACTGCGGAAAAATTTGCTGCGTTGATTGACCCCAAGCGCGTGATGCCTGCAGGCATGTCAGGCGTTGAGGCGACGCATAAAGATACGATCTATATCACCGTCGTTGATAAGGACCGGATGTGCGTTTCATTGATTTTTTCGATCTTCAAGGACTTCGGGTCTGGCATTGCTTCAGAAAAGTTCGGTGTACTGTTGCAGAACCGTGGTGCCGGGTTCACGCTTGAAGAGGGTCATCCAAACGAGGCAGGTCCGGGAAAACGTCCGATGCATACGATCATTCCGGCGATCCTTAAGAAAAATGACAAGGTTTACATGCCTTTCGGCGTCATGGGCGGGCAGTACCAATCGACGGGTCATGCCCGTTTTGTCACCAACATCACCGACTTTGGACTGTCACCGCAGGCTGCCATTGATGCACCGCGTTGCTTTACAGAATTCAACCAACTCAGAGTTGAGGACGGCTATAGTGATGCAGTGAAAGCTGAACTGGTCGAACTTGGCCATGATGTTGTTCGGCCTGACACAGCGATGGGCGGTGCGCAGGCCATCCTGCTGCATGAAAACGGCGTGTTGGAAGCTGGCAGCGATCCGCGCAAAGACGGATGTGCTTTGGGCTATTGATATGGCGGCGGGGGCAACCCCGCCCAACAGCCTAGCCAGCGCGGAGCGACCGTAAAAACAGCCCGATTCCGCCGACCAGCAGGACCAGAATGACAATCAGGTCAAATGCGCTGATACGCGCGAATTGCAGTTGCATGTTGGCGATGACGCCAAAGATCAAAGCAATCAACGACCCGCCAGCCAAAAGCCAGCCAAGCCAGTTTCTGGCATTGTAAAAGATGATCCCGACGCCGAACATAAACGGGATAAAGATAATCCCGCTGGTGATGGGTAGCCCGCCAAAGCGGAACGCCACAGCGCCAAGACCAAAGTTTGGCCGCACAACGATGTTATTCAGTAGCAGATAGGCACCACCAATCATCATGATCAAACCGATCAGGAACGTACCTGTTCCGCCGTCGCTGCCGCCTGCGCCTCTTGCCATGATCCGTCCCTTTGGTGACCGTGAGCTTCATAATTAGGGGCGCCGCTACGGAATTGCCAGTATCAACAGCACCCAACTGATTGGTGTGTCAAACCCGCGCTTTCAATTCGGCCATCAGCTCCGTCAGCACTTGGATGTATCGATCGTTTGTAAGCTTGCCGCTTTCGTCGAATTCGTTGCTTGAATTCGCAATCAGGACTTCTGGTCCTTGAAGTAGATTTGGCCGGAACGGCATCATCGCCAGTCGCAGTGAAAACTGCGACCTCTCGCCACCCGCACGTCCTGCTGCGGCAGACATAATGGCCACGGGTTTATCTTTCCAAGGCCCGCCCTTGGTGCGGCTAACCCAATCCAACGCGTTCTTAAGAGACCCCGACAAGGCCTTGTTATACTCTGGTGTCGCGATAATCACGGCATCAGCAGAGGCGATTTGATCGGCCAGAAGTTGCACGGACGCTGGCACGCCCTCTGCAGTTTCCAGATCGCCGTTGTAGAGCGGCAAGTTGATATTGCCCTCGACGAAGGTGTCCGCGCTGAAAATCTCTGCGGCATTGCGCATCAACATGGTGTTTGTGGATGCTTTGCGCAGCGACCCCGAGATGCCAAGTAAAGTTGTCATGAGTGCTCCTGTTATGTGCTAATCAAACAACTAGAGCCTTCTTCACAATTCGCCATAGCAACGCTTGCACAGGCGCTGTGCGTGTCTCATGTTGGGTCCAATTGAGGGAGAAGCGTCAATGATCCGACATGGTGGCAAGATACTGAGCGATCAGTTGGTTAAGCTTGGCGTGCGCCGTGTTTTCTCGGTTCCTGGCGAAAGCTTTTTGGCGGCTCTTGATGGGCTTTATGACAGTGGCATCCCGAATATCGTTTGTCGCCAAGAAGGTGGCGCCGCCATGATGGCAGAAGCCTACGGCAAGATGACGGGCCAACCCGGCGTATGCTTTGTCACGCGTGGCCCGGGTGCCACGAATGCGTCGGCGGGCATTCATATCGCGATGCAAGACAGCACACCGATGGTGCTGTTCGTCGGCCAGATCGACAACCGGCACACCGACCGCGAAACCTTTCAAGAAGTTGATTATAAAGATGTTTTTGGTGGGCTGGCGAAATGGGTCGCGCAGGTTGACGACACCGACAGACTGGCGGAATACATTGGACGTGCCTTTGCGGTCGCCACATCCGGCAGACCCGGCCCTGTGGTTCTGGCATTGCCGGAAAATATGCTTAGTGCTGCGGCAGACGTCCCTGACTTGCGGGCGACCAAGCGGCTTCAGCCCGTACTAGGTGCGGATACGGTTCAAGCAATTATGCACGCTTTGGCACAGTCAGAACGGCCCTTGATCGTCGCGGGTGGTCCGCATTGGTCCGCCCAAGCCCAAGCGGATTTGCAGGCTTTCGCAGAGCGTCAGCAGGTGCCTGTGGCGCTTGGGTTCCGGCGGCAGGATTACATGGAAAATCACCATGCGAATTATGCAGGTGATTTGAATGTAGGCATCAATCCACGTTTGGCAGCGCGTGTGCGCGAGGCGGACTTTTTGCTGTTGCTCGGCACCCGGTTCGGCGACATTGAAACCCAAGGCTATACGTTGGTTGATCCTGCCAATCCGCAAAAAGTGATCATCCATATCCATGCGGACGCTGATGAGATCGGGCGGGTTTATGCGCCGGATATCGGTATCACAGCGACAGCGCCCGCCGTCTTGCGGCAACTGGCGAACGCCAGCCCCGCGGGGGATTGGTCTACTTGGACGTCTGCGGCGCGTGCCGACTACGATGCCTGGCTGACACCGCAAGAAAGTCCTGGCGCGCTTAAACAAGAAGACGTGATCAAATGGCTTTCGGGTAATTTGCCCAATGATGCGATCCTGACCAATGGCGCGGGCAATTATGCTGCATGGTTGCACCGCTATTTTGTTTATAAACAATATGGTACGCAACTTGCGCCGACGTCCGGTTCGATGGGTTACGGTTTTCCTGCGGCGATTTCGGCATCATTGGAGCACCCCGACCGAACTGTCGTTTGTTTAGCAGGCGATGGTTGTTTCCAGATGACCTGCAACGAAATGTCGACCGCAGTGCAACACGGCGCAAAGCCAATCGTGATTGTGATGAACAATGGCCGCTATGGTACCATTCGCATGCATCAGGAAAAGACCTACCCTAGACGCGTATCGGGAACTGCATTGGTAAATCCGGATTTCGCGGCCTTTGCCCGTGCCTATGGTGGATTTGGTGAAGTCGTCAAAGCCTCGGCTGATTTTTCGGCCGCATTCGCGCGTGCGCAAGCCGCTGGAACTGTGGCTGTGATTGAATGTCAGGTCGATGAAGAAGCATTGTCAACCGGCGCAACGCTAAGCGCTGTCCGCGCGGCCGCGATGAAGACCTAGACCTCGGTCCAGACGGTGTCGGTGTTGCTTTGCCAATCTTTGCGATGCAGCAGGGGGGTGTCATCGCTTCCTGCAGCTTTGCCAATGCACAGATAACCGGTCAGGTGCCAATCCGCAGGTACGCCAAGGGTCTTGGCAATCGCTTCTGGATCAAGAATCGAAACCCAGCCTAACCCAAGGTTTTCAGCACGGGCCGCCAACCAAAGCGTATGGATCGCTGCAACCGTGGAATAACTGAGCATTTCCGGCATTGTTTGCCGCCCCAATCCGTGACCTGCCGTCGGTTTGGCCTTGGTAAAGACTGCCAGATGTATCGGGGCGACACGCAAACCTTCCAGCTTTAGCTTGTTATAGCTGGCGCGTTTGGCATCGGAATAAATCGCAGCAGCTTTTGAGTTGGCTTCCTCGAAATTCGCGATAACGGCCTCGCGTAGCGCGGGCGTGGTGACTTGCAAAACCCGCCATGGACGTGCGTTTCCAACGGACGGGGCCATGTCCATCGCGGCGCGCAAACGTTCCAGAACTTCGGGTGCGACCGGATCGGGCAGAAAGTGACGCACATCGCGGCGCCAACGCAAAACATCGCGCAAAGCGTCCCGATGGTTTTGCGTCAGTTCCATTTAGGTTTGCGCCCATTTCCCCACTTGGCTGGGCAGAAACGCCTCAACCGATGCGGTAGCCACGACAGCCGTATCACCCGTTTCATCGTTGGGAATATTCAGTCCGCCTTGGACAACATTCACCGTCGCACGACCACGCGGCAGACCGGATTTGAGCGCCTCTGCGTCGATCTTGTCAGGTTCTTGCACGGCCACAGTGACCTGCACACGCATTTCGGTATGCGGCATGTCGATGCTTTGAAAGATGGGCAGGGTTGAATGGCGGATCGCATCTTCGATCGCGCGGCGGGCGGCTTTTTGATAGTCCATCCCGTGCAGATCGTTGCCCATACCCATTTCGATAATCACGCGTTGGTCCATTATGTGCGCTCCATCTCGAAGGATACGTTGATCGCAACATTGGCGATGACGGTCGGTTTGCCGTCAGGACGCGGCACATCAAGGCCGCCGTGATGCACGGTGATGGTTGGCTGACCGTAAGGGAAAATATCCATCAAACTTGCGGTATCAACTTGATCCGGTTGCTGCACGCCGACTTGCACGTCGATCAGCATGGCTTCTTTCGGGAAACCGAACAGTTCTGCCATATTGATTGAGTTATGCCAAAGCGCATCCTGCAAACCACGCCGTGCGGCTTGGGTATAGTCTTGGCGGCGCAAGCTGGTGCCCATGCCGAATTCAGTAAGAACGCGGTGCTTGGCCATTAAAACTCAACCCCGATTTGCGCTTTGATGCCGGATCGGAACGGGTGTTTGATCAACTCCATTTCGGTGACCAGATCGGCAAGTTCAATCAAGTCTTCATGCGCGTTGCGCCCTGTTAGAACCACGTGGGTCATCGCTGGCTTATGGTCGCGCAAGAACTCCACCACTTCGGCAGCACTGACGTAATCATAGCGGATTGCGATGTTGATCTCGTCCAGCAGCACCATGTGATTGGTTTCATCAAGGATTAACTCCTTGGCTTTGCCCCATGCGGCTTGGGCCATTTCGATATCGCGGGATTTGTCTTGGGTTTCCCAGGTAAAGCCTTCGCCCATCGTGTGAAACGCGCAGGTGTCGGTAAATTTTGCAAGGATCAAATCCCGCTCGCCTGTGGACATCCCGCCCTTGATAAATTGGACCACAGCGCATTTCATGTCATGCGCAATACAGCGGAAGATCATTCCAAAAGCGGCCGAGGACTTACCCTTGCCCTTGCCGGTATGGACAATCACCAGACCTTTTTTGTCGGTCTTGGTCGCCATGATCTTATCACGCGCGGCCTTCTTCTTGGCCATTTTCATCGCGTGGCGATCTGTATCTTCGGTCATGGTATCCTCCGGTCATGCATAAAGGTTTCGTTAACCTAAAATGGGCACAACTGAACGCAGACGAATGGGATAGTAGGATGCGATATCAGTTGGCTGGGACCATACTTGTGGCAGCGTCATTGGCGGCATGCAATACCGCATCGCTTGGGTTTATGGGGGTGGATGCGCAAACGGTAACTGTTGATGGCAGCACCTTCGATGTGCGCCGCAAGGGTAACAAGGTCGAGATGATCCGCACCAATCGCGAAGTGGTTTTGTCACTGCGCAGCATTGTCCCGCGCGCTGCCAAGGCAGTGATAGCGGCCACTGGATGCACGCCAGAGCCCGGATCATGGGCTGGCGATCAGGCTGTGATGCGCGTGCAGGTGGATTGTCCTTAGGCCAGCAGCCCCGCGATGCGGGCGCGGGCCGAATTCGACTTGGGTTGCCAGAGGTTGCGATCAATCGCTTCTTGCAAGCGCTGGGCGATCTCTTTCAAAGCAGGCGCATTGGCGTCAGCAATAAATTCGCGGGTGTCGTCGTCCTTGATGAACGCCTCTTCGACCAGATCGAAATGGTGGTTACGCACAGCACCCGTAGTGGCCGCGAAAGCAAAAAGATAATCAACGGTCGCGGCAATTTCGAAGGCGCCTTTGTAGCCGTGCCGTTTGACCCCATCGATCCATTTCGGGTTTACCACACGCGACCGGACAACCCGTCCGATTTCATCATCAAGTGTCCGGATAACCGGTCGTTCGGGGCGAGAATGGTCGTTGTGATAGATGGGACGGTCTTGACCTTGCAGCGTGCTGATCGCCGCGGCGGCGCCGCCTTCGAATTGGTAATAATCATCGCTGTCCAGAATGTCGTGTTCGCGGTTATCCTGATTTTGCACAATCGCTTCGGCTTGGCTTAGTCGTGCCTCGAATGCGTCGCGGGCTTTGTGGCCTTGTGCGCCTTTGCCGTAAGCAAAACTGCCCCATTCCAGATAGGCCTCGGCAAAGTCGGATTTGTCGGTCCAGATACGTTCGTCAATGAGCGCTTGCAGACCCGCGCCATAGGCACCGGGTTTTGAGCCGAAGACGCGGGTTTGGTCTTCGCCTGCTTTCGTCCGTGCCGCGGCTGGGTTTAGATCGGCAGGTTCATCAAGGTCTTGCACAGCGCGCGCGGCGCTATCGACCAAAGCAATCAGCTGCGGAAAGGCATCGCGGAAAAACCCCGAGATACGCAAGGTGACATCGACCCTTGGTCGTCCAAGGACCGATTGCGGGAGCACTTCAAATCCTGTGACACGGCGGTTGGCGCTATCCCACGTCGGTTTAACACCCATCAGTGCCAACGCTTGCGCAATATCATCGCCACCTGTGCGCATATTCGCAGTGCCCCATGCAGTGACAAGCATGCTGCGGGGCCAGTCACCATGGTCTTGCAGGTGTTTTTCGATCAACAGATTGGCCGATTTCCATCCTAGCGCCCAAGCGGTTGGCGTCGGTACGGCGCGGCTATCAACCGAGAAGAAGTTACGTCCTGTGGGCAACACATCAAGTCGTCCCCTTGTCGGCGCGCCAGACGGACCGGGTGGGACGAATTTGCCTGAAAGGCCAGTAAGCAGCGCCGCCCCTTCGGCAGAACCGCAGGACTGGATTATTGGCAGAATGCGTTCGGCAATTTCTGCGGCAACTTCTGCGCTGTGCGGTCCTGCTGGCGGCACGTGGCCGCTCACAATCCGCTGGCTCAACGCTTCGAGCTTTTCAACCGTGTCACCATTGCTGCGCCATGTCGCGCCATCCGCTAAAGCGTCGGGTTTTTCCGGCGCGGGTGCGGCAAGGTCGCAATCAAGCGGGTCGATGCTCAGGCCAAGGTCAGCGGCCAAAGCTCGCAAAAGCGATGCGTCGCGGCCCTTTCCCGCGCTGCGCGGCACACGGGCCAAGGCAATTGCCAGATCGCGTTCCTGATCGCCTGTCGGGGATTGGCCGAAGATGTGCAAGCCATCGCGGATTTGCGCCTCTTTGAGTTCGCAAAGGTAAGCGTCCAGTTTGCCCAGATCACCGTCACTGTCACCGGTAAAGCCTGCGTCTTTCCCAAGGCCTGTGACCTCAGACAGCGACAGGATTTCTTTGCGCAAATGGGCGATACGGCGCGGATCAACACCTGCAGCCTCGTAGTATTCATCCACCAGTGCTTCGAGATCCCGCAAGGGACCATAGCTTTCGGCGCGTGTCAGTGGCGGGGTCAAGTGGTCGATAATAACCGCTGATGTGCGTCGCTTGGCTTGCGTGCCTTCGCCGGGGTCGTTGACGATAAAGGGGTAAAGATGCGGAGTGGGGCCAAAGACGACCTCGGGCCAGCAAGTTTCGGACAGTGCGACAGCTTTGCCAGGCAGCCATTCGAGGTTGCCGTGTTTGCCCATATGCACGATTGCATCTGCGCCCCAATGGTGGCGTAGCCAGAAATAGAACGCCAAGTAGTTATGCGGCGGAACGAGGTCCGGCGAATGGTACGTATCGGTTGGGTCGATGTTATAGCCGCGCGCAGGTTGCAAACCGACGATTGCATTGCCGAAACGGTGGATGCTCAGGGCGAAACCTGCGGGCGGGACGTCTGTTGAATCCTCCTGCATGGCTTCTGACGGCAAGTTGATGAACGGGTCTTGTTCGGGTGTGCCCCAACGCGAAGAGATTTGTTCTTTGACCTCCCAAGGGAGAGCATTGAAATAAGTGTTGTATGTATCAAGGGGCAGGAATTCGCCGCCCTCTTTGTCGGCGCGATCGGTCAGCCAGTTTGTCGGACCTGCCATCATTTGCGCCATAAGTGACGCGCTATCTGCAGGCGGCGTAACCGCGTGGCCGCTGGATTTGAGCAAGTTGAGCACATGTACTGTGGCTGCAGGCGTATCGAGACCGACACCATTGGCCAAGCGTCCGTCTTTGTTGGGGTAGTTGGCAAGGATAAGGGCGGTTTTCTTGTCCGCCGACGCTGTGTGACGTAGCTTCGTCCAGCCTTTGACGAGCTGGGTAACGAAATCAACGCGGTCGCCGCGTGCTTGGTAGGTGGCGATGGGACATTCGGTGGCGTCGTCAAAGAAAGCCTCGCCTTTGAAGCTGACCGCACGGGACAGGATGCGCCCGTCGACCTCTGGCAAGGCCACGTTCATGGCGATGTCGCGCGCGGTCAATCCGTGTAGTCCCTCGTCCCAAGAGGCTTCGCTGGCCCCTGAAAGGATAACTTGAAAAATCGGTGCTTCATTGTTGAGCAGTGGGTTGTTTGGGCTGTCATCACCGTCATGCGGACTGCCGACTGCAAAGGCGGTGCAGTTCAGGATGACGTCGGGCGGTGCGGCCGCGAAAATGTGGTCGAGCGTTGCTGTGCTGACTGGATCTTTGAGGCTTGCCACGAAGATGGGCAGCGGGTTCAGGCCGGCGCGTAGTAGACTACGCACCATGCGATTGATCGGATTTAACCCACCACCTTGAACAAGTGCGCGGTAGAAAATGATCGGCACAACGGGTGCGCCCATCGTCCAGTCGGCTTGGGCCGCGGACAGGTCAGCGATCCCTGCGCCAGGCCAATAGACACCTGCGCGCAAAAGTGGGCTTGGGGCGGCGGGCTTGTCGCCGCCGTCCAGCATCGCTTTGGCATAGGCCAGCATGTTGGAGCTGTTTTGTGGACCACCTTCGACCAAATAGGACCAAAGCGCATCGTAGTCTTGCCCGTCCACAGTCGAGAGTTCACGCAGTTCCTGATCGGGTTTGTCGTCACCCGGCAGGGCCGCGAATGGGATGCCTGCGTCGCGCAAACGCGCTGCATATTGTACCAGTCCGTATTTCCAATAGCCCGCACCGCCCAAGATACGTGCAATAACCAGTCGCGATTTTGTGGCGCAGTCATCGAGATGCAAATCGACCGACATCGGGTGAATAAGGTGCATCATGTTCGCAAGGCGCAAGGTTGGCGGATCTTGCATTTCCGAACGGGCCTCTGACAGCGCAGCCAGTTCGGTATCCGCTGCCGAGATGATCACAACATCGGCGGGGTTCTGCCCCAGATCGACAGGTTCAGTGCCGTCAGAAATCGCACCAGGTGTCGCCGCTAGCAGGTGCATTGGCTAAATCCACGTGTTAAAGAGCGCCGAAACAAAAGGTCACGACCATGGATTACAAAGCCGCAGGAGCGCCGAAATTGGGTAAAAAAGCACCGAAACACAACGAACATAACGCCCATGGCAGCACCAAAAAGCCGTTCGGCCAGCGCCCCAGCAAAGAGGAACTGTTGGCGCGGATGAAAGCGGCAGCCGAGGCCAAGAAGGCAGAGTAAACTCACAGCGGCTTTTCCATGAAGATGGAGCTTTTTGCCGCGACGTAGTTTCCAAAGACACCGCAGTCCTGAAAACCGAAACGCCGGTAAAGTTTGTGGGCTGCGTGCAGGACGTTGCCGGTTTCAAGCTTGAGTACGGGTAGGTTTTCCGCACGCGCCTGGTCTTCGATCTGGCGTAAAATGGCTTCGGCTATGCCTTTGCCGCGAGCATCTTCTGCGACAAACATTGATTTCACTTCGCCGTAGCCGTCTTTGACTTTCAACGCACCCGTGCCGCACAGGTCTGCCCCGAGCCGTGCGGCGAAGAAATGGATGCTGGGGTCAACCAGATCGGCAATGTCGAGGTAAAAGTTATCTTCGGGAGGAAACAGACTTTGCATCAAGGCATGGCTTTGTTTCAGCAATGCTGTCGCCTGCGGATGATGGGGGTCTGTTTTCTCGACGATGATCATTGCTGCGATCATGCTTCCAGTGCACGTGTGATCGCGGCGTGATCCAAACCGGCCTCGCCAATCACAACCAGGCGGGTCATGCGTGGCGCGTCGCCGAAAGGCTGATCAAAGTAGGTATCAACGCGCGGGCCAACCGCCTGCAAAGTCATTCGCATGGGCTTGCCTGCAACGGCGACGAACCCTTTCAGACGCAGGATACTGTGGGCGCTGATTACGTCGGCAACCTGTGCGGTAAATGCTGCAGCATCAGTGATTTCACCACGGTTGACGATGAAGCTTTCGAATTCGTCATGGCCGTGCTCGTGTTCATGGTCGTGGTGATCGTCTTCGTCATCATCGTGGTGATGATGGTGATGAACCTCATGACGGGCTTCTAGATCGCTTTCGGCGCCGATGCCTTGGCCTAGCAGCACATCAATGGGCAGCGCACCCATAGAGGTTTTGACCACTTGCACCCCAGAGCGGGATTCCGACTTGAGGCGTTCCGTGAGCGCATCAGCCTCTGCCGCGTCCAGCAAGTCGGTTTTGTTGACGACGATCATGTCGGCGCAAGCAATCTGGTCTTCGAACAATTCGGACAGCGGCGTTTCATGATCAAGGTTTTCGTCTTGCGCGCGTTGCGCATCCACGGCGGCGACGTTGTGGGCGAACTGGCCGTCGTGGACAGCGCGGCCATCCACAACAGTTACAACGCCGTCGACCGTCACCTTGGTCGAAATACCGGGCCAGTTGAATGCGCGAACAAGTGGTTGTGGCAAAGCCAGTCCAGAAGTTTCTATGACGATGTGATCGGGCCTGTCAGGCCGCGCCAGCAATGCCTCCATCGTCGGGATGAAATCATCGGCGACGGTGCAGCAGATGCAGCCATTGGACAATTCGACGATATCGTCTTCGGTGCAAACCTCTGCGCCGCAGCCCTTGAGGATATCCCCGTCAACGCCCAGATCACCGAATTCGTTGATGATCAGCGCGATCTTTTTGCCTTGGGCGTTCTGCAGCATGTGTCGGATCAGCGTGGTTTTACCCGCACCAAGAAAGCCGGTGACGACGGTAGCAGGGATTTTAGCAGCCATGGGATCTGTCCAGTTCAAAATACGAGAATCGCAAAGTAGATGCGGTTGCGCGAAGACCTAGTCAATCAAGCGCAGGGCTTCAATAACCCGCGGTGTCGCGGTTGCTGTTGCGGCCAGCGGCAGTTCCTTGCCCAAATGCGCCCAAAACCGCAATATCTTGTGGATAACATGCTAATTCGCGCCACATGCGGGGGCTGACCGTTGACAGGCGCCGCAGCAGGGGGCGATGCTTTCGGACCATTAGGAATCACTGGGACAAGATTAGGTGCGCTTTAGCAAACTACGACTAAACGGCTTTAAGAGCTTTGTGGACCCCACCGACTTGATCATTGCGGATGGTCTGACAGGTGTTGTTGGCCCCAATGGTTGTGGCAAATCCAATCTGCTTGAGGCGCTGCGCTGGGTGATGGGCGAAAACCGCCCCACGGCGATGCGTGGTGGTGGCATGGAAGACGTGATTTTTGCAGGTGCCGCAACGCGCCCTGCACGCAACTTTGCCGAAGTGTCGCTGGTCATTGATAATGGTGAACGACTTGCTCCGGCTGCATTTAACGACAACGACAACCTAGAGATCATTCGCCGCATCACCCGTGACGCAGGATCGGCTTATAAGGTGGGTGCGAAAGATGTCCGTGCCCGCGACGTTCAGATGTTGTTTGCAGACGCGTCCACTGGGGCACATTCGCCTGCGTTGGTGCGGCAGGGTCAGATTTCCGAACTGATCAACGCCAAGCCAAAGTCGCGCCGCCGCATCTTGGAAGAAGCCGCGGGAATTTCGGGTCTGTATCAGCGCCGTCACGAAGCAGAGCTTAAACTGAAAGGCGCTGAAACGAATCTGACCCGCGTAGATGATGTGATCGAACAGCTTGCTGCTCAGTTAGCGCAATTGGCCCGTCAGGCTAAACAGGCGGCACGCTACCGCGAGATTGGTGACAAGCTACGCAAGTCCGAAGGCGTTTTGCTGTTCCGGCGTTGGAAAGAGGCGGACGAGGCGATGTTGGCGGCTGCCAATCAGCTACGTGAACGCACCACTGCCGCTGCGCAGGCCGAAAAGGCCGCCCGCGAGGCCGCCAAAGCCCGTGCAACAGCCGAAGATGCATTGCCGCCCCTGCGCGAAGAAGAAGCGATTGCCGCTGCTGTTTTGCAACGTCTACAAGTCCAGCGCGATACACTGACCGATCAGGAAACCCGCGCCCGCGAGATGATCGAAACTTTGCGCGCCCGCATTGATCAGTTGACCCGCGATATGGAGCGTGAAAGCGGTTTGAACAAAGACGCTGGCGAAACGATCGAGCGGCTTGAATGGGAAGCCCGCGAAATTGGCAAGGCTGGCGAAGGTCACGATGCTCGCCTGGAAGCTGCACAGGTTGGTGCCCGTGAAGCCGCCGGCGTCTTGCAGCAACGCGAGGCCGATCTTGCGCAATTGACCGAAGATGTGGCGCGACTAGCGGCCCGTCACCAGTCGGCGCAGCGCTTGCTGGAAGATAACCGCACCACAATGACCAAAAGCGAGGCTGAAGCAGCCCGCGCCAAAGCTGCAATGACAGAGGCTGCCGCAGCGTTGGCAAAGGCCGAAGCTGATTTTGCAGCAGCGGGCGCTGCGGAGAAAGAAGCCGTCACAGCGGCAGAGGCTGCAGATGCCGCCCTGATCGCAATGGAAGCCACCCGCGCAGATACGCAATCGCGTGAAAGCGATGCGCGCGGTTTGCGTTCACAAGCCGAAGGCGAAGCAAATGCACTGCGGGCCGAGGTTTCCGCGTTGGCCCGACTGGTCGAACGCGATACTGCCGAGGGCGGACAGGTTCTTGATTTGCTGCGCGTGCAAGGTGGGTATGAAAAGGCGCTGGGCGCCGCCTTGGCCGATGATTTGCGCGCGCCAGAGATCGAAGCCGGTGCCAAATCGGGATGGGCGATGTTGCCGGGTTACGCCGCACCGCAGATCTTGCCTGAAGGGGTCAAGGCGTTGACTAACTACGTCGGTGTGCCGCAGGTTCTGGCCCGTAGGATGAGCCAAGTGGGCCTTGTCGATGCCGCTGACGGTGCGCGATTGCAGGCCGACTTAAAGCCGGGCCAGCGGTTGGTTTCAATCGAAGGGGATTTGTGGCGCTGGGACGGGTTCCGTGCCGGTGCAGAGGATGCGCCGTCGGCCGCCGCATTGCGTCTGCAGCAGTTGAACCGATTGACCGAATTGAAGCGTGATCTGGAAGAGGCATCCGCGACCGCTCAGGGCGCTGCTCAGGCACACGAAAAGCTGACGGAAATGCTGAAACAGCAAACGGAGGCAGATCACGCAGCCCGCCAGGCACGCCGGGATGCTGACCGTGCGGTTGCCGATGCCAACCGTGCCGCCAGCCGTGCAGAAGCAGATCGCAACTTGTCAGAGGGTAAGTTGGAAAGCCTTGGGCTGGCCGTGAAACGCCACGAAGAGGAAGCATTGGGTGCGCGTCGGGCGCTGGTCGAAGCTGAAAAAGCCGCGGCTGCTTTGGGCGATTTGGCAACTGCGCGGGCGTCTGTTGAAGACGTAAAAATGACCGTCGAGGCCGCGCGGATCACGATGATGTCGCGCCGGTCGGCCCATGACGAAGTACGCCGTGAGGGCGAGGCCCGTTTGAAGCGTAGCCAAGAAATCACCAAAGAGATTAGTGGTTGGAAGCACCGTTTGGAAACCGCCAACAAGCGCACGGCTGAATTGGCTGAACGCAAGCAAACGTCGCAGGAAGAACTGGCCGAGGCCAATGCCGCGCCAGAGGAAATCGCAGCAAAGCGTGCAGAGCTAGCAGATGCAATTGACGAAGCAGAGGTGCGTCGCATGGCATCCGCTGACAAGCTGGCCACGGCTGATACGGCGTTGCGCGACGCGGGCCACTTAGAGCGCGACGCAGAACGTCTGGCGTCCGAAGCCCGCGAGGCGCGTGCGCGATCCGAAGCCCGTTCTGACGCGGCACGTGAAACAGTGGCTTACGCCGCAGAGCGGATTATGGAAGCGCAAGAGGTCGCGCCAGAAGAACTGCTTGAGAGCCTGGATATGGATGTGTCGCAAATGCCCGCTTCCGAGGTGGTCGAGGGGCAGGTGAATGCGCTGAAACGCCAACGTGACGCGTTGGGTGCAGTGAACTTGCGTGCGGAAGAAGACGCCAAGGAAGTTGCTGTAGAACATGATGGTCTGGTGACTGAAAAAACTGATCTTGAGGCGGCAATTGCGGCTTTGCGTTCCGGTATTTCCAGTCTCAACAAGGAAGGCCGCGAGCGTCTTTTGACTGCGTTCGAGCAGGTAAACGACAACTTCGGCTTGCTCTTTTCGCACCTCTTTGGTGGCGGTGAAGCCAAACTGGTTTTGGTGGAATCAGATGACCCGCTAGAGGCTGGACTTGAGATCATGTGCCAACCGCCCGGCAAAAAGCTGAGCGTCTTGTCGTTGTTGTCAGGTGGCGAGCAGACCTTGACCGCTCTGGCATTGATCTTTGCGGTATTCCTCGCCAACCCTGCACCGATCTGTGTGCTGGACGAGGTCGACGCGCCGTTGGACGACGCCAACGTCACCCGTTTTTGTGACCTGCTGGACGAAATGACCCGCCAGACAGACACCCGGTTCCTGATTATCACGCACCATGCCGTCACCATGAGCCGGATGGACCGGTTGTTTGGTGTTACGATGGGTGAACAAGGAGTGTCGCAACTGGTGTCGGTTGATCTAAAACGTGCGGCAGCAATGGTTGCCTAAGGCGGGCGCTTTTGGCGGGGTATCTATGCCTTGCTGAAAGAAATGTAGCTTTGCCGCGACACTAGAGCCGGTTGATCAGATCACGCGTCGGCCAAGCATCGGCAGGCAATCCCAATCGAACCTGTTCTGCCTGTACGGCCTCGCGCGTCATCGCGCCCAGAATTCCGTCGATCCCCCCTACATCATGTCCGCGTGCCGTCAGCTTGCGTTGAAGTTGCTGCATCTCTTCACCGCTCAGGGCCGGTGTCGGGTTGCCCGCATCATAGACTGGGGCGCCACTTAATCGTGTCGCGAAATAGGCTGCAGTAGTGACGTAGACAAAGCTTTTGTTCCATTCGAAATAGACTTCGAAATTCGGGTAGGCCAAGAAAGCAGGACCATTCCGGCCCATCGGTAACAAGATGGATGCGTCGAGATTGGAAGGCCCAAGCGCGCCTGTGCGCGCCCTGACACCGCGTCTGGCCCAGTCGCTAACGCGGGCTTTGTGGTTCAGACCGGTTTGAGACCAGTCCAGATCGGACGGAAGCGTGATTTCTTGTAGCCAAGGCTCGTTTGCCCGCCATCCCAGTGACGACAGAACGTTTGCGCCCGTCATCAAAGCATCGGGCGATGAGTTTTTCAGGTCCACGATCCCGTCGCCGTCACCGTCCATCCCTTGCCGCACGATCTCGCGCGGGAGTTTTTGTAACTGCCCGATTTCGCCCGCCCATGCGCCAGTGGTTGTCGCAGGGTTCATCCCGCCGCGGCGGTAAAGCTCGATTGCGGCGATCAGTTGCGGTCGAAACAGTTCTGGCCTGCGGCAGTCATGGGCCAGCGTCAATAGCGCGTTGCGTGTGTTGAAGTTACCTTGGACTTGGCCAAAGTCGGTTTCAAATGCCCAGAACGCCAAAAGAACGCCGCGCGGGATGCCAAAGCGGGCCTCGATCGTGTCGAAGGTGCTGTCAAAGCGGTTGCCGTAGACGGCCCCGTTGTCGATCCGGTTTTGGCTGATCAAGGCGCGCGAGAAACTGACGAAATCTTTCTGGAATACGCCCTGCGACCGGTCGGCGTTGATAACCGATTGTTCGATCTGCGCCCCTTGGAAGAAGGCATCGGTGACGGATGCGGGAATCCCTGTTGCTTGCGCTTCTGCTTTGACCCCGTTGATGAATGCACCAACTGGACCGCCGCAGGTTTGTGCGCTGGCGGCGTTTGCGAATAGGATAAGGGCGAGGGCTGCGCGCATGATTGTCTCCGGCATTATTGGTTGAATCGAGCGTAACAGGGCAGGGTATGCACGCAAGTAGTCATGGGTGTGTTTGGGGGCTATTCGCCGAATAGCTTAGACCACTGCCAGAATGACAGCCGCAAAGAACGCCAGTCCCCAAGTTTTCCAAAGTACATTCACCGCATTGTCGATGTGTTCGGCACCAAGGTCGTGTTCGCCATCTCTGTTAACGAAGGGATAATCCCTCAATACGCCATCGTAGCTGCGTGGTCCGCTAAGCGCGATGCCCAGACCGTAGGCCATTGCAGCCTCTGGCCAGCCCGCGTTGGGGGAACGGTGCAGCGGCGCTTCGCGCAGGATCGGGCGTGGGTTCGGGCGGGTTGTGACCGCCCAGATCATCAACGCGGTCATCCGTGCAGGGATCAGGTTGATCAGATCGTCAAAACGCGCGGCTGCCCAACCGAACTGCGCGTGTTTCGGTGTGCGGTAGCCAATCATGCTATCGGCAGTATTGGTTATCTTGTAGATCAATAGCCCCGGCAGGCCAGCAACGGCGAACCAGAAGATTGGTGCAATCACGCCATCCGAAAGGTTTTCAGCGGCACTTTCGATCGCGGACCGTGCGACGGCCGGGCCGTCCATGCTTCGTGTATCGCGTCCTACAATCATTGCCACGCTTTTGCGTGCATCACCCAGTGACAGGCGCAGTGCATTGCCTACGGCTTGCACATGTTCGACAAGAGATTTTTGCGCCAACAGGATGGCAAGAATTGCGATATCAAGAATATTGGTTGGCAGCAGCTGAATAACCCAGCCGATGACGCCAGCAGCAAAGCAAAGCCCGACAAGCACCAACACTCCCATGACCTGTTTCTGATTGCCGGTGTTGAACCGTCTGTCACACCAACCTATCAGACGCCCCATCAGGACTGCAGGATGTGGGAAACGGTTCCAGAGCCAGCGCGGTTCGCCCAAAGCGGCATCCAGCAGCATGGCGATGATCAGCGTCACAATGCAGCTTCCAACTGGTCCCAGCGATCAGATGCAGGCAAGCCAAGTCGCAGCCAGTTATCGGCATAGGGGAAAGTGCGTGACCAGATGTGATGACGGGCAAGACGGTCTTGCATCGCAGCCGCGTCCCCAACGTCATAGAGTCGGAAAAGCGTCGTCCCGCCAACCAGTTTTGCGCCAGTTGCGGTGACTAAACGGTCAAGTCGGGCGGTATCTCCGGTTAGGCATGCGCGTGTTTCGCTGGCCCATTGTGGGTCTGCGAATGCCTTTGCCCCGATCGCAAGCGCCGGGCCGGAGATTTGCCAAGGACCAAGGATATCGGTTAGTTTCTGGATGATATCAGGATCGCCAATTGCGAAACCAAGACGCAAACCCGCCAGCCCCCAGAACTTGCCAAAACTCTTCAAGACAACTGTGCCGGGGCGTTTGGACAGGTGGATCAACGACGCCCCGGGCATCACATCGCAAAAGCTTTCGTCGATGATGACAAAAGGTGAAGTCAGATCATCGGCTTGCCAAATACGCCCGTCTGGATTGTTGGGGTGCACCGCGACGATTGCGTGGCTTGGGTCTTGACCCAATGTCCATCCGGCTGCAGCAAAAGCTGCACCATGTTCATTGTAGGTCGGGCCGGGAACAGAAACCGCGCCAGTCGGGATCACACGCGGCAAAGCGGCGATAATAGCAGAAGCGCCTGTAGCACCAATAATCGCGGCTTCTTCAGGTACGTTCCAGAAACGGCGGGCCAAATCATAGAGACGCGTGAAGGCCGCCTGATCGGGAAGGGCGGTCCACGCATCATGGGGAAGTTTCGGCATTGGGTAAGCGTTTGGATTGATCCCTGTGGACAGGTCCAACCAACTTTCCCGCGTCCCGCCGTAGTGGGCAATCGCAGCATCGATGCCGCCACCATGATCGCGCTTTTGGGTCATTCGTCTGTTGGCAATGGCGGGTGGCGGGTCACAAAATGACCCTTGATTGCGACAGGCCATTCGCGAAACGGCACCCGCCCGGTTTCGGATTCGGCATGAGCGACGGCGTAGGCCACGATTCCAGCGGCAGAGTCAGCGCCAGGTTCGAACGCGCCCAGCGTATAGTTTAGTTTGCCCGCCCCTTGGATGGCGACGTTGCACGCGCCTTTGCAGCCCATCAAGCACGACACGCGGCGGGTTTTGACCCGTGGCTGACCAGAGGCCGCAGCCTCGATCAACGCGGCCAAAGCCTCGCCGTCGGTCTGCGCCATATCACCTGCGTCCCAGCCTTCACGCTTGCAGGTGTCGCATGTTGTAATCCAAGTCGTCATTGTGGCCCGTCCGTTTTGTGTTGAGGTGTTTCAAACGGATTCTTGCAGATTGCACAAGGTTTCATAAACCAAACTGCATAAAGCGGCAGCTTGGTTCTGTTCTACTGCAGGCTCGGCTTGGGGCTTATGACCGTCCGTGTGGCGCGCCGAGGTCAATCACAGGGTTGATCGGAATGATCCGGTGCGGGTTAATCGTCTCGTGGCTATAATGATAATGGCGCACGATATGATCCATATTGACCGTCTCAGCGACACCCGGCACTTGGTAAAGCTCGCGCATGTAACCTGAAAGGTTAGGATAGTCTGCGATGCGCTTGCGGTTACATTTGAAGTGCAGGTGATAAACGGGATCAAAACGCACCAGCGTAGTCCAAAGACGCCAGTCGGCTTCGGACAGTTTGTCACCCATAAGATAGCGGTTTTCAGACAGACGTTGTTCGAGCCACTCGAGTGTGTCGAAAAGCGGATGCACGGCCTTATCGTAAGCTTCTTGTGTCGTCGCGAAGCCGGATTTGTAGACACCATTGTTGAGCGTGTCATAGATGCGGTCATTCACCGGGGCGATGGCGTCGCGCAGATCTACGGGCCAGTAGTCATCTGTGTTGCCCGTGATCCCGTCAAAGGCGCTATTGAACATCCGGATGATCTCGGACGATTCGTTTGAGACGATTTTGTCGGTCTGCTTGTCCCACAAAATCGGCACAGTAACGCGGCCGCTCACATCGGGTACGGCTTTGGTGTAGATATCGCGCGCAAAGGGTAGGCCAAACAGAGTATCGCCAGTGGCACCCTTGTCATCTGTCTGGAACGTCCAACCGTCGGACAGCATGTCAGGATGCACCGCGGAAATACTGATGTGATCCGTAAGCCCTTTGATCTCGCGAAAAATCAAAGTGCGATGTGCCCAAGGGCAGGCATAAGAGACATATAGGTGATAACGTCCTGATTCTGCTTTGAAACCAGCGTCACCGGTAGGGCCAGCGGACCCATCTGCAGTAATCCAGTTGCGAAAGCTTGCGTCTTTGCGCACGAATGCTCCGCCGGATTTCTTTGTATCGTACCATACGTCGTGCCAGACGCCGTCAACAAGTTGGCCCATGTGTCGTCTCCTTTAATGCGTTAACCTGTACTTAGTGCGACTGCAGTCCTGAACAAAGGTCGCTGAATGCGCAAAGATCGTGCGTTGATGCACATCAAGCCGTCTTGCCGCGACGCAGGTCCGAATTGTCGCTTATGCGTTTGCCCTGCACCTCGCTGGTCACTATACCCACCGACAGACGAAGCCCACGCAGGGCCAGAACGGTTGGGGGCAGAACGGTTGACCCATAAAGGGGACCAGATGCCGCATCGTCGATACCCGCAGCGCGGGTTTCTGGTCATGTCGTGAAACGGAGGGTCCCATGCGCGGATTGCTAACACTGACGTTGATTTTTGCTGGAAATGCTGCGGCAGCCCATCCCGGCCATTGGGCGGATATTGCTGGGCATGACCACTGGGTCGCTGGTGCGGCAATTGGTCTGGCGGGTTTGGCCGCGATTTGGGGTGCCCTGAAGGGTAAAAAGGCCCAAGAAGTTTCGGAACCCGAAGAAGAGATGGAAGAGGAAGCAGCATGAAAACCGGTGTGATGATTTGCGGTCATGGCTCGCGCAGCCAATCGGCTGTCGACGAATTTGCGACCCTTGCCGACAAGCTCCCTGCTTACCTGCCCAAAGACTGGATGACCGATTATGGCTATCTGGAATTCGCCAATCCGGTCATCCGCGACGGTCTTGATAAACTGCGCGAGGCGGGCTGCGAACGTATCCTCGCCGTGCCCGGCATGCTCTTTGCGGCAATGCACGCCAAGAACGATATCCCAACTGTCCTGAATACCTACGCTGCGAAACATGGCATGACCGTATCGTATGGTCGTGAATTGGGCGTTGATCCCAAAATGATCTCTGCCGCCGCTGGTCGTATTCAAGCTGCCGTCGATGCGGCAAATGCAGAGCATGGCGACATGCCCCTGACCGAGACATGCCTTGTCGTGATCGGCCGTGGTGCATCAGACCCCGACGCCAACGGCAATGTCGCCAAGATCGCGCGCATGTTGCAAGAAGGTATGGGCTTTGGCTGGGCCGAGGTTGGCTATTCCGGCGTCACTTTTCCGCTGGTGGAACCGTGCCTGCAACACGTCGCCATGCTTCCCTACAAACGCGTTATCGTGTTCCCGTATTTCCTGTTTTCCGGCATCTTGATCGACCGTATTTATGGCTTCACTGATCAGGTTGCAGCCCAACACCCCGATATCCAGTTCGTCAAAGCAGGCTATTTGGGCGATCACCCAAAGGTACTTGAGACCTTTGCCGAGCGTATTTTAGAGCAAGACAGCGATACCCCTCCACCCAACTGCGGCATCTGCGGCTATCGCAGCCAAGTGCTGGCATTGGAAGACGGCAAAACCCACAAGATCAGTGTCGAAGACCGCAGTCATCCGGCATTTGGCTCTGTTCCGCCACCTACTTGTGTTTTGTGCAAATACCGCACTCAAGTGTTGGGCTTTGAAAACGAAGTCGGTGCAGTGCAGGAAAGCCACCACCACCATGTCGAAGGCCAAGGGGCGAATGCACCGGGATCGAATGTGGCTGATTGTGCGCTCTGCGATACCTTCTGTACTGGCATGTGTCGACTGCAAGCACAGGACCAGCATCACCACCACCATCACCAT